>WNEZ01006520.1_pt1 | contig 13299 bp, 9 predicted proteins | sample 5400521 | NCBI WGS metagenome assembly WNEZ01 (sample SAMN13153339, study PRJNA577476) | soil metagenome | isolation source: 120 cm saprolite under Douglas fir tree site 2 hole 1 replicate 1 | place: USA:California | collected 2015-04-18 | reverse complement strand
CCTTAATCGATTGCAAGCTGACAAGGCTTTTAACGCCACTGTCGAGCAATTTCACCTGGATCAGCGCGCTTGGGTTGGCGTTTCCAATCAAGCTGTTGGACGTTTTAGCGCCAAGGATTCTTTGGATGCTGCTGTAGAGTTTACAAACAGCGGAAAGACTCCAGCCCGTAAATTGCAAAGAGCGATCGGGATAACCGTCCATCCACTTCCATTGCTGAACGGGCCGACTGCGGATGACCTCACACTCCTTCGCTTTTATGGCTCTGGCACTCTCGCTCCACAAGCCAAAACATCTTTGTACGCCTTGGCGACTGGTGATCTCGCCAACAACCAGAAGACCAAGGCTCTCGTCGCCGCCCACTACTCTGCGGTGGATAGCGGATCCGAGATTCTCTATGTATTTGGAGAGTTGAAATATATTGACGTGAGCGATAAGCATCGCTCTACCAAGTTCTGTTTGTACCTCGTAAAGATGCGCGAGGCTCCGCCCGCTTGGGGCCTGTCGTCGTGTAATGGCTTTAACGAAATGGACTGACGAAGCCGCCAGTCCTGTCACGGCGAGGAGAAGTATCCAGAAAACTGCAGCTACCGCACATGTTCGTCTCGTCGGTTTGGGTGTCAGTTCGGGTGTCAGATACGGCGATTCTTGGGTGCATTCAGCACGACTACGAAGCACCAAGAAACCGCTAAGTGATTGAATACGCGTGGAGGCTTTTTCGCCCGCTGCATTCCTAAACCGTTGGTCGGCGGTTCGACTCCGCCCGGGGCCTCCACTTTATTATTGTTGCCACTGGCTGAACTTCCGACCGTAACCTAAGACAGCGCTGCCACGCCACCCATCCATAGTGTGAAGAAACCTGCACATTGACAGGCCTGCCGGATGAGGCGACAATCGCCCATCGCAGTTCTTGAACGTCCTCCCGTCTCTTGTTGAACAAGAAATACTTCCCGACGCGCGAAGGAGTCTGTGCCTACATCGTCCACAATTCAGCGGTCTTTTCTCTACGCATTGATTACCGCTGTGCTGGTCTTTTTCTCTTTTCAGAACGCTGCCGGGCAAGCCACTGTCTCGACCTACCACAATGACAAGCAGCGTACGGGCAACAATCTGTTGGAGACCACGCTCACCCCAAGCAACGTAAATTCAACTCAATTTGGCAAGCTGTTCTCCCAGCCAGTGGACGGCTTCATCTATGCCCAGCCGCTCTTCGTTCCAAATCTGAGCATTTCCGGCAAGACCCACAACGTGGTCTTCGTAGCCACGATGAACGACGCTGTCTATGCATTCGACGCCGACAGCAATACCGGAAGTAACTCCAGTCCTCTGTGGGAGGCCAGTTTCATCAATCCGCCCACCGTTACCACGGTTCCCACCAGCGACGTGAATTGTACGGACCTCATCGCCAACCAAATTGGAATTATGGGAACACCGGTGATCGACACCGCCACCAACACGCTTTACGTAATCGCAAGAACGAAGGAGTCGGGCACATATTTCCAGCGGCTTCATGCGCTGGATATCACTACGGGAGCCGAAAAGAATGGGGGACCGGTCGTGATCCAGGCAACGGTAGCGGGCACCGGGGAGGGTTCGGTCAATGGTTCGATCAGTTTCGACGCGAAGATCCAGAATCAGCGGTCCGCGCTATTGCGCCAGAATGGCGATATCTACATTGCCTGGGCATCGCACTGCGACAACGGTGCTTACCACGGGTGGTTAATGGCCTACGACAAGAAAACCCTCGTTCAGGAAGCGGCGTGGCTGACCACTCCTAACGGCAGTGATGGGGCCATCTGGGAGAGCGGATCGGGACCGGCCGGTGACCCTTCGTCCAACATCTACTTTGCGACCGGAAACGGAACCTTTGATGCAAACACGGGCGGTAGCGACTACGGACAGAGCATTGTGAAACTCGCCCCTCCGAGTGGTGCCACATTTGCCGTCCTCGATTACTTCACGCCCTACAACGGTCCAGGCCTCAACAGCGGTGACTTCGACATCGGGTCGGGAGGCGTCATGCTTTTGCCCGACCAAACAAAAGGTCCGCATCTCCATCTGCTGGTGCAGGGCGACAAGGTCGGGAACATCTATCTGATCAACCGCGACAATATGGGCCACTACAACTCGCAGAACAACAACCAGATCGTGCAATATCTTGCTGGCGTCGAATTAGGCATGTGGAACTCGCCCGCCTGGTGGAATAACAACGTTTATTTTGGCGCCAGTGGCGATTCTCTGAAGGCGTTTTCCTTGAACAAGACAACCGGTCTGCTCTCTACAACTCCGACCTCTCAGACAGCGAAAGTATTTTCCTATCCCGGAACCACGCCCTCAATTTCAGCCAATCAAACGACCAACGCCATCCTCTGGGCGCTGAATAATACGACTTACAAAACCACTCATGGAGCTGTTCTGCATGCCTACGACGCCACCAACCTCGCGACTGAACTTTACAACAGCAATCAGAACTCCAGCCGCGACAATCCCGGCCCAGCGGTAAAGTTCACCGTTCCCACCGTGGCCAACGGGAAGGTGTATGTCGGGACGCAAACCCAACTCAGTGTTTTTGGACTGCTTTCAGGTAAATGAGTCGGGGAGCACTGAATCCAACTCACAAGTTAACGAGCCAGCCGGGGCCTTCATCTCATCATCACTGATGGAGTGAGGTCGCGCACCCCGCTGTCGCCGCCTCTGGTCCTATTTGAAAACGTATAACCTGCCCTGGTGTTGACCACCGAATTGATCGCCCGATCCGACGTAAACGGTGCCATTCACCACTGCCGGCGAGGACGAGACAATCGGTTCATTATTCACGGTTCCTGTCCACAAGGGCATGCAGAAAGATTGGCCACATCCTGAAGTCTTATAGGCGACAATCTGTCCAGTGTTTTTGCCCACGTACACAAGGCCATTTGCAATGGCCGGCGACGACGCAATGGTGGCCTGCGAGCCGGTGCTCTGGCCCCTCCATAACGGTTGGCAGATCGCCTGTCCGCAACCCGTGGCACTGAAGGCGTAGAACAGGCTGTCTCCCGATCCCACGAATACGGCGCCATTCGTAACGGCTGGCGAGGAGTCGACGAACAAGCTGCCTGTCTGACCTTTCCACAAGGGCGCGCATGAGGAGGCTCCGCAGCCCGACGCGCTGAAGGCATAAAGGAAGGAATCAAAGGAGCCGATATAGACGAGTCCATTCGCAATCGCCGGCGAAGATTCGTATATCGGACTGCCAGTGGCGCCCGTCCACAAGGGGTTGCAGGTTGCACTGCCGCAGCCCGCAGCGGCGAACGCGTAGAGCTTACTATCATTGGAACCAACGTACACCACTCCATTGGCGACAGCGGGAGAAGACTCGATGTGGTCCCCGGTGGCTGCGGTCCAAAGAGGACTGCACGTAGAAGCTCCACAACCGGTTGCGCTAAACGCGTAAAGCTTATTGTCGAAGCTTCCGACGTAGACGACGCCGTTCGCTACTACCGGAGAAGACTGAAGAATGGAGCCGCCGATGGTTCCTATCCAGAGTGGTTGGCACGTTGATGCACCGCAGCCCGCCGCTTTAAAGGCCAGCAGTTCATGGCTGTTGGAGCCGACATAGACGACTCCATTTGCCACCGCGGGGGAAGAATATACCGCATCGCCGGTGGCGCCGGTCCACAACGGCGAACACTCGGATGCTCCGCAGCCGTCAGCGTTGAACGCATACAGCAGTCCGTCTGTGGAACCGATGTAAGCCACGCCCCCAACCACCGCTGGCGAAGAGAAGTCCACCAGGGCGCCCATGAGTCCTTGCCACTTCAGTTGCAGTCGGCCTACGTTGCCGGAGTTGAGGACATTCTCCGTGCGATTCAGGCCCGTATGTTGGGCATTGATATGGAAGGTCGGCCAATCCGTGCGAACAGTAAAGGTCTGCGTGGCCTGGATACCGCTGGTTAAGCCGGTGGCTTGTACGGTGTGAGCGCCCGGAGAAGCGGTCCCCGGTACCTGCACAACCTTCGTGAATGCGCCTGCAGGATTCGTCGTCGCAGTTCCAACGTTGGTACTGTCGAATAGAATCTGCACGCTCTCAGTCGCGCCAAAACCTGCACCCGCAGCCGTGATGTTCGAGGAGGGTGGACCCGCCGCTGGCGAAAGCTTCAGAGTCGCTGTGGCCGCAGACTGGGCGCTGACCAATCCAAGCACGCCCAGCAAGATGATCAGAGATGCATAACTTTTCTGGCACATGTTGCCCCCTACACGTACCGAAGCGGGGACAACTCTACGCCCGTGCGACCTCGACTATTGTCATCAATATGTAAAATTGACAACCTACTGCGATTCGTGCGGTCCCGAAGTGGTTGTTACTATCAAGTGATTCCGACCCAGTTTGAGACCGATGGAGAACTGCACGAAGACTTGCCACCACCAAATCATGCGATTTCGCCATTTTTGCGTCCCTCTTCCGAGCGGCTAAGTCACTTCTGCACAAAACCTTAACACTCAAGGCAATACAGGCTTGATTCGCTACCAACCGCGCGAGCACTCGCGCCATCCAACAGAGGCATTTTTGCGAATCCACATTCGAGGCCAAATTGTGACTTGGCATCATCTTGTTCTTGTAACTGCTGTTTTGACAACGACTCTCGCCCCGGCCGAACCCCGCAGCGGATCGGCGCACCCGTCCCCATCTGGCCAGGGCGGTGTGGCTTCGGCTCCGGCCACCACCTTCCAGCTGTCCGTGCAATTGGCGGGGACCTCCACCGGGACCGTCATCAGCAGTCCGGCAGGTATCAGTTGCGCTCCGACATGTAGCGCGTCGTTCAGCTCCGGTACCAGCGTTAAGCTCACCGCGACTCCCGCCAAGGGAGCCTTCTTTGCCGGGTGGTCCGGCGCATGCAAGGGCACCGGAACCTGCACCGTCACGATGAATGCGAATCATTCGGCCACCGCGACCTTCAACATCAATCAGACCGTGAAAGTCCTGAATCACATTATCTTCATGGCCCAGGAGAACCGTGGACTGGATCACTACTTCGGCGCACTGCGCGCCTACTGGAAGGCTAATGGATTCGCGGATCGCTCCTTCGACGGTCTTCCGCAATTCAATCCCACCACCGGTCTCGCGCCCCTCTACGGACCGCCGCCTACGAATGTTGGTTGCGATCCCGCCTTCGCGCCGCCTAGCGACTGCATCGTCGACAGCGCCAGCCCGCAGATTACTTCCTACCATCTGATCACGCAGTGCATCGAGAACCCGAGCCCTTCGTGGAACGAAAGCCATGTGGACTGGAATTTGAACAATCCGATTTCGTCGACCGCTACTCTCGATGGATATGTCTGGACCTCCGCCCACGATGCCCGCAACATCGTGCCCGCCTATTTCGACACCAATGGCATTCGCGCCATGGGCTACTACGCCGACACCGACCTGAACTACTACTACTACATGGCCTCCCAGTTCAGCACCTCGGACCGCTGGTTCTCGCCAGTGATGACCAGGACATCGCCGAACCGTGAATATCTGATGGCCGCCACGTCGCAGGGCGATGTCTATCCCATCGGAACCAATAGCGCCGACCAGTCCTTACTCACGGCCACCACGATTTTTCAGAAACTGCAGAGTGCCGGAATCAGCTGGAAGATTTACGTCAACACCGACAACTCCAGCTGTTCGAGTAATCCCACGCCGCAATGTCTGCTCACTCTAAGTTATGTGCAGAATTTCGAGTGGGGACAGACGATTCCGACCAGCTACCCGCAGAACCTGGCCACGATGACGCAATACTTTACCGACGTGCAGAACGGCACGCTGCCCCAGGTCGCGATGATCGAACCCGCCTACAATCCGGGACTCGACGAACACGGCTCCGATTCTGACCAATATCCTATCAACATCCAGCTGGGCGCGAACTACGTTTCTTCCATCATCAACGGATTGATGAACAGCGTTTCCTGGAAGGACTCAGCCTTCATTTTGACCTACGACGAGTTCGGCGGGCTCTACGATCATGTTGCGCCGCAACCTGCGATCAGCCCCGACGGAATCCAAGCGAAGGACCTGATGACCGGAGACATCTGCACCCAGTCCACTGGCCCGACGTGCGATTTCGTTTACACGGGTTACCGCGTGCCGCTGATCGTAGTGTCCCCATATGCGAAAAAGCATTTCGTTTCGCATACGGTCATGGACTATACGGCGATCCTCAAGCTGATCGAAACTCGCTTCAACCTGACGACGTTAACCAAACGTGACGCCGCCCAGAAGAATATGACCGAGTTCTTCAACTTCAACACGCCCCCATGGACAACTCCGCCAACACCACCTGCCCAAAACCTGAGCGGAGCGTGCTATTTGAACCAGCTGCCGTAAGCGGAATGAATCGAAAACTCAAGGAACGGCGTCATCCTGAGCGCAGCCGTTCTTCAGGCGGAGCGAAGAGCCTGCCCTGAGCACAGTCGAAGGGATCTCGCGCGGACTGCCACTGCACTCGAATGGAGAATGCGCATCGCCTTGGAACTAGCTCGACTCCGCCTTTGAATTGCCACGGGCAATGTTGATCAACCGGGGCAGAACGTCTCCGAAGCCGGAGTCCGGCCTTCCGAAATCAAAATAAATCCTGCGGTAGAGCTGATAAAGATCATCGTAGACAACCCGCGTTTCTGCCTGCGGATTGAAAACCGTGTGAGAAGGGCAGACCTGTTTCTGAGCCTCGGCGATGGTACGAAATGTTCCCGCCGCCAGAAACGCAAAAATCGCAGACCCGATGCCCGTGACTTTGCTGCTGGGCACAAGCACGGGCCGCCCCAGCACGTTGGCATACACCTGGTTGAGCACTGGATTACTTTGTGGAATGCCGCCGCCATTAATCACTCGCTGCGTAGGAGCGCCGTGCTCGCTGAGCCGGTCAAGGATGACGCGCGTGTGAAAGGCCGTGCCTTCGATGGCGGCGAACAATTCATCCTGCGCGGTGTGCTGCAGGTTCCATCCCAACGTCATCCCGCCCAGATTAGGATTTACCAGAACCGTGCGGTCCCCATTGTCCCAGGTCATGCGCAGAAGTCCAGTTTGCCCAGCGCGATAGCTTTCCAGACCTTTGCTCAGCTCCGCGACGGTTGTGTTTGCTCGCCGCGCAATCGCGCTGAAAATGTCTCCCGTAGCGGAGAGCCCAGCCTCAATGCCCGTGTATTGTGGATGCACGCTACCCGGCACGACCCCGCACACCCCCGGAATCAACCGTGCTTTCGGAGCGTAAGCGATGATGCAAGTCGACGTCCCAACAACGTTAACGACGTCTCCTTCTTTCGCGCCCGCGCCGATCGCATCCCAGTGCGCGTCAAACGCGCCAACCGGAATCGGAATGCCCGCGCGCAAGCCCAATCGCTCCGCCCACTGCGGCGCCAGCCGTCCAGCTAGCTTATCGGACGTTGCATATTCGCTATCAAGTTTCGCCCGAACCCCCGCCAATAGGGGATCAACCTTGGCCAGGAAGCTCTCCGGAGGCAGCCCCCCGAGTGAAGCGTTCCACATCCATTTGTGTCCCATGGCGCAGACGCTGCGCTTCACCTTCTTCGGATCGCTGATGCCGCACAACGTCGCCGCCACCATGTCACAATGTTCGAGGGCAGTCGCAAGTTTCGCGCGCTTGTCCGGATTGTGCCGCAGCCAGTGCAGCAGCTTGGCGAATCCCCATTCCGAGGAATAAACGCCCCCGCACCATTCGATGGCGTCCAGCTTTTCCTTGCGTGCCAGCTCCGTGATCTCCGCCGCTTCCTGCTTGGCGCGATGGTCGCACCACAGATAGTAATCATCCAGCGGAACCAGAGCTTCACCCACTGGGATCACGCTAGAGCCCGTGGTATCGAGTGCAATCGATTCCACCTGATCGCCAGAAATTCCCGCAGACTTCACCGCCTGCCGTGTGGCATCGGCCAGTGCGCGCATATGGTCGTCGTGTGATTGCGTCGCGAAGTCAGGATCTTCGCGCGTGCGATGAAGGGGATACTCAGAGATGGCAGAGGCCAGCAACTCGCGTTCACTATCAACGATCGAGACGCGGACACTCAAAGTCCCAAAGTCAACTCCCGCCACGATAGCCATGTGCCCGGCTCTCCTCAATCGCGCGGAAATTGCACGAAAACTCAGCGCAGCCCGCGTTTGGATGGCGCCGCCCTTCTCGCCGCGATGTCCGATTGCCGCTACGTTTTGAAAGGGCGCGGCTTCAGCCGCGCCGTAAGAGGCGCACAGTCACGGGCGGCTTTAGCCGCTGAGGGTCGACCTGGCCCTCAATTTACATGCCAATGCATCTGCCAGCCCAGATAGCGAACCGCAGCTTCATGCACCGCACTCGCAGTCGTCGAGAAATTCGCCGCCACGTGATGTTCAAATCCGTTCTCGCAGATGTAATGCAGCAACTTCTGCAACTCCGGAATCTGCACCACGCCCACCCCGCCAAACGTATTCAGCGAATCGCTGGTGAACGCACCCTCGCCAACATACCCGCGAATCACTCCCGCAGTGTCGTCGGTCGAGAAGCGGGCATAGCTCATCGCCCCCGGTTTCACCCGGCCGACAACCGTGCCGAAAGTGTTCTCCTTACCCACCGTCCCGGCAATGATTTCCTGGAAGTCCATCCGCACATCCTGGAAAAAGTGCTTGGGAAGATTGCTGCAATGAAAACAGACAGCCTTGTCGGGATCGTCCCCGTAATTGTTATTCCAGTCGAGCAGCGCGCTCGGCGTCTCGGAAGCCAGCGCCAGCGCATGCATACTCAAGGTTCCACAAACATCGACCTCGCATGCAGCGGGAAACAGGTTGTTGCTCATCATGCTCATGATGGTGCAGGGAACGACGCCGAAGTACTCTTCCATCGACGTCCAGCATTGCACAGCGCTGATCCTCACGTCAGTCTGCTTCATCCAGTCGTCGATCACGAAACCAAGCTTCGCCATCTTGATCAGGGCTGCCTCAGGGACTCCGCTCGTAGTGACGTACTTGCGAATGTCGGCAAGCTTACCCTGTACTCCGGCGTGATCATCTTTCAGCTTGGCGATGCGGCCAAAGACCTCCGACAGGTCAAGCGTCTCGGTCGAAATGCCGGATGACTCAAGGAGTTTCTCGCTATAACGCACTGTATTGAAAGCCGTCGGCCGGGCCCCGATGCTGCCCACCCGCAGGTTACGCATGCCATTGGCCACACGGCACACCGCCCCAAACCACGCCAGATCCGTCTGAAAGTCCGCCGAATCCGGACTAACAGTGTGAAGTTGCGTAAGGGAATAAGGAATCCCGTACTGCCGCAGGTTGTTACAGGCCGACATCTTGCCGCAAAAACTATCTCGGCGGTGAAGAATCGTCATGTTCCTGACATCGTCAGGCGTCGCCTGCACCAGCACCGGGACATCCAGTCTCGCCAGCCGTAGCGTGTCCGCAATCGCTCGCTCGTCCCCAAAGTTGGGCAGCGCAACTACCACGCCATCGATCCGCTCGCGATTCTTCTGGAACAGCGCAGCACACCGCTTCGCCTCCTCGTGGGTCTCGACCGCTCCGTGCTTGCTCTCCTCCGGACCAAGCACCACGGAATCCATGCCGGCCTTTGCCAGCGCCTGGATAATCTCTTCACGCCCCGCCTTCGCCAGTTGGTCCGGGAAAAATCCCCGGTTCCCAACAATGACGCCCATTGTCATCTTCTTAACAGACATAATCTCTCCCGAGAGAATCCCGCACGTGCCTATTCCTTCGCCCGCGACGGAGCGTACTGCCAGCAGTAAAAGCCGCCAAGCAGCGCCAGCACCGCTCCCCACCACACGCTGGCATGGAGTTGGAACAGCGTCACCGGAAACTCTGGCACGTGGGCAAATTCATACAATCCTGCTCCCAGAATGAGTACGCCATTGACCAGCAGGGATAAGCCGATGAAAAACCAGATCGAAACTGAACGTTTTGCCATAAGGGTCGCCTACCAGAAAATGATGTTGAGAACTACAAATACTGCTGCAACTACACCCGCCCAGAAAAGGGGCTTCTGGTAGAAAGGTACGTTTTCTATTGGCGGAATGTCCGTCTGTCCGTACACCAACCCCGTCAATTCGCTGTCGGGCTTGGGCTTCGTCGCCAAACTTACCGCCACGGTCTCGAGCTTTACCCAGGCCCACATGCCGATCGAAGAAAGCGTCCCGCACAACAATCCCCAAAATCCGCCAGGGCCGGTCGCCCGCTTCCACAGCATCCCCAGTACGACCGTGCCGAACAAGGGAGCGATGAAGAAGCTGAACAACGCCTGCACATAATCCATGATGCTGGCCGACCGCATGACCAGATACGCCGTGCCAACGCTGATGAGCACGCCGATCACCGTGGTCCAACGGCCCATGTTCACATAATGATGGTCGCTGCCCTTGCTGTTGATCAGCGGGCGATAAATGTCATAGGTCCAGACGGTGGTGAACGCGCTCACATTCCCCGCCATTCCAGACATGAAGCCGGCAATCAGCGCCGTAATCCCCAGGCCAAGCAAACCGGGACCGCAATAGCGCGCCAGCATGAGCGGAAGAACGTCGTTGTAGCTATAACCATGCGTGACTGTAGCCACGGATTCCGGAACCAGCTTCATCGGCAGCAAACCCAGGCCCAGCAGTCCGGGCAGGATCACGATAAGCGGCACCAGCATCTTGAATCCCGCTCCAATAATCGGCGCCAATTCCGCGCTCCGCATATCTTTCGCGGCCAGAATGCGTTGGACCACCAGAAAGTCAGTGGTCCAGTAGCCCATCGAGATAATCGCGCCCAGCCCAAACACAATGCCGGTCCAGTGGATTCCCATGGGATTGTCCGTGAACGAGCCCAGACCAGACCACATATGGACGTACTGTTCCGACGCTCTCTGCGCAATCAGTCCTTTGAGATTGGTCCAGCCGCCCGCTTCGTACAATCCAAGAATCGGAATCAGTAAAGCGCCCGCCCAGATGAGAAAGAACTGCAGCACTTCGTTGAAGATTGCCGAACGCAACCCGCCAAGCGTCACATAAACCGCCACCGTCAGAGACGAAACCCAGATACTGAAGTTGATGTCCCATCCCAGTACGATCTGCATGACCTTGGCCATGGCAAACATGTTGACGCCGCTCATGAGCACGGTCATGAATGCGAACGAGACCGCGGAAAGAGCGCGGGCGGGTTCGCCGAAGCGCAGTTTCAAATATCCCGGGACCGAGTGCGTCTTCGAGATGTAATAAAAAGGCATCATCACCAGCGCCAGGAAAAGCATCGCCGGAATGGCGCCGATCCAATACCAATGCGTTGCCAGAATGCCGTACTGGTAGGTCGAACCCGCCCAGCCCATCAATTCGAGCGCGCCCAGATTGGCCGAAAGAAAACTCAATCCGGCCACCCACGCCGTCATCTCCCGGCCGGCCATAAAAAAGTCTTCGCCCGTGTTCGCTCGCCCCTTGAGGTAGAACCCAATGGCTAGCACCAGGGCAAAATAGAAGGCGATGATGACCATGTCTACGGGCGCAAGATGAACCAGGCTGGAAGAATTCGAGACGACGAGGGCTAGAGTCATTGCGTCTTTACCTGTCCGTAATAGGCATTGCGGCCGTGCTTGCGCAGAAAATGTTTGTCGTGCAATTCGCGCCCCAGCGGCCGGCACTCGGCACTGATTGTAAGCGTATGAATCGCCATCCGCGCCACGTACTCAAGAATTACGGCGTTATGCGCAGCCTCGGCGGCAGTGCGCCCCCAGCAGAAGGGAGCATGTCCCGCCACCAGCACGGCAGGAATGGCATCGGGATCGATCTCGGCAAACGTCCGGCAGATGATCTCGCCGGTAGCCTGCTCATAATCTCCAGCAATTTCCCTTGCCCCGAGTCTGGGAGTAACGGGAACGGGTCCGTGGAAATAATCCGCATGAGTCGTGCCGAAGCAGGGAATCGGTTTCTCGGCCTGCGCCCAGGCAGTCGCAAATTCTGAATGGGTGTGCGCGACTCCACCGATATTCGGAAAGCGTTTGTACAACTCGATGTGGGTCGCCAAATCGGACGAGGGGCGAAGCTTTCCATCGACAATCTTGCCGTTCAGATCGGAGATAACGATGTGCTCCGCAGTCAGTTCTTCATAAGGTACGCCGCTGGGCTTGATGGCGACCAACCCCTCTTTGCGATCGATGCCGCTGGCATTGCCGAACGTATACAGTACGAGTCCGCGGCGCACCAGCTCGAGGTTGGCCTCAAGCACCTCGTCACGCAGTGTCTTCAGCAACATAGTGAAGTCGCGTTCTCCGGGCGGGTAAACGTTTGCGTTACCGTTAACGATAACCGCCCATTTAACCGGACGTTTCCCCTTTTGTCAAAAGCGCTTCCGCACTTTTTCGGCAGCTTCACCAAGACCCTGGTGCTGGATACCGACACAACACGGTAAGGCTTCACTCGTGGGTCAAGACGTCCCAAACATGTCGGCATCATGCCGAGAGCAGCCGTCTTCTCACGCGGTGGATATTGCCCAAGATGCCCTGCAGAATCTCTCGCGGAAGCGCCCAGATTCTAGCATGACATTTTGTCTGCGTCTTTCGCGTCCCACTTCGTCCAGCTCCCAGGCCCTACTCAACCGATTCCTGCCGATTCCTGCAAAGATCGTCTTCTCCAACCGAGGAGTTAGGGATTCTCGCGGACGCTTCTTACGCGTTTGAACGAAATACGGCTTCGCCGTCGACGCATCCGACGCAGCATCTCAATCGATCGAGGTTTTAGCGATGAAGTTTCGCGACACGGGCGTTCGCAGAGGCTGCTGCGAGGGGGTGTTTACCACTCACGGAGAAGATTGGACCTTCGTGCCGGAGACGTTTGGGCTGCGCTGGTAGACGGCCTCTAAGCCGTCCACCAGCCTCAGCTCCAATAATACTCAGTGACCCGCGTTCGCCGCTCGCGCCAGTTGAGGAGTGTGCGAAGGTTGCGCCAGCCCTGCAAAATATACCCGGTAGGAGCGATGAATACCGTACATCACAGGGAAGACCGCCAGCGCGACTTGCCAGCCGATGTGATGGCTGACACTCTGCATCAGCGAGGTTACACCCGCGCTGACCACGTAGTACGGAAACGAGAGTTGCGCCAGGTTCCACCAGTTGTGCGCGATGCTGCTGCCTTCACTCAGTCCAATCACCGTGGCGACCGGTGCAGTCTGACCCAGAAATAGAGCTGCCGTTGCCAGAATCAGCCCGGCCACTGCGGGAGACCATCCGGTGGAGCGCAACCACGCTGAGTGAAATACCAGGCTTGCGATGGAACTTGCCAGTGTCATCATGCTGACGTTGAACAGGAGTTGTTGTGGC
>WNEZ01018582.1_pt1 | contig 13301 bp, 13 predicted proteins | sample 5400521 | NCBI WGS metagenome assembly WNEZ01 (sample SAMN13153339, study PRJNA577476) | soil metagenome | isolation source: 120 cm saprolite under Douglas fir tree site 2 hole 1 replicate 1 | place: USA:California | collected 2015-04-18 | reverse complement strand
CACAAAAATACATTCTCGTATTTTGAGATTTTCATCTCCCACTTCAATCAGAAGCACAGTGGTGGGGTACTATACCCTTCGCTGGGAACAAGCTCTCAACTTCTCATGGCGACGGCCGAGCAAAATCAGAAGGTTTGGTAGACACGATTTCTGTGGTGCGTCGACTCCTTGCGGCACGAGTGCCGCCGGTTGAAGATTCTTGACATATCGCGTGTGGCCTGCGCCTGCCGGGGACAATTCACGAAGACGGACCTCCCTTGAGAAAGGATCACACCCCTCCTGGAGGTCGGGTTCACAGAGCTACAACCAACCTCATATCCCTCCCCGCATCAGCAGTCTCCGTCTTACCAGGGGAGGAGCGTGGCCGACTAGCTTCAGCCATATCGCTTGATCGCATCGGTTGGATACCCCAGTTCTGCTAGCGCCAACCGCCATGCCTCGTGCCCTTCAAACGTCCGTACACTATGCCGATTCTTCAGCAGGAAAGAGACTCGTTTGGCTGATGGATAGATGCCTTGATTGTGCAGGAGGAGTACAGCCTGACGAATTTCTTCACGGACCGTTTTCATTTGCTCTTCATGCCGCTTGCGCTTCTGGTCACGGTATCTGGCAGAGATGCCTTTGCACAGGTCGGTAAAATGGTGCCATATGAGAGTCACGCTATACCCCAGTTGTCCGGCAAGTTCCCTCATAGAGGGGACGTCCTCGTCACTGGCCAGCACCTCCTGCAAGCGTTGTTGGACGCGCTGACCGTTGAACCGCCCGCGGTATCGCGCGACAACCGCCTGACAGAGCTCAAGGAAATACTTGCGCAGGGTCGCAGGATGGCAGCCCACGCGCCGCGCGACAGCCATTAACGACACGGGGTCGCTCGCCGTCAATGCGCTCTCCAGTGCCTCCCGAATCTGGAGGCGGACGCTGTCATCCACCCACTTGCGTTTGTACCGCTTCGCACTGGCTCGACAGAGGTCGGGGCAGTGCCGACGAAGAGTATTAACACTGCAGCCGATCCACTGAGCAATCTCTTTCAGACTCGGGTAACGTGCTACCTCTTCCCCCGCCAGCTGAGTTTCCAACACTTGCCACATGTGACGTATATCATCCTGTGTTATCCGATTCGTCCTGCCTCGTGACACCTCCGGCAGAACTTTGATAGGCATAGGCAGGAATGCACGTCTAGGTAGAGATCTCGCTGTCAAGAATTCTAAAGGCGGGATCGACAGAGTATAACTCAGATGCAAGAGGAAGTCGAAAAATGGTATATCGCCCTTGCGAAGGTACTTCCACAAGCAAGAGGGCGATACATTCATCTTCCGTGCAAGAACACTTATATTGCCTTGCATATTGTGATCCACGCACAGGCCCAGCATATGAGCGATTTGTTCTTTTGATGGCGCCCTTATCAGATCCGGGGCCGCGGCTAACAATTCCCCGACGCGCTGTGCAATCCAGTACTGCCTCTCAAAATCATCTCGGTCAATCAATGTACTTGTTGCCTCCTCTCCTGCCAATGCTCCACCCAACCAGCCAGCGCAACGGGTACAGTAACCCGGGTGGGCGTCTGGCGACAGGAAGGGCAAAGTCACCTGACAACGCGGGCACACGGTAACAAGCGGCTGTCGATGGTGCGGACACATCTGAACACTTTTCAGCGCCCAGAGCAGAGGATCGTAGAGGACTTGACGGGCTTGCCCCCAATCGTCGTAGCACGCAGGACACCAGGCTTTCCGCCGGCGCACCAATTTTCTGACGGCGGTCACCTCGCTCCACGTCAACATCGTCAAGAAACGCAGGCTCTCACACGAGGTCAAGCTTTGCATCACCGCCACCCATTGCCTGGCCATCGGGCTCCTCCCATTGAGGGATGAGCAGTTCTGCTCACAGAAAGTACTAAGGCGGCGATAATGGTCTGCCTCGGTGACGTCTTGGCCCAGCGCAGGAAAGATTACGTGCATCATCAGGGATTTGAGCGTGACACCATGTTCCTCGGCGAGCCGGGCAATATAGCTGGTCAAGCATTCAACAGACGGAGTCCGGACGCCGATTGGCTCCAAGCAGTAGAGCCGACTGCGCGGTGGAATGGCAGGGATCGTCTCATCCCAGACTTGATAACTTTCCATGTGCTTTCACCTCAACGACTCACTCTTTTTCTCCGTTCTTCCGTTGTGGCCCCCCAGTCCTGTCACGTTTTGGCTTACGCCGGAATGGTCGGGGCGGTTCCGCTCTCGGTTTCTTTAGGGGCTTGTGAGGGATACCTGTTGAAGGAGTGCCCTCAGCATCTTTCCCGTCTTCAGATCTGTCACAGGCTTCGTCGGGCCGGTCACCGGAATCCAGTTGTAATTCGGTAGATACCTCACCAGCGGAATCTTCTTCAGAGGGGAAGTCCTGTCCGGCTTCCTTTGCCATTTCGTCAGAGCGATCGGGCTGGGTCGTTTCCGCTCCAGAGGTCGTCTCCTCAGTTTGAGGAACCGCAGGTTGCGAACCCTTTTTGGGCTTGACGAGAGAATCTAATCCAAGCATCTTCCGCAACTGCGTGCGTTGGGTGGGATTTGAAGCGAGCCGACTTTCACCCTCATACGCCTCGCGCATCATTTCATAGCTCTCGGCTTCCCTGAACGCATGCGTTTTCAGATGGTTCCAGCCGAGCGTTTTCGCTCCCGCCCACAGGGCAGCGTGAACTGCCCGCACCAGCATCAGGCGGAGATTGCCCACGCACCCGATGGAACGTTCGTAGCAGAACTCCCAGTGCTCGAGCAGGACATCGGTCTCTTCTACGAACGGCAACGCATCCTGAAAGGTCCGGAGGACATTCTTGAATTGCGATAGCTCTTTCTTTGTACTGCGATAGCGGGGGAAATGAATATCTAGGCTGCGCCCGATGAGCTGGGCGCTTAAATCGCGCAGGGGGAGCAGTTCGTACGTGCCGATCAGGACGAAGATCGTTCCCGTGTTATCGGCCAGGGATTTGATACAATTCACTTGATTCTGGCGCTGCCGGTCGCTGCTCACGTTGTCCAGGTGTTGCGCCTCATCGACAAAGATTGCAGCCGTACGTCGTCGCTTCGCGGTCGTCTCGAAGGATTGCCGCAGGGCGTCTTTTGACCCATCGGGGGGTTTACGCTTGATGGGAGATCCGTCAGGCCTTACTAAACCTGTTAGTTCTTCATCGTCTCCAACATCGTGAGCGATCTTATGTTCAAAAGGGCGGCCTCGGACTCATTCTGAGAAGCGGGATACGTTCTCTATCCTGCTGCAAAAGAGGTAACATCTCGAGGATGATCGTCCGAATGACATGGTTCATCATCGTGCTCTTGCCCACGCGGGCCGGGCCAAAGACATTGATGATGGAGGCCCCGCCAGGCTCCTGGATGGCTCTGCCCAACGCTTTGTCTGCAGCCTCGAGATGGGGATGCGCTATGATGCGCTTGAAGGCCTGCAGGCGCTCTTCCTTCGTCATCTTGGCATAGCGTGACCGGTCTTCTGGGACAGCTTGTTTCTTCATTACTCATAGTCTCCGTAAAGCTCTTCATTATCCGCAACATTCTCGACATCCTCCTCGTCGTCTTCGTCCGGGGAAGATAGTGACGACGGGGCCTGGAAGAGGGGAAATTGAGCAGCGTAGCTCACATCGATGGCCTGCAGGATGTCGCGGGATTCGGCATCGCACAACCGCTGGATGCCGAACCGCTCCTCCGCTTCGACGGAAGCGAGAAATTCGGCGATGCGTCCGATCGTGATCGGGTACTGCTGGGCGGAGACGGACCGACGCTTGCGCAGTTCATCGGAGATCAACTGCAGCTCGCGCTCCGAATGATGGCGCAAGGCCAGAAAATGTACAGCATCGCACTGGGTCCACTCACCTTTTACGTAGGCGAACACACGACTGATATCGAACGGATCGGTACGAACCTCCACATCCGTCCCCACCACGTCGCCAAGTTCCTTCGACCGGTAGAACTCATAATGCACTTGTATGCCCTTTCGATAATGCACCAGCAATTTCTCCCCCCTGTCGGATGTGGGCATTGTCTGCGTCAGAAACGTCTGGTCATAATCCACATGGCGATAGGGGCGCACCCCACTCAGGGTGATGCCAGCCTCATACTCCTCGCGCGGCGTCCGTTCGAGGGCGGTGTGGTAATTATTGTCGTAGACGTCGTAGCACCACTGGCACAGCCGCCGGTGAAATGCGGCTAAGGTCCAGACCGCCTTGCGGCGTGGATCAACCGATCGCGTCATTTCTCGTGGCTTTTTCAAAGCCTGCGTGTTCCCCAGGAGGTTATTGATAAAAGCTGTCGTCGTTTTCCCGAAGAGCCGTTCTTCGACTGATCCTGCCCTGGGTTCAGCAGGAGGACGCTCAAACTTGGTGACGTTGTGAAAGGCCAGGAGCGACTCAAAATAGTCGCTGTTGAAATCTGAACCGCCATCCACCACCAGGATTTGTGGCAACCGCTCGTGGCGTCGAACACATTCGCGTATCACCATCATATCCGAGCGCCGACTTGGAGGGTCGAATGTCGAGTACACCGCAAAGACTCGACGCGAGTACGCGTCTGACATCACGGTCGACCATGGTTTACCGAGCACCTTTCCGGTTCGCGAACTGACTAATTGAATATCTGGCTCGAAATGATCGAGGTGAACGATTTGCCATGGGAAATCTCCATGCCGCGGTGTGCCCTGGTCAAGGTAGGGATAGGGGACCTTTTCCTGGTAGGCAGCCCGGCGTCCTTTGCGCTTCAGCGTTTGCTGGTAGCCACGCCGCTTTTTGATTTCCTTACAGTACGTTTTGTAGCTCGGAGGAGGAATGCCATTGGCTTCGCAATACTTGACCATCTGTCCGTGGGAATGCACGATCGGCTTTTGCTTATCGGTTTCATAATCATTCTCGATATAGTCCACCATGGCCTCTATCGACTTTTCAGGCAGCTTGCGCTGCGGGTTGCCGGCTCGCTGATACTTGGTGAGCACCCCGATATACCCGTGTCCGTACTCGAGCTGAGCCTCTTCCCATTTTGTTTCCCAATCGCGCAGGGTGCGATACGGCACACCAAGTTGTTCGGGAGTCTCGCCGGCCCAATACCGCTGCAAGAGCTTGTGCCGCTCGTTCCCCTCCCGATAATCCTGCGTGTTCGCTTTGGCCAATATAGCCAATTCTTTATCGCTTACCCCGCCTATGTTCGCGTGCCCTCTCTGGATTGGCTGAGTGATTTTTCCACGGGAGGCGAGGGCGTAAAACTCTTCTCTCGCGATCTCTACCCAGTCACTCCGCTCGGAGCGCAGAGAAATGGACGTATCCCCGTGGTTGTAGATCGTCCATGGGCGTCCATCCCAGACGACTCCTTGCCCTATCCCTATCCCTATCTCTACGTTCTCCAGAGGAGAGCCAGGAGGCCGATATGGGGATTCCGACATAATTAGGTAGCCCTTCGCGACCCGTTCATCGCGAAAGAGATGCACATATTCGCTATCTGCCAGCGGTGCCGCGTGCAGGTCCACGTAAAAGTGCTTGAGGAGCAGCGCGCTGTAGATGTGTTGTGCTTCGACATACTCCAGCACAACCTGGAGATCTGGATCACGCAAGTAATCTTCGAGAAAGTTCAGATTGCGGACGTAAATCGGATTCAGTTCAGCCGAAGAGCGCACACTATAGGTCAAGCCATATCGGGCCGCGTAGTTCTCACCGGGAGGACAGCGCCAGCGCCCTTTTTCGTCTCGTTGGTACCTGCCCGGCATCGACTCTGCCAGCTCGATCAACTTCTCTTCTGGTTTCCATTCTTCCCAGCCGGCGCCATCCACACGAAGTACAAAAAAATCGGGCGTATGCCAGAACGCGACCGGACGCCCACCTTTAGAGGTATACCTCATCTCTATTTTCGATGGCTGGTCGTAATACTCGATCACCTTTTCATCGTACTCGTAGGTGACGATAGCGGGAAACTCGTCCGTCCGGCTCTCAAACTGGATCGTTCTCCCCATTTTGTCGCTGGTATAACGCCCCGTCCAGTTCCCGACACGACTCTGACGACTCCGTACCGGCTCAGAGGAACGAATCACCTCAATCAATTGGCGCGCTATTTTAAGCAATTGCCGTTGCTCGCACCAAAGCTCAAACTCAATCGGGTCCAACATATCGCTCACCTCCAAAATCAAAGTTCATGAGATTGCCTACACTTCCTCATTATTATATTCAGTTTTTTATGATTTGTCAATAAGATCTATTTTTATGTCATAAACTATATATACAATCTACTCGTCAAAATTATTAAACTTCCCAAATCCTTGCGAAACCTATATTACCGCAGGAGGGTAATTTGATTGTGCGCCTGTACCGACGATGGGTGAGAAAACCCTGCGGCTTTAGCTTCAAGCCCGACCGACCACGCTTGGAATGTATGAGAGAAAGTCGCTTCCCTAAAGTGCTTCCTCCGCAATTTGAATTGAGAGCGTCCTCCAGGCTACTAGAAAATGGGTTTTGTAGCGACTCCCTATCTGTCCGTGTCCGTGTCTGTACAAATGCCAGCAGAATAGCGTATAATACTTTTCAGAGGCAGCGACTGTCGAACCCCGGCTCGCCAATGGTGTTAAATAATCCTGCTTTGGACAATGATGCCAATCTGCTTGTTCAGGTGTCCTTGTCTCGCTCGCTAAGCGGATTTTACATTCGGCCTATCGGTCGAATTCGGATTGCAACAATAAGTTTGATGAGTACATTGGTCTCACCGCGCTCGCTGCCTCTTTTGTCAAAATGCACAACAGGTCATGCCCGATCCCTCCTTTGCTTCGCAAGCTGTAAGTTTTTACCTCAGCCCCGTCTGTATTCTCCCTCCACCTCAGCAACACGCTCGCCAGCCGTATCACCATCTAATTGAGAACGGATATCGAGCAAAGCACAACGTGCTTCAGGCTCTCGAAAACAGCCGGGGGTGTTTAATACAGCGCCGACCCTTCGGTAGGTCGGGATAAACCTTTGGCCATCTACAATACGGATGAGCCTTTCTTTGTTGTCCTTGTTGTTTGCGATACTCAGCATAACGACCAGCAATTTCCCGGCAGTACATCGAAAAATACTCCTTGATGGTCCTGACAGGGTAACCTAATTTTCGCGCCACCTCCCGCATGGAAAGCGGCATGCTTTGCTGGTCTGCCAGGATATCTTCAAGGTCTTGCTGCACTTTTTCGCGATCCAAAGGACGATGCAGATCACGTTTTCGGGTTTGTTCCTGCGATAAAAGCGATGCATCAGGAGTAATATGCTGCTCTATGCCACTAAGGATCTGGAGAAGAGAAAGGCGAAACTGATAGCACAGCTGGAGTAAGAACGGGAGAGAAGGTGGGAAATAGCCTTGAACCAATTCCCATAGAGTGGTCTTGGGTAGCCCGAGTCTGCGGGAGAATGCCGCTATATTGCCCCCGGTAGTAGCTGCAATAAGATTTCGCAACGATTGGATAACACGATCGCGAGGGATCACGAGCGACAGTTGAGGCATCCGGGCCAGGAAACCTCCGACTGTTTCTGCGATGTACATATCTTTTTCCTCAACCTGGCTCTTGCCAACAGCCCTGCCTAGCCATCTACCACACGATGAACAATAACCGGGACGGGAATGCCAGATGAGCCAGGGAAGAGATGAAGAACAATACGGGCAACATTTCTCCAAAAGCTGGCCGTGTTCTGGGCAAACAGTTACTCCGTTGATCGACCACAGCAGTGGCTCATAAACAATGGCGTCATGACGCCGCCATCCGTCATAGCACAGCGGGCACCACTTCCGAACAGGCTGCAGGAGATCACGTTGAGAAAGAGCATTAGCGCCTACAAGCAGCGTGAGAAGCGCGAGATCGGAACGAAGAGTCAGCGCTTCGAGAGCACTTACCCAATCTGATGCCATGATACCATTGCCGTTTATTGGACCGGCGTAACGCAGGAAACTGCTTACACCTCGGCTTTGGCCATCAGCAATATAGCGCTTGCCAAGGATGGGGGCGATACTGTATTGAACAAGCGTTCCCAACTGTACATGGTGCTCGTACGCCAGCCGACATATATAGCTCGTCAGTGACTCTACAAAGGGACTGTTGACGCCAAGAGGAGCAACGTTATAGAGCCGACTCCTGGGCGGAATGTCTGGGATAGACATCTCCCAGATTGGCAGGAGGGACGATGCAATTTCTTCAAAGTGTTGAGTCATAACCATACTCTATCCGATCACAATCCCACTTCTGTGGAATCCTCTTCTTCTTGCTCCTTGAGAAATGACTCAAGATGCTCTGGTTGCAATGCTGATTCAAGGTCAGGGCGTCTCATATCGCTTCCTCCATAGTTGATCAGTTCGCGAATGTAGCGAACAGCCAGGGCTATGGCGAACCTCTCTGGCTCGATGTCCCGCCGATGAAGATCGATATCTTGTTGAAGGTAATCCACGTTGCTCCTCCTCTCTCAGCACCATCGTCAAAAGCTGTCTGACTCTTGCGTCACGCTTCCTCGCTCTGATCACCGTTCTGTGAGCGTTTGAGCTTATCTATGAACGCAGCCATATCCTGATACCATTGGGCAAGCTTCCTCACAGATGCCAAGAACTGTTCACAATCTTCGCGGGGCACGACTGGAAAGAAGGGAAGTGTCCCTATTTCAGTTCCTGCTCCATCCGCATCAAGCGTGATCATGTCGACAACGGGAGCCATTGCCTGCTCCTGTACCGTCTTGCGCGCCTGTGCCGTTGCTTGACCGATGAGAGTTTTTCCTTGTGAAAGAAGCAACTCGAACTGGCGAGCAGAAGCGACGTCAAGCGAGGAGGAGAGGTAAAGAGCCCATTGATCGAGCCAGGTCTCTGCATCACTATACGACTCGAGGAACGCAAACAGATATCTTCGCAAAGATCGATAGCGCTCCAGCAGCAGTTGATGCGCCTGTGCCACGTCCTCTTGCCATGCTTCGGTAGCTTGACGAAGTTGCTCACGTCGTTCAGGCGACACTACTGACCAGTTAAAGCAAATGCACCAGAACGGCAGCGCTCCCCTATGGAGGCACCAGACGATGCGCTGGCCTCTTGCCGTCCGCAGCGGCAACTTGCGGGCACCGGCCCATAGGATGAGCTTCCGCCATCGTAGGATATGCGTCTCGGCGCGAAGGCCGAGCATGTGGCAGAGTGCTCTCACCGGGAGGTAGGCCGTGCCATCTGCGAGATAGAAAACCGGCACCTCCTCGCCAAAATAGGGCAGCATCATCGTCGTCTGTTGGATCGCTTGTCTCTGCTTCCCTCTCATGCTGTCTTCTTCGGCGTTCATTGATCTCACCTCATTCCATGAGGACCTTCTCAGAGAGCCTTGTCTTGCTTGCACTTGTAATGGAAAGCACCCCGTTAGCAAGGAGAATCCTCCTCTTCTTTTTTAGGTCGTTTGAAAACCATCGTGATGGCACGCAGATCCGATGCAATCGATTGGGTTTCTACTAATGGTTGCCAGTTTGATTGGGTAAAGACGATGGGGCTACAGGAAAAAAGCTCCCAGCCCCGTGCTCCTAGTCGGTTGGCGTATTCGTACATGGTCGGACCTGCTTGCCAATCGTCGAGTTCTTGGTCGTTGGTAAAGCGCGGACGAAACTCGCCTCCACCGCTTGCGATGGCTGCGAAAACGAAGAGATATTCCCATTGTTGCATTGTATTGCTCCTTGCATCACCCGGTTGTCTCCACTTTCAGTCTCCAGGCAAAGTTGCGTTTCAGAATGGAGAGCAGCGCGAGATGTTGTGGGAAGAGCTGCTCTAACTGGTCGATGATCCGCAAGATCACCAGGGGGATGAGGCTGTTCTGCTGGGCAAGCAGATGAGGCAGATAGCCCATATGAAGGTAGGCGTGTTGGTTCTCAGCATGCCCTTGATCGTGAAAGAGATGGAACTGATGGACGTCCTCATCGGTCATGGTCTGGACACTGCTGTTCAACTCCAAAGGGAACGATGGGATGCCATGGACGATATGGAGCCTGAGGGGGCTACGTGAAGACCTGTGTTGCTCCATCATCCCGAGCATGACCAGATGAACAAGCACCGCCTTTTCTGCGAGATAATCGGGTGAGAACAGTTCCACCTGTGTCTCAGTGGAAAGTCGCGGCCCCAGCGAGCCAAAAGTGGGATTAAGTAACTGCGTATCATAGATCACACCCACGGTGTAACAGGAGGACGCCTCATCTCTGCTTTGATCCCTCTCTTGCCTCTTACGCGAGAGGTCTGAAAGTCCTGAGTGTCCTGCAACGCGCACGAAGTGACCAAAGGCGTATGCAGCAACATCTGGTGGGGCCTCGATTTCCAGGGGCCCATAAATCTGACAGATGTAGTTGATATGAGAATTGGATTTGACGATTTTCCCGATAAGCACTTTCAAGCCTCCTCATCTTTACGGTCAGGCATGCTTAGCGCAAACTTCCAGCGAGACACTGCTGTGACATGCACAGCATCTCCCGTCATGCTTGCTCCATGTTCAAGGCAAGCCGCGTAATCACCGTTGGACTACTGGCCCAACGAAGAATATGCTCAGCTTGCTGAAGTAAGGTTTCCTCCAGGATAATTAAGCAGCGCTTTTGCATATTCAGCCGCTGAAAGGCCGGTCGGGCAAGCACAGATTGAAAGCGCTTAAGAGAGGGATGTGGAATGACGACACAGAGGTGCATGATTCTTGTCGGGCATAACGCATCCAGGTCATAGAGACGCAGCAGACCGGATGAAATGGAGGTGGTATGCTCGATCTCATAGGCAGCAACTACCTCATCTCCTCGCAACCAGAGCACATCAATGAGATTGATGATCCGGCGAAATGCCGTATCCACAAGAGGTGGGAGCGTTTTCAGACTCACATCGCCTAACCGTTCGCCATTCCAGCTTTTACTATGATCATTAGCGGCAATCCAGACATCACATCCCACTTGATGGCCGATCTTCGCAAGCAGCCATTGTATGTGGGTATGATCAGATCCCTCTTGCTCACTTTTCTGGCACTGGTGTTCCTCTTCACCCTCGATTGATAGGTTGTCCCTTGTCTTTGGATGAATAGCGATGTCTTTCCACTCGAAGAGTGAAGATGATCGCGTCATCTTTCTTGCCACCTGTTCACTAAGGATGCGCTGGCCTTTCCAGGTCACGATATGCTCTAGTTCCCACAATGATAGGCCGAGAGCTTGTGCCAATGAGAGAAAGTGGGTCCGGAACGCGAAATAGGCCTCAATGGGGCTCTGCGCTTGTGTTGGTTGCCCGTCTTTGCTCATGAGCATACGCTGGACCAGCGGGAAAAAAATTGGCCAGTGTAGCGCATCTTGCAGGTGCCACCATGCGCTCAAAAGAAATGGAATGCGTGCAGGCTGTAATTGAGACCGTAATCCTTTTTGCTGAGCAATCAGGCGCTCGAAATAGTGGATAAGTTCCTGCATATGCCGCTGACCTTCTCGAGTATCTTCTGGGAGACGTAAGCTGGACCGCAGGTACGAGGTCAAGGTATCATCATCGATGTACTTCACGAGTTTGTTGAGGTACATGCCTCCTGACGTACCCCTCATGCAAAAAACGTTCCAGGCACCTTGTGTTTTCTGTTGGAACATGGCATTGAACTCTTTGAGCGTGATGGACCTGTTCAAAAAGGCGCCAAGTACCTCTGTCATTTCCTGCTGCACCTGGAGGCGCCGCTCATCAATGGCTTGATGCACCGTGACCCTCGGTGCATCAGCGAGATACTCTTGTTGTGTGACACGCCACTGTTCTATCAGGTCCTGTGATCGTAACATGCTTCCACCTTTCCCAATCAAAAAACCTCTCATTCTCTGGTAGGTATCACCTCTGCGTTAGCTCAGACATGGCAGAGGTTGTTCTCTATCATCTGCGAGCTTCATAGTGTCTCTCTGTTGGCAGGAGTGAACGGCTGGAAACATGCCTCGTCGTTCCCCTTTGCTTTTGGGCCCTCCTGTAGCCCCCGCAGTGTCTCCTCCAGTGTGTAGAGGTACGCCGGTCCTGGCAGAGAGTATCCCTCCTGCCAGGGCGCCAGGGCCCTATTGGCGATGGCCATTCCACTCTCAGTAGTGAAACGGGGATCGCCGGGAACAAGTACCTGGGTCTGTTGCGCAAGCAGGAACTGCACAGCTCCTGGGTCCAGTTGCACTCCCTTGATGATCGGAAGCACTTCCTTCGCCGCGCGTCGAACAGAGACGGCAAGAGCTTCTGGCTCCTTCTCCATGGCTCGTGGCTCTGGCGACTGCCGGACGGCCGGGATTTTAAAACGTCGTCCTTTCTTCCGTTTCTTCATGACACGCCTCCAATTTCACTGAATAGACACGAGATTGCTACACAGGTCTTTGGCTTTCCTCATCGGAAACCTCTTCGATCAGCTCTCCAGGCGGAACTCCTAAAGCTCGCGCGATCTTGCCAAGGGTCTCGGTCGTCGTAATGTAATACGGATCTTTGAACATCCGCTTGACCGTGTTATAGGCCACATCTGCACTGCGCTGGAGTTTCCCCATACCAATGCCTTTCTCCTTGGCGACTTCTTTCACGCGTAAACGTACTGCCATAAACCGCTGCCCTTCTCGATGCTACACAGGATTGTAGCAGGCTTTCCCTCGTGCGAGAACTAGCCAGCTACTGAGAGACGTGGAGGTAGAGCCTTACATGGCAATCATGAGACGACTATACCGAGCTCGGTTCATCTTCACCTCTTCAGTGGTAACCGCGTATCGAGACAACCAGGAAGAAGCTCCCCTTGGGATTGCACTTCGTTCAGGAGTTGCTGAGCAGCCTTTGCGCATAGGTAACCAAGCACTTCTTCTTCACGATCGAGAACACGAGGCCACTGAACTAGAGATCATTGCTTCTTCGCACAATCGAAGTTGCACCGGGCTACCGGCACAGACACACAGATTACCCTACCCTCGAATTTGTGTGATCGTTGCAAGCTCGTCCCTTTCTCTCCTCCACGCGCAGCAGGCGCCACACACAACCGAATACTCGCATTCTATATTAAATTCAATATTTTTGTCAAAAGGGAGAAATAAAGTCCAATTTACAGGAAATAGATCCCTCACTAGACTGCTTTCATGGCAGATATTCACGAATTTCCAGACATTCCAGGATACGTTTCGATCAAACAAGCCGCTCAGATGCTGGGGATCACCGATAAACGCGTCTACAGATACATTGAAATTTGGCGCCTCCCGGCATTTAAAGCAAGCGGGGTGTTCCTGCTGGCCGAGGAAGATGTCAAACAGTTTAAGCTCAATCCTCCTGGACGTATCCGCACGAGTCCCCCGCCTTGGCGCATGTACAGCA
>WNEZ01003633.1_pt1 | contig 13307 bp, 13 predicted proteins | sample 5400521 | NCBI WGS metagenome assembly WNEZ01 (sample SAMN13153339, study PRJNA577476) | soil metagenome | isolation source: 120 cm saprolite under Douglas fir tree site 2 hole 1 replicate 1 | place: USA:California | collected 2015-04-18 | reverse complement strand
TGATCCTGCGGTAATGCTATTAGCGCGAACGTCGACATAATACCTTGACTCGTTAGACCGCCGTCGTAGAATGAGGCCTCAAGGTAATTATCCGGAGTCAAAATGGGACCATTTAGCAACGATGAAGTATCGGCTAAGGGCTGGATCGATCAGTATACCGACCGAGCCAATTGGTAGGATCCCAAGACCCGTTGATCTCATCGAGAGAGTCGCAAAAGGCGACAGTGAGGATCTTAATCTCGCTCCTCTCTATGAAGATGCGATTCGCGACACCATTGAGCGGTTTGAAGCGTAGGACCCTCCGAACGGTGGTCCTGGTGTGACAATCGAGTTTGCACTACTTGTTGAAATCGCACGCGCTACATGAAGCCGGCCGGCCAGAGACTACGGGGAATTACTGCGATGCATCGTTTGAAAGTTAGTTCAAGTCTTAGGAGGAGACCCCTATGAATTCGACAGATGATAATGCCAAGTTTCGCGGGCGAGCATCGAGTGAGAACGACCAACCGATTCGGTTCGCGGGCTCGGCGCTTGGCGCGCAACGTCATATCTGCGCGTTCTTTCACACACCCGACGAAGAATACCAGGTGCTGCTTCCGTTCATCAAAGAGGGCTTCGAGCGGGGCGAGAAGGCGTTCCACATTGTAGATCCGAAACTGCGTGTGGAGCACACCCTGCGACTCGGGTCGTCCGGCATCGATGTGGAGGCGGCCGAAAAGACCGGTCAGTTCGAGCTACGCAACTGGGCTGACGCCTATCTGCGCGATGGTCATTTCGATCAGGACCGGATGCTTGCGCTAATCCAAGAGGTCCTTGATGGCGGCATCCAGCAAGGCTTCCCGCTGACTCGCCTGGTCGCCCACATGGAATGGGCCCTGGAAGACCGGCCCGGGGTTGATGACCTGGTGGAGTATGAGACGAAGCTGAACTATATTTTGCCCCGGTATAAGGACCCGGTCATATGAATATACGATCTCGCCAAGTTTGGCGGGGAGATCGTCGTCGACATCATGCGCACCCACCCGATGATTATCATCGGCGGCATCCTCCAAGAGAACCCGTTCTTCGTACCGCCGGATCAATTCTTGCTGGAGCTGCGTGAACGACACGCCCCGGGCAAGACGCACAAAGCAATGATTTGATATGGAACTGAAAATGGAAAACACAGCTGATGAGGTTAAGCGCCTTCAGAGCTGCATCAATGATCTGATCAGTGTTCTGGCCCTTGCCGCAATTTGGACTGGCAAGGAGTCCGGCCAAATGGTCGGCACGTTGCTCGACGCGCTTCTGGGCATCCTGCGCCTCGATTTCGCGTGCGCCCGTCTGAACGAGTCGATTGATGGTTCGCCAATTGAGGTGGTCCGGTTGACTCAACGTCAGCATCCCTCTGCTCAGCCGCAGGAAGTCGGTCGAGCGCTCGACCGCTGGTTAAGTGGCGACCAAACCACCTCGCGTTTCTTGGTTCCAAATCCGGCCGGAGAGGGCGCGGTAGCGATCGCGTCGCTCTCATTGGGCCTTCAGGATAAAGTCGGAGTGTTGGTGGCTGGCTCTCGGCGAGCTGATTTCCCGACTGACATCGAACTACTCCTGCTGCGTGTCGCAGCCAACCAGGCCGCAATTGGATTGCAGGAGGCTCGACGCTCAGGTGATCAGAAGCGTGTCGCAGAGGCGCTCGAACGACGAGTCGCAGAGCGAACCAGTCAACTGACAGCCGTCAACGAAGAGCTGCGGCACATCCAGGCATATTTGGCTGAAGCACAAAGATTGAGCCATACCGGGAGTTTCGGCTGGAGGGTTTCCACCGGCGAGATCCTCTGGTCGGATGAAACCTTTCGAATCTTCCAATACGACCGAACGACGAAACCGACCGTAGAACTTGTTCTCCAACGAGTTCATCCGGAAGACGTGGCCCTGGTGCAACAGACCATCGAGCGCGCGTCGCAGGACGGGAAAGATTTTGATTTTGAACATCGGCTGTTGATGCCGGATGGTTCCGTCAAACACGTCAATGTTGTGGCTCACGCCTTAAGCGACGAATCGGGCGGCATCGAGTTTGTTGGTGCGGTGATGGACGTCACCGGGCAGCACCAATCGAGAGCGGCTTTAGAAAAGGCTTTTGGCGAAATCAAGAAGTCAGAGGGTCGGCTTCAGCTCGTCATCGACACAATCCCCGGTATGGTCTGGAGCGGTTTGCCTGACGGCACGTTCGATTTCGTCAATGAACCTTGGCTGAGGTATCTCGGGTGCTCTTGGGAAGAGCTTTCTGCCCGAGGCGGCTTGGTGTCCGTGGTCCATCCGGACGACGTCGAGGAGAGCGTTGCCAGGTGGGAGGCGACTCGAGCGGCTGGGAGACATACCGACCATGAGCTCCGAATGCGCGGAGCCGACGGTCAATATCGCTGGTTTCTCACCCGCGCCCTCCCGCTGCGCGACGACTTGGGAAACATCATCAAATGGTATGGAACGGCTACCGATATCGAGGATCGAAAGCGGGCCGAGATGTTACTGGGCGGAGAGAAGCGGCTGCTCGAGATGATCGCCAGGGGTGATTCTCGCGCCCTCATTCTTGATGCCCTCTGCCGGCACGTCGAGGAGCTGGCCAGCGGTTGTCTCTCTTCGATTCTCTTGCTGGACCCTAATACGAACCGCCTTCGCCACGGCGCGGCACCCAGCCTGCCAGCGGAGTACTCTGAAGCAATCGATGGCCTCGTCATCGGTCCGTCCGTGGGCTCGTGCGGGACCGCTGCTTACCGCGGAGAGCCCGTGATCGTCTCCGATATCGCTACGGATCCGCTGTGGGCTGATTACCGCGAGCTGGCCTTAGCGCACGAGCTGCGAGCGTGCTGGTCCACGCCGATACTTTCGTCAGCAGGTAAAGTGTTGGGGACCTTCGCGATTTACTACCGCGAACCACATAGTCTCAATCCGCAAGATTCAAATGTCATAGGGCAGATCACCCATCTTGCGAGCATCGCACTTGAGCGCGCGCAGGCCGCACAGGCGCTGCAACAACAAGCGAACTTGCTGGAACAGGCGCACGACGCGATCATGGTCTGGGAGTTCCCCGGGACGATCGTCTATTGGAATCGAGGCGCAGAACAGCTCTATGGCTTTGCCAGAGAAGAGGCGATTGGCCGACTTGGCCACGAGCTGCTCCACACGGAACACCCAATGGCTACACCCGAGTTCGAGGCAGCACTGGAGCGCGACGGAGAATGGACTGGCGAGCTGACGCACACCACACGGGACGGTCGGAAAATTATCGTCGAAACCCGCCACGTGATGATGCGCGAAACAGACGGCCGTCGGCTGGTGCTCGAAACCAACCGAGACATCACCGACCGCAAGCGGGCCGCAGAGGCACTGCGCCAAGCCGAAGCGGACCTCGCGCACGTCAGCCGCGTGACGATGTTGGGTGAACTGACCGCGTCCCTGGCGCATGAAGTAAATCAACCTATTACGGCAGCCGTGACTAACGCCAATACTTGCGTGCGTTGGCTCGCCGGCGACGCCCCAAACATCCAGGAGGCGCGAGATGCTGCGATCAGAAGCGCGAAAGACGGAACGCGTGCGGCGGACATCATTAGTCGCATCCGACTGCTCTTCGAGAAGGGTACTTTGGAACGGGAGCTGGTTGATTTAAACGAAGTGATTCGAGAGATTATCATCCTTCTGCGGAGCGAGACAACGCGATATTCAATCTCAGTGCGAACGGAGCTGGGGTCAGCGCTGCCGGAGCTTATAGGTGACCACGTGCAATTGCAGCAGGTCCTCATGAACCTGGTGCTAAATGGGATCGACGCGATGAAGGATGTGGACGATAAGCGTGAGCTGTTCATCAAATCCGAGCGATGGGAAGACGAGCAGGTTCTGGTGTCTGTCCGCGATACCGGCATCGGGTTGCCTCCACAGCAGGCAGACCAGATCTTTGATGCGTTCTTTACCACGAAGCTTCATGGCACCGGTATGGGACTATCTATCAGTCGGTCCATCGTTGAATCGCATGGCGGCCGCTTGTGGGCTGACGATAACTCTCCGCCCGGCGTGACCTTTCACATCGCCCTGCCAACCAGAGTCGAGGCACATTGATGAAGTCCCCAGACACCGCGATGGTGTTCGTTATTGATGATGATGCCGCCGTGCGTGAATCCATCCAGGGTCTACTGAAATCGGTGGGCTTGCATTCAGATTCGTTCGGAACGGCGCAAGAATTCTTAACCAGCGAGCGATCGGATGGGCCAAGTTGCCTGGTCCTGGATATCAGACTTCCGGGAATAAACGGTCTGGACTTTCAACGCCAGTTGGCTGATGCAGGTATCCACATCCCTATCATTTTCATAACCGGTCATGGAGATATTCCGATGACCGTAAGGGCCATGAAATCCGGCGCAGTGGAGTTTCTGACAAAGCCCTTCCGCGACCAGGATTTACTCGATGCCATCTATCAGGCGTTGGATCGCGATCGGGTAACGCGGCAGCATGAGAGTGAACGTGCTGAGGTGAGAAACCGCTACGAATCGTTGACCCCACGAGAGCGCGAGGTAATGCGCCTGGTTGTATCGGGCATGCTCAATAAGCAAATAGCCTTTGAGCTAAGCACCAGCGAAATCACCGTAAAGGTCCATCGCGGCCATGTAATGCACAAAATGCAGGCTCATTCACTGGCGGAATTGGTCAGAATAGCGGAAAGGCTTGCGCTTCCGCTCGATGATAAGTCTCACACAGAGGATTAGCGAACCTATACCAACGTATAATTGCGCCCTTACTCCCGTATAATTGCGCGCTTGCTCCCACCGCGCTAGCCTTTCTGCTATGGCCATTCATAAAAATAACAAACTAGTCGCAATTGTCGATGATGATGATGCTGTGCGCGTAGCATTGGAGGGTTTGCTGAAATCTGCTGGATTGACCGCGCGGGCATTTGAGTCGGCAGAAACATTCATAGAGTCCGGACAACAGTTTCAGGTGGCGTGTCTTATCGCTGATATTCGCATGCCGGGGATGTCTGGCCTCGAGTTGCAGGCGAAACTAAACGCTGAACATTGCAGGATTCCAATCATCTTCATCACCGCACATGGTGATGCGCAGATGCGTATGCAGGCGTTAAGAGCAGGAGCGGTCGAGTTCCTGGCAAAGCCATTCAATGATGAAGTCTTGCTCGAAACCGTTGGAGCAGCTCTGGAAAATTGAGCAGGTAACGGAAGTGGAACCGGATTCCCCCGGGGAGGTCTTCTGTGCAAGCTGTCGAAACTCTAAAATCCAGTGATCCAGATCGTGATCAGCGTCGGTTTGAGCAGGTTATTGGTAAGAGCTCTGCCCTCGAAGCAGTATTCGAGCAAGTCGAATGCGTTGCACCCACGGATTCCACCGTCCTCATTCAGGGAGAGACAGGCACTGGTAAAGAGCTAATCGCGCGTGCTATTCACAACGTTAGCACGCGGTGCGGGCGCTCTTTCGTCAAGTTAAACTGTGCGGCAATTCCACTCGACTTGTTGGAGAGCGAGCTTTTCGGTCATGAAAAAGGTGCTTTCACGGGTGCTATAGCACAAAGAATCGGCCGTTTCGAAATGGCCGACAAAGGCACGCTCTTCCTTGATGAAGTCGGCGATATTCCACCGTCATTGCAACCCAAACTTCTGCGAGTTCTGCAGGAACAGGAGTTCGAGCGGCTTGGCAGTACACATACGCGCCGAGTGGACGTTCGCTTGCTCGCTGCGACCAACCGTGATCTGACGGACATGATGAAACAGGGCGATTTTCGTACCGACCTGTACTACCGGCTAAACGTTTTTCCGATACGAATTCCGCCTTTACACGAGCGTCGTGACGACATTCCGTTGCTGGTGGAATACTTCATGGAAAAATACGCGCGGCGGATGGGTAAGCAGGTCAAAACCGTTCCGTCGACGACTATGGAGAAACTAGTAAGTTGGCCCTGGCCGGGAAACGTGCGTGAGTTGCAGAACATGATCGAGCGCGGCGTAATCTTGTCACGCGGCTTTGTCTTAGAAATTCCCGTGACCGAGCTGGACCAAACCACAGTTCCCGCTCTACCCAGTAATAGCGGAGCGTCCACACTTGAAGACTTTGAGCGAGAACATATTCTGGACGCCTTGCGCGAAACCGGGTGGGTAGTAGCCGGCGCGGCTGCGCGCCTCGGATTGAATCGAAGCACGCTTAACGCCCGCATGCGGAAGCTAGAAATAAGACGCCCTCAACCGGTGTAATGCGTGTTCGCGTCACAGGACTAGCAGGTAGCTTTTCTTGAAATGCCAATTGGCATCCGAAACGCCCGATTGGATTGCAATTTCGTGTGGTCAAATGGTGTCCGGAATTGGCAGCCACAACCGATACCGAACAGCAAGAAATCGGAAAGGATGGGAATGTCCAGAAATTCTTGGCGGCTGCAACCTTAAAAGGCAAAGACGTGCGTTCTTTGCCGAATCGGTGATCCATAACCTTAAGGTGGGCCCAAAACTTGAAGCACCCAAGCATTTCAATAACAACTCTAGTCGTGCAAAGAAAAGGGCATAAACTCAGCGGCTAGCCAACCATTCACAACTCGAAGCTTACGACTTTACATTTCAAGTTCTCCGCATAATAACGGCAGACTCTAATGGCGTGCTTCGCGCACGATGACCTAGAAAGATGAGGGGAAGATGAGGGGCTTATGTACCTGTACCAAGCCGGACGTAGCTTGCTTTGACGGCTGAAACGTAGGTAAATACGACTTGGTAACGCGTAGTAGAATGACGTAAGTAGCCCCGCACCGGACTTAAAATCCGTGGTCCAGGTAACGAAACTTAGCTGTTCTCGCAAATAACAATCGCGGGTCCATTAAAGGTCCAATAAGCGTTCCCGTGAGTCTCCTAAATGCGGTAAAGTGCTATCCATGCCGCTAAGTTCCATTGAATTACAATAGGTCCCTTCTCTTTCACGGCGGTAACACGGGTTCGATTCCCGTACGGGACGCCAATTCTTTCAATCACTTACAAGACATCGCCATTTCGCCGCGAGTCCAGAAACGTCCATTAAGCTAAATCACTGCCGTGAGAGTGCCCGGAAGCAGCATCTTTACAACTTTACTCTGCGCGTTGCGCTTCTCATCCGATACAGCCCGTGCCATACGAGTCAGCGTACGTGGGTTGATACGTAGGTATTGCGCAGCTTCGTCACTCGTCCAGATTGACTCGAGTTTAGGCAACTCCGAAGATCTGTTCCTGATCGCTGGAGAGATTCGAATCACGTTTATCTTTCCGCTCTGTCGCTTGAGCATAGTATCGCCCGACTATTTCAAAGGACGTGCCAAGCGGGACTGCGGTACTCAAGTTGCGGTATTTTCAGAAATCCAAAACAATTTGGCGAATTTCAAAGGCAATCGCGAAAATAGGTGATACATTTGGCGACAAGAATTCGCCGTTTTGTTACACCTCAGCGAGTTTCGGATCGTTATCTTTGTGTCGGATGCAATGAGATCAGGGTTCCGGATCACTTTGAAAATAGCAACTCAAGAAACAGCGGATACTCATGTACGCTGTCCTGTCTGTCGTCACAATGCACGCGTCTCCAAAACTACTCGCTGTTTCATTGATATCGCGACACAGCAGATTGACAAGAGTGTCGCGGTAGCCAAGGGCAACACCAGCGAGCGCCTTAGTAGCAGCGTTCCTATCAATGCTCCAAAGAACATCAAGAGAACGGCTAGAAGCCGTCGGCGCCATCGTGGACTAGTACCGCCGGCAAATCTCGAATCGGCTGCGAGACCAGTAATGGTCAGGGTAAGAACCGTAGTCGTGAGATCTGGGATCGCCATCTTGCGAACCGTCGCGTTTCGAATCCCCATCGCACACGCCGTAAGCACGATGATCGAATACAATTGGAACGAACTCCCTGACGAATCACGAAAATTGATAGCAGCAAGGGTTGCGGCGAGCAACAAAGCCGATTCCAGGCTTAGGACTGTCGTAATCCAGCTCGGTGTGAAGCCTTCTGAAAGACGAGCAGCAACGCGGCCGCCAATCAAAGCGCCGCTCAGAAATGCAATGAGCGCCGTGAGCGAACGCGTTATCGAAAGTCCAGGTGCTCCGGCCACAGCGAACGCGAGGAAAACGACGTTTCCAGTCATGTTTGCCGTGAATACATGCCCGAGGGCAAGGTAACTTGTCGCGTCGATCAATCCCGTGATCGCCGTGGCAACATGAAGCAATAACGGCAGCGAGTGATTGAGACGAGTTTCCGGCGTCATGAGCAATTCAGATTATCCGGAAGAAATCCGCCGGTCTTGCCGACGTTTGCGTGTACTTGCTAACCATTGCTATCGACGTGACTTTCGCAGACAACTCTCAAGCAAGGTAGGAGCCTAATCAAAAAAGCAGTTGCATTAACGATAAGGTTGGCGAAGTGTTCGAGGTGATGACCGATCTTAAGTATTCTGCATTCAGTATTCGTGCAGCAGAAATTCTTGGGCCAACTGTCACGGCGATACCGGCTTCACGAAGAGCAGCCACACCGCGCCCGTCAACTCGAGGGTTCGGATCTGTGATGCAGCACACGACCCTTTTCACTTGAGCTTCAATCAAGGCGTCTGTGCAAGGAGGAGTCCGTTTGCCATCCCCTCGGTGGCAACATGGCTCCAGATTGACATAGACAGTTGCGCCTTTCGCAAGCCTGCCTGCTTGGTCGAGTGCCAATACTTCGGCGTGCATGACTCGATCGTAGCGATGAAAGCCCTGACCCACGACGACCCCATCCTTCACAATGACGGTACCCACAAGCGGGTTTGGCTTTACCTGACCTTCGCCTTTGGCCGCGAGTGCCAGAGCCAGATCCAGGAAACAGAAATCGAGATCGCCGTCAGACTCGGCTTTCGTCAGTGGTAAAGTTTCGATCAAGCTGCCTACCATAGATCGTGCTGACGCTCAGACTGCCACCAGCTTTCGGCGCCATTTATCGACTCCATCCGCAATTTCAGTAAACATATCGGCACTGGCGAAGTCACTAGACTCATTACTGATATCGATTGCCTGACGTGCGAGCTCTGCAAATGAGCTCAGCGTTGTTGCGAGTGTCGAAGCATGATTGCGGCACAACGCATCCGGCGCGCATAACAGGTGCGACCAGGTAGGCACCACCCGCTCAGTTGAATTCGCAACTCCGCCAATCTCAACCACGCGCTCGGCAATGCGATCCGTATAAACGCCGACCGATTTATTTACCTGATCGAAGAGCTGTCTCAGATCGAGGGCCGTCGTATTCCAGAAAGCGTGTTTGCATTGCAGCTGCAAATCCACGACATCCGCCAAGCGATCGTTACAAAGCTTGATGAGACGATGACTGCGCTCCGATGAATTGTCACTGCGAGTAATTAACATTTGAGTCCTTCCATAAAATCCGTCTTATTTCATCGGCACAATTTCGGATCTCGGGCGCGCTGGCGCTAGTCGGGCGCGAATTGGAATTGGTGACTCAAGCGTACGATGAACTGGACATTTATTCGCGATCTCCGTCAACCTTTGTCTTTGGCTCTCCGATAGTTCACCAAAGAAGGACAGCTTCATTTCGATTCCGTCGACTAGCTTTATTTCCTTGTCGCATGCAGTACAGTCATCAGCATGAACTCGGGCGTACGACAGTTCAATGTGCACACCTTCAAGCGGCCACTGCTTCCGGTCGGCATACATGCGGACGGTCATGCTAGTACATGTTCCCAGCGCCGCCAGCAACAGCTCGTATGGGTTTGGTCCGACGTCACCGCCGCCTACAGAGACAGGTTCATCTCCCAGGAGCAGATGAGGGCCGACCAATACACTTTGCGCGTACCGCAATCTTCCAGCTTCGACGACAACACTTCTGGTCACGACTCTCTCCCTGGCGTCAACCTACAGCTCGTTTCTGATCCGACCAAAAACGCTCGCGCAGATTCCTCTTCAGGATTTTGCCGGACCCATTCTTCGGTAACTCCGCTTCAGAGAACTCAACGCGACGCGGAACTTTGTAATTAGCGAGCGACTGCCTACAAAACGAGATTAGTTCATCAGCGCTCAGAGCTAACCCCGGCTTAAGCACCACGGAAGCCATCACAAGTTCTCCCCACTTAGGATCAGGTATGCCGAAGACTGCGACTTCCTTAACTGCCGGATGCTGGTAAATGACGGCTTCGACTTCGCCCGAATAAACATTCTCGCCGCCGGTAACAATCATGTCCTTCAACCGATCCAGAATGTAGATGTAACCATCAGCATCCTGGTAGCCGATGTCACCGCTGCGGAACTTCCCATCACGAAATACCGCGTTCGTTTCTTTCAAATTGTTCCAATAGCCGCGCATTACATTTGCGCCGCGGGCAACCAACTCACCATGTTGGCCGGTAGCAACCTCCTTTCCCTCGTCGTCCACAACTTGCACTTCAATGCCGGGACAAGGGCGCCCGCAAGATGTCAGTCTGTCCTCTGTGTGTTCATGATCCTGTAACCCAGCAAGAAAGCCCGTTTCACTGAGGCCATAAACCTGGACCAGTTTTGCTCTGGGTAACATCTTCCTTGTGCTGTGAATAAGTTCGGGAGCGATCGGTGATCCACCGTATCCCAAATACTCGAGGCTGGTCAGGTCATACTTTTTCAAATCCGCAAATTGGGTCAGTAAATTGATCATTGTTGGAACCAGCACTGCATGCGTAACCCGTTCGCGCTCTACAGTCTCGCAGAAGGCTTCCGGGCTGAATTTCGGAATCGTGACCTGACAAGTCCCGAAAGCCGGCGATGCGAACATGAACGGAAAGTCGGCGATGTGAAATATTGGCGCCGCATGGAGATAGACACCACCTTCTCTGTAACGCATCCAGTAGTTCACGTGGTCCAGATTAGCCAGAATATTGGTATGAGTGAGTGCCACACCTTTGGGCCGGCCCGTTGTCCCGCTGGTATAGATAAGTGCAAATACAGCATCCGGGTCGTAGACATCCGCAGGAAATGAGTCATTCCCAAGGTCGAGTGGTTCTTTGTCGATGACCAGTTGGCCAGGAAGCTCAACGCTTGGAGCAGCCAGCGACGAATGCCGAATCAACCCATGCGGAGCCGCATCAACCAGCACATGATCGATCTCCTTTTCTGACAGCCGGGTATTCAATGGCACTGCGATTACACCAAGCCATACGCACGCGTACACCAGCTCGACATACTCGCGTTCGTTCGGCAGTAATAACCCCAAACGGTCGCCTTTCCTGAAGCCGTGTTTCGTAAGCGCCGCGGCAATTCTTCCGACGCGATCGTGAAGCTCACGAAAAGTCGAGCGTTCTTCGCCGGATGCAAACGCCGTCCTTTCCGGATAGTAGCGAACGGCCCGTCCAAGTGAATGCGTGTGGATCATCCAATCAGCTCCGCATTAATGTATGGCGCGTTGGTAGCGTAGGTTCTATCGAGATCAGTCGGATAGATCGGGTTACATACCGGAAAAATGCCATCGTAAGCCGCCAGGGACCCTTCATAATCGCAATCGAAACGATAGCGCGCGAGATCTGCGACTGTAATCATCAGCAGATCGTGCTTCTTGCAGAATCCGATCAGGTCAGGCAAACGAGCCATGGTGCCGTCGTCATTGATGATCTCGCAGATCACTCCGGCGGGCTGCAGGCCAGCGAGACTCGCCAGATCGACTGCCGCTTCTGTTTGGCCACGCCGTTCGAGAACGCCGCCGGGCCGAGCGCGAAGTGGAAAAACATGTCCGGGTCTGGCGAAATCTTCGGGACAACTGTTTGCATCGACAGCGGCCTTAATCGTTTGGGCGCGATCGTAGGCCGAAATGCCTGTGGCCACGTCGTCGCCTATGACATCGATCGAGACGGTGAAAGCAGTCCCACCCAACGCGCTGTTGTCGTTCGACATTGGATGGAGCTCCAACTCATCAAGACGCTCACCGGTCATTGCCAAACAAATTAATCCACGACCATGCCGGGCCATGAAGTTGATCGCCTCTGGCGTGATCATTTCCGCGGCCATCGTCAGATCGCCTTCGTTCTCACGATCTTCATCGTCGACCACGACGATCATGCGGCCGGTGCGCAGCTCTTGAATTGCATCCTCGATACTCGCAAACTCGAACTGCTCCTGAGTCGTTTCGTAATTTCTTTCCGCTTGTTCGTCCAAAAAGTAATTTCGTGTTTGTTCGTGTGATTTAGTGGATCGTGTTCTTCCTGCAACAGACCAACGATCCACGAAATCACACGAAACAAAACCAAACGCTTCGCGAGTTGGTTTGTTTACGCTTTCGCGACGTTCAAGGGTCAACGTGTGTCCCATTTTTTCCTTCTTGGTTCGCAGGTAAGCCAGTGAGTGTGAGTTTGGCGCTGCTTCGCAGGAAAGCTGTTCGGCCTCGATGCCTCCATCAATCAACGCGCGAACTTTGTTCGGATTATTCGTGAGCAGACGCACGCGAGCGAGTCCCAGCTCACGAAGAATAGCGACGGATAGACCAAAGTCTCGGGCGTCGTCCTTGAATCCCAGAGCACGATTAGCTTCGACTGTATCCAGACCTTCATCTTGAAGCGCGTAGGCCTGCAACTTCGCCATCAACCCAATGCCGCGGCCTTCCTGGTGTTCGTAGATGACCAACCCACGACCTTCGCCGGCGATGGCCCGCATGGCAAGGTCCAGCTGATCATTACAATCACACCGCAGCGATCCAAGCACCTCGCCGGTGAAGCATTCCGAGTGAATCCGCACCAGCGGGATCCCTTCGGCCAAATTACCCAGGATGATCGCAACGGCGGTTTCACGACCTCCGCTTCCGGGCAAGATTTCCCGTTCGAAACCGATGGTCTGAAACACTCCCCATTTGGTCGGCAAGTGTGTAGTAACGATTCGTCGAACAGTTTTTTCTTTTGCCGCTATCAACATGATTCGCGCAACTCTTTCTCAGATCATCCCAGGGCTTTCATTCGGGCGGCATTCAGTCCAAGTTCCACTCCGCGGCCGTAATCCGGATCTGCCTTAATAAAGTGTGCGACCTGACGTGCCTGGATCTGCGGCGGTACCGTGATCAAACTGTCCACGATGTTGTCGATCAGGCGCGCACGCTCTTCCGGTTTCATCAGCCGGAAGAGGTCGCCCGCCTGCTGGTAATCGTCGTTGCCCGCACGATGGTCATATCGGGCCGCGTCGCCCGCGATGCGTAGCGGCGGCTCCGCATAATGGGGGCCCTCTGTCGGACCATTGAAACTATTCGGTTCGTAGTTGGGCGCCGCGCCGCCGTTTGCGTCAAACCGCATGGCGCCATCACGGTGGTAATGGTGGACTGGGCTATGCGGGCGGTTG
>WNEZ01007319.1_pt1 | contig 13313 bp, 10 predicted proteins | sample 5400521 | NCBI WGS metagenome assembly WNEZ01 (sample SAMN13153339, study PRJNA577476) | soil metagenome | isolation source: 120 cm saprolite under Douglas fir tree site 2 hole 1 replicate 1 | place: USA:California | collected 2015-04-18 | reverse complement strand
AAGATCGATGCGTCCGCCCGCAGGCGTGAATTTGACCGCATTGTCGACCAGATTCGCCACGGCCTCGAACAAGAGGTCACGGTCGCAATATGCTGTTGCGTTACCCGCGGACGCGACCCGCAAGGTGACGTGCTTGTCTTCCGCGATCGGGTCGTAGAGATCTCCGACTTCCCGCACGACGTCCGCCAGCGCGACTGTGGCAAAGCTGGCTTTGCCTCGGCTGTTCTCGATCTCGGTGATTCGCAGCAGTGCAGTTATGACAGTCAACGATTGATCGAGGGCCCCAATCGCCCGGTCCGCGACGGATTGCAATTCCTCAAGGGCCTTGGCGTTGGCACGACCGCGCTCAAGACCGATTCTCACGCGAGTGAGCGGTGTGCGCAGATCGTGCGCTATCTCATTGCCGACCCGTGCCATCCCGGTGACGAGAACCTCGATTTCGTCCAGCATGCCGTTTGCGATTACGGCAAGTTTGTCGAACGGATGATCGAGCCCCGAGATCGGGACACGTTCGCCCAAGTTGCCTGACATGATACGCCGAACCAGGGCGTTCAGGTCTGTGACGCGTCGTTGAACGCGGACACTTAGAATTGCGCCGATAGCCAGGCCCAAACCGATGGCGAAGGGAAGGGCCACGAGAAGCGCGCGTGCCACCACTTCGGCCAGGTCTTTGAGCTCGCCATTGTGGCGAGCTATCACCAACACGTTTCCGTTCAGAAGACTGCGCGCAATGGCCCGAACGTCCATCGCTTCCTGCCCGCGCTGATCGACCCTGACGACCTGCGCGTTCTGGACAGTCGCGTTGACCGGGAGCCCCTGGGGTACGCTTTCCAGATTGCCGGCGATCCGATGTCCGTCCGCGCCGAACAGACCGGCGAGCTTTATGCGACGCGGATCCTCACTGCGGCGATCGTCAATCGCATTCAACTGGCGGTCCGGCGTGTCGGCCGCGATTACAAAACTTTCCTCGGTTATGGCGGCGTCCATCCGTGCCAGCATATAAGCGGCAGCCTCGAAATAGACGAAGGCCGAGAACAGTAAAATGCAAGCCGCAAACGCGATGGAAGTCCAACGGAAGGTCGTGGTGCGGAGGAAATCAGGAAGTTTCACGAAGAATAAACCTAGCGCCTCGGACATAGTGGATCATTGGAGAGTGATCCGGTCCGTCCACCTGTGCCGCAGCCGACCCATGTGGACATCCACCAGATTGGTTGCAGGCACGAACTCGTGGTTCCAGACCTCCTCGAGGAGCATGCGCGTGTCGGCAGCTGACTGCTTTGTTGCCTTGCAATTAGGGCAATGTCCCCAGACCGCCACTAAATAGCGTTTCATAATCGAAGCTTAGCCATGGCTCATTGCAGAACGGCCGGTACCAAGCTTCGGCGCTCGCGCTCGACATGCGATCTCTCAAACCCGAATTCAGCTTCGCGACACCGCTGCACTGAGGTTCCCGCCGGCGGTTCGGATAAAATCGAATTTAGGTTTCTGAATCCCAATTTAATGGGCGAACCCGCTTTTCGCGGTCACTGTATTACAGCGCCCGTCCTATCGCCTGCGCCGCAACGATTCGTCGCAATCGACCTTTTTCGGCTTCCGAAAGCGGAGTCCTCATGACCGATCGCTTCGGGATACTTTCTTGCCGCATCCCGCCCATCGCGGTGGCGCTCTCGCTGGCCGCAAACCTGGTCTGGATTCCCCAAGCCCTGATACTCGCCGATATCGTCGCGGCTGTTTCCATCGGGACCGATGCCGAGCTGACCGGACTATCGCCGATCAAGCTCGCATCGATATTCGCGCTGCTGCTGGTGGCGCGATCGGTCGCCGAGGTTGGAGCGTTTGCGCTAAGCGCTCGCACTTCAGTGGCGACAAAGCTGGATCTGCGACGCAAGCTCATTCAAGCCGTTCTGCCGTGGTCGCCTTTCGATGCCACCCGGCCGCCGGCCGGCGAAATCGCGGCGCTTGTCGTTGATCAGGTAGAGACAATCGATCCGTTTCTCGTCAGGTATCAGATCGCCCGGTTCAGGATGGCGGTGGTCCCGGTCGCAATTTTAGTCGCGATCCTGCCGGTCAGCTGGGCAGTCGCATTGATGCTGGCGATCACCGGACCGGTGATCCCGGTTTTCATGGCGTTGATCGGGGCAACGGCGCGGGAACGCAGCCGCCGCCAACTCGACGAAGCGGGCAACTTGACCGGGCTGCTGCTCGATCGCCTGCGCGGTCTGGCGACCATCCGTCTATTGGGTGCGGAAGGGCGTGTCGCCGCCGCGATCGAGGCTTCCGGTGAGCGCGTGAGACGCACCGCCATGGATGTGCTTTCCATCGCCTTTTTGTCCTCTGCCGCGCTCGAATTCTTCGCGACCGTCGGCGTCGCGATGGTCGCGCTCTATATCGGCTTCTATCTGTTGGGATGGATTACCTTTGGCGCGACACTGACCAATTTCGGACTATCCGGTGGTCTGTTCATGCTGTTGCTTGCGCCGGATTTCTTTCAGCCATTACGGGATTTCGCGGCCGGCTATCACGACCGCGCCGCCGTGACAGGACTTGCAGAACGCACCGATGACATCTTCAACGTCCGGCGGCCGAGCATCGTTGGTCGCCTTGATGCCACCGCACATCGCCATCTGGATCGTCCTTTCGCGTCCTCCGTGGACGTCAGACGACTGACTGTACGGCTTGCAGGGTGCGTGCGTCCATTGCTGAAGCGCGCGAACCTTGCCGTCGCCGCCGGCGAGCACGTCGCGATCATGGGGCCGAGCGGCGCCGGCAAGAGTGCCTTGCTTCATGCTATCGCAGGTCTCATCGAGGGAGCTCAGGGCCGAGTTGCGATCGACGGCATGTTCCTTACAAGCGACACGGCGGAGACTTTACGTCGTCGAATGGCCTGGATCGGACAAGAGCCGTATGTGCGGCAAGCATCGCTCGGCCGAAATCTTCAACTGGGGGACCAGCTGATCGACTGCGAGCGCGCGGCTGATGCGCTCGAGCAGGCGCGCCTGGCGGAACGGGTCGGGCGGATGCAACGTCAAATGCAGACGCCGATCGGCGAGAACGGTGCAGGTCTCTCAGGCGGGGAGCTTCGCCGTCTCGCAATCGCGCGCGCCGTGCTGGCCGATGCGCCGGTGATTCTTGCGGACGAGCCGACCGCGGATCTCGACAGCGTGACGGCGGATGAAGTTCGTTCAGCACTTCTGGACGCGGCGCGCGGCAAGACACTGATTGTTGCGACACATGACGGAAATCTGGCTCGCCGGATGGATCGTATCGTTACCCTGTGCTTCGGCAGCGTCGTGGAAATCGGGTCGTGACCGGTACAGCGCCCTTGCTGGACGTGCTTTGGTCGTCGATCCGCTCCGCGCCTTGGCGCTTCGTAAGTGGCATTGCACTGGCCGCACTGACACTTGCGGCCGGGGCAGGGCTGCTCGCCCTTTCCGGCTATCTGATCGCGGGCTCGGCGATCGCTGGGATAGGTCTAACAGCGTTTGACATGGTCATCCCCAGCGCCGCGATACGCTTGTTTGCCATTGTGCGTACGCTTGCCCGTTACGCCGAACGGCTTGCAACTCACGACGCTACCTTTCGCTTCATTGCGGGATTACGCGTGAACGTCTTCCGGTCCATCGCAGATGGGCGTGGCGAATTGGCCAGGCCGCGCGCCGGCGTGCTTCTCGCACGACTCTCGAGTGACCTCGACGCGCTGGATGGCCTCAACATTCGTTTCGTAACTCCGCTCGTCGCCGCGGCGGTCATCCTCGCGGGCTTTGCGATTATCCTGTGGGGCATCAGTCCCGTCCTGGCGGTCGCGACGATCACGCCTGTTTTGCTCGGCGGCGTCCTGGCGCCTTGTTTGATCGGAGGTTTCGCGACCCGCGACGCGCGACGGCGAATGCTGGCACTTGACGCCGCCCGGACACGTCTTGCTGATCTGGACCGCGGACGCACTGAGCTCTGCATTGCGGGGGCGTTCGCTGCTCAGGCAGAAGGCGTTGCCGCAGCGTGCAGGCTCGCGGCCGAGACTGAATTTCGTCTTATTCAGCTCGATGCCGGCCTGCGGTTCGCGGGATCGTTGGGAAGTCAGGGCGCCATCCTCGGTGCGCTGCTCAGCGGGGCGGCTTTAGTCGGCTCGCACAATGTAACCCCACTGATGTTTGCGGCCATTGTCGTGTTCTCCTTCTCACTCGGCGAAGTGGTGGCTCCGCTCCGTTTGGCGGCGTTGGATGTCGGGCGGTGGACATTAGCCGCGCGTCGGGTACAGCCATTAATTGGCGATCACAATGCGACGACGGACAAGCCGGTCGAATATGAGCTCGCGAATTCTCTCGGCGACCTCAAGCTTGTCGATGTCAGCTTCACGTTCCCAGGTGAAAACGAACCCGTCGTAAAAGACATTTCGCTGCGGGTAGTACAGGGCGAGACGGTCGCACTCGTTGGGCCGAGTGGCGGCGGCAAGTCGACCATTCTGGCCCTCGCCGCCGGCCTGCTCACGCCGGATTGCGGGGCTGTCGCGCTCGGTGGCGGGCGTCTCATCCGGCCGGGATTGGCGGCATATGGTGGGCGTATCGGCTATCTCCTGCAGCGAACCGAATTGTTCCGCGGTTCGATTGCCGACAATCTGCTGATGGGCCGGCCCGACGCAAGTGACGATGTGCTGCAGATCGCCGTGGCGGCGGTCGATCTAGATCGGGCAATCGAAAGTCTGCCGAAGGGACTACACCATCAGCTTGGAGATGGTGGAATGGGTCTCTCGGGCGGGGAGCGTCGGCGATTGGGGATCGCTCGTCTGCTTGTCGCATCGCCGGATGTCTACGTTTTCGACGAAGCGACCGAAGGGCTTGATGCCGCAACGGCCGCCCTCGTGATCGAGAATATTCGGTCCGAAACGCGCGGGCGAGCCGTCCTGCTTGCCACCCATCATCGGGATGAAGCAGAAAACGCCGACATGTTGCTATGGATAGAAAGGGGCAAGCTGAGCCAAATCGCTCGCAGGGGCGAAGCCGCTTTCGATGCGATCCTCGATCAGCTTAATCCGCGCAGTTGTCGACGTCCGGATCCTGTTCGAGGAGGGAGCATTGAGCTGCAGGTCGCTTAGTTCGTTAGGTCGGCCGAGGCCGGCCATAAACTCGCGAGATCCGCGCGATTCCATCGAGGCGGTATTTCCGGACTTCGCAGACTTCAATGCGCGGATCAAGAAGCCGGTTGGATTTCGGCTGTATGTTGCTGCATCGGAATGCGAGTGGTTGACGCCGACGAAGAAAGCGAAGTTTCTCGTCTATCCCGGGCTCGATGAAGATCCGCGTGTGGCCCACGATGAGATTCTCACACTCACGACAATCAGAAGCCATGATCAGTACAACACGACGATCTACGGCATGAATGATCGCTATCGCGGAATTACGGGGCGGCGCGACGTCGTGTTCGTCAACGAACGCGACCTCTCCAGCCGCGGATTGAAGCACGGCGATCTCGTCGATATTGCGATCGTTCCAGGTGAGAAATCGAAATCGGGCCAGCGTGTTATGCGGAACCTGACGGCGGTCGCGTACGATATCGCCCAGGGCTCGATCGCGGCCCATTATCCGGAGGCGGAATGTCCTGGTTGCGCTCGAGCATTACGACGTAAAATCCGGAACGCCTTCCTACAAGTCGACGCCGGTTCTGATCCGCGCTTCGGGAAGCTAGATGTGGAATGCGTTGTGTCGCGTGGCAAGTATCGATCGTTGGCGAGAGTAAAAAAGTATATCGTTTATGGATTGTGTGGAGACGGCATCCCACGTGAGTTGTGGGCGACCTGAGCGTGGAGACGGTTGCTGTTGCCTTGTTTCTCCTTCTGGCCGTCGTCGTCAGCGGCGCGTTCGCGCGCATGTCCCCAGTGCCGCTGCCGCTACCTCTCGTTCAGATCGCACTCGGCTCGATCATCGCCTCCGTGGCCAATCTCGGCGTTGCACTGAAGCCGGATATCTTCTTCCTGCTGTTTCTGCCGCCGCTTCTCTTTCTGGACGGCTGGCGCATTCCCAAGCAGGGTCTGTTCCGCGACAAGGGAACAATCCTGGAACTCGCACTCGGCCTCGTCGTATTCACAGTCGTGGGCGTTGGTTTCCTTATCAACTGGATGATCCCGGAGATGCCGGTCGCCATCGCCTTCGCGCTCGCCGCGATCGTTTCGCCGACGGACCCGATTGCCGTATCCGCAATCGCTGCCCGCGTACCGATCCCCAAGCGTTTGATGCACATTCTTGAAGGCGAGTCCCTGCTCAATGACGCCTCGGGTCTAGTCTGCATGCGTTTTGCCGTCGCTGCGGCTTTGACCGGGACGTTCTCGCTCGTCGATGCTTTCGGCACGTTCCTGTGGGTCGCGATTGGCGGGATCGCGCTTGGAGTCGGCGTTACCTGGATTGTAACGGTGGCAAAGAACTGGGTATCCCAGCATTTCGGCGAAGAAACCGGCTCGCAGATTTTGATCAGCCTGCTGATACCCTTCGGCGCATACCTACTGGCCGAGCATCTGCATTGTTCCGGCATTCTCGCCGCGGTCGCCGCCGGCGTCACCATGGGTTACGTCGAACAAACTGGCCAGGCACTCGCCGTCACACGGGTTCGTCGCAGCGCGGTCTGGGACACGGTTCAATTTGCCGCAAACGGCATCATTTTCGTGCTGCTCGGCGAACAACTTCCGCAGATCGTCACCGGCGCGGCGCAGGTGGTTCGCGAGACCGGGCACCATGAGCCGGTCTGGCTGTTGATTTATGTCGTCGCCATCAATTGCGCCCTTGCGGCATTGCGATTCCTATGGGTCTGGACCTCGCTGCGGTTCACGCTGTTTCGCGCCGCACTGAAAGGTCAAAAGCCCGTCGTGCCAAGCTGGCGCCTGATTGCAGCCACCTCGCTAGCCGGCGTCCGCGGAACCATCACGCTCGCGGGTGTGCTCACGCTGCCTTTGACGATGTACGACGGGTCTGCGTTTCCAGCACGGGATCTAGCTATCTTCCTCGCCGCCGGCGTGATCATTGTGTCATTGATCGCGGCGAGCCTCAGCTTGCCGTATCTTCTCCATGGCCTGAAGCTGCCGCCTGAGCCATCACAGCAAGAGGAGGAGGATCGGGCGCGCGTCGCTGCGGCGGAAGCCGCAATTCAAGCGATCGAGCAGGCGCAGCACGACATGGGAGAAGGCCGCAGCGATACCGATCTTTATGCAGATGCTGGCGCGCGGATCATGGAACTCTATCGCCAGCGTATCGACGGGCGTTCGAAGACCGGAGAGGAAAGGGCGCTGGCGCGGCGAATGGACGAGATCGAACGCAAGCTCCGTCTCGCCGGGCTTAGGGCCGAACGAACCGAACTCTATCGCATCGCGCGGTCCCACAAGCTCTCGGACGAGACAGCCCGCAAACTCGTCAGGGAAATCGATCTGCTGGAGGCGCGCTTCGGAACAAGATGACGAAACTGTCTGTGTCTAGCCGAGCGGCCTTGTACCCTCAGACATCCACCCGACCGGACTCGAACCGCCTTCATCTCAGCCTAGCGAATTCTCACTTTCCTCAACCGGAGAATCCTGAAGTGATCTCTACGGTGGCGAACAAAGGTGCAGCCGCGGGCGTTATCTCCTGCTTCCACCGGAACAGAACACGTTCCGCGATCCCATGGCGCCGAGCTACCTCGGAGAAGCGCGAATCCGGCCGCATCGCCTCCGAAGTATCTGCCGTTTGTCTGCTTCGCTGAACCTCCGACGACGACCTCGCGCGCGGGTGGGACGATGGGGCCCGACCCCGGCAAGTCATGACTAAGCGCCTAAGGGCATGACTTATGCTGCCGCGCCGATAGAGCACCTTGCGCTCGCCAATTGCCGAACGCGTTGAGCGGAATCCCGCAAGCCTCGCAATACTTACGTTGATTGAGCTCGCTCGTGAGTCCGTTGACCCTGAATTCCCTGATACCTGCAAAAAATTACCTGTTCTTCGAAGTATTTTCCCTGTTAATTTGCGTAGGGAATTGCCCGAAAAATGACTGCAGCGCAGCGGTTTCTTGCTGTAAAATCGGTCTAGGGAGCCCCGAAATCGCAAAATTCCCTGTAAAATTCCCTGTTAGCAGGGAACTTGCGTGGAGACGGGTGCGATCGGCACTGCGTTGCCAGCCAACCAGTCCGGTGTTCGGAGATTTTGCCTTCAACTATGCTAGAAATGCCCGCCAATGGCGGGCTTTTGCAAATTGGTGGTCCGTCTCCAGACTCCAAATTTCGTTACTTCCAGGGACAAATCGCCGATAGTCTCCGGCGAATATCTGAAATATTCCCGTTTCTGGGAGACGGGGGCTGGAGACCAGGTTCGATCTGCACTGCTTGGCCGAGCTTGCAGTGGAATGTAGCCAATTCTCCGCCGTGGCGGCCGGCAGTTGGGAATAACGCAAAGACCGATCACTTCAAGCCGGGTATCAGCAGCCGCACGCGTTCAATGGCGGGTTGCGCGAGATCGCCGCCTTCGCGCGGCGGCCGGTCCGCCGTTGCAACGGCGGAACGATCGACGCCGAGAACGAGCGAAACCGCATAGCAGTCGCGCTCCTCCTTGATGGCGCAGAAGCTCATCCGGTTTGGATCGTGGAAATTCACGAAACGATCGTTGGCGTTGACGACCTCACGCCGGTTCAGGCGGTTTGTATAGGCAGGAATGTTCGCATAGATGAATTCGTTCACCGCATCGGGAAAATACATCTGCCCAGTAAGCACGTTACGGTCATCGAGCAGCACCTTGAAGTGAATGTGCGTCGCACGGCCCGTATACCAACCCGGATAGATCGTCTCAAAACGGACGGCGCCTTCACTGTTGGTAATTTGCGTACCGCGGAGGAATTTTTGGCCGACGGTCGAAATATCCTGCTTGTCGCCCTGACCCTGGTAGCCCGAATAAATACCCTGTGCATCTGCGTGCCAGATATCGACGCGGGCGCGTTCGCTGGGTTTGCAGGTGGCGCCGTCGATGACCCGCAAATCGACGCGCAGAGGCACGCCCGTCCGGCCTTCGGCGATTTGGGCGCGGACCAGTCGGGGGTCAAGATAGAAGGGCCCCTCGATGGACTGCGGCGTCAGGAAACAGACATCGCGAAATCCACTCGCATCTCCAAGCGGTGCCGCGCGCGCCGCGCTGGCCAATGCACTTACGGCAGGTACTGAAAGGGCCGCGAACGCTGCGCGCCGCGATAGCACGGGGGTTCTCAGCATTTTCGAATCCTCGATTGCCTGTCCCATCGCGAAGCGTAATTGCAGGCCAAAAAAGCACCAAATTAATTCGCGGTAACCTGGCCACTAGCTGACCGAATAAACGCCTCCAGCCGGCTTGCAAAGTAGATCGGCGTCTCCTGCATCGGGTAGTGTCCGCAATTGTCGATCCTCTCGATTTCCGCATGCGGATAGAGCGCAGGATACACGCTGCGCACAAGACCCTCGCTGACTTGGGCGCATCGGCCGCAAAGTCGTCTTTGATGAAGGAGCGCATATAGCTCTTGAACGCTTCCGGCTTTGCGGTATCGCGCGCCCGCCGCAGCATCAATTCCAGCCATGTCTTAGAAATACGGTTACCGAGGGAATCGCCCATCAACGTCAATGCCACCTCGTCCTGTTCGCAGGCCGCCGCGAAGAATCGGAATACCGCATCGTCGAATGGCAATGCCGAAGCCGGCACGGGGGGGACCGCCACCACCGACCGCACGCGCTTACCGGCATCCATCGCCACCTTTTGCGCCGCCTTGCCTCCCATCCGACGACATGAAACTCGTGCCATCCGAGCTGGTCGGCGAGCGCGATCGCATCCGCCGCCACTTCGCCGATAGTGAACTGACCGGAAACCTCGCGCGAGTTGCCGTACCCGCGGATATCGACGAAGGCGTAGGTGCAGCTGGCGTCGTCGAGAGCCTCGAGCATCGGCGTGAACACGCGGTGATCCCAAAACCATCCGTGAATGACCACAATTCTTGTCGGGCCACTGCCTATCGTTTTGTGCCAAACCATTTTTCCCCCTGACGGCTGATGTTGGTCGACTAGGTTTTGTCGGCTGCCGCGAAGACCTCCCGGCAGGCCGCTACGCCGTTGATGGCGGCGGCAACGCCGACAAAGGGTCCGAGCTGCATCATGATTTCGACGAGTTCCTCGCGCGTAACGCCGCAGCGCAGAGCACCGCCGATATGGGTTCGCAATTGCGGCGCCGCGGTGCCGAGGGTTGCCAGCGCGGCGACGGTGACGATCTGCCGCGTGCGTGCGTCAAGCGCCCGGCTTTGGTAGATTTCGCCGTAGATCGTTTCGAGTACATAGGTTGCGAGTTGCGGAGCTACGTCACCCAGGGATCGCTCGACCTGCTCCGGGGTTTGCCCGAGAATTTCACCGATCTTTTGTGCACCGCGAGCGCGGCGTTGAGGGTCCGACTGCATTGTGCTTCCTTCTGTCGCCGGTCGCGTTAAGCTGAGCTTGCAGCCGGTTGTCGGCTACGGAATCGCCAGCTGTAGGGCCGACATCCATACGCGTCAACAAAGCGAAATGCAGAATGAAGCGCAAGCGATCGTGCAACGGGGGGAATATGTTCAGTCGTTCTATCAAAGCGCTCGCGCTTTGCGCCGGTGTTGCGATGGGCTCAGTCGCTGGCACAGCCTCAGTCAAGTCGCAAACTTATCCCACCCAGCCGGTCAAGATCCTGGTCGGATTCGGGCCGGGCTCTGCCGCCGATATCCTTGCCCGACTGGTGGGCAAGCAGATGGAAGCCAGTCTCGGTCAGCCGATCGTGGTCGAAAATCGACCCGGAAACAGCAGCATGATCGCGGCGGAAACCGTGGCGCGCGCCACCCCCGATGGCTACACGCTTTTCATGGCGACCATCGCCAACACGCTCAACCCTGCCGAGACCAAATCGAGTTTCAATCTCGCAAAGGATCTTGCACCGATCGCGCTTCTAGGCATCGTGCCCAACGTATTGGTGGCGCATCCGTCGGTCCCCGCCAATAATCTGCAGGAGCTGATCGCGATGGCGAAGAGTAAGCCCGAGACTTTGACGTTCGGCTCTTCCGGCTATGCAACGGCGAGTTACATGGCGGCCGAACTGTTCAACGCCAAAGCGGGTACCAAAATCCTGTCGGTTCCTTATCAGGGCGGAAGCAACCAGGCGCTCTCGGACCTTCTGTCAGGCCGCATCACGCTGATGTTCAATGTGGCCGCGACGCTGGCCCCGCATGTCGAGGCCGGCAAGCTGAAGGCGTTCGCCGTGGCGCAGTCTAAGCGTGCGTCGATCATGCCGGAGGTGCCGACGCTTACCGAGGCAGGAATGATGGGCTATGACGCGGGAATCTGGATCGGACTGCTGGCGCCGACCGGAACGCCGCCCGCCACCATCGAGAAGCTGTCGGGCGCTGCCAATGCTGCGTTGGGTACCGATGAAGTCCGCACCGCGCTAAAGCGGCAGGGTACAGATCCGGTTGGCGGCACGCCCAGGGAATTCGCCGACTTCATCCGCACCGATATCGAAAAGTGGGTTGCGGCTCTGGCATCGTCGAGCTCTGGGAAGTGACGGCGGTCCAGCCGTTTTCAATACAACTCCCGTTTTCTGGAGACTCGCGCTGGAGACCCCGAGAACGATCCACTGCGTGGCAGACGAGGCAGTACGCTTCGGTCGCGTTTGCAACTCGCAGCTGTAAAAGTCTCCAAGTCACATTTTGGGCCAAAACAGCAGAAATTCCGCCGACATTTCAAAGGTGTTTCTTGGAATGGTAATGTGGAAGTTCGAATCCTCCCAGGTCAGCCAGGCAGTTTGGTCGGATGAGAATCGGCCTCTAGCAACCGCAGAAAAGCCTGCCAATGGCGGGCTTTTGCGATTCAGCAGGCGGTCTCCAGACTCCCAATTTGACAGTTTACGGCCCAAATCGTCAAAAGTCTCCGGCGGTTCTTTGAAATATTCCCGTTTTGGGAGATAGCGACCGGAGACTGGGCTCGATCTGCACTGCGTGGCCGAGCTTGCAGTGTTATTCGCCAAATTCTCTGCTTTGGCCGTCGGCAAATCGGGAGCGCCGCCTCATCGGTCGAGTCAGATATTTTTCCGTCGTCTGCTGACTTCAGACGAATAGCCAGATGATCCTCGTAAACATCGATGTGCGACGTAACAAGCATGGAAGTTGCATTTATTCGACGACCGGCAGCCCGCGCACGCGCGCTTCGATGGCGTAGAGTTCGCCGATCCTGCGCAACGCCTCGGCCGCCACGGGCGAGCCAGTGGCCTCGGCGACCTCGTAGAACTTGCGCCTCGTATGCGCCCAGCATCGTGCGCTTCGATCGAAGATGACCAAGCAGCTCTTTCTTGAGCGCGCCACGTGTTTGAACAAACAAACTGCGATAGATGGTCTCGTGTGACACCTGATTACACTCGTCTTCAGGATGCGTTCTCTTCAGCCAACCGGCTATCTGCTCGGGCGACCAATCCAATCTGAGCTTCCCCGCCACTGCCTGCCGTAGCTGCCGATGTTCGCCAATTTACAACGTTTTGGACGACGAGCTCGCGCCCAGGCATTCCCATCCGCAAGCGCCGCTCGGTAGCGATCATAGCCGCCATTGCGGCTCATTTCCCGGCTCACCGTCGAGGGTGAGCGGCCAGGCAACTTAGCGATCGATCGTGCCGATCGATGTGCCGTAATATCTCTGGAAATCACCTCGCGCTCCGGGAGCGTCAATGCCAACCTTGAGCGACGCCGCAGGGCAGGACGAATCCCACCGCGCGGTGCCACCAGGAAATAGATCGACGATGACGGCTTACCAAACGCTCGTCCAATCGCCTTCAGCGACTCTCCGCGCTTCCAGCGATCTCACAACTCCGCTTTCTCCGCCGCAGTAAACCCTCGATGAAATCTTTGACCCAACAAAGCACACTCCCTTTAAGATAAAGTGTTGCGTCGACCGACCCACCCGGCCGCAGCACATGGATCGGGTGCACCATGTCAATCTAGCTAGTCCTTTCAGGATCGGTCCGATTGTAGGCCTCAAGAACTGTTATACTCGCCTGCAAGAAGGCAAGGTAATTGCCTTGGGAAATTAAAAGACCAAGATTGATCAGTTCAAGCGCAGCTTCCCATGAGCTCTCTCTCGGCACGGATCTCGCTCGCGCGCCCCCATGAATGACCAAAGGTCGGAAGCAGCGGCCGCGCTGCCGGTGCTTTGCTGCCGGGAGGACGCCGTTCGAGCAATGGATCAATAGTAGGCGCGACTTTGACATATCGATCTCCAGATTTGCGGTCGACGAGACGGCGATCGTTAAGCAAGCGATTGAAGCCATGTGCACGCTACGGACGCTGCGCTG
>WNEZ01003626.1_pt1 | contig 13315 bp, 22 predicted proteins | sample 5400521 | NCBI WGS metagenome assembly WNEZ01 (sample SAMN13153339, study PRJNA577476) | soil metagenome | isolation source: 120 cm saprolite under Douglas fir tree site 2 hole 1 replicate 1 | place: USA:California | collected 2015-04-18 | reverse complement strand
AAGGCCGAACGGGACATCCTAAAAAAAGCCGCGGCCTACTTCGCGAAGGAGTCGACGTGAAGTTCGCCTTCATCGCGAAGCACCGGAGGATCTGGCCGGCGGAATGGTTGTGCGGGGCGCTCGGTGTCTCGCGGGGTGGTTTCTATGCCTGGCTGACACGGCCGCGCAGTCAACGCAGCCGGAGCGATGAGGAGTTGGGCGCGAAGGTTCGCGCCAGCTTTTTCGCCCTTCGACAGGCGGGAATGCATCAGCTTGAAGGGGGCGGCCGACATTGCCGGAAAATCGGAATCGACGCTTCGTGCCTGGTGTGAAGAACACGGGTTAGGCCGACGGATTGGTGGCGGCACATGGTCGGTCAGCAAGGTTGCTCTGGCCATGTTCCTTGACGGCAATCGGAGGGCGCTATGCGCCTATCATGCCGGCGATCGGACAGGTGCGATTGTTGCAGCGTATTTCAAACGCGTCGGGATTGGTTGCCTTGTAGATATCCGACGATTGCCAATGCACCCTATCGATTAGCCGCGGCGAAACGGAAACACGATTTGCCCAACAAGTCCGGACGGCACCTGCGTGTCCGTGCCAAATAGCGCCGGAACTTTCTCCTTCGGCATATGGTAAGTCCCGAATAAATATCCCATAGCGGGAGAAGGCCGGCGAAGTTCTTGTCGAGCCCTTCGTCTTCCCTGGTATGGTGCCAGCGGTGAAACCGCGGTGAAGCAATCACTGATCGAAGCGGTCCCCAATCCCAATCGACATTGGCGTGGATCAGGATCGCTAATATCGTGAGTAAGGGTGCAATGCCCGCCCACGCGACCGGCGCGAAGCCTGTGAGCAATAGCGGCACGGCCGATGCTACTCGCATCAGGACGTCATTGACGGGATGAAGACGGACCGCCGACAACCAATCCAGATCGCGCGAAGAGTGATGGACGGCATGGAAGCGCCAGAGCATCCCTCGATGAAAGGCTCGATGGACCCAGTAACCGATGAAATCGCCGACGACGAGTAGGCCAATTGCCTGTGCCCACAAGGGCAGTCTCCCGGCAGGCCCCCAGCCATGCATGATCAGGTCGCGGTCGACCCGACCCCACAAGATGTAAGCGATCGGAGCTGCGACCAAAGCAACCGCGATGCTAGTCGCTACCCTCGTCACTAGCGGCGTGAAGAGCCAGTAGGCGAGGTCGGTCAGATAGCCGGCCCGAAACCATGCTTGGCGTTTGTCTCTTGTCCGCATCAGTTCGAGCAGCCTGAAGACAATCGTCAAGACGATGAAGCCAACGACAAGACCCAAGAGCGTGGGATGGCGCATTATCCGAGTCTCCCGACAGAAATTTGCAATGATCGGCAAATCGGCCTGCCTTCATGGTCTCTGAATTTTGGCACAACGTGACTACTCTGCGCAGCTTTTCACAAAATCCTTCCGTTGCGGGCCAATGATTTTTTGATCAATCGCCTGCTTAAGACAGTCAAGATGAGCCTGCGCCATGCAAAGCTGGATCTGATCTCTTCGTTCTTGGCCTTTCATTCCCAGTGATGCGGTTTGACAAGCAAATCGTTTGCTGCTTGCCACAGGTACCGCAGCAGCGGGATTGGTCGTAACCGCAGGAGTGGATGTGGTGGATTGCGCAAATGCGGTTATCGCCAGGGAGAGTGAAACGGTCGCGGCAATGGCCCCGAATAGAACTCTCATGGTTTGCCTCCAATTGAAGAAACCATGTTGAATTTTCCCAGCTGAATGGGCCGTGAACGCTCACTGGCTGTAGGGCGAACGCCCTACAATCTTCGCAGCTTCAACAATCTCCGCAACATCCGCAGCCCTGATGTGGTGCGGTTCCGCGACACATTCATGATGCCCGCATTGTTCGCCCGGAAAGCGAGCGACGCGGATGCCCAATCCTAATCCATGGCGTCCGGCGATCTTTGATCACCCTTTTCCGCGTCGGGTCTTTCCGGGCCGGACGTCATGGAGCCTTACGATGCGCAAACTTCTCACGTTCTTGATTGCTCTGGCTGCGATTGTCTTTGCGGTCAGCTCGCCGGCGTCGGCACAATGCAGCCGAATGGGCGGGGGTGTCTTGGTATGCAATCCAGCGCCGAGCGGCGCTGCTTTCTCATTCGCATGGGTTTCTCACGCTGAAGACAGTGCCGGCGGGACACCGATTACCTATTCGTCGCTTAGCTTTGGTGCCGCAGATCCGAACCGCATTGTTGCCGTTGCGGTCGTCAACCGGTCGACCGGAGCGCCAACAATCGCAGCAATGACGATTGGCGGAATTTCAGCAACTCAGGTTGCAAGTGCGGCGGCTGTTGACAGCGGATCTATGTTTTTAGCCGATGTTTGGCAGGCTGCCGTCCCAACAGGGACTTCAGGCAATGTTGCTATAACTTATGGGGTATCTTCAACGCGCTCTGGAATTGATTTATATCGTATCGTAACAACAAGCCCGACAGCCGCATCGGCAAACGGTGCATTTTCATCCAGCAGCGCAACCGATGCACCGATAAGCACGACCGTAACGATTCCAAGCGGCGGCGCCGCTCTGAGCGTCTACGGGCTGAGAGGGCCGCAATCAGGTACGCCCTCCATCACATGGACCAATGCTTCGTCGGACAATACCGCGACGAACATCGGCGGAGCAAATTTTTTGATGGTGGGCTCCGCTAAAGCAAGTTCAGTCGGAAGCACGACCATCTCCGGTCAGACAACCGGAAATAACAATGGGACTCCTGTCACGATGTCTAGCGCGGCGTGGGGACCGTAACAGTCATTCGCCGCGATCTCCGATAACGCACAAACCTATTCCCTGCGAACCCGATCAGCAGCATTGCCCAGCTTGATGTGTTCGAAATCTAGAGAATTTTCCTACCCGAAATCCAGTGCGGGGCAGGACCCGGAACAAAGTTGAGATATGTGGAATGCTCTCGCGGCCAACGAATTTTGATTATCCAGAAATGAAACCACGTTTCATAGCTGATATTTACAATGATGAGGCCTTGTCTCAAGGAAATGGATTTTGCGGCCCCGGTCTGTCCAAAATAGAAACTGCTTCCGAACTCCGAAATAAAAACAAACGGATCGTGCGAGGTAATAAGCGGCATTTTATAATTGTGTCCATCTACGCCGCGCGACGGCACCCCATTTCCCCACATGGCAGCAAATTCGCACGTCACGTTGACCTCATGCATGTCAAAGATGGCACTCGGATTTCTTATGTTTAGGGGATTGTGAAATGGGTGCACATCGTCAAAGTTCCCCTTCGCATCGACCACTGGAAAGGTCTTATTGTATTCTTCGAAGAGAGGAGGCCCTGCGAGAAAAATTGTTACCAGTCCGGCTACCGAGCCAATGCCGAACTTTTCGCGCCAACTCCGTTTGGGAGCTTGCTCATGTTGTTGCGGGGGGCGTGGCAGTGGGCCTTGTTCTAATCCTTTTGTCGCTGTGACTGTAAATTCATTATTTAGTTTATTGGCCGCTTGCGGGGCTAGCTTTGGGCTTGCTTTTCCTTCGCCGCTTCTTCACTGAGATCGCTTCCCCGGCCCCACTGAAATGAAGGCCCATCCCACGCTCACGCCCAGGTTGAGTCAATGACTCCCGCGCGAAAAGGTAGTGGATTGATAGTGGGGAGGGGTACTCCGTTTTGGCTTTCTTCGGCCATTGAAGCGGCCCCAGGGAGGGCTTAAATAAACCTATAGGGCGACGATTAAATACGGGAGCGCCTTATGGCCCCGCGTATCGTGCTTGCAGCGCTGTCGATTGCATTTGGAATCGCTGTCGTCGGTGCGGCTGTCACCACTGTCAGGTAATTAAACCTGCAGTCTTGGCATTCCGCAGACGGCCAATCACGCGCTGCAATAAGGACAAATCATCCGAGTTAAGAACATGAAACGTCATGATCTCGAATCGATGTCCGTGGACCAGCTTTGGTCCCTTCATCAACTAGTTGCCTCGGTGTTGGCCGGCAAAATATCAGCCGAACAAGCACGGCTTGATCAACGATTGCGCCAGCTTGTCGAGCTGGGTACCGCGCCGGCCAATGTTAAGAAGATGCCGCACGCGCGGCGGCCTTACCCGCAGGTGTTTCCGAAGTATAGAAATCCCGCGCAGCCGTCGGAGACTTGGGCCGGCCGCGGGAAACAACCACGCTGGCTGACTGCACAGCTCAGGTCCGGGAAAAAGCTCGATGACTTCCGGATCCTGCCGTCGTCTGATCGACGCGGCGGCGCCGCGCAAGGTAGGGGCCGCCCAAACAAAAAGAGCGCCCGAAGGCGGTCAGCTTGATTAAGGGAGTTTGCCCTGTCTGGATGTCAGCGGGGGCCTTCCTCGCGCCGCGCCGTCTGGAGGTAGCGCCTCGCAGCATGGAAACGTTCGCAAGCGCGAGATGGCACCGCCGCCCGGCCCGTAGCCGGGTGCCGCCTCCAGGGTGCGTGCACTCGGCTATGTGTGTTGAACTCAGGGCAGAACGATCACTCAGTCAACGGCTTTCCCGGGCAAATGCTCGCGCCCTGGGCGTTTTCCGTGTTGTTGAGCCATAAATGCAACGGCTCTTCTGGCGCGCATTAGCGGCCCCGAGATCTTCGATGACCAATTCCAAGCGAAAGCTCCAAGTGCTTGTGCAAAGTGGTCTACGGCGATCGTCATGTGCGCGTCTCCTTACGTCGCAGTCACTGGACTCTAGGAATTGGCTGTTCGTCAAACAAAAAGACCGCCCTGAGGCGGTGTCTGTATTGTATTTATGCGGTGACAGTGCCGCGATCAGGTTAGAAACCTGAACTCCTTCGGCTGCAACAGGCATGAATAATGGTCGGATGAAAATTCCTTACGTCGCGATGAGGTTCATCGCATGGGCATGTGTCATCGGGCTTGCGGTCGCTTCCTGGACGCCCGGACCCGACATAGTCCGGACTGGTTTCAACACACGACTTGAACATATGGCGGCTTACCTGATCGCGGGAATTGCTGTTCTCGTCGCCTATCCACGAAAAACCCCGTGGTCGATAGCGGCGCTTCTGAGCGCTTACGCCGGCGTTCTTGAGCTTGGCCAGATGTACGTTCCGGGCCGTCATGCCGCGTTGCTAGATTGGCTGGCGAGTTCGAGCGGAGTGGTCTGCGCCTGCGTCACGGTATTCTTCTATCGGGGCCGAACGCGCTCTCTTAAATGACGATTGAACTGTTAGTGATTCCTAGATGAGCCGCACCGCCGCGCGAGCGCCGCTCTTTCTCACCAGAGCACGAGCACTCGGCTATTTGTAATAATTCGGGTCATTTCTCCTTCGCCTTCAGCCCTAGCTCTACAAGCCGGCAAACGCGCGAAAGATAGTGGATTGACTCTGAGAGGGTGCTGCAGATCCGCAAAGGAAAAGCCGCCATCGCGTCCTAGAACTGCCGACTTTCGGGCAGAGGTTGGCGCACTCGATGTAGGGCGCGTTCGACTGGAGACCGATTATGGCGATGTTTGATTTTGCAGTTCTCGCGGTCAGGTAAAGGCTGGGTAGTGGGTCTGTTTGAATGCCAAACTTTCGGGCTGGAAAACGCGCAGCGCGCAGAACATTGACGAAGGCTTCGTAGTGCTGGTCCACATCCCGGTTGGCGGCGGCTTGCCATACCGAGATACTTATCTAGTTGGCTGCTCAACCCATGAGGAGGCCGAAGCCAAAATTAAAGACCTTTACCCCTCAGAGCCGAATATAAGACTGTATGTGTCGCCTCTGCGCGTCGGCGATACGAAAGACCTCAAGTTGGCGCGGAACGAAGTGAGGGAATGGCAGTGATCCCCAAACGCCCTAGGATCTCCAACAGATAATCGACCTCGGGAATAAGCTCCGGAAGCGTGCTCATTTCGACTTCAGCCCCAGCTCTACATTTTTGTTCAATTCGTCTCTGATTTCTCGTGCTTGTTCTTCGGTTAGCTCAATAACCGGACGGCCTCCTTCCAACCTTGCGGGTGCTCGGGCATGTCTGTCCCAAACCATCCAGCCCTTGCTTCCCATTCTTACAAGATTGGGCGTCAAATAAGGGGTTTGCCCAATCATTTGCCCCTTCGCCTTCAGCCCCTAGTTCACCGGCCCCTCACGCCTTGGCGGCTCCGGACCTTCGCCGATCTCAATCTGAGCGTCATGAACGTGGGCCAGTAACTGGCTCAGGTCGCGCATGTCGATCAGCGCACCGCAGATCGGGCAATAGGATCGCGGCCGGGTTTCGTCACCTAAGACCTCATATCCAAAAGCAACTCCCTCGGGATCGTTCTCCTTGAACCATTCATCGGCGGCATCTGGAGTTGCAAACACCTTGAGATGATCGCGGTCGCCAACTTCCTTACTTGTATCGACATAAACCCAGACTGTCGTCATCGGCCGGCCTGCTGATAAGACCCGGTCATTTTGCCTTTTCCTTCACCCTAAAACGCGAGCGCCGCAGCGCGATCCCTATTGCTGTTACCAGCAGCGTGAATTTCACCTAAAACCAGCGGTTTGAATTTCCCGAGGCGAGTGTGATCAACGTCCGCGCCGTGCCGGTGGCGGATTCCGGCGGCCTGCAGCCCCAACCGATCAAGCGTGCCGTCGTGCTCGGGCCAGTCAAGGCCAAGCCCTTCGGGTGGCCGCGAAGAGGCGGCCAGCCTTGACAGGCCCTGCGCGCGTCGGCTGCGAGATTTAGCGGTCGGGACGGAAGAATGCTCGCGGCGCGGGTCGAACCAAAGAATGGCCCCAGCAAGGAAGAGAGACCAAGAAAACGGGTCGGGTTTCGCAGCGGTCAGATGCGGCGGTTTCCTGCGTTCAGAGATTTTCGCTGAACAGGTCGAGTTGCCAAGGGTCGTAGCTACGTCTGGGTGTGATGGAGTCGTAGTGACGGCGTATTTCTGCGAAGTGGGTCGCCTCGAATTGCAAGGCGAGTTCCATCAGGGCGTCCGCAATGTAAGCGGCAGCTTCATCGGAGACGGCGTATTCGGGCGGACTTTCTGGGCGCTTGCGCGGCATCGTGGTCGCTCCGGGCTTTACTCTTCGATCTCGTCCTTCATGCGGAAGCTCTTGCCTTCGATGATGACGGTGTCGGCGTGGTGCAGCACGCGATCGAGGATGGCGGAGGTCAGGGTGCTGTCGTTGTTGAAGATCTGCGACCAGTGTTTGTAGACGCGGTTGGTGGTGATCACCATCGGGGCGCGCTCGTAGCGCTGACTGATGATCTGGAACAGCAAGTCCGCGCCGTGCTTGTCGATGGGAAGGTAACCGAGCTCATCGACAATCAGGACGGCGGGCTTGAGATAACGCTGGAATTCGCGCTTGAGACGGCCGGCGGACTGGGCCGATGCGAGAGTGTTGATGATGTCGACGGCTGTGGCGAACAGCACCGAGTGTCCATTCAGGCAGGCGGCGCGGCCGAGAGCGATCGACAGATGCGTCTTGCCGAGGCCGACATTGCCGATCAGGACGACGTTGGTCTGGGTTGCGATGAAGGCCAGACGGAACAGGTTCTGGATTTGCGGGCGGTTGATCTTTTTGGGCCAGCTCCACTGGAAGTCATCGAGGGATTTGAGCACGGGGAAGCGCGCGTTCCTGATGCGCCGCTCGATGCTGCGGTTCTCCCGCATCGTGGCCTCGCCCTCGACCAGTTGCTCCAGATAATCCAAATGCGAGCGCTGCTGCTCGGCGGCTTTGGTGGCGAGGGCTTGGTAATGGCTCTGGATGTAGGGCAGCTGCAAACGCTGCAGCTGCGCGTCCAATCGCGTCAGGTCACTCGGGGTCATGATCGTTTATCTCGTAGGCGTTGAGGTCCGGGGGAGCGATGTCGATGTCGAGCAGGTCGTGGCGACGGGTGAGTTGCAATGGTCCGGGTTCCGGCAGCGCGCGGGCGCGGGCCTCCAGGATGTTGGTAATGTACTCGGCACTGAAGGCCTGGAAGGCGAGCCCATCGGTGATGGCACGAGCTACCGCATCGGTGGGATAGATCTCGGCCAGCGCCAGGATCTTGCGAACGTGCTGGCGGGCGTTGAGCCTGCGCTGCTCCAGGCCGTCGTAATAGGCTGTCGCATCCGGCGACAGCGCCAGAAAGTGCATCATCAGGCGCTGTTCACGGGCACGGCTGCGCTGGGCGATCAGGCCCTTAGCGTGGTCCGGCTCCTCGATGTCCTCGTGACGACCATAGTGGCGGGTGTGACGGGAAATGAGCTGGTTGTCGAAGTAGATGCAGACCCGGTCCGGATAGGCTTTGACCGTCAATCGGCGGTGAGCGTATGCGGCGGGGACGGAATACTGATTGGTGTCCAGGGTGATGCGGAATTGGCTGGAGGCGACGCTGGTCGAAGTGTGGGCGATGTCGTAGGGGTGCGGATTGATCGGTCCCAGGCGTGGCCGCTCTTGTGCCAACAAATCGACGGGGCGCTGTTGCGTTTCGCCGTGGACGCGCACATTGGCGACGGTGTCGAGCCAGACCTGTGCGGCCGCGTGGATGGTGCTGAAGTCGGTCAACTCGAGCCCCTGCAGGAAATTCTTTTTGACGTAGCCCACACCTCGCTCGACGCGCCCCTTCTCGTTGCCGCGGGCGACATTGCAGGCCTCGATCGCAAAGCCGTGGTGGCGGGCAAAGTCGAGATAGCGCGGATTGAACACCGGAGCGGCGCCGGCCAGGCGCTGCAGGACCGCCGACTTGAGATTGTCGACCATGATTTTGGACGGCACGCCGCCGAAAGCCGCGAAGCCGTGTTGGTGGCAGGCGAGGAAATGCTCCATGGTCTGGGAGACGGTGAATTCCACAAACATCTGGCGGCTGAACGCCAGCACCATGACAAAGAACGAAAGCCGGCGACGGGTATTGCCCACCGCGACGGTTCCGTAGCAACCCCAGTCGACCTGCGCGCACTCGCCGGGAGCAAAGTGCAGCTTGAGATAGACCGGCCGCTTGGTCGGCCGGATGCGGCGGATGTAATCCCGCAGGACCGTCATGCCGCCGCGATATCCTTCCTCGCGCAGACGCTGGAAGATCTGCTGAGCGCTATACGGGTGGGTGTCCAGCAATCGTGTGACGCGCGGCTTGAAGGGATCAAGGACGCTGCCGCGCGGCCGGCTACGGCGCGGCTCAAAGCGAGATCGCGCCACCCACGTCGCCACGGTCTGTGGGTGGAGGCCCAACACACGGGCAGTCTGCGCGATCGTCAGGCCCTGGCGATCATGGCAGTCGTGGATTTTGCAGAACGTCTCGTAATCGATCACGACCGGCTCCGCAGTCAGGCACGAGCGTTGCCGCCGGCGCCGCGGATGTAGCGAGAATGTCTTGGCCCAGTCGTAGCAAGCGGCCCGTGGTGCGGACGATGTCATCTTGTAACGGCGACCCCACGATATGGGCGATTAAGCCAACCAGAACAGCAGGTTGCGCCGACAAGACATCTTGTAACGGCGACCGCGCCGCATTGGCTGTTTCGAAAGTAAAATCAAAGGGTTGCGCCATTGAGACATCTTGTAACGCAACGCCGGCACATCGACCCTTGCGCCAATAGCCGGGATGGCGCGCCCGCCATGCCTCGACTCGGGCGACATTCACGGGGCCGCTGAAGTAACTTTGGTTCTCAGGCTTGGCGAGCCAACGGGCTTGGCTGGCGCTCTTGCTGACCGCTCTGCAACCGAACGCCGAACAGTAAAATTGATGACGACGGTTCCGTGGATCAGGACGAAATAATTTAAGACAGCACTTGCACTTGCGGCGGTCCCCATGGCCCATCGCGTCCCCCTCCAGCGAGGACGCATCATCCACCATTGGGATGTCCAGTCCGCTCTCGATATCCGAATGAGCCGCAGCGTTCCTTCATCGTCTGGGAGGGATGCAAACGACTACGCCAGCGGCAGCCGCCACCAACTCCAAACCGCTGGTTTTAGGTGAAATTCAAGCCGCCGGTGACAATTGCATGCGCGCGCGCCTTCACCGCCACCACGGTTCGCCCTAGTTCGAGCGCGATGTCGAAGAGCGAGGCATTGGAGATGACGAGCTCCCGAAGTCGCTCATCCTCGTCGGAAGTCCAGGCCTTGCAGTTATTTATTTTTCTCGTTGCGATTTCCTCCCGGTCATGCTCGTTTCCGGGCTCTCGACGCCACAGGCTTGTCTTTCTTTGCCTCAGCTTTGGCAGCGCGTTTACCGCTGATGGGCAGCAGTTTTCGCTAACTCAGGCGATCTTACTTGATGCGTTGAAGCTTCTAATTTCGCGGCCATGCGAACACGAAAAAGAGGTTCGTCCGACTCCTCGCGGACCTCAATTGCTCGGTCGAAGGCGTGCTGCCTTCCGATTTCGTGTTTGACCATTTCGGCGGCCGCCTTGATCGCCTCAACTTCTGCCGCCTTGTGGTCGGGGAATACTTCGCCCTGCTCATCTCGAAGGACGGTATCAGCCTCTATGATGTCAAAATGGAACCGGGGCATCTATTAAAACGCTCAGATGCAATGCCGGTTCCTCCGAAACAGGCCAGCGCCCGAAAGAACGGCAGACCGTGCCCTACGTTTGGGTGCATCCGGACGATGAGAGGTGAGGCCGCCAGCGATTAGTAAACGCGTAGGTTTTGAATGGTAGGCTGCTTATTTCGGGCGCCGCCATGATCGACGATAAGGTCAAAATCATATGCTCTAAGTGCTCGATGATGTTTCGAGAAAGGGCGCAGAGGATTCGCAACGGCTTTCAGATGCAATGCCCGCACTGTTCCAGGCTGCTCACGTTCGATTCCAGTTCCGAGGATAGGAATATCCGTCGTGCCATCAGGAGCGCTAGAGATTTGAGAATTGCCCTCGAAGCGCCCCGCCCCAAGGTACCCATTTGATTACAGCGCTGCAGAGAGCCAAAACGCACCAGCGGCGTTCCTGGAGTCATGGCGGAGCAAGTTAAAGTGCCGCGCGGTCTTATTGTGGCGCCTTGAGTTCGCCGTCGAACCAGCCCGCCCGATCCATAATTATTTAACCATCTTCTGACACCTTTTTTGGTGCGATCCATCGGGGGAACCGAAATGCGCAGATGGCAGTTCCTGATCATAGTTGCAGCGCTTTTTTTGAATAGTCAGATATCGGCTGAAACCCAAGCCGATCCAACTGGTGTTTGGTTGACGCAAGCCGGCGACGCTAAGATCAGGATAAGCAAATGTGGCGCAGGTCTATGCGGGACCATCATTTGGCTGAAAACACCCATCGATGCTTCTTCGGGGAAACCCCAAGTGGATGATAAAAACGCCAATCGCGCACTGGCAAACCGTCCATCATTGGAATCAATATTTTCAGCGGCATGAGCCAACTGCAGGAAACACATGGTCAGGCAACATCTACAACGCAGACGACGGAAAACCATATTCCAGTGACGTGATTATCGCAGGTCCGCACAAACTCGAAGTCCGAGGTTGTGTTTTGGCCATACTGTGCGGTGGTGAGACATGGACAAAGCTTGGAGACGCGAGGTTGGCGACGTCCGCCGATTGACAAACCTACACCGCATCGCCGTCAACAATCTTCGCAATCTCAGCAAACTCCGCAGGATCAACAGCCCTGATGTAGCGTCATTCGGTTCAATCGGTAATGATGAGTGCATGCATTACGCAGGCTCAATTACCAGGTGACCGATGAATCAACTAACCCGTTACAAAAGATTGATACAGATCCGTGCGCCCGAGCGTTGGATAACGCCGCCGATAAACGGCTGACGTCGCGGTCGGATTATATCCGCGTCGCGTTGCTCGATCGATTGCGGGCGGATGGGATTGACCTGTGCGGGGCGGCATGAGCTTCGCCTCCGCGCTGACCGCTGTGGGTACCGAAAACCTTATCCGGATTTATCAGGTAACAGAATCGGCTAAGTTGGCGCGATGATCGCGCTGATTTGGTTTGTTCTGGCCGTGCTGGCCTCGCCATTCAAGTCGAAGAGCCGGCTTGAGGCGGAGAATGCGGTTCTCCGACATCAGTTGATCGTCTTGCGGCGTAAGCTGAAAGGCCGGGCTCGGCTCACAAATAGCGACCGCTGGTTCTTCGTCCAGATGTATCGATGCTTTCCGTCGATCTTGAAGGTCGTAACGATTGTCCAGCCTGAGACGCTGGTGAGTTGGCACCGGGCCGGCTTTCGTCGCTATTGGCGTTGGAAATCGCGGCGGCGAGGAGGGCGCCCGCGAATCGAGATTGAACTGCGCGCGCTGATCCGGCAGATGAGCACGGAGAATTTGCTTTGGGGTGCGCCGCGCATCCACGGCGAACTGCTCAAACTCGGGCTTAACGTCGCCCAATCAAGCGTCGCCAAGTACATGGTCAAGCGTCGTGGACCGCCCAGTCAGGGGTGGAAGACCTTTTTGCGAAACCACGCTCCGGACATTGCCGCCATGGATTTGTTCGTGGTCCCGACCATCGGCTTCAGACTGCTGTATGGCTTTGTCATCGTGCGGCTTCATCGCAGAGATCTCGTATGGATCAACGTCACAGCCAACCCGACAGCGGAGTGGGTTGCACGCCAGATCACCGAGGCATTTCCTTGGGATGGGGCTCCGCGTTATATGATCCGGGGCCGCGATCGGATCTACGGCGCCATTGTCACACGCCGACTTCGCGCCATGGGCATCCGAGATAAGCCAATTGCACCAGCCTCTCCCTGGCAGAATGGGTTTGCCGAACGGATTATCGGATCGATCCGGCGCGAGTGCTTGGACCACGTTATTGTTTCGGGCGAGGCAAATCTGCGCCGCATTCTAAAATCATACGCAGATTACTACAACTCCGTCAGAACACATCGGTCTCTGCACAAGGATGCGCCGATTTCTCGTCCGACTCATCAGGCCGGAATGATTCGTTCACACCCAGTCCTCGGGGGGCTTCACCATCACTACGTTCGGATTTGAGTTTTCGGTACACACAGCCGGCGGGAATATGCTCTCGTATATGGCGCGAGTTTCTCGAACTAAACGGGCCCGCTCGAGCTCAGACTTTGGAATAAATCGAATGACTTCGCCCATTTTCGCACCAAACCTAAATTGGGGACGCGTTAGCTATGAGATGTCGACCATCATGCTAATCCGACGCTCCGCTCAGAGATTGGGGGCCCCGAGCCGATTTTGCACCCCCGCCGGCAGTAACGAAGGAATAAAACGCTTGTGACTGCGCCGTGAAAGGCGCGGGACCAAAGCGCCGCGTTTCCTATGAACCTGAGGGTCGGACGTTCGATTCGTTCCGGACGTGCCGTTTTCATTTGGTTTTTTCGTTTCTCGCCCGCGTTATTACCGAACGCTACCGAAGCGCAACCCGGAAGCTGGCTTAAGGCCCCCTGAGCGCTGCCGTAACGACTGCTGTTGGCGCAAAGCGGCCGTTCATACGCAAGCA
>WNEZ01011008.1_pt1 | contig 13316 bp, 10 predicted proteins | sample 5400521 | NCBI WGS metagenome assembly WNEZ01 (sample SAMN13153339, study PRJNA577476) | soil metagenome | isolation source: 120 cm saprolite under Douglas fir tree site 2 hole 1 replicate 1 | place: USA:California | collected 2015-04-18 | reverse complement strand
CCGCGGAGAGCCGCGAGGGCGTGCTGCGCATCTCGTTGCCTAAGAAGGCGGAGACGAAGTCGCGCCAGATCAAGGTGCGGACCGACTCCGGCCTCGTCGGGCGCGATCAGCAGAAGCAGTAACATTGCCGGCAGCGCCCCGCGCACTGCCCGCGCGAACTCATCAGGGGCAGTGGAACGAGGACACCGGAGCCCGCGCGGCTCCGCTGTCCTTTTTTTTGCTCGACCACACGACGTCCCGGAGGTGCACATGTTTACCCGCATCGTTTCCATGCAGCTGAAGCCAAACACGTCGAGACAATTCAACGAGCTGTTCGAGAAGAAAATCGTTCCGACCCTTCGTAAGCAGCAAGGCTTCAAGGATGAGATGTTGTTCGTCGATCCGGGCGGACCGGAAGTGGTCGCAATCAGCCTGTGGGAGTCGAAACAGAATGCAGAAGCTTATGAACGGGCGACGTACCCCGAAGTGCTGAAGACCCTGGCGGGCGTGATCGAGCGAGCTCCTGTGGTCAGGACTTTTCAGCTAGCCTACTCGACCCTGGACAGGACCGGGACTGCCGCGCCCGCGAAGCAATCGTCCAACACCACTCCATCGGCCGGGGTCGGAGGATAGGCCCAGGTCTTCGAGGTCGAGCGGACCAGCCGTCAGCGCGCCCGGGGAACACTGCTTCAAGGTCTGCGCGCGAGATGCTGATACGGCGGATGGGTCTGCAGGCGTGGGTCGTCGACCGGCCCGCCCATGGCGAAGTGGTAGAGCACCTGGAAGCGGTCGCCCGTGAGGCCGAAGACCCGGTGCGTGAGGTCGTCGAAGAAGCAGCCGATGCCGGTGCCGCGGATGCCGCTTGCTTCCGCCTCGAGGTAGAGCACCTGTCCGATGACGCCGGTCTCCCAATAAAGCCGGCGATAGAACCAGGCCCCGAATTCGTCGAGGGAAGCGCGGGACTCGGTGAGCATGGCCGTGGCGAAGACACCGTCGGCAGCGATCTCCTGGTCGCAGCTCGTCTGCTGCGCGGCGCGGCGCGCATCCCCCTCCTGCAGGAAGAAAAGAGGAAGGGACCCGGGACACGCCGCCGGGTGCGTCCAGAGGAAGGTTCTGTCCATCGCCTCTGCGACCGCCTCCCTGCGCGCGGGGTCTCGCAGGAGGGCGTACAAGCCGGGAGTCAGGTCCGTCACGCGATGGACGAAGAGCAAGAGATCGACGCAAGGGCGCCACGGCAGCGTGCTGAACGGCACCTGCCCCGAGCCCGGCATGACCTTCAGCAGGATCTGGTAGAGGGCGTCGCGTGTGATCGCCGTATGGCCATCAAGTGCGAGTGCGCTGCGCCGCTGGTGGATGATGCGGCGAAGCGCGAGCGGCGAGTCGCGGATCTCGAGGGAGCTGTTTTCGAAAGCAGTCGGAGACCAGAACGTCTCGCCAGGGGCCGAGAGCTTCTCGGTTGCGGCGGCGACCTCGTCGATGATGGGCCACGGATGGTGATCGCTGCTCAGCCGGTTCGGCAGCCCTGACCAGCGCGCGCCCCGCAGCTCGTCGAGCACCGTGCCCGGAATGGTGAACGCTCGCTGCGCGTCGATGGTGAAGCGGGCTCCCTCGGGGAAAACAGCCAGGAGGCAGTCGGCGTGCTCGGCCTCGACCCCGGTCTGGCCGTGCACTCCCAGGAGCACGGCCAGATCGCTGTCGGTGACGCTCTCGAGCAGCTTCGCCTCCCAGCCGAGCCCCGCGGCAGAGACGGCGACGGTTCCGATCGCGTGACCGGCGTCGTGGTGGCAATATCGGAAGGCCCGCTCGCCGTACTTCCACGACTCGCGCCAGTGGATGGAGGTGAGGCTCACCAGGACAGCACCTTCCGGGAGCTGGGCCTCGATCTTCAGCCACGCCTCGCCCGAGAGCTCGGCCCTGAGCTCGAGCGCGTGATCGAGCGGTGCGTAGTGGTAGACCGCGGGCCGAGGATGAAGACCGGCGATGGGACCGGCGACCAGGTAGCTCTCGGTCGGATGAAGATTGCCGCTCGATGGATTGACCCGGAGCGACCAGCGGGAGCTCCCGGCCTGCTTCCAGGCAGAGAGGGCGAACGCATCCTGGAAGAGCTGGGAGATCGAGACACGGTCCAGGGGGGTTCGCGTGATGTGACCGAGCGCGAATGCGGGCTCGTAGCGCGGCTCGGGCCCGATTGGCAGGAGATCGAGAGGCAGCACCGCGGCGCCTGCGAATCGGCGGAATGGATCGGGATGCGTGTCCCAGTCCAGGTAACCGGGACCGGGCGCAAACCGAAACGGACGGTGCTTCGTGCGCTCGTGGTACGCAAGTGTGACGTCCAGCGCGGTGGGCGGCTCCGGCTGCTCCGGCGTGATGCTCGTGTTCGACTCCTCTCAGACGTGAGCGGAAGACGCGACTTGCCGAGCAGACTAGCGCCTGCCCGCAATCGGTCAACGCGGCGGCGTTCGCCATCCACTCGCAGGTGCACGCCGCCGTGGCCACCAGGAACGAAACGGCTAAAAAAGCGATTGCGATAGAACCAGTTACCAGCAAGAAGGTGCCGAGCGGCCATGCCCACCAGCTCCCGAACCATAGGCGGTAGACAAGGAGTAGCGCGGCAATCGCGAGGGCCACGGCCAGCAGGCGGTGGCTGCGCCGCGCAATCGGAAGGACCCAGATTCCGCCAAGCGCCAGCGCAGAGGGCAGCACGTTGATCGCACGTGGGCGAGAGCACTGTGGCGAGCGATTGAAAGCTCTCTGGAACCGGCTGCCCGTCTTCCTGCCCAGAGCGCCGAAGTCGCTCTCTCCAGGCACGTCGAGGCGCCAGCGGCCGCTGCGGGCCATCAGGGCCACGCCTCGGTTGCCCATGATCTCCGCTTTCGCGCGTGCGAGCCGCGTTAGCTACTTCTCGACGAAGACCTCGTCGCCCTCGACGAGCACCTTGTAGACGGGCAGCTTGCCCTGGTGGAGCGGCCCACCCGCGTGGTTGCAGGTGGAGCGCATCGCGTGGAAGCTGCCGCCCACGTTCGCGACCAAGATCTTCTCGCTGTCGATGTCCGCGCCGACCAACTTGCCCTGCGGGAGGTCGGCGACCTTTCCGACGCTGACTCGTGGCATGTTCTACTCCTCTGTGGCAGTCTCGTGGGGACGCGGGGTCAAGCCCCGGGGCGGGCCGCGAGCCTGGCTCGCGCTCGCGCCCGAGGGCACGCGCGCGCGGCTTCTACCACCTCGCGCTCGCCGCCGGCGTTCCGGTGGGGCTCGGCTTCCTCGACTACGGACGGCGCATCGCCGGCGTGACCAGCTGGCTGTCGCTCAGCGGCGACCAGGGCCAGGATCTTGCGCACATCCGCGCGTTCTACGCCGACAAGACCGCTGGTGGCGGCCTCGCCCCTGGACGGCTTCCATGCGGCGCATCGCGCGCGCGCGAACGCCACCGAGTACGCGCGTTCGGCACGGTGGGCTTTGGATGCTCCTCGTGCTAAGGGCGGAGGCCGATGCCACGAAAACGATCAGATCGCGAGCTAGTGGAGATGCGAGCGACCGCGGCGTTCGAGCGGAAGCTGAGCCGTATCTCCACTGCGCAGGAGGCGCGAGACTTGGCCTTCGCGCCGATGTCGCAACGGGCACCCGGGTATCGGCTCTACAGAAACCTCGCTTACTTCCTCCGCTACGGGAAGCCACGGAATGGCGCGAGCAAAGCAGAGGTCGAGCAGCTCATCGCGCTCGGAGCGCGCCTGCGACGTCCTGGGCCCGCCTAGCAGGCAGCGCAGCTCCCCTTCACCGCTTCCTCCGCGCCAGGCCGCGACGATCTGCTGCGGGAGCGAGGCATCCGGCGTTTGCGCTGGCTGCGCCGCCTTCTGCGCGGCGCAACCCGCGACGCCCGGGTTCAGGTTCGCTCCGGTAGGGAGGGACGACGAATAAGAGGAGCCAACAGCCAGCGTCGGCCGGTACGCCGAAGCACGATCAGCGATACTGAAGCGATTGAATCGGCAAAGGACCGGTGCAGTTCCGAGTGGTTGTTGGTGCCCAGGGGCGGAATCGAACCACCGACACGGGGATTTTCGGAATCTACTCCGAACACGTCGTGACGGTAGAGGAACAATAGCACGTCTGGGGACCTTAGGCTTCGATGTACATCGCGCGAGCGCGGGCGGATCTGTGACCGCCCAGCGGCGCCCAGTGACCGCCCAGCGGCGCCACTACGCGATCCGAAGCTCGAACTCTAGCGAAATCATAAGCGCCAAGGCGTTGCCAGCCCACGCATTGAACCGACGACTTCGTTCCAGCTCGGGACCCGCGCTCACGCGACGCGCAGGTCGAACGGCTCCGCAGTCCGCAGACCTAAGGAGTTGCAGGCCCCCGATTTGAGCCTGCGACCCGTGGGTGCTTCCGTGCTGGTTCGGCTCGGCCCGCGCGGGTTGCGCCGACCGCAGCAGAGCACGAAGCGCTTTCGTTGCGGCAGGCGCCCGGAGCAGGTGTGGAGACCCCCACCACAATGAAGGCGGGGCCGCACCGACGTCTTGCATGCTGGAACTAGCTCCAGAACCTCGAGCGCAGTCGTTTGCAGTGCTATCCCCGGTTCCTCGGCTGGCGCGAGGGCGCGACAGATGGGGTTGAGCTTGCTCGTTGCGGCAAGCAGGGCCTCTGCCCTCTCGCTCCGTGACCGGCGCTGCCCTGTTCGCGGGCTGCAAAGCGTCATGAGCCGTCGGACCCCCGCGTTATGCTTGCCTTCGAGCGTCAGCATGGACAAGGCAGAGGCGATGAGGCGCCGATCCGCCTCGAGGGCTTCAGCGACTGCGCTTGACCGTGGTGCTACCTGAGGACTGATCCTGCGCGACCTGGAGCGGCTCTGTCGCAGCAGATGCCGACGGGTGCGAGGGCGAATCGACCCGCCAATCGGCCGGGACCTCGATGTAAGACGGCCCCAGCTCCGCGACCGAGGCGCAACCCAGCAGCTTGAGCGTTCGTGCCAGGTCGGACCGCAGGATCTCGATGGCGCGCGCCACGCCGGCTCCACCGCCGGCGCCCAGGCCATAGGCGTAGGCTCGCCCCACCAGGACCGCCCGCGCGCCCAGGCAGAGCGCCTTGACGATGTCGCTCCCGCGGCGGATGCCTCCATCCATCAGGACCTCGGCCCGTCCTCGCACCGCCGACACCACTTCCGGCAATGCCCGCAGCGTGGCAGCCACGCCATCCAGCTGGCGCCCGCCGTGATTCGACACCACGACAGCTTCCACGCCCGCGTCGACGGCACGCCGCGCATCTTCTGCCGTGAGCACGCCCTTGACGACGACCGGGCCGTTCCAGGCCTCACGGATCCACTCGAGGTCGGGCCACGACACCACCGACTGTTCGAGCGCAGCGCCCACGTCCGCGTAAGCCATCGGGCCGTCGGGGCGCACGACGTTGGGAAAGCGCATCAGCCCCCCGTCGAACAGGAAGCCGGCCAACCATCGGGGCCGGGCCAGGAATTGCCAGACGAATGGCAGCATCGTCCACGGCCGGCGACTGACGAGCTCCTTCGTGCCATTGCGCACGTCCCGCTCGCGGAGCCCGGCCACGGGGGTGTCGATGGTGACCACCAGCGCCGAGAAACCCGCGGCTCGTGCGCGCTCGATGGCCGCGCGGGTGACCTCGCGGCCACCCACCAGGTAGACCTGATACCAGCAGGGGCCAGTGGTGGCGGCCTTGACCTCCTCGAGTTTGCATCCGGAGAGCGTCGACAGGACGTAAGCGGTGCCGGCCTCACCGCCGGCCTTCGCGGCCACTGCTTCGCCGCGCGGATAGAACATGCGCGTGCTCCCCACGGGCGCGAGTAGAAACGGCAGCGCGAGCGTGGTGCCGAGCACGGTAGTCTGCAAGTCGGTCTTCGGGGCGGCCACCGCGCCCCGAGGACGGAAGGTCACCTGGTCGAAGACCCGGCAGTTTTCGCGGAGGGTGATCTCGCTCTCGGCGCCACCATCGATGTAGTCGAAGACCACCCTGGGCAAGCGGCGCTCCGCCAGCCGACGCAGGTCGGCGATGTTGACGACGCGAGGCGCTGCCAGGGTACGGGCCACGTGCGGTTCCGGGGGATACCAGAGGGGGCGTCTCGCTGCCACTGTGCGGGGCCGCCAACGTCCGGGTCGGCGGGACGGCATCTCCCAGGCTCGACTGCTTCATCGCGGCCTCCATGGCCGGACGTCATCATCGCCGGCTCGGTCAACGACGAGGACGCGAAGAAGCAGTTCCCCGGAGGCTGGAAAACGCCCAAGGCTTATTTGCGCATCGTCCAACAGCCGAGGTAGGCGGGGCATCGGCAGAACTCTGCTGCAGTTCTTGCTCACGCGTCCCCTCGTCGCGTGCTGGCCCCGCTGCGAACCCCAGCCCCGTCCGGCTGCGGATTCCGCGCTGGTGCAAAGCCGCGATGCCGCGCAGCGAGATCCCCTGTGCCGTTGAAGCAGTGTCGCTCATCGGAGAATCAAGGCGCAAGACTACATCCCCATCCCGTGCGCGCCCGCGCCGGCTTCATCCTTGTCCCTGGGCTTTTCGGCCACCATCGCCTCGGTGGTGAGCATCAAAGACGCCACGCTCGACGCGTTCTGTAGCGCAAAGCGCGTCACCTTGGTGGGGTCGATCACCCCGGCCTTGAGCAGATCCTCGTACTGGCCGCTCTCCGCGTTGAAGCCGAACGCGCCCGAGCCCTCGCGCACTTTGTTGACGACGATGGAGCCTTCCCAGCCGCCGTTGGCCACGATCCAGCGCAGCGGCTCCTCGAGCGCGCGGCGTACGATGTCCACGCCGAACTTCTCGCCGCCGCTGACCTCGAGCTTCTCCAGTGCGGGCAGGCAGCGCAGGTAGGCGACACCGCCGCCGGGCACGATGCCCTCCTCGACCGCGGCGCGGGTGGCGTGCATCGCGTCCTCGACCCGGGCCTTCTTCTCCTTCATCTCGGTCTCGGTCGCGGCACCGACGTTGATCACCGCCACACCCCCGACCAACTTGGCGAGACGCTCCTGCAGCTTCTCGCGGTCGTAGTCCGAGGTGGTCTCCTCGATCTGCGCCCGGATCTGCTTCACCCGCGCCTCGATGTCGGTCTTCTTGCCGGCGCCGTCTACGAGGGTGGTGTTGTCCTTGTCGATGGTGACACGTTTGGCGCGCCCGAGGTCTTTGAGCGTGACCGTCTCGAGCTTGATGCCGAGGTCCTCGGCGATCACGCGGCCGCCGGTGAGCGTCGCGATGTCCTCCAGCATGGCCTTCCGGCGATCGCCGAAGCCGGGCGCCCTGACCGCGCAGACGTTTAGCGTGCCGCGCAGCTTGTTGACGACCAGCGTGGCCAGCGCCTCACCCTCGATCTCCTCGGCGACGATGAGCAAAGGCTTGCCCGCGCGCGCCACTTGCTCGAGCAGCGGGAGGAGATCCTTCATCGACGAGATCTTCTTCTCGTGGATGAGGATGTACGGATCCTCCAGCACCGCCTCCATGCGCTCAGGGTCAGAGACGAAGTAGGGCGAGAGGTAGCCGCGGTCGAACTGCATGCCTTCGACCACCTCGAGCGTGGTCTCGAGGCCCTTCGCCTCCTCGACCGTGATCACGCCCTCCTTGCCCACCTTCCCCATCGCCTCGGCGATGATGTTGCCGATCGTGCTGTCGCCGTTGGCCGAGATGATCCCCACCTGGGCGATCTCTTTGTGGTCCTTGGTCGGCTTGGAGAGCTTCTTGAGCTGCTCGACCACCACGTTGACGGCCTTCTCGATGCCGCGCTTGATCTCCATCGGGTTGTTGCCCGCGGCCACGAGCTTGCTGCCCTCGCGGTAGAGCGCCTGCGCCAGCAGGGTGGCGGTGGTGGTGCCGTCGCCAGCCACGTCGCTCGTCCTGGATGCGACTTCCTTCACCATCTGCGCGCCCATGTTCTCGAATTTGTTCTCCAGCTCGATCTCCTTGGCGACGGTGACGCCGTCCTTGGTGATCGTGGGAGCGCCAAACGATTTCTCGATGATGACGTTGCGGCCCTTGGGCCCCAGCGTCACCTTCACCGCGTCGGCGAGCGTGTTGACGCCCTTCAGGATCGCCTCGCGGGCGCGCACGTCGAACAGGATCTCTTTGACCATTTTGATGACTCCACAGATTGACTAAAAGTTGAGAAGTTCAGAAGCTTGGAACGCGAGATGCAAAATTTGGAGCTGCGGAGCTGGAGCGGCATGCGCGGCGACTTCTCAACTCCTTAAACTCTCTATTTCTCGATCACGCCGAGGATGTCTTCCTCGCGCATCATCAAATGCTCCTCACCGTCGATCTTGATTTCGGTGCCGGCGTACTTCGAGAAGAGCACGCGGTCGCCGGCCTTGATGTCGAGCGCGCGGACCTTGCCGTCCTCGAGGATCTTGCCGTTGCCAACGGCGAGTACCTCGCCCTCGATCGGCTTCTCCTTGGCCGTGTCGGGGATGATGATCCCGCCCTTGGTCTTCTCCTCCTCGGCCACACGCTTCACGATGACGCGATCCTGCAGGGGTCTGATCGTCATGGGCTTTTCCTCACTACTTTGGTCTGGACAACGTCTGGCACTCGCCCGGTGGGAGTGCTAGAGTTCGAACGTAACCAGAAGCGGGCTCCTGTCAATGGGCCCTCCGCCATCGTGAAGCGCGAGCGCGTCCTCAATCATGCGCGCTTCGGTTCGACGACCCCGTTGGTGCGCAGCCCGCGCGACCAGGCTACTCCGCGTCCTTGGGACGGTTGTCCTGCACGAAGTCCATCGACCAGCGCTCGTTCGCCTGCGCGGGCGCCGCCGGCACGACGCGCAGGTGGCTCGCCCGCTTCTTGCGCTTCTTCGTCCGCACCGTCCTTCGCGCAGCTCCGGTAGCGGCAAGTCGACCGCCGCAGGAGCAGGACCCGGCAGGCGCGCCCTCTCGCTGACCTCGTAGCACTCCTGGAGGTAGCCGACGCGCGACGGGCGTGGCGCTCTCATCCACCGCTCAGCCGGACAACATGCCGCGCAACGGGGAAGTGGCGCTGCGGCGAGGTGCCGTTCTTCGTGCGCTCCGGCGTGATCGGGCAGCCGGGCACTTCCACTGCCGGCGGTGCGGGCGTAGGTACGGCTTCCGGGAGCCGCCTTGGTCACTAGCGGGTGCAGCAGCTTCCGCAGCCGTAGGTATGTTTCAGCGAGGGCCACATCATGAAGGAAAGCCAGAAATACGCAGTGTGGTTGACGGACGAGGCAGCTCGCGCGTTCCTCGGAATCGACACTCAGCACCCTCAGAGCCGGTGGATTGTGCTCGGCGATTGCACCGGCGAGGAAGCCGGTATCGGGTTCTGGTTGCGGGTCGATCACATCGAGCAGTGGATGGCGATAGGGGACACGAGGGAAATCACTGTTACGCCGCCGGACTGCCTAATCCCGTGGAACTACGTGATCACGATCCAGGCGCTCGCGCAGTTCAAGGACCTGAAGGTGACGGGCTTCAAGAACTGACGGAATTGTCGGGCAACCAGCTGGGTCGGTTTCCCACCACAACGACCCGCGCCCCCACCATCGGGTTCCGAACCGGAGGCGGCGATGCGCATCCAGCGGCCGTAGGTGCGGCGCAGGTCGTTGGGCGAGCAGCGCTCGATGCCGGCGTGCAGGCCTCGGCGAGGGCACGGCGGACGTTGGACCAGGGAGGGAAGAGCAGCTCCTGCTTGCGGCTGGCCATGCACGAAAAGCGAGCGGGGCCGCGCGGGCCCCGCTCTCCTCGTTCCACTGCCCCTGCTCGAGCTACTGCTTTTGCATCCCCGGCCCGCCGAGAACGGGGCCAGTCTGCACCTTGATCTGGCGCGGCTTCGTCTCGGCCTTCTTGGGAAGGAAGATTCGGAGCACGCCATCGCGGCTCTGCGCCGTGACGTTCCCCGTCCCCACGGTCGAGGGCAGCGTGAACCTGCGGCTGAAAGCGCCGTAGGACCGCTCGACGCGGTGATACCCCTCTTGCTTGTCGACGTTCTCGAGCTTGCGCTCGCCGCGCAGGGTCAGCGCATTGCCCTCGAGCTGGATGTCGACGTCGTTGGCATCGACCTCCGGCAACTCGACCTTCAGCGTGATGCCCTCGCTGTCCTCGAAGACGTCGACGAGCGGCGACCAGCCGCCGCCTGTGCCCTGGGTATCTTCGTAGGGCTGTTCGAAGTGCTGATGGAAAAGCTGGGGCCGCATCTGCTGCATCGCTTCACGAAGCGGATCATACCGGATGATGGACATCTGAATCCTCCCCGCTGAACGGGCGCCTCGATCGGCGCAGGGGAGGCCATCGAACGAGCCACGACCTCCAGCGGGGCCAACGTAACCACCAGGAAGGCCTCGTCAAGCCAGCGACGGCGACGGGACGCCCCGAAGCTCCAACGGGAAGGTCGTGCCCTTCTCCTCGCCCGCGCTTTCCGCGCGGATGCTCCCTCCCTGAAGCTCGACCAGGTGCTTGGCGATCGCGAGCCCGCCGTAGCTGCGGGTCCTCAGCTGCTCCTCCTGGGTGAAGGGGTCGAAGACGTGTGGCAGGCGGGCCGGGCCGATCGCCGCGCGGGTCACGGCGGCCTCGACCATCCGGTCGACGAGGCGCTCCGCGGCTCCGGTCACGAGAACCTCCCTCCCCGCACGGCCGCGGGCACACGGACGCGAACGGCGTCCTCGTCGTGGTCGCCGAAGAGAAGAGCACGCTCGCATCGAGTGCTCATCGATCCTCTTTCCACAGAAAGGCCGCAGCCAATTTCCCCGGTGCAACCGCAATACCAACGTGACCGCGCCCGACTTCCGAGGCTCGGCTGCGAGTCTGCCGCTGTCGCAATCCGCGCGAGAAGGTGCCCAGGGGCGGAATCGAACCACCGACACGGGGATTTTCAGCCCCCGGCTCTATATGGATGACGCTTCAGGCGAGCGCTCGCCAGCGACCAAGAGCATCTTCCCCGCGAAGGATAACCGGCGATGTCAGGGGGCACGAAGACGGAGCAGGTGTGGTCACGGCCTGACAGCGCCTGGGCGAGCGCGACCATCGGCTGCACGTCGCCGCGCGTGCCGAATCCCGCGAGCACGATGCGTATGCCCCTCTAGGTAGCACGCGGGCCGCTGGTCCTAGGGAGGAGCCCCTGGAAAAAAGCGAAGGGCCCGGGCTCGCCCATTCTTGTTGCGCTCCGGCAGGATGATCCGCTTGATGCCCGCCCGGTGCGCCGCCAGCACCTTGTCCTTGATGCCGCCCACCGGCAGCACCAGGCCACGCAGCGTCGCCTCGCCGGTCATCGCCACGTCGCCGCGCACCCGGATGCCCGTCAGGAGCGAGGTCAGCGCCGTGAAGATGGTCACGCCCGCCGAGGGCCCGTCCTTGGGGATCGCGCCCGCCGGGAAGTGGATGTGGATGTCCTGCTTCTCTAGGAACCGCGGGTCGATGCCCAGCTTCTGCGCCTTGTTGCGCGTGTAGCTGAGCGCTGCCTGGCAGGACTCCTTCATCACGTCGCCCAGCTGGCCGGTCAGCGTGATGCCTCCCTTGCCCTGCATCTTCGTCGCCTCGATGAAGAGCAGGTCGCCGCCCGCGGCCGTCCAGGCGAGGCCCGTCGCCACGCCCGGCAGCTCGGTGCGCTCCGCCGTCTCGGACCAGAACGTCTCCGGCCCCAGAATGATCTCCAGCTCCTCGGGCGTGATGACCCGCTTGGCGCTCGAGCCCTTGGCCACGTCCACCGCCACGGCCCGGCACACGTCGGCGATGGTGCGCTCCATGTTGCGGACGCCCGCCTCACGCGTGTAGCCAACGATGATCTTCGTCAGCGCCGCATCGGAGAGCTCCAGGTTCTCCACCGAGAGCCCGTGCTCCTTCACCTGCTTGGGGATGAGGTGGTTCTTGGCGATGTGGATCTTCTCCTCGAAGGTGTAGCCGGGCAGCTCGATGACCTCCATGCGGTCGCGCAGGGACGGCGGGATGGGGTCGAGCTGGTTCGCGGTGGCGATGAACATGATCTTCGAGAGGTCGTACGGCACGTCGAGGTAGTGATCGGAGAAGCTGTTGTTCTGCTCCGGATCGAGCACCTCGAGCAGCGCCGCGCTGGGGTCGCCGCGGAAGTCGGCGCCCAGCTTGTCGATCTCGTCGAGCATCATGACCGGGTTGATGCTGCCGGCCTTCTTCATCGACTGGATCACCCTTCCCGGGAGCGCGCCCACGTAGGTGCGCCGGTGCCCGCGGATCTCCGCCTCGTCGCGCATGCCGCCCAGGCTGAGCCGGACGAACTTGCGCCCCGTCGACTTGGCGATGCTCTGGCCGAGCGACGTCTTGCCGACGCCCGGGGGACCGACCAGGCAGAGGATGGGGCCCTTCATGTCGTTCTTCAGCTTGCGCACCGCCAGGTACTCGAGGATGCGCCTCTTCACCTTGTCCAGCGAGTAGTGGTCGCGGTTGAGCTGGTCGCGGGCGTTGTCGACGTCGAGGTTGTCCTCGGTCTTCTTCGACCAAGGCAGGTCGGCGATCCACTCCAGGTAGGTGCGCGCGACCGTGTACTCGGACGAGGCGGTGGGGATGCTCTTGAGGCGGTTCAGCTCCTTGTTGGCGACCTTCTCGATGTCGGGCGGCAGGCCGAGCTTCTTGATGCGCTCGCCCAGCTCGTCGAGCTCCTCCTCCTCCTCGCCCAGCTCCTCCTTGATCGCCTTGAGCTGCTGGCGCAGGTAGTACTCGCGGTGGGTCTTGAACATCTCGCCCTTGACCTGCGAGTCGATCTTCGACCTCAGTTTAAGCATTTCCCGATTCCGATTGAGAAGCTCCAAGACGAGCTTCATCCGCTCCTTTAGGTCGACGGTCTCTAGTACCTGCTGCTTCTCCTCGATCGGCGCGTCGACGTTGGCCGCGATGAGGTCCGCGAGGTGCCCCGGCTGCGTGATGCTCTCGACCAGCTCGGTCGCCGCCGCGGGCAGCTCCGGCATCATCTTGATCACTTCGCGCGCGATCTTCTTCAGATTGATGCCGAGCGCCTCGACCTCGACCTCCTCGGAGGGCGTCTTGTCCTCGACGGGCTCGATCCGCGCCTTGAGATACGGGTGCTCCTGGACCAGCTCGACGACGCGGAAGCGGGCGAGGCCCTGGACGAGGAGGGAGTACTTGTCCTCGCCCATCTTGAGCAGCTTCGCGATGCGCGCGACCGTGCCCATCGAGTGCAGGTCCGCGGCGCCCGGGTCCTCCTCCTCGGCCTTGCGCTGCGTGACGACGCCGATCACCTGGTCGTCGCGGACCGCATCCTTGATGAGCGCGATCGTCTTCTGTCGGCCGACGGCGAGCGGGAGCAATCCGCCGGGGAAGAAGACGCTGTTCCGGAGCGGCAGGATGGGAAGGACGGCCGGGATGTCCTCCTTGTTGATGAGACCCGGCGCAGCC
>WNEZ01003621.1_pt1 | contig 13316 bp, 9 predicted proteins | sample 5400521 | NCBI WGS metagenome assembly WNEZ01 (sample SAMN13153339, study PRJNA577476) | soil metagenome | isolation source: 120 cm saprolite under Douglas fir tree site 2 hole 1 replicate 1 | place: USA:California | collected 2015-04-18 | reverse complement strand
CAAACAGAGCCGGAATCGCGACGGCCAGGCCGGCGACGGTGGCCACCAACGCGGCGGCGATACCCGGTGCGATCGCGTTCACGTTCACGTCGCCCGCGGCGGCGATCGCGGCGAAGGTGATCATCACGCCGACCACGGTGCCGAGCAGCCCCAGAAACGGCCCGCCGGAGATGGCAATGGTGAGCAGGACCATGTTCCGGTTCAGCCGCTGGCTGGCGCGCAACAATTCGGCATGCAGGCCGGAGCGGATCGCCTCGATCGCCTCGGCGTGCAGCGGCCGGGTGCCGTCGGTGCGCTTGCGGATCTCCTCGGCACCGCCGACGAAGATTTGATACAGCGGCGAATCCCGAAACGCCTTCGCTTCGCGCTGTCCCTCCGCCGGATCCCGGCCGCGTTCCACGAATCGCGCCAATTCAGCGCTCGCCTCCCGGAACTTTTCCGCGAAGCGGCCGTTGGCGCGCTCCACGCGCGACACATAGGACGCCTTGGTCACCATCACCAACCAGCTGATCACCGCCATCACCGCGAGCAGGGCGATCACCACCCAGCCGTCCGGGGTGACCGATTGGAGGATGATCGAGAGGTAGCCGCTGCTAAAGGTCTCTTTTTGCTCCTCCGGGCCGGCGGAGATCAGTTTCCCGGGGTCGGCCCCCTGGCCGAGCGCGGCGAAGCGAATGAACGCCGCGGGCCGCTCGATTTTGGAGATCTGCAGCTCATCGAGCAACCCCTTGAATCCCGTCGATGCCGCGACCGGCGGCTCAGCCTTCGTGCCCTTCCTCGCGGGCGAAGCCGGCTTGGCTGCCTCTGCATCCCCACCGAGGAGGGCCTTGTCGCTCAACGCCGGCAGCGGCGCCTCCAGCGCTCCGACGCGCACCCCGTCCAGGTAGAGGACGATGCTATTTCCGGCGACCACCGCGAGGTGGTGCCAGCTCTGCGCCGGCAATGGTGGGGTGGCTGAAGCGACGGCCCGCTGCCGAGCAGCTCCCCCTTCCACCTCCACATAGGGCTTGCCGCTCTCTAAACCGATCACCAGGGAGGCGGGTCCTTCGCGCCGGCTGAAGATCACCCCGGTGGCATCCGCATCGGCCGGTTTGAGCCAAACCGACCAGGTCATCTTCCCACCCGACGTCCAGGCCAACGATGGACCGCCGGGAATGATGATGCTCGGTCCGCCGTCGAGCTTAAGGCCCCGGCCGATGCTGGCGGCCTCGGTGGACTGTCCAGCGTTGAGGGCATGGTTGCCCCAATTGCTCGAGTCCTTTGGAGGCTGTCCCCGCTCCGCGAAGTGGTAGACGAGCGCGGTGTTGCTGTCGTAGGTGCCCTTCAGATCTTCGGCGGCGACCGCCTTGGGATTGGCGTAATACAGCCAAAAAATAATCCGCGCGCCGGGCTTGAGCTCTGGAATTCCCACCCAGAGCAGCGCGTCGCCCAGGAGCGGATCGAACTTCTCCAGATGATGTTTCAAGGGCGTCTTGTCATCGGCAGCGATGATCCGGAGATCGCTCCCATCCTCCTTGAGCAGCTCGAGCTTGAAGTTGCCGGCGTGCAGCCGGACCAGCACCGCGGCAGGTCCGAGCGATTCGCTCGAGCCGGTTTCAAGGCCACCGGTGTCGACGGTGAATTGCTTGCGTCCCTTCCAGTCCTCGTTCCACCAGGCCCTGGCCGCCGTCGGAACGAGGAGAAATCCGATCAGGAACCCAGTTAAGAGACGCCGTCCCGCCACCACCTGCTTCATCGTCAAACTGAGCATCGTTCGTCCCTCTCAAAACAGTGCCACCAAACGGAAATGGATCCGCGTCTCGTGCCGGCGTGTGATTCCTTCGGACCTCATCGGAACGGCGACCTCCAGCTCGGCGCTGAAGTGCTCGAAGATCCTCATTCGCGTTCCGGCTCCGGTGCTCCAGAGCCTGAACCGGTCCTGTTGCTCCGGTAGGGGGTCATGGATTCCCAGCCAGGCGCCGTCGACAAAGAGGTGGAACCGCCAGTCGTTCGCCCAATGGCCCAACCACCTCGTCAGCGTAGGACCGCGCAGCTCGAGCGTGCCGGACGCACCGAAGTCGCCCACCACCTCCGAGTCGAAATAGCCGCGCACCGATTCAGCGCCGCCGGCGCTGAACTGATCGGAGGAGACGAGGGCGTCGGCGCTGTATTGACCCTGCGCCTTCGCATAGAGCTGGAAATCGAAGGGAAGCTTGTTCGTCCGCGACAGCTCTCCGCGGTAATAGATGAAGTCGCCCTTCGAGTTAAAACGCCGCTCCTCGAACCGGGGCATCGGGCTGCTCAGGCTGCGCAGGTTGAAGGTCAGGCCGGCGGTGAGCAGCGTCTCCGAAGCCTCGCGGGAGAAAATGGCGCTGTACATCGCGCTGATTGGCCAGGTGGTGAGGGGCGTTGAGCTGGCCACCTCCTCGAGCCGAATCAGCTGACCGAAGCGCTTGTAGTCGAACCCGGCGTTGAGGGTGTGGAAAAAGGTTGAGCTGCCCGGCAAGGTGAAGGCAGCCCGGAGGCCGGCGATCTGTCCGGTGCCCGCGACGTTGATCCCCCCCACGGTGGAGATGTCGCTGTTCTGATCTAGATAGCTGGCGGTGAGGGTAAGCCAGGGCAAGCGGGGAAATCGCGCGAGGTACGAGGCGGTGAAGACCCTTCCGTCGGGCGCCCGCTCGGGAGCGAGCTGATACGAAAATCCCAGCGAGTGACCGAGCTGCCAGAAATTGTCGTAGCGGAGCGAGCCACTCAGCCGCAGCGGGGTCGTGTACCTGCCGTGCCGGTTGTTGAACTCCGCCGAACCGTGCAAGGGCAAGGCATCCTGCACGGTGAGATCCACGTCGACCGTTCCCGGGCGCGCGCCCGCGCGCAGGGCCGGGGTCACCCGGCGGTCCGGGATCTGGTTGAGGACGACGATGTCCCGAGCGATGTCATCGAAATTCGGCACGCTGCCTTCGGCGACCGATGGCGCCGGCTGCTTTACGTCGCGCGGCGAGAACCACCGGGCCCCGCGGACCCGGAGCCGACCCACCGTGGCTTCGGTCACTTTCAGCAGCACCACGCCGTCGCGAACCGTTTGCGGCGGAATCGACACCGACACCGACTGAAAGCCCTTCTCGGTATAGGCTTTCTCCAAGGCGGCGCGCGCCCGCTCGACATCCTCGATCACACGAGCCGGGCCGAGGTAGGGATAAACGGCAGTCTCGACCTCCCTGGCCGAAAGCTGGGTCGAACCCTCAACCCGGAACTCGTTGATGTCGAACAAGCGCGGCTGCTGATCGGCTGCCGACGCCGCGGAGGAGCCCGAGAGCGCCGCCTGCTGCGCACGCGCCTGCCCCATCATCCAGAGCAGTGCGAAGGCGGCGCGCACCGCGGTGAGTATCGACATCTGTCCTTTCTCCGTCATTTCTTGCGGGCCAACCGCCGGCGATGCCGAGACGACCCGCAAATAGCGCAAGCACAAGGCAGGCGTGTGACGTTTGCGTAACGGCCCATGACACCTTCTCAAGGCCTCCGGCGCTTCCGCCGCTCCTCGTTCTCCGAGGGTGGCAGGCGGGTCTGTTCCTCGTATCCTGATCACTTCGATTGTAATTACCTACCGCAACTGCTCCGGCGTGGTCTTCGGTTGAGCGGCCGCGGTGAGGGCGGGCGCATTAATAGGAGGCCAGCCGCAAAGTACAGTGACAACTCTTTGTAACAACCTTTGGGCTTACCGCCGGAGAGCCCCTTTTTCGAGCGGGGGCCTGCGAATGCGGTAGCCCACTCCCCGAACCGTTTCCAGGTATTCCCCGGCTTTTCCCAACTTTTGTCGCAATCGATTGATGTGAGTGTCGATGGTTCGGGTCTCGAGCGAGCCCTGTAGCTTCCAGACCTCTTCGAGCAGCTGCTTACGCGACTGCACCTGCCCGAGGCGCGCCAGCAAATAATGGAGGAGTCGGAATTCCAGGACGGTGAGGGGGATTTCCGTCCCCTGCACGGTGCAGCGGTGCTCGCCGATATCCAGATCGACCAGTCCAAAGCTGATGTTCGCCGCCTCGCCCCCGCTGAGTCCTGCCCGCCGGAGAATCGCCTTGACCCGCATCACCAGCTCAAGCACGCTGAAGGGCTTGACGATGTAGTCCTCAGCCCCAGACTGAAAACCCGCCAACCGATCCGCTTCTTCCTTTTTGGCGGTGAGCATCACCACCGAGACTGCGGGAACGCGCCTCTTGAGCACCCGGCAGACCTCGATCCCGGCGATGTCGGGCAGCATCAAATCCAGAATCACCAGATGAGGCGGATTTCGGGTTGCCAGCTCGAGCGCGTGCTCACCGGTCTCGGCCGTGTCCACTTCAAAGCTCGCCTGCCGGAGATTGAATGCGACCAGTGCGGCGAGATCGGGTTCGTCCTCAACGACGAGGATGCGTGCCATGAGCTGGCCCTTACCATCGAAAAAAGGCGGGAGCGTGACGGCGGAGTAACATCTCCGCAAATGATCGGACGCCTAAAGGTCGGCGCCGAAATCCGGAATCTGACGTCTTCGATTGTGGATAACTTGTGCGTCGTTTCGTTCGCTTGGAGCTGACACGAACGTGACGCACCTTTGACACTCAATCACAAACATCAATGGTAGTCACCCTTCCGTCCGGGCTTTCCGGGAGGAGGATGTACCGTGCTTGAAGTGGGATTTCTATCGCTCGCCTTGCTGGCAGCGGGTCCATCGACCCGTCTTTCTTTCAAAGAGATCTTCGAGGCAAGCCCTCGCGAGCTCAAACCCTCCCAGAAGCTGCTCTCCCTCAACGGCAAGCGGGTGACGATGGTTGGATACATGGCGCAGATGGAGATGCCTCCCGAGGGGGCCTTCTACCTCGCTTCCCAGCCGGTGGCGTGCGGTGAGGGTGGCGGCGGCACGGCGGATCTTCCTCCGGACGCAGTGCTCGTGATCGTCCGGTCGGCGAAGGGACGCAAGCTCGAGCACATTCCGCGCCGCATTGAAGTGACCGGCATTCTCGAGGTGGGCAATCGCGCCTCGGAGGATGGGCAAGTCTCGGCAATCCGGATGATTCTTGATCAATCCAGACACAGCCGATCTCTGAAGAAATCGAAGCAGGCAAAGCCGCGAATCAATGAAACGTCGCAAGTGAAAAGCAACGAGGACAGCGCTTCCGTCTAACCCAGGGGGTACACCATGCATCGGTCGAGCAAGTGGCGCATAGGCTTCATTTCCATGTTGTCGGCGGGCGTGTTGATCAGCGGGGTTGCCTCGGCGCTTCCGAGCAATGTCCGGATCATCCCACCGGGAAGCGCGCGATTCCTGGTTGGCCAGAAGTTCGACGTGCGGGTGGAGGGAAGAGGCACGGGACCCTTTTCCGCAACGATCGCGATCGACGGCGTGCCGCAGGAGTTCACCTCGGGAGTGCAAGGCTCCAACGAGACGGATGAGATCAGTTCTGCCGGCTACGGCGGGTTCAACTTGCGTGGCTATGGCAATGACATCGCCGGTACCCACACCGTTACCGCGACTTTTTCTGACACCACCGGCAGCGTCAACACCCAAGCCAGCTTTGAAATCGTCGACGTGAGCGGAAAGCACCGTCCAGCGAAGAACATCATCATCTTGCTCGGCGATGGGATGGGGGTAGCGCATCGGACTGCCGCTCGACTGGTGAAATACGGGGTGACGGAAGGGCAGCCCAACGGCTACCTGGCGATCGATCGCCTCCCGGGGACCGGCCTGGTCACCACCCATTCTCTGAACAGCATCATCACCGACTCGGCACCGGGGATGGCGTGCTACGCGACGGGGAGCCACTCCAATAACGGACAGGAGGGGGTGAACCCGGCCAATGTGATCAATCCATTCTATCAACCCAGGGTGGAGTACATGGCCGAATACCTCCATCGTGTGCGAGGCACCTCTCTGGGGTTGGTGACCAGCGCCGACGTCGAGGACGCAACTCCGGCGGCGAATGCGGTGCACACCGGAAATCGAAATGCAGGAACCGGCGTCTGCGACCAATATCTCGATGAAAGCGATGCGGAGGGGACCGGCGTTTACGGAACCGGCTTGACCGTCTTGATGGGGGGTGGACGGCGCTGGTTCCTGCCCGCCGGGCAGTTCGGCTCAAGCCGTTCTTCGTCCACTGACTACGACAACCTCCCGGCGGACCTGGTGGCTGCCTGGCATCTGCCGTCCCGCGGCTCCCTCGATCCTCAGCGCGACTTGATCCAGGATTTCATCAATGGCGGATTCGCCTACGCCGATACCGCGACGGCTCTCAGCACGATCGGAATCCCGGACAAGCTGCTCGGTTTGTTCGGCTACGGGAACATGAACGTCGCATTGGACAAGCTGGCCAAACGACGCGACACGCTTCTGCCCGGCACGACCACTTTTGCGGTGGATGACTATCACGCGCCGGATCAGCCGATGCTCGAGGAGATGACCCAGTCGGCGCTGCAAGTTCTGCGCAGAAACGAGAGGGGATTCGTCCTGATGGTCGAGGGCGCGCATATCGACAAGCAGTCGCATCTGATGGATGCCGATCGGGTGATTGACGAAACGATCGAATTCGACAATGCGGTTGGAGTGGCCAGGCAATTTGCCGAAGAGGACGGCGACACGGTGATCGTAGTGCTCGCAGACCACGAGTGCTCCGGAATCAGCCTGATCGGCGCGCTCACCGGAGGCATCAAACATCTGAGATCCCTGCCACCCGACATCGCGACCATCGATCCCGCGGTGCAACCCGAGCGTCAAAAGTCCACCGTCATCGGCACCTATGACAACGCTGCTTTCCCCAGATACAACATCCTCCCCGATGGGTATCCCGAAACCTTCGACATCGACGGCAAGTTGCTGATCGGATACGGAGCCAATGGCGACCGCTACGAGAGCTGGTTGATGAAACCACTGCCGATCGTCGATAGCCTGCTGCCCGACGACATCAAGAGCGAGCTGCGCGCTGCCGGGTACTCAGACGTTCCGTACCAGCGGGAAGAGAGCCGGTATGGCTATTTCATCCGTGGACAGGCGACCGGGAGGGACCAAGCGGTCCATACCGCGTCGGACATCCCTGTTTCTGCTTACAGCACCGGCCCAGACGGACCCAATCGCATCTACGAGCAATTCTACGGCGTGCAGACGAACACCGATGTGTTTTTCAAGCTGATGCGCGCCGCGCTCGGCGGATTCTAGGAAAACGAGGAAAATCGTCATGAAACAATCACCAACGTTGAGGGTTGTGGTGCGTCTTGCGGTCCTTTCCACCTGCCTCGGGGTGTCTGGGCTGTACGCCCAACCGCAGCCCGGTCAAGGCAACGAAGAAGCGATCCGTTTGGCAAGTGCGTCTCCCCTGGTGCGTTCGGCCGAGCGGTTCGTGCTACGGCAGATCGAGCACATCCGCGACGCGTCCCTGCGCAATGCAACCCAAGATGCAATGGGCAATCATCGGACCTGCGTGATGCATCGCGCGGGAATGACCGCCTCGGAGACGACCTCACTGGTCCAGCAACTTCTCGAAGAAGGGCTGTTCAACCAGGCCGATGCCGGTGGGTTTCCGGGCGGTGCCGCGGCGGGGGTGTTCCCCCCCTTGTTGGACGAAGGGACTGATTGTCCGCACCTTCCTCAGACGTTTTTTTCGGCGCCTGGAGGTGTCTACGGGGGGCACCATTCCTATCCCGGAGGGCTCGTCATTCATGAAACCTTCAACGAGATGAGCAGTCTGCAACTGGCCGCAGGATATCGGCGGGTCTACGGCTCGACCCGAAGGGATGGGCTCCCCGTCGTCGGCAGATCAGACGACCGACCCGACATCAATCTCGATGAGGATATCACCGTCGCCGCGCCGATCTGGCACGACTGGGCGAAGACCATCGTCTTCCAGTGGAATGCCGACGGCAGTGAATTTCGGGAGTTTAATTTCGGCGGAAACGGCCAGACCGATGACTATGGTGCGGCCGGCGATTCGAGAACGGGCGCCCATCACATCATCGGCGTCGCGGAGGCGATGACGCGCGGGCTGGCGCCAGACTTCGTCGTGACCCAGGCGTCTGCCCATTCCACGCCGACGTCGGGCAACGAATACAAGGTTGTCGATTGGATCCGCGCGGCGGCGATCATCGCTGGAATAGACCCGGTCAAGCAGGGATATCTGCGCCGCGACAGCGCTCAGCGGCTGAGGCTGCCCGCCGTTCGCCAGCTGGGAAGCGTGGATTTGAACGAGCTATCGCCCACGCAAACGAACGTGCTCGCCGAATACGTAGCGCACAACCTGTCCGACGCCGACTTCACCCTCACCGGGCCGGCAGTGACGATCATGCAGCTGCTGCTCCGGGAGCTCGCCGCGGAATTCGGTTACGATCCTATGGAAGTCAGCCGATACAATCGACTCTACCGAAATCCCGCATTGACCTATCTCAGCGGCGAGCGGCTCCTGATTATCTACGGGGAAAGGGGCCTCGACGGCGTTCGGACCGAGATTCGTAAGCTGCGACGCCGCGGCATCCTCTAACCGTTTTCCGGTTAGGAAAGATTGAGCGAGGCGAGCAGGCCTTACCGCCCTTAAGGCCCGCCTCTGCCTCGGAGTAAGGCCCGCCTCTGCCTCGGAGGTTGATTTCAACCGCCAGGACGGGGTCACTGCCCGCTAGGAGTCCGCTTAGGAGTCCGCTAGGAGGGAGTCATTGCCGTAAGCTCCGGGGCGCGACGTGCCGCCCGAACCTCGGGGAGGGCGGCGTCCACCCACGCGGGGGCGCCCACCAGCCGGCCGTTGGTGTGATTGAACACGCGATATGCGGAGAGCTCAGTGGAGCTGCCAGCATTGTAAACGTGCAGCGGGCGGGGGCCGGCAGAAAAACGGGTCTCGCGGGGAACGTGGCGGTGCCCATGAAGCACCAGGTCGCAAAGCCCGGTCGAGCGGCGCAGCAGTTGATGCCCCAAAGAGAGCTCGCGAGCAAACGGCCAGCGCATCCGCATCGCAAACCACTCCACGAATGTCTCAACCGGCAATGGGAGCACGTGATGGTGGATCAGAATCGCGCACAATGCGCCTGCCGGCGCGAGATCCAACAGGCTCTCCACCTCGTCAATCAATTCGGGGTTCAGCTCACCATGTCCGGCCACAAAGGAGCGATTGTGTGGCCCGGTGGAGTTCACTTTGACCAGATACAATCCGTCGAAAATCGCCGCTTCGGCGCGCCCTGACATCAGCGTGCGGCCTACCTCGTGCCGGAGGCAGTCGTGATTCCCCGGAATGACCGACATTCTTCCGCGGCTCAAGAGCGGATCGAAGATCTCGGAAAATCGCCGTATCTCGCAGGCTCGCCCTCCGTGGGTGACGTCCCCGGTCACCACCACGTGATCTACCTTCGCGGTGACCAGCGACTGGCAGATCCTCTCCGCCGCACGTTCCGTCCTCGAGGAAAGCCCGATGTGCAGATCAGAGAGGTGTGCCAACGTCTTTTCGTGCATGCACCGCATTCTACCAGCGGCCCGCTAGAATTCATGTCGCCGCGGAGTCAACGGGAAGTGACATTCGTGGAAAATATTCATTCCCCCTGCCCAAAGCGAGGGCCGGCTCGTCAGACGGAGTCCGGCGCCGCTGGAGACCGAGCAGGACCTACACGCTTGACCGACCTTACCACCACCAGCTCGGCCGCGCGATCGACCTCGTAGAGAACGCAGAAGCCCTCCAGCTCGAAGCGAAGCAGACCGGACTCCGGGTCTCTCCGCCGGTTCCACACCGCATCGCTGGCCTCCGTTTCGCCGGCCAGCTCCGCCACCTGTTTGAGGTGTTTCTCCAGCCGCAAGGCGACGTCCAGCGGCAAGCGCTCCAACTCGTTCTCTTCCGCCTTGGCAATCTTCAGTCGGTACACGGAGCGACTCTCCCTGCCCGCCCTCAACACCGGGGAGCTCTTCCAGTTCGATGCCCCATCCGGGAAGAGGGTACGGGTTTCTTGTGTCATCTCCGTGGCAACTCGGCAAAAAGGGGGTCAATACGGCCGTCGATCTGAGCGGGAGGGCGGCAATCTCAGAGTTGCGCGGCCAAGGTCGGGATTTCCGGGTGCGCCAACGGCACGATCACCGTGAAGGTAGAGCCCTCACCCGGCGCACTGACGACTTTGACTTCGCCTTTCATCCCTGCCACCAGGTGTTTGACGATCGCCAGACCCAGGCCCGTACCGCCCATGTCCCGGCTCCGCCCCTTGTCCACCCGATAGAACCGCTCGAACAGCCGGGAGAGGTGTTTGGCCTCGATCCCGCTGCCGTTGTCCCGCACTTCGATCTCGCAGCGACCGTCCCGCGCCGCGGCAGTGATTCTCACCTCGCCACCGGAGGGCATGTACTTGACGGCGTTGTCGAGGAGATTGAGGAGGACCTGTTCGACCGCCCGCTCGTCGGCGAGCGCCCTGAGCTCCGCAGGGATCCTAATCTGCAAGCGGACCCCCTTTGACTCGGCGCGGGGTCTGACCGCGTCCGCGGCCCGGTTTGCCAATTCCAGAAGAGGGACGGGTTGCGCCGAAAGTTTCAGCTCCCTGCCTTCCAGGCGCGACAGCTCCAACAGGTCTTCCACCAGGCGCGACAAGCGCTCCGATTGGCGGAAGATGATCTCCACCATGCTCGCCGCAACTTCCGGATCAGTCAAAGCGCCGGCCCGGAGGGTCTCCGCGTAGCCCCGGATGGCGGTAATCGGAGTGCGCAGCTCGTGAGAGACGTTGGCGACGAAGTCGGTCCGGATTCTTTCCAGCCGTCGGATCTCGGTGACATCGACGAAGACGACGAGCAAGCGCCCCGTCTCGGCAATCCGGACGGCGTGCAGAAGCAAATAGGTGGGTTTGAGCGCAACCAGCTCGATCTCGATCGGAACGGGCTCGGAGGCGCCCTTGCACTGCTCGAGAAGGGCGGCGAAGTCGGGGTGTCGGATGACTTCGAGGGGATACTTGCCCACCAGGTCGGGCCCGAGCAGGAGCATTTTCCGCAGGGCGGGGTTGACCATCGCAATGCGCCCATCGCCGTCGAGGACAAGCAGTCCCTCGTGCATCGCGCTGACGATTCCTCCCAACAGATCCCGCTCCTTGCGGAGCGCACCCATCGCCGCGGAGAGGTTGATCGCCAACAGATCCAGCGCTCGGCCCAGCTCAGCCAGCTCGTCACTGCCCTCCGCGCGGGTCCGAATCTCGAGGTCGCCCGCCGCCATTCTCGCCGCCGATTCGGTCAGCGAGCGGACCACGACCGAGACCCGGTCGGCGGCGAGTATCGACACCGCTGCCGCAATCAAGGCCGCCAGCAGCACGCTCGAAAAAAGTGCCCGGTGGGCATCCGCGAGCGTCTCCTCGACCGCGGCGAGGGGCTCCGCCGCACGCACCGTCCCGACGATCTGCCCATCGCGACGGAAGGGCAAGGCCACATACACCATCTTTCGAGCAAGGGTCGTGCTGTAGCGAATGCTGGAGCCACTCCCTCGTTCCAATGCCTCCACGATCTCGGGACGGCTGGAGTGATTTTCCAGGGAAGGCAGCTTGTCGGCGGGAACTTTCGAATCGGCGAGCACTTTGCCATCGCGCCGAATCAGGCTCACTCGAGCGTGCGATCGTTCACCGAGCTGATCCACCGCTTTGATCCAGGAGGCATCATCGGTTGGAGCGATGCTCTCGTGCTCCAGCCGATCGCGGATCAGCTCGAGCTTGACCCGGAGATCCTCCCGAACCTGGTCGGTCAGCCGCTGATTGAGAAGGATCGAAATGTAGATCGAGACCGCACCGACCGAAACAACGATCAAGGAGAAGAGGACGAGAAACAACTTCGCCCTGATGCCCATCTTCACTGCTCGTCCCCGCTCTTCCCCTCCATGAAGCGATATCCGATCCCGCGGATCGTCTCGATCGACTCTCCGGACGGGCCGAGCTTCTGCCTCAGTCGCTTGATGTGCGTATCCACGGTGCGGGTCTCGATCTCGGCGTCGATTCCCCAGACGTCAGAGAGCAGGGTTTCGCGCGTTTGGATTCTCCCCGGACGCTCGAGCAGCGTTTTCAACAAACGGAACTCCAACGGAGTGAGAATCACCGAGTCACCATCTGCGGTCACTTCGTGCCGCGCCGGATCGATCCGGATGCCGCCCCCTATCAAAATCGTATCGGTGCTGACGTCCTCGACCATGCGGCGGAGCACCGCTTCCACCCGGAGGAGCAGCTCGCGCACCGAAAATGGCTTGACCACGTAATCGTCCGCTCCCAGCTCGAACCCATGAACGCGGTCCGACTCCGCCCCCTTCGCGGTGACCATCACCACCGCCGTCCGTCGCTGTTGCGGCGAGGACCGGATCATTCGAATGACTTCCAGACCGGAAATGTCCGGCAACATGAGATCGAGCAGCACCAGATTTGGTTTGAAGCTCCCCAGTTGGGCGATCGCGGAGGCGCCGGTCCGAGCAATTTCCACCTCGTGCCCGGCCTGTTTCAGGTTGTAGTGGAGTAAGCCCGCCAGGTCCTGCTCGTCTTCCACGATCAGAATTCGCGACATGCGGTTGAGGAAAGTCTCGCATTTCGGATTCTGTGACAAGTTGAGGACGAGCCTTTCTCATCCGGCTGACTTAATCTGACTGAATGGCAGCGACGTCCGCGCTCGACGCCTTCCAACTGGCTCGCCGGCAGCTCACGCTGGATCGCCATCGGATGCGGACATTTCCCTGGCTCGCCGGTCGCAAGCGCAAGCTGATGCAAGCATCGCCGCTCGGTTTCCTTCGGGGCTCGGCCCGGCTGTTCTACGAAATCCTTCAGGACAACCCGAGCTTTGGCGAGGGCCCCGGCGGACGGGGCTGGATCTCCGGCGATCTACATCTGGAAAACTTCGGCGCCTATCGCCACGACAACCTGCTTGATTCCAGAATGCCGAAAGTCGTTTTCAATTTGAACGACTTCGACGAGGCGGTGGTGGGGCCGTGGCGGTTCGACATCCTGCGTTTTCTGACCAGCTTCCTGGTCGCGGCGCAGGGCCTGGCCCCGCCCGAGGCGCGGAGGGTGAGCGCGTCCGAAGAGATCATCGAGTCCTACGTCGCCACCGCAATGCAATCGGCCGCCGTTCCCCGGCCGCCGGAAGCGGTACGCGAGCTGATAGAGAAGGTTCGCAATCGCACCCGAAAGCAGCTGCTCGATGCGCGCACCCGGCTCGTCGGCGGAAAGCGGCGCCTGATCCGCGGAAAGCGATATCGCTCGCTCGGAAAAGAGCTCGCGGCAAAGGCGCGCCAGGCTTTCGCCGAGTACGCCAAAGGATTGCCCGAGCAGGCCGTGCCCGGCGCGCTGGAGATCCTCGACGTCGCATTCCGGATCGCCGGGACGGGCAGCCTGGGCCTGCTGCGAGT
>WNEZ01023431.1_pt1 | contig 13318 bp, 12 predicted proteins | sample 5400521 | NCBI WGS metagenome assembly WNEZ01 (sample SAMN13153339, study PRJNA577476) | soil metagenome | isolation source: 120 cm saprolite under Douglas fir tree site 2 hole 1 replicate 1 | place: USA:California | collected 2015-04-18 | reverse complement strand
ATGGGCGCGCAATTCACCCGCAATCCGCTCGCGCTCGCCAGCGCGCTGCAGAAGATCGAGGCCGCCGAGACGCCCTCGACCGTGATCAGTCGCGGCACCGCGCACCTCTGCATCTGCGACCCGCTCGCCCGGCGCTTCACCAATCACGAGGGCTTCCTCGGCGACCTACTCGCGACGCACCCACCGATGGTCATGCGGATCGCCCGCCTCAAGGGAATGGGCTACGCGCAGCTGAAGCGGGAGGGCAAGACTGTCGCGTGAGCGCGACTGGATCGCGCTCGGGCTCGCCGCGCTGTTGGCCGCCGGAATCGGGCTCTGGCTTACGCGCGCCGCCACCGCCGCGCTTCGGGCGCGCTTGCGCCGCGCCGCGCTGCGCTCACTCCACGACTTCCGCACCCACCTTGCCCGCTACCAGCTGCAGGACCGCCGGCTCGTCAAAGACGCCCTATCGCGCGATCCGATGGTCGCAGCGGCCGTCTCCGCCCACGCCCGCTCGCACGCGCTCTCGGAGGCCGCCGTCCGACGCCGCGTCGTCGCCTACGTCGACGAGATCGTGCCGTATCTCAACGTCCTGTCCTACTACAAGATCGGCTACAACCTCGCCAAGCTGCTCGTCAACCTGCTTTACAAGGTCAGCGTCGATTATCAGGACGTAGCAGCGCTCGAGGCCATTCCGAAGCAGGACGTCGTCGTGTATCTGATGAACCACCGCTCCAACGCTGACTATGTCGTGGTCGCCTACGTGTTGGCCCGCGGGGTGCACCTGAGCTACGCGGTGGGCGAGTGGGCCCGTGCCTGGCCCCTCGAATACGTCTTCAAATCCTTCGGCGCCTACTTCGTGCGACGCCGCTTCCGCGAGCCGCTGTATCACGCCGTGCTCGAGCGGTACATCCAGCTCATCACTCGCAACCGCGTAACGCAGGGCATCTTCCTCGAGGGCGGCCTCACGCGTGACGGCCGGCTGCGCCCGCCGAAGCTCGGCCTGCTCGACTACCTCTGCCGCACCATGCTCGATCCGGCGTTCACGCGGGACATCTGGTTCGTCCCCGTGGCGATCAACTACGACCGGGTGTTGGAAGACCGTTCGCTGATCCGCGAGCTCCTGCACGAGCGCGACCGGCCCGGACGCCTGGCCCAGCTCACGACGGTCGCGAGCTACCTGACCGGCAACACCCTGCGGCTGCTCACGGGGCGGCTGCAGCGCTACGGCCGTGCGGCCGTGAACTTCGGGACACCGCTCTCGCTCCGCGGCTGGCTGCGCGAGGCGCCGCAGGGAGTGCTGGATTGGCCGCGAGAGCGCCGGCTGCCTGCGCTCGAGCGCCTGGCGCGGGAGCTGCTGGATCGCATCGGCGCGATCATCCCGGTCACCCCCGTCCCTCTCGCAGCGGCAGCCTTACTCTCCTTCGAGCAGACGGCGATCCCCCGGCCCGCCCTGCTCGAGCGGATGGACGAGCTGCGCGACCGCCTGCGAGCGGTGAACGCCAAGGTGGTACGCGGCGGGGCCCGGATCCTCGATATCTGGGACCGGGCGTGGCGCATGCTGCGGCTGCGGCGGTTGGTGGTGATGGACGGGGAGACGCTAGTGGTGCTGCCGCGCGGCCGGCCGCTCCTCGAGTACTACGCCAACTCGATCGCTCACCTGCTGCCGATTCGCGGGCCGCGCCGCCCGTTCCACAAAGAGCACGACCGGGAGACGGACCTACCCCGGCTCCGCCCAGGGCCCTAGGGTGGGAAAGGCCTCAGAGCTCGCGCGCTCAGGGAAGACGAGGGAACCGTCTTGCGCTCGCGCCGGAGTGCGGCAGCTCGACTCAGGCCGCCTGGGCCAGGTCGTGCTCTTCGGCCAAGAGCCGCTTCAGCCCAGAGCGCCCGGCAATCGCAAGCCCGAAGGCGAGGATCGGCAGGACCTGGATCCCCTGTAGGGCAAGTCCCGCAGCCACACCCTGTTCGGCGGCGACGCCGAACGGCAGCAGCGCGCCGGCCATCGCGGCCTGCGTCACGCCGACGTTGGCGGGCGTCAAGCGCACGATGCTGCCGAGGTTCACGGCGATGAGGGCCGTGAACGCAGCCGCCGGCGGCGCGTCGATGTGCGCGGCGCGGAGCACCAGGTAGTAGCAGCCCCATTGGGCGACCCAGTTCACCATCGCGAGGGCCGTCGGGACGATGAGGCGGCCCCCCCATCCCATCTGGGCAAGCTCCATGGCGCTCGAGCGCAGGGAGCGCGGCAGGCGGGCGACCAGCCGGCCCCAGACGCGGAACCGCGCCATTACCACGATCGTGAGCAGCAGCGCGCCGCCGCCCATTTGCAGGCCGCGCAAGGCCGGCGGTAGGTCAAGCGCCAGGGGTGCCAGTACCACGAACAGCCCCAGGCCGAGGGCTTCGACGACGCGCGCGCCCACCACCGAGAGCACGGCGGCCCGCACCGGAACGTGGTCGCGTCGCACCAGGAGCGAAACGCGCGCCGCCTCGCCGCTCACCCCCACCCCCACGATGTTCACCGCGGTGCCGACCAGGTTCGCTTCCTGGGCCACCCACCAGCGGTTGGGCGCGACGGCGCCGAGCAGCACGTGCCAGCCCCACGCCTTAGCGACCGGCGAGACGAGGTTCACGACGAGGGCGGCGAGGAGCAGCCAACCGTTCACGCCAACCAGCGCCGCTCCCGTATCGCGCCAGGGGAAGTGCAGCACGACGCGCAGCGCCAGCGCCACCCCGGCGAGCCCTAGCAGCCACCACATCCAGCGCTTCACGCCACAAGCTCCGCCAGCGACCGAAACTCACAGCCCGCCGCGCGGGCATCACGGATAATCCCTGGCAAGGCCTCCGCCGTGGGACGGCGGTCCCCCGCCGGGTCGTAGCCGTCCCCGTCGTGCAGGAGCACGATGGCACCGGGGGCGCGTTTTGCCCGAACGCGACGGCGGATCTCCTCAGCAGGTGGCCGGTCGGAGTCCCAGACGCCGAAGCTCCAGCCGAAAAGTGTGTACCCGAGTCGGCGCACGGCCGACGCGACGAACGGATTGCGGTAGCCGTGGGGTGCGCGGAAGCTGCGAGGCAAGCGGCCGGTGGTCTCGGCGATGGTCGCGTGGGCGCGCTCCAGCTCGTCGCGAATCCGCGCCGGACCCAGCGTATGAAGCTTCACGTGGTGCTGGGTGTGGTTGCCGATCTCGTGGCCTGCCCTCGCCACGCGACGAGCGGTCGCCGGGAAGCGCCGCACGTGCTCCCCCACCATGAAGAAGGCGGCCGGCACGCCCTCGGCAGCGAGGGTGTCGAGAATGGCCTCGGTGGCGACGGGGTTGGGCCCGTCGTCGAAGGTGAGATAGAGACCCCGCGAACCCCAGCCGATCGCGCGGCCGAAGAGCCAGCTGTTCGGATAGTACACGCCGGTCGCGAGGGCGCCGAGGGCGGCCCCACCCGCCCCGGCGAGCAGCACATCGATCACCGCGTCACGCGCTCGTAGACAGCAAGCACACGGTCGGCGACGCGCGGCCAAGCGAAGTGTGCCGCTTTGGCTAGCCCGGCGGCGGACATCGCCTCGCGCCTGTCAGGATCGCCCATCAGCTTCACGGCCGCCCGGGCCCAGGCGGCGGGGTCATCCTTGGGTACCAGGACGGCCTCCCCGCCCCCGGCGATCAGCTCCCGGAACCCGGTGATGTCAGAGACGATCATCGGCGTGCCGCACGCCATCGCTTCCAACAACGTGATGCCGAAGGAGGCCTTGGTCGTGGGACACAGATAGAGGTCCGCCGTGCCGTAGAACTCGGGCCGCTCGTCGTTGATCTGGCCCACGAACTGGACGCTCGATCCCAGCGGCTGCGCCCGGCGCTCGTAGTGCGCCCGCAGCGGCCCGTCGCCCACGACGACCAACCGGGTATCGGGGTAACGCGCCAGGATCAGCGGCATCGCCGTCAGGACGGTGTCGAGCCCGTTGCGCGGGTCGAGGCGGCCCAGGAAGAGCAGCCGGGGACCACGGACGAGATAGTCGCTCGGGCGACGGCCGTTGGGGTGGAAGTACCCCACGTTGACGCCGTTGGGGATGATCTCCCAGTCGGCGCGAAAGTACATGGACATTGCCCGCACCACAGGTTCGCTGACGGCGATGCGCGCGGCGACCCGGTCGAGGCGGCGCTGCAGCAACGGGCGGAAGAACCGGTAGGCGAGGGAGTGAGTGAACCACGTGTGGGAGGTGGCGACGACGGGAAGGCCGAGCCGCCACGCTGCGGAGGACGCCAGGAGACCCAGCGTCGGCGCGATCACGTCCTGGACGTGGACGATGTCGATGCGGCGCTCCCGCAGCAGGTCCCGGACCCGGCGCGCGAGCCCCCACCCGGTGGTGACGCGGGCGAACGAGCCGTTGCTGTAGACGATCCGGCTGGTACCCACTCGCCTCACGAACTCCGGATCCCTGCCCTGACCGGCCATGTTCGCCGTCACGACTGTGACCTCGTGCCCCCGGCTGCTGAATTCCAGCGCCAGGTTGTGCACGTGCTCTGTGACGCCACCCAAGTGTGGGTAGTAGAACTCCGTCACCAACGCAATACGCATGCCGACTCCGTTACAAGGAGAAACCCGTGCCAAGGAGGTCAAAGCTACCCGGGAGGGGGGGTCAGGGAAAGCCGAAGCCCCCGGGACGGCACGATAGGCCGCCCGGGGGCTTCGCACACCGGCTACCCGGAGCCGGGGGATTCCTCCCACCGTTCTTCTTCCTGCCGCCGCCGGTTGACTGTTGCGTCGCTCGGTAGGGCAGACAGGAGCTCCGGCTTCCATCCCCAAGCAGCCTGGCCAGGCCGCAAGGTTCACCGATGTGAGTGCTGCGGGTCAGATCGGGTCGCGGACCGACCTTCCGCACTGCGCATCGAGGCACCAAATCGACGCGGATGGAGCACGCGACTGGCCCCATCTGCCCGAGCCGGAGAGACTCTCCCGGATCAGCAGGCGCCTGAGCCCTTGGTTGCGTCGGCGCCCTCCCCGGAATTTCCGCTCGAGCCCGTCTCGAAGGCGTTGCCAGAGCGTTAGCCCCAACCCTTCCCTTCAAGACGCGTGGGAGCAATATACGCCCATGGGAAAACCGCGCAAGTGCCGATGTTTCTTCGGGTTAGCTCACATCAATGTGCACGGACTGTGGATGCTAACCGACGCCGCCGTCTTCCCTTCCGCAGCCCATCCACACGATGTGGAGTTGTGAATCCACATGACCGCACACTCCCCATACGCCTTCTCCACATTGTGGAGAGGGCGACGAGGGTGTGAGACCTCAGGAGTCGATAGCCACTTCGTGGTAGGTGTAGGGTCCGCCAGGTTGAGTGGGGAGGAAGAGGCACCCGGCACCCCCTGTGGCGAACCAGCCAGCGAGCAACTGCGTGGCGGCTGCCGCCCCGGGCTCGGCGAACAGCGCCTGCATCCAGCGGCGGATGTGCCGCAGCTCCGGCGCGCGGCGTCCCAGCAGAGACAGCACGGCCCCCATGCCCTGCGTGGCGCGCAGGAAGTGCGCGACGGCGTGCACGCGCTGGGCGAAGATATACCCCCCCGCCCCCCCCCCCCCCCCCCCCCCCCCCCCTGCCCCCTGACGACGCTCCACCACCACGGCGGCTGCGTCGGTGCCAACCTGCGCCGCGTGAACCAGGTCGTCTTCGGCCAGGATGCCGATCGCAGCCGTCCATTCCAACGCCGCGAGCGCCTGATCGAGCGGGCAGCCGACGGTGTCGTCGAAGGCGATGACCCGAGGCGCTTCGCCCGCGCGCACGAAGAAATGGGCCAAGGCTTCAGCCCTGTCCTCGAAGGTGCGGACGATGCGGGAGGTTGCGGGAACCGTCATCCTGGGATTATAACCCACAGCCAGAGACTCGGACCAGAGGACGCGTGATGCGTAGTGGAGCAATCCTGATTGTCGTGGTGTGCTTGAGCGCCGCCCGCCCCTCCCCGGCAGCAGCCCAGGACACGGTCACCCAGCGGCCGGACACCGTCAGGAAGGACAGTGTGCCGCCGCCGCCACCACCACCAACACCGGCCCAGGAGCGCTACGCGAATGGGCTGCGGCACGTCAGCCGGGGCATCGCCCAGCTCAAGGACGGTCTTGAGCGCGTGTCGCGGACGCTGAGTGAGAGGGACAGTCTGAGGCAGCGGACCGCCGGTCGGCGCCTGGGCGGTCTGTGCGCCGCGGCGCGCGGGTTCATGGCCAGCGGCCGCGCGCAGATGTTGCCGACGGCCTACGACCCGCCGGCCCGGACCGTGGCGCGGCAGCTGGCGCAGCAGATCGACTCACTGATCGCGTACGCGCCAACGTGCGAGCGTACCGCCGCCCGCCGCCCCGCTCAGGTCGCCGACCGTCTCACTGATCTGCTGCGCAAGTACGAGGGGGCCGTGGCGAGTTGGCGGACCGCGGTCGGATTGCCGAACCGGTGACGCCATAAGACGGATTTCGTCGGCTCGATGCGGCCAGTATGACGGACTTCGTCAGCAGGCAGTATGAAGGACTTCGTCGGCATGACGTCTTTCGTCGGCGGGATGCGCGCAGTATGACGGACTTTGTCGGCAGAATGCGTGCGCAGTGGTCGGGATGACGGACTTCGTCAGCAGGATAGCACAGCTTATCGGACTTCCTCGGCAGAATGCGTGTTGTATGACGGATTTCGTCAGCATGACGGACTTCGTCGGCAGGATGCGCGCAGTATGACGGACTTTGTCGGTCAGGCTGCGTCGGTGAAGGAGGCCTAGCCTCCACGCCGCTTTCCCTACCCCTTCTTCATTATTACGCCCTCACGCCTTTCGAGTTGGGGTCAGGGCGTCGCCTCCGACTTCGGCTCCAATCTCAAGATCCAGAGCCCCGAATTGATATCCGGCACGAGGATGTTGCCGTCGCGGACTACCGCCCCCCAGGCGAACGGCGTGTGCGGCCGGTGCCCGGTCGAGTCGGCGGTCAGGATCCAGCTGATCTCACGACCCTGCCGCAGTAGGTCGCCCTTCAGCTCCCCGGACACGTCGAGCACCCGCGCTCCGCCCTGGTAGTTGCCGAGGTAGAGCGTGTCGCCCACGACCCAGACGTTATGCACGCCGCCGTCGGTTGGTTCGTACCAGGCGACCTCCGTCGGGTGGGTGATATCCGACACATCGATCATGTGCATGCGGCCGAACGTCAGGTTGTTGCCGTCCGTCAGGCCCTTGTAGGGCCGCGCGGCGTACACCTCGTCCCCGGCGAACACGTATTTCCCTTCGCGCCAGGCGGTATGGGTGCCCCGCACGAACCCCGGGCCCCAGAGCTGCTCCACGCGCGCGTACGTGGCGTTCAGGTCGTACTTGTATTGCGACACGAACTGCGGATTCTCCGGGCTCCCACCCTTGATTCCGTTGCCCACGTCGAGGATGATCAGCCCGTCGTTCCAATAAGCGAGGTAGGCGAGGCCGTCCTTCACCATGATATCGTGGAGGTAGCGGCCGGCCTCGGTCTGCTGTGCCTGCCAGCGCGCCACTTCCCTCGGGTGGGTGGCGTCGCGGAAGTCGATCACCCGCATCGAGCCCGTAGCGTCGTCGGTGATATAGGCGCGGCCCTGGTAGACGTAGGAGCTGTGCACTCCGCCCGAAACGGTTTCCGTGTATTCGGCGATCGCTCTGGGATGGCATGGGTCGTGCGCGTCGAACACAACGATGCCGTTCTTGCGGTCCGATGCCCCCTCCCGCGAGAAGACGCCATACTTGCCATCCTCCGTCGTCATGATGTCGTTGACGATGCGCGCGTTCGTGAGCATCGAATCCACGATCTTCGGCGCCGTCCAGTCGCTGACGTCGATGACGTACACCCGGTCAGCGATGGTCGTGAGATAGACGCACTTACCCGACGGGTGCATCCACACTTCGGCGGTGCTGAACTTGATCGGCAAGTGCGCGCGCACCTCGATCCCGCGTGTCACCCGGCGCTGCTCCACACGCACTACCGCGTCCGAGGAGCGGGCGCCCACAGCGGCGGTCACGGTGTAGCTCCCCGGGAGCTCGGCCACGAACGCGCCCTGCGGGTCGAGCTGCGCCACGCCTGGCCCCGCCGTGAGCGACCACTGCACGGCCACATCGCGCACTGGCTTGCCGGCGGCGTCCTTTGTCTGGGCCGTGAATCGTACGACGTCCCCCGTCCGCACACTCGTCGCCGCGGGCTCGACGGCCAGCTTGACGATCGTGTTGGCGACTACCTGCACGGGAAGGGTCGCGGTCGCGGGTCCCGCCGCGGCCGTGATGGTGGCCCGCCCGGCCGCCAGCGCGTGCACTGCGCCATCCGGCGTCACGGCGGCGACACGCGGGTTGCTCGAGACGAACGTCACCGGGTCGTGGCGCACGTCATCGTGTTTGGAGTAGGCCGTGCCGACGAGCGTGAGATGTGTGCCGACCACGAGCTTCGCTGGCGCGGGCGTGACGACCACACGGGCCGGCGGCTCCGGCAGGACGGTGATCACCACCTCGGTAACCTTCTGGCCGTTCTGTCCTGGGACGAGCCCCACGGCGTACACCCGCACGTGGCCACTATAGCCGCCCGTCACGAGCCCGGTCGAATCCACGCTGCCTTCGGTGCCACCGGCGAACCAAGCGACTTTGGACCCGGCCACAGGCTTGCCGGCGGAGTCGAGCGCTTGGGCGCTGAGCCGCACCGTCTGGCCTACCTGGATCTCGCCCGCGGGCGGCGTCACCACGACCTTGGCGATCGGGAACGGGGCCTGCGCGGGCGCCGCCGGCTGTTGCAGCAGCGCGAGCACGACACTGAGACGCATCGGAACTCCTTATGGCATAACTGTTTGCGGTGGCTCCACCCGTACGATCCAGAGCCCACTATTGATGTCCGGCACGTAGATCAGGCCGTCCCGGTAAATGGCGCCCCACGCATTCGCCGTATTCGGGACGTTGCCCTGAGCGTCGCCGGTATGCACGTGAGCATACTCGCGGCCTTGAGCGAGGAGGTCGCCCCTCAGCTCGCCAGCGACATCGAGCACCCGTAGGCCGCCCTGGTAGTCGCCCAGGTAGAGGGTGTCGCCGGCGACCCAGACGTTGTGCACGCCGCCGTCGGTTGGCTCATACCAGGCCACCTCGCGCGGTGTGGTGAGATCGGAGATGTCGATCACGTGCAGTCGGCCATAGGCGCGCCCCAGCCCGATGACGCCCGGGCCGCCGCCCTGCTGTCGTGCCGGGAAGACCTCGTCGCCGACGAAGACGTACCTGCCGTGGCGCCACGAGGTGTGGGTGCCGCGGATGAAGCCCGGACCCCCGGCCAGCTCCACCTTCTTGTAGAGGGCGTTCAGGTCGTACTTGAATTGGACCACGAGCTGTGGGTTCTCCGGCGTCCCACCCTTCATCCCGTTGCCGACGTCGAGGATAACGAGGCCATCATTCCAATACGACAGCGTGGCCAGGCCGTCTTGCACATCGATGTCGTGCAGCGTGCGGCCCGCCTCTGGCCGTTCGACCTGCCAGCGCGCCACCTGCTTGGGATGGTAGGGGTCGCGAATGTCGATCACCCGCATCGAGCCGGTGGCGTCGTCGGTTAGGTAGACGTAGCCGCGGTAGATGTAAGCGCTGTGCACGCCACCCGTCACGGTCTCGGTGAACTCGGCGATCGGTTTGGGATGCGCCGGGTCTGCGAACGAGAGGATCACGATGCCGTTCTTGCGCGTGGAGGCACCCTCGCGGGTCATCACGCCGAACTTGCCATCTTCGGTGGTCATCAGGTCGTTCACGATGCGGGCATCCACGAGCACCGAATCCGTGATGCTCGGTTTCATCGGATCGGCGACATCGATCGCGTAGATCCGATCCCCGATGGTCGAGGTGCAGCCACAGTTCGGCTGCCTCGAAGCCCTTGAGCGGTAGCCGGCCGACGATGGTCACGGCTCGCGTGACGTTGCGCGCCGACACCAGCACGAACGCCTCGGCGCTGCGGGTGCCGAGGGCGGCCACCACGCGATAGGTGCCGGGTTGGTCGGCGACGAACGCTCCGCTGCCGTCCACCGTGGCGACGCCCTCACCCACCGGAGCGACGGCCCACTCGGGCCGCGCGTCGGCGACTACGTGGCGCCCCGCATCGGTCGCCGCGAACCGGAAGCGCACGACGTCGCCGGTGCGCACCGCGGTATCCGCGGGCCCCAGCGTGACGCGGGACACGGAGTTCGGGACAACCGTCACGCTCCAGCTTGCCACCGCGCTCCCCGCCGCGGCCGACACGGTAGCGGTGCCAGTCGTCCGGGCGCTCAGGCGGCCGAAGGCGTTCACCTCGACCACGGCAGGCCGGCTCGACTTCCAGGTCACCGGATCGTAGCGCCGGTCGTTGTTCGCCGCGTAGGGAGCCGCCTCGAGCATGAGCGAGGTACCGGCCAGGAGCCGCGCCGGCCTGGGTGACACCATCACTCTGGTGGGGGCGAGCGGGAGCACGCTGATGTGGGCGAGCCCGATCGTGGGCTTGCTGACGCGATCCTGGAGCGAAGCGACCGCGGCAACGTTGAGCGTGCCAGTGGCGCCGGCGCTCACCAAACCCGTGGAGTCCACCTTTCCCTCGAAGAACCCGCCGCTCGTGAACCAGCGAATCGTGACGCCGGCCATCGCCTTCCCCGCAGAGTCGTACGCCATGGCGGTGAGGCGCAGCGTGTCGCCGACCTTCAGCGCGAACTCGGCCGGGCGCACAACGACCCGGGCGATTGGCTGGGGCAGCGTGGGCGGGGGAGGCATTACCGGCTGTTGCGCCGACACTCGCAGGGCGGCGAGCGCGAACAGAACATGGGTGGTCATGCAGGGTCCTCGAGCGAATGACGAAGGTCCGACAGCGTGGCGGCAAGACAGGTTACCGGCCCGGCCGTCATGGCGGAAGTAGGCGCCAACACTGAAAGAGCCAGGAACTGCTCGTATACTGTCGTGATAATGTCGTTATGCTGTGGGACGGCGCGACAGAGCACCGCAAGCACTTCATTTCCGAATGGTTACACTATTGACAGGATTTGCGCCGAATCATAGGTTTTTCCCCGGTTCAAGCAATAACGTGACACCGTCATCGGTTTGTCTGCGCTCCGCGAGGACCACTTGTCTCGCGGTTTTTGTTTGGACCCGTCCCTGGTCGCGGTGATCAGGGGTCGCTCTCATCCGGGGCAGGGCCCCTCAGTGCAGAGGTCTTAACGGTATGGCAAAGGGTAAGGTGAAGTGGTTTAACGACGCGAAGGGCTTTGGCTTTATCGCGCAGGAGTCGGGTCCGGATGTGTTCGTCCACTTCACGGCGATCCAGGCCGAGGGCTTCCGCAGCCTCGCCGAGGGCGACAACGTGGAGTTCGAGGTCGCGCAGGGGCCGAAGGGTTTGCAGGCGCAGAACGTCCGCAAGGTCTGAACGGCCGCGTCCATCGCAGCTGAGACGGGCCCGGGGGTAGTCCCGGGCCCGTTTCGTTTCGGAGCGCACGCGGACACCCTATATTCGTAGCGATGGTCCTCCCCCGACACTGTATCCTCATCGCCCTGGCCTTGCCCACCGTTCTCGCAGCACAAGCCACGAGCCCAAGCGCGCCTGCCACGCCTCCACCCCGCCCGCCGGCCCCGCCGTCCTACCGGGGGTTCGCGCCGGGCGCCGTATATCGGGAGTTCGCCACCCAAGCGCGAGCGCTGACCCGGCAGGGCGCCGATCCGATGGTGTGCAACACCTCACGCAAGACGGCTCAGCTCATGGAGTGCGGCGTCGTGATCCGGGATCCGACCGACAGCGCGTCCTTCTATCTGAGTGCCTATGTGCTCGAGGGGAAGGTCGCCATGGTCTCGTTCGGGGACTCGGGCGGCGTGCGGCTCGTGGATCGGCTCAAGGGAGAGCTGACGGCCCGGTTCGGCCGACCGCACGCCGTCAGGAACGGCATGTGGCAGTGGAGCTTCGCAGGAGGCGGGAACGTCCAGACCGTGCGCTTCACCTGGCGGGGTCGCGGGTCGGTCCGCTGGATCTACATCACCCTCGCGGACAAGCGCGTGATGGACGGGATCGCGCGGTACGTGGGCCGGAAACCCTAGCCGTCAGCCATCGGCCGTCAGCCACCAGGAGAGGCACCCTTTGGGTGCCTCTTGGCGTCTAGCGCCGTTCCAACTCGATGGGAGTAGGCATGCATCGCTCATCGAGTTGAATCCTCGTACGCAGGAGTGTCACGGGACTCGGCGGAAGTAGTTGGAACGGCACTAGCCAGCCGCGGCGATGAGGCGATCCGCGAGGCTGCGGATGCCCGAAGCGCCCTCGACCTGCTCGAGCCAGCGCGGCGGGATGCCGACCTCGCCGTCACGGGCCCCCAACAGCGCCCCGGCGAGGGCGGCGTTGGTATCGGTGTCCCCCCCCGCCTGAACGAGGAAAACCAGGGCATCCTCGAGGGTCCGCTCGTGGGTCGCGAACCAGAAGGCGATCTCCACGCAGTGGACGACGTACCCCGATTCGCCCCCGACGCTGATCGGCAGGTCGGCCTGCTGCTCACGCAGCACCCGGTGCATCGCCTGCGTGAGCACCCGGGGGGCCTTGTCGCCGATGCGATGGAGGACTTCATCCACGAAGTAGATATTGCCGTGCAGCAGCTCGCGCGCGGCCAGGTTCACCGCCGCCGCCCCCCACAGGCAGCGCTCGTCGGCGTGGGTGACGGCGGACTGTTGGGTGGAGACGCGCATCAGCTTGTCGACGTTGTCGTGGAAGCGCAACGCCACCGGCAGGCAGCGCATCACGCTGCCGTTGCCCGCCGCCCGGTGCGGGCCCAGGTCGGCGAACACGCGGCGCCCGGCCTCGAAGGGCTCCACGCCGCGATCGATCAGCCGCAGCGCGGCGCGGGTGGTGGCGCCGATCCCACGCCCGTCGAGCTTCAGCCATTTCACCCAGCGCGCCGCTACATCCTGGACGTCGAAGTCCCCCCGCTCGACGAGGGATTCCGCGAGGAGCAGGGTCAGCGCCGCATCGTCGTCGTAGGGAGAGCCCTTGGGAGGTGGGGCGGGATCCCACACGCCATCGGGGAACGCGGCGCGGATCGCTTCCGGTGTGCCCAGGAACTCCGTCGGGACACCGAGCTGGTTACCGGCGACGAGCCCGAGCATCGCGCCCCGAGCGCGCGTCAGGAGCTGAGGATCGGAGGCGGTGCCGCCGCTCATCGGCCCGAAAGCTAGTCTCCGGCTTCCTACCCGAACAGGGTTAACTTCAGGCCACGATGATCGTTCGCGTCGGCCTCGGCCTGGTCGTGGCCTACCTACTGGTGGTCGTGCTCGCCTGGGTGTTCCAAGAGCGGATCGCGTTCCCCGCTCCCCGCGGCGACCCCCCCGATCCGAAACGCGTCGGCTTCACTGCAGGCGAACGGATCGAGCTGGTCAT
>WNEZ01003620.1_pt1 | contig 13318 bp, 16 predicted proteins | sample 5400521 | NCBI WGS metagenome assembly WNEZ01 (sample SAMN13153339, study PRJNA577476) | soil metagenome | isolation source: 120 cm saprolite under Douglas fir tree site 2 hole 1 replicate 1 | place: USA:California | collected 2015-04-18 | reverse complement strand
ACCGCGGACATCGTGGGCATCCTGAAGGCGACCCGCACCGATGTGGTCGTCAACTACCTGCCCGTCGGCAGCGAGGAGGCGGTCAAATGGTACGCCGAGCAGGTGCTCGATGCCGGTTGCGCCTTCGTGAACTGCATGCCGGTGTTCCTGGCTCGCGAGGCGTACTGGCGGGGACGCTTTGAGCAGCACGGGATTCCGATCATCGGCGACGACATCAAGTCCCAGGTCGGAGCGACCATCGTGCACCGCGTCCTGACCCGGCTGTTCGAGGACCGCGGCGTCAAGCTGGAGCGCACCTATCAGCTCAACTTCGGGGGCAACACCGACTTCCTGAACATGCTGGAGCGGGAACGGCTCACCTCCAAGAAGATCTCCAAGACCAACAGCGTCAAGTCCCAGATGGCGACGCCCCTCGCGGATGACAACATCCATATCGGCCCGTCTGACTACGTGCCCTGGCTGGGTGACCGCAAGTGGGCGTACATCCGGCTGGAGGGGAGCTCCTTCGGCGACGTTCCCCTCAACATGGAGCTGAAGCTGGAAGTCTGGGACTCGCCCAACTCGGCCGGCGTTGTGATCGATGCGGTCCGCTGTTGCAAGCTGGCCCTCGACCGGAAGCTGGCCGGCGCCCTGGAAGGCCCGTCGTCCTATTTCATGAAGTCGCCGCCCGTGCAGCACACCGACAGCGTGGCCCAGCGGCTGACCGAGGAGTTCATCAGCGGGACGGCGGTCAACGGGGAACTGGCTCAACGCCCGGTGGCGACCGCCGAGCCAACCTCCACGCGTCGCGAGCCCGCACCTCGTCGATGACGCTCGCCCTCCCGTTCCGGCTGGGAAACCTGGTCGTCCGGATGCTCCCACCGGCGGTGCGGTACCCGCTGGCGGCGCTGCTGGGCCGCTGCGCCTTCTATGCCATGCCCCGCCGACGGCGGATCGCGCTGCAGAACTACGGACAGGTCCTCGGCTTACCCCCTGATCATCCCCGCACCAAGCGAACCGCGCGCCACGCCTTCGGCAATTACGCCAAGCTGGTCGCCGACTTCATCCTGATGGACTCGCTCTCGCCGCAGGCCATCCGGGCGTTGGTCCGGGCCGACGGCGTCGAGCACCTCGACCGCGCCCTGGCGCAGGGCAAGGGGGCGATCGCCGTCACGGCCCACGTGTCGAACTGGGACATCCTGGCGGCGGCCGCCGCCGTCCGCGGCTACGTGGTCAACGCTGTCACCGAGGAGCTTCCCGGCAACGGCCTCAACCAGGTGGTGATCCGGGCACGGGAGCGGATCGGCATGCACGTGATCCCGCTCGCCTCCTCGGGCGCGGTGCGCGCCATCCTCCGGGCCCTGGCTCGCAACGAGGTGGTGGCCCTGGCCTCAGACCTGTACCGCGGGGAGCACGGCGTGCCGGTGACCTTCTTTGGCCGGCCGCTGGCGTTTCCGCCCGGCCCGGCGGCCATCGCCCTCAAGACCGGCGCCCCCCTGGTCCCGGTGTGGGTGCGTCGCGAGCCCGATAATCGGTACGTGGCCGAAGTGGAGGCGCCCCTGGAGGTCAGCCGGGCCGGCGACCGCGCCCGCGACATCCAGCTGACCACCGAGCGAATGGCCCGCTTCTTCGAACGCATCATCCGCCGGACGCCCGACCAGTGGTTTGTCTTCCTGCCGATGTGGCGCGACGGCCGCGCGCCCAGCGCCCAGCCGCCGCTGGAGGCGGCCCTGGACACCACGCCATGATCACCTATCTCGGGTTCCGCCTCATCGAAGGCATCATCGCCCGGGTGCCGCGCCGGGTCGCGTACGCGCTCGGGGTGGTGATCAGCACCATCGCCTTTCCCCTGCTGGCCCGGCAACGCCGGGCGCTGGAAGCCAACCTCGGCTACGTGTTCCCCACCATGCGACAGGCCGAACTGCGCAAGCTCGCCTGGCGCAACTGGCTGAACCTGACCAAAGCCTGGATCGATTTCTTCAAGATCCCGCGCATGGAGCGGGGCAAGTTGGGCCAACTCCTGCGCGCCACCGGGACTGAGAATCTGGACCTGGCGGCGGCGGCCGGCAAGGGCGTCATCGTGGTCGGCGTCCACATGGGGTCCTGGGAGCTGGCCGCGGCCAGCTGGGCGGCGGCGCACGGCGAGATCGGGGTCATGGTGGAGCAAATCGAGCCGCGGCGACTCTTTAACCACGTCGCCCGCCGCCGGTCTCGCATGGGGATCAGGGTGATCCCGCTCAGCCGGACCGGGGCGCGCGACATCATGCGCCTGCTGAAGGAGAAACGCATGGTGGTGCTGGCCATGGACCGCGACATCCTGCGCACCGGCCGCCCGGTCCGCTTCTTTGGGCGGCTTGCCTCCTTTCCCACGGGCCCGGTCGAGATCGCGCTCAAGACCGGCTCCCCGATCCTGCCCGCCTTCGTCATCCGGGACGCCCAGGACCGCTATCTCGCGTTCGGGGAACCGCCCCTTTTCCTGCGCCCGACCGACGACCACGAGGCCGACGTGCAGGGTGCCATGGAACGGATCCTGGCCACGTTTGAACGGTATATCACCCGATACCCGGACCAGTGGCACGTGCTGGAGCCGATCTGGCCGGTGACGAGCGTTTCGCCAACCGTCACACTACCGTCACCGCCAGCGCAGGCTGCTGTCGGAGACTGAAGGAGGAGCCTTCGCGTGGGTAAAGCCGACTTCCACATGCACACTTCGCTCAACGATGGCACGGCCACCGTGCGGGAAACGCTGGACTATGTTCGCGACCGCACCGACCTGGACGTGATCGCCATCACCGATCATGACCGCCTCACCGGCAGTTACGAAGCCATGGAGATGGCCAACGAGTACAAGTTCGCCGTGGTGCCGGGCAGCGAGCTGACCACCCTGCATGGACATCTACTGGCGCTGTACATCGAGAAGCCGGTGCCGATGTGGCGGCCCCTGGAATGGACCATCGGGCAGATCCACGAGCAGGGCGGTCTGGCCATTGCCGTGCACCCGTTCTCGATGCTCACCCGAAGCATCGGGTTCCGCTCCTTCGACGGCATCATGAAGCACCCCTCCCCGGAGATTTACTTCGATGCGGTGGAGACCTTCAATCCGTCGGTAGCGGGTCGCACCTGCGCCGCCAAGATCAAGCGGCTGAATGACGGCCGCTTTCACCTGCCCGAAGTCGGCTGCTCGGATAGCCATCACCTGGAGGGGATCGGGACCGGCTACTCGACCTTTCCGGGCACCAGCGCGGCCCAGCTCAAGACCGCGATCGCGGGCAGCCAGACGCAGGCTCATGGCACGTATTGGGACTTCGTGACCCACCGGCGGATCGCCCAGCTAAAATTCCGGCGGATCGGCCGGATGTGGATGCGTCACGGGCTGTCGGCCGTGCGGGCGGTCGCCGGCGACTAGATCGGGATGGGGAAGCCATGAAAATCGCGCTGATCTCCGCCTACGATTACGCGCACCCCGGTGGGGTGACCGAGCACGTACGGCACCTGGCGGCCGAACTCCGCCGGCGGGGCCACGACACCACGGTCTTTGCGCCGTGCTCTGACCACGAGTACGCGGAGACCCACCCCGATTTCGTCCGGGTGGGGCGGCCTTTTCCGATCCCCATGCACGGCTCGGTGGCCCGCATCAGCGTGAGCCTGCAGCTCACCAACCGGATCAAGCGGTACATGCGGCAGGGCGGCTTCGATGTGGTGCACCTCCACGAGCCGCTGATGCCGGTGCTGCCCATGACCGCCCTCCGGTATTCGGAAGCCACCACGGTGGGCACCTTCCACGCATTTGCCCGCTCCAATGTTGGCTACTACTACGGCAAGCAGCTGCTGAAGCGCTACGTCAAGCGGCTCAACGCCCGCATCGCGGTGTCCGTTCCGGCCCGCGACTTCGTGCAGCACTATTTCCCAGGCGAGTACCGGATCGTACCCAACGGCATCGACGTGGCCCGCTTCCGCGACCAGCCGCCGCTCCCCGAGCTGCGGGACGGGAAGGTGAACATCCTGTTCGTCGGCCGGCTCGAGTACCGCAAGGGCCTGGGCTACCTGCTGCGGGCGTTTGCCCGACTGAAAGAGGATTTCCCCCAGCTCCGCCTGGTGATCGTGGGCGATGGCCCCATGCGGCGCTGGTATGCCAACTTCCTGGCCCGCAAGCAGCTCCCGGACGTGATCATGGCCGGCTACGTCTCGGCCGACGAGTTGCCCCGCTATTACGCCAGCTGCGATATCTTCTGTGCCCCCAACACCGGGGACGAGAGCTTCGGCCTGATCCTGCTGGAGGCGATGGCCGCCGGCAAGCCGATCGTGGCCACCAACATCGACGGCTTCCGGTGGGTGGTGCACAGCGGGCGCGAAGGGATCCTGGTCGACCGCAAAGACAAAGGGCAGCTGGCCAGCGCCCTCCGGGTGCTGATCAAGGACGAGGCCCTCCGGCGGGACATGGGACAGGCCGGCCAGCGCACCGTCGTCCAGTACGACTGGGAGCGGGTCACCCAAGCGGTCCTGGACGTCTACCGCCAGGCGGCCGCCGGCGCGGCGCCGGCGCCGGCGCGGGAGCTTGAACCCACTCTGAGTCCGAACTGATGTTTACGCAGAAATTCCAGGCCTGGGTGCGCAAGTGGGCCGAACGGCTGGTCTCGGTCTTTCGCGACTCGCCGCTGACCCCCAACATGCTGACCCTTTTCGGGCTGGTGATCACGGGGGCCGGGGCGGCCGCGCTGGCCGTGGGCCACCTGACCATCGCCGGGTTCATCCTGTGGTTCGCTGGCCTCTTCGACATCTTGGACGGGGCGCTGGCGCGAGCCTCGGGCAAGGTGTATCCGTACGGCGCCTTCCTCGATTCCACCGTCGACCGTTACTCGGAGGGCCTGGTCTACCTGGGCCTCCTGGTGTTTTTCCTGGGCCAGCACCAGACGGTGCAGCCGGTCCTGATCCTGCTGGCGCTGGCCGGGTCGTTCCTGGTCAGCTACGTGCGGGCCCGGGCGCAGAGCCTGGGCTTCACCTGCGAGGTCGGGATCCTCGCCAGGCCGGAGCGGGTGGTGATCATCGTGGCCGGCCTGCTCCTGGACGGCATCGTGGGCCACCATGTGGTGCTCACGCTGGCGCTGGTGATCCTGGCGGTGGGCACCAACTTCACTGCGGTGCAACGCATCTGGGTGGTCTGGCAGCAGAACCGCGCCATGCTGCGCGCCCAACGTCGGCGGCCGCTGCCGGCCGGGGCGGATGAGGCCGGCGCCGCTACCCCGACCCAGCCGGCGAAGCGGCGGTTCTTCGAAACGCCTTAGCCCGGATCCGGGCTTAGCCTCGCGCCCGCGCCTGCAGGCCGTATCATCTTGGCCATGCAAGTCGCGATCTACACGAAGGGCTCCCCCGAGCGCTTTCTGACGACCCTGAAGCGGCGGATCAAGAACACCGAGATTCGGGCCTGGGAGGTGCGCGCCGCCAAACCCCTTACCCTTGTGCACGCCGGCGATCGGTACGGCAAGATTCGGGTGACCTTCACCGGCGCCACCCCGGCCCGTCGCCAGTCGCTGGGGACGTTTGCCACCCCGGTGCCCGCCCTGGTGGCCACCATCAAGGACGGACCATCGGCGGACCGCGTGCTCGGCTTCCTGGTCGGAATGCTGACCCGGCACGCCGAGCCCCTCGGCGTGAGCGGCGTCGGGATCCCGCTCCAGGGTTAAGCCCGAATCCGGCCTAAGCGGACGACGCCTCCCCTACCCCTCCCGAAGGAGGAGGGGAAGTCTGCGGCTCGCCCACGAACAGGCGCTTCTTCACCGCCAGGTAGATCACGATCGCGACATTGGCAGCCAGGATGCCAACTCTGAGCACGGTGATCCGGGCAATCACCTCATGCACCTCAAAGGGGATGCCCAGCCCGCCCGCGATCACGATCAGGTACTCGGCCCAGCGCCGCCGCCGGGCGAGGCCGATGGCTTCGGTCAGCTCCAAGGCGCCAAAGGCGAGGGCGCCGAGGGCGATCAGAACCACGGTCCGAGGGGGAAGGAAGCCCAGCCCCTCCAGGCCACGGGTCAGCAGGTGGCGGAAGAAATTGCGTCCCGGGTTTTCGTTGAGCTCCGAAGCCCAGAACCGAACCAGGTGGACGATCTGCTTGCTGCCGGCCAGGAGAGCGATCCCCAGGACGAGGGCTACACCACCGCGAATTGCGCGCTCCAGCACGATCAGCCGGATCACGGTGTCCACGGGCTGCGACTCGCGCCCCAGTTCGTGCTTGAGCTTCTGCCACCAGCTCATGCCGGCAACGCCTCCAGCAGCCGATCCACGTCGTCCTCGTTGTTGTAGTAGTGCGGCGACGCCCGCAGGAAGTCTCCCCTCCGCGAGAGGATGACGCGGGCATCGCGCAGCCGGGCATCTACCTCATCGGGCACCGTCCGTGGATGACGGAACGACACGATACCCGAGTGCTCGGCGGGCTTGACGCCGGGGGCGACCAGCTGGTATCCGCGTCGGGGCAGCTCGTCACGCAGCAGCTGGGCCAGGTGCAGCACATGCGCCTCCACCCGGGCCAGCCCGGCCCGCACCAGCAGGTTGAGGGCCGCTCCCAGGCCCAGGATGCCGGGCAAATTGGGGGAGGCGTCTTCGAAGCGCCGGGCGGTCGGCTTGAGGGTCAGGTCGTAGTCAAAGTACTCGTGGTCCTTGACCACGCTCTCGGTCCCGATACTGGGTGGGCGCAGCTGCTCGAAGAGCCGCGCCCCCACGTAGCTCACGCCGATCCCCATGGGGCCCAGCAGCCACTTCTGGGCGCCGGCGGCCAGAAAGTCCATGGGGAGAGACCCGACATCGATGTCCAGCCCGCCGATCGCCTGCACCCCATCGACGACCAGGAAGATGTCGCGCCGGCGGCAGCCGCGGCCAATGGCTTCCAGGTCGCTGCGGAAGCCATTCCAGAACTGGACCAGGCTGATGGCAACCAGCCGGGTCCGGCCGTCGCAACGGCCCAGAAGCCCGGCCGGATCGACGCGGCCGTCGACCGGTTGGTACAGCCGAAATTCCACTCCACGATCCTCTAACGCCATCCAGGGATAGATATTCGCCGGGTACTCGCCATGAACCCCTACCACATTGTCTCCCGGGCGCCAGTCCAGGCCGGCCGCCACCAGCGATAGGCCGGCCGTGGTGCTGTAGGTGAAGGCGCAGGTCTCCGGACGGACCCGCAGGAGCTGCCCGACCAGGCCGCGCACCTGCTCCCGCAGCTTCCACCACTGGGCCTCGTCGAAAGGCTCTTCCCCCTGGCGTCCCAGGTAGACATCGATGGCCGCCCGCACCGGTCCGGCCAGCGGCGCGATGGACGCCGCGTTCAGGTAGGCATAGCGCTGGGTGATCGGAAACAACTCGCGCATCTCCTGCGCGGTGAGGGGCATGTAGCCTTCGCACACTACACGAAGGGACCCCGGTCGGGGAGGGGAAAGTGGGACCTCGTCACCATCTGCCCCTCCCCTACCCCTCCCCGGGGGGAGGGGAAAGTGGGACCTCGTCACCATTTACCCCCTCCCCTACCCTCCCCGTGGGGAGGGGAAAGTGAAGACCGTCGAGAGGGCGGGTATTCTGAATCGAGCCATGCCAGCGGTTGACGACAAAGTGCTGGAGGCGTTCCGCCAGATCGCCCTCCCGGTCGAGGCTTTCGCCAGACGGCACGACGTCCGCGTTGATCGCTACCCAAGGGGGAAACCCGCCTGGGAGCTCCGCTTCGCGCGCGGCCAGGGCGGCGAGGCGGCCATCGTGCTCAGTCACCGGGAGCCGCAGGGACACGTTCTGGATGTCAGTGCGGTCTGGTGGCTGGACGATTTCGATGCCCGGACGCGACGCGTCCACTCGGAAAAGATCGGCGCGCACTACGGGCGCGACGGGGACCCTGCCCTGGAGCGCTTGCTGGAGGATGCCTTTACCCGGATCGCAGGCTGGAGGGATGCCGACCTGGGGCCGGCGCGCGGCCCCTATCGGGACTGGGCGAAGACCCATACTGCCGAGAGCTTCGCCGCCCAACGGGAGCGGCTGCCGCGACATTGAACACTCCCGAGCAGGAACTGCGCCTGGCCTTCGCCCGGATGGCCGGTATGGTCCTGGCCTTCATCGGGCTGACCGTGGGTGGCGGCGTCGCCCTGATCGTCGGGGCGGCCCTCATCTTCCGCTTCCTGTACGGGGGCTGACGGGCGCCGGATCAGGCCCAGCGGCGGGCGACGTCGGGGGCGGCTCTCGTCACCAGGTCGGGATGGAGCAGGCCGGCCATGATCTCAACACTGTCCACCAGGCGCGGGCCCGGCCGGCTGAAGTAGGCATTGCCGTCCACCACGTAAACGTCGCCGCTGCGGACCGCGGGGAGCGCCTCCCAGCCGGGCCGCTGCTCTAGCAGCGGCATCTCCTGCAGGCTGCGATCCAATGAGAAGCCACAGGCCATCACCACGAGCACGTCCGGGGCGGCGGCCAACGCTTCCTCCCAAGTGATTACCCGGGCGGGCCGGCGACGATTCCCAAGCAGATCCTGGCCGCCGGCCAGCTCGACCAGCTCAGGGGTCCAGTGGCCGCTGCCAAAGAGCGGATCGATCCACTCCAGGCACAGGACTCGGCGGGGCTCCCGCTGCCCGACCAGCCGATTCACCGCGGACACCCGCTCCTGGAGACCGGTGACGACCCGATCGGCCTCGTCGATCCTGTCCGTCAGCCGGCCGACCAGCTGCACATGGTCATAGACATCTGACAGGCTTTCGGGCTCCAAAGAGACGAGCTGGGTCGAGCCGCCCAGCCGTCGGGCGGCGGTTTCCACGATCGGGTACGACACGGCGCAGACCTGGCACAGCTCCTGGGTCAGGATCAGGTTAGGGTCCAGGGCTGCCAGGCGATCGGCGTCCAGATGGTAGATGCTGCTGCCCTCGTGCACCAGCCGCCGGATGTGGCGATCGATCGCGCCGCTGCCGGTGCTCGGGCTCAGCACGCTGGCGGTGACGACCGGCTTGCGCTTCACCCTGATGGGGAAGTCGCACTCGTGGGTCACCGCCACCAGCTGGTCCTCCAATCCGAGGGCGCAGACAATCTCGGTAGCGCTGGGCAGGAGGGAGGCGATCCGCATCGGGGCTCAGGCGGGGACGAAAGGGTTGAGTAGCATCTCGGACTTGATCTCGGTCCGGGGGCCGTGCCCCGGATAGACCAGGGTCTCCGGCGGGAGCTGGTACAGGACGTTTCGAATGGAGAAGACGATCTTCTGCATGTCGCCGCCGGGCAGGTCCGTGCGCCCAATGCTGCGCTCGAATAGCGTGTCGCCGCTGAAGCAGTCGAGTCCGACCACGAAGCAAACCGATCCCTCCGTGTGTCCCGGCGTCTCCAGCACGCGCAGGGCCAGATCCGCAAACGGGATCTGCAGATCAGCGCCGAGCGGCAGGTCGATCGCGAACGGGGCAAAGCCGGGCGGGATGAAGGGCATCTCGGCCATGCGATGGAAGTCCACGATGCCGAGATCGGCCGGGTGCATGCCCACCAGAGCCCGGGTGGCTTCCCGAACCGATGGCACGCCTGCCAGGTGGTCGACGTGGCCGTGCGTGAGCAGGATCCGGTCCACCTGCAGGCCGTCCCGCTCGACCAGGTCCAGGACCGACTGGTATTGCAGCCCGGGATCAATGATCAGCGCGGTCCGGCTGTCCCGGCGGCGCAGGACGTAGCAGTTCTGGGCAAACAGCGGGTCTTTGAAGACGGACAGCTCAAGCCGCTCGCGAAGGGCCTCGGTGGGCGTCACCTATCGAGTCTAATTATTGGCGCCGTCGCCGGCTCAGGCCTGGGGTGCGACGCCTTCGGGCCGGCCGGAGCCCAACGCGCTCAGCGGCTCGGTCGCCACGTCGGTCAGCTGGCGCATGACCTCCATGGACTCGGTCACCGCGTCCACCCGGTACACGGCGATCGCTCCCCAGATGGTGCCCCGCTGGGCGATAGGGGTGGCGGCCACCGACCCGGTGGGGGGGTCCGATCCCTGCATCAGGTGCCGCGACCACGGACTCTTGGTCAGGTCGCCCACCACCACCGGCTTTTCCGTGTACAGAGACCACTCCAGGAGGGCCTCGAACACCGGCGTGAGCTCCTCCAGCCGGTCGGGCTGCCCGGGCAAGCCCAAAGCATCGCTGTTCCAGCGTCCGCCGGCATCACGATAGACCACCATCCCGCAAGCACCCCCCAGGATGGTCAGGGCCCGGCTCAGGACCAGGTTGGCGGCCATCTCCCGGACATGCTGGGTCGCCGCCGGATGGGATTCCGGCCGCGGCCAGGTCGCCTCTTCCACGCCTTTCCCCTCCTGGGTGCGCACGGACGGTGAAATTAGATAAAGGCTTTGTGAACTCGTTGTCAACTGCCCGCTAGCAATGGTAGCGGTCGGGGAGGCTCCCTGCGAGCCGGCCAGAGCTGGCTAGGGCGAGCTCTTGGGGCTGTGCGCGGGAGTCTTGGGCTTGCCCGCCGCCGGTGGGGTCGTATTCAGGGCCCGGTCGCGCGCCGCCTGGATGGCCGCCACCGCAGCCGGGTTGGTCACCTGGCCCTGGAGGTTGGCCAGCTGGGCGTCGTGCACCTGGATGGCTTCCTGCAGCCGGTTCTCCAGCAGCGCCTGGTCAGCGGGCGACCCGGCTTGCTCGGCCTCGGCGGCAGCCTCGGCCAGATCGGCCTCGTAGCTCTGCAGGGCGGCCTCCGCCAGGTCCAGCCGGTCGACGTCGATCATGGCCTGCGCCTCTACCAGGCGGATCCGGGCCAGCTCCAGATGGTAGCTGAATCGCGACGGGGCGCCCACGGTGAGCGCCAGCCGCAGGCCCTCGTCAAAGCGCTTGATGGAGTACAGGGGCGAGGTCGGCAGGCTCTGGGCGGAGGCGACGGCGCTGCCAACCAGGAGCACGGCCAGAGCCGCCGCCAGCGCCGTGGCCAACCGGAACGGCCTAAAGCGGCGAGCCGGAGCGGCTACGGGCCCGCCGGCCAGCCGCGCCGAAACCAGGTTCCAGGCACGGATCCGGGTAGCCGGGTCCGGAGTGACCGGCGGCATTCCCTGCAGCCGTTCGGCCAGCCGTTCGAAGCGGTCCATTTCGGTGTTCACGATGCGCTCCTCAGCTGCAGGGTCCGCTGCAGGGCACCCAGCGCTCGATGCTGGAGGGCCTGGACGGCGCCCACCGACTTGCCCACCACCTGGGCCACCTGGGCGGCGGTCAGGTCCTGGAAGAACCGGAGGATCAGAACCTGCTGCTGGTCCTCGGTGAGGGTCCGAATCGCCTCTCGCAGGTCCTCGTCGCGCAGCTTGTCGACGGCCAGTTCCGACGGGTCATCGCCCTGGGGCAGATTGACCTCTTCCAGGGGCACCATCGTCATCTTGCTCTGGCGCCGGTAGTGGTCGATGGTGGCGTTGTGGGCAATCCGGTACATCCAGGCCGTAAATGCGACGCCCTGGTCCTCGAAGGTATCCAGACGGGTGAGGGTGCGGGTCATGGTTTCGATGGCCACATCCTCCGCGTCCGCCACCCGGCCCAGCCGGGCATGGACATAGTTGTAGATCCGGTCGAAGTACCGGTCGAAGAGGAGGCGTGCGGCATCCTGGTCCCCGACTCGGACCCGGCGGACCAGCGAGAGATCGTCGTCAGCGGCCGCAGGGCTGGGCGTGGCAGACACTGTCGCCCATTATCAAGACTGGCGGCCGATTGCAGGCGGGTTGTGGCACGCATCTCCACCATCTAATACGCGGAGGTGCGATGGCGGCATATGGCGGCCGTGCCCTAGGGCCGGCCCCCATGTCGCGGGTCGGTCACACTTTCGGAACGGGTGCGCTACGCCAGCAGGACCCGGTCGCGGCCCTCCTCCTTGGCGCGATAGAGGGCGGCGTCGGCCGCCTCCACCAGGTCCCGCGGCGAGGTCGCGTGCCCCGGAAAGGTGGCAATCCCGCCGCTGAACCCCAGCCCGGTCCCCAGCCGCAGCCGGTGAGCTATATTCTCGGCGATGGCCTCCACGTCGGCCGCCGGCGTCCCGGGGAAGATCATGGCAAACTCCTCGCCCCCATAGCGGGCGCAGGTGTCCGTGACCCGTCGCTGGGTCATCAAGACCTCCGCCACCTGCCTCAGCACCTGGTCGCCGGCCGGATGGCCGTGCTCGTCGTTGTATTGCTTGAAGTTGTCCAGGTCCAGCAGCAGGAGGGAGACCTGGTAGCCGATCCGGGCGGCCCGGCGCAGCTCCTCCTCCAACCGCCCGAAGAACGCCCGATGGTTGGTCAGCCCGGTCAGCGAGTCGGTGGCCGCGGCTTCCCGCAGGCTCAGCGTCTCCTGTTCGTAGACGACCAGGATGACCGCCGCCAGCAGATCGTCGAACGCGGCATTCAGCCAGGGGCCGGCGGCCAGCGCGTCCAGCCCGCCGGCGCGGAACCCGGGCGTCAGGGCCGTCCAGGCCGCATCCCGCAGAGCCCGCACGTCGTCGAACATGGTGGGGAGGTCCACCCCCTGGCGCCCCCGGATCTGGACGAAGGCCGCCAGCCGGTCCGGCGGCGGCCGGGGCCGCCCCGCTCCGGCCACCCGGTCGACCGCCCACTCGAGGAGTGCGCGCAGGGTGGCTCGGGCCTCTTGATAGGTGCGCGAGTCGGGGCGCCGCGCCACCCGCTGCAGCCAGGGCTCGATGATGGCGGGAAGATAGCGCGCCAGGGCAGCGGCCGTGGCCGAGCGCAGGTCCGCCGGCTCGGTGATCACCGGCTCGCGTGGTTGGGTCATTGCACGACGATCGCCCCGGCCGGGCCCTGGTAGAGGCCTCCGATCCGGTAGGCGGCCACGCCCCCGGCGGCCAGCTCGGCCTCCAGCCGAGGCTGCGCCGATTGGGGGACCGCCATCAGCAGCCCACCCGAGGTCTGCGCGTCGCACAGCAGGATCCGTCGAGGCGGCAGGACGGCGTCCGACCACTGCACGGACGGGCGCAGCGACCGCTCATTGGAGCGGGTGCCGCCGGGCACCTCGCCGGCATCGGCCAGGGCCTCGGCCCCCGGCAGCACGGGCACGGCCGCCGCCTGGACCGTGGCGGACACGCCCGAGGCGCGGGCCATGCTGCGCAGGTGTCCCAGCAGCCCGAAGCCGGTGACGTCGGTGGCCGCCGATACGCCGACCGCCGTCATCGCCGCCGCCGCGGCCTGGTTGAGCTGCAGCATGCTGGCGATGGCGGCCGCTTCGGCCGCCGCCGGCGCCACCCCGTGCTTGATGGCCGTCGAGATAATGCCGGTCCCTATGGGTTTGGTCAGGAGGAGCTGATCGCCGGCTCGCGCCGTGCTGTTGCGCACGACCCGGTCCGGATGCACGGTGCCGATCACGGCCAGCCCGTACTTGGGCTCCGGGTCGTCGAT
>WNEZ01003614.1_pt1 | contig 13325 bp, 15 predicted proteins | sample 5400521 | NCBI WGS metagenome assembly WNEZ01 (sample SAMN13153339, study PRJNA577476) | soil metagenome | isolation source: 120 cm saprolite under Douglas fir tree site 2 hole 1 replicate 1 | place: USA:California | collected 2015-04-18 | reverse complement strand
GCCAGGGGCGCCTGCTCACCTGCGAGCACGACTCGCGGCGCGTGACGCGCACCGAGCACGACGGCTCGATCACGGTGATCGCCGACCGCTTCGACGGCAAGCCGCTCAACTCGCCGAACGACATCGTCTGCAAGTCCGACGGCTCGATCTGGTTCACCGATCCTCCGTTCGGCGTGCTCGGCTACTACGAGGGGCACGTGGCGAAGCCCGAGCTGCCGACCAACGTCTATCGCTGGGATCCCAGGACCAGCAAGCTGGCAGTCGCCACGGGCGATGTGAACCGGCCAAACGGTCTCGCTTTTTCTCCCGACGAGTCGAAGCTCTACATCATCGAGGCCGCCCCGAACCCGCGCGTGGTCCGCGTCTACGACGTGGTGGACGGCGGCACCCGGCTCTCGAGCGGCCGCGTCTTCCTCACCGCCGAGCCCGGCGGGACGCCCGACGGCTTTCGCGTGGACGTCGACGGCAATCTCTGGATGGGCTGGGGCATGGGCACCGAGGCGCTCGACGGCGTCAACGTGTTCAACAGCGAAGCCAAGCTCATCGGACGGATCGACCTGCCCGAGCGCTGCGCCAACCTCTGCTTCGGCGGCGTCTACCGCAATCGGCTCTTCATGGCCGCTAGCACCTCGGTCTATTCGCTCTACGTGAACACGCAGGGCGCGGCCGGCGGCTGAACAAGGGTTACGGCGTCAACACCACACCGCTTTGCTGGCCGCAGGGCAGGGCTTGCTCAATGGCCGGTGGGGTCGCCCTTGCGACTCGCCTCGAACAGGAACCAGGTGCGCCGCTCGGTCTCATCGATCCACACCTCGATCAGGCTTGCGGTGGCGATGTCGCGGTGCTCGTCGCACACGTTGTGCGCCTCGCGAAAGCGCGCCGCAAGCTCCTTGTTGTCCTCGCGCAGCTCGGCGAGCATGTCCAGGGGCTCTACGTACTCGGCGTCGTTATCCAGTACGCGTTGCGCGCGGGCGATGCTGCCGATGGACTTCAGCGTGGATCCGCCGACCTTGCGGATGCGCTCCGCAATCGGGTCCGTCATCGCATAGAGCTGATCGGCTTGCTCGTCCAGCAGCAAATGGTAATCGCGGAAGTGCGGCCCGCTCATGTGCCAGTGGAAGTTCTTGGTCTTCATGTAAAGCGCGAACACGTCCGCCAGGATGCCGTTCATCGCCGCGGCGATGTCCTTGGTCGCCGCGGAGCCTAGGTCGGTGCGGGTAGCGAGCGGCGCCTTCCGCCTGATCTCGAGGTCGCGCGTGTTTCTCTCAACGCGTTTGTTCATCGTCATCTCCTTGGTTGACGAGCTCTATGCGGGCTCCAAGCCATGCTTCCTGATGATCGGTGCGGCGGCCGGCGCGGTGATGAATTTGACCAGCGCCTTGGCCGCATCCGCCTGCTTCGCGGCGGCGTGGATGCCGGCGGAGAACACGGTCATCCGCTGGAGCTCGCCCGGCAGCGGGCCGACGTAATCGATGCCGGCGAAGTGCACCAACTCGCTGATCTGCTGGAAACCGACCTCGGTCTCGCCGCTGGCGATCAGGGTGCCGACGAACACGCCGGACGGGGTCTGCTTGAGCTTGCCCTTGACCTCGCCGGCGATACCCAGTTTCTCGAACACGCTGAGCATATAGACCCCGCTCGGTCCGGTGGAATAGCCGATCGATTTCGCCGCCAGCAGCGTCTTCTTCAGCGCGTCGGCTGAACCGATGTCGGGCTTCGCCGCGCCTTTGCGCACCGCGAGCCCTGTGCCCGATTTCGCCACATCGACGCGGCTGCCGGCGACGGCCTTGCCGAGCTTGATCTGATCGTCGATCGCCGGGCCCGCCATGATGATGAGGTCGTAGTGCTCGCCGTCGGCGAGACGCTTCTGGACGTTGAGCGTTCCCGTGAAAACCGTCGCGACCTTGTGCCCTGACGCCTTCTCGAATTGCGCCACCAGCTCAAGATAGGCTTCCTGGGTGGCCTGCGTGGACAGCACCTTGATTTCTGCGGCGTCAGCCATGCCTGCGAGCAGCAGTGCGCCCGCCGCGGCGGCGATCGATGCGGTTTTCATGATGATCCTCCCGGACGATTTTCGTGCTCCCCAGGGGAACGAACTTACTCCGCGAAGCTTGCTCGCGCAAGGGGAGGGCAGGGAGTCTTTCCGGGGACAGCCCGCGCCTTGTCAAGCCTGCACTCGTTGACACGAAAAAATCGGGCGCATAACATACGTTCGTCTTTTCACGCGCTCGCCGGACAGATTTGTCAGAAGACACCGTGGAGGCCGAAAACAACAACGCTGGCCCCCAAAGCGCATCTCCCAACCCACCCTGGTCGAGGGGGATGAGGACTGAGATTTCCAAGGAGCTTATGTCATGAAGCGCTTCAATTTAATTCTCGCGAGCATCGGTCTTGCATTTGGACTGTCCAGCATCACCCTCGCCGCCGACGACGATTGGGCCCCGGTTGCTAAGGCGCTCGGCCGATCCGGCGCGCAGTTGCCCGGCGGAATTTACCGCGTCGGTCTCGGCCGGAGCGACCTGAAGGTCACGCTCGACGGGGTCGCGATCAGACCCACGCTTGCCTTGGGCTCCTATCTGGCATTCCAGAAAATGGGCGGCGAGGCGATGGTGATGGGCGATCTCGTGCTCTTGCATGAAGAGGTCAATCCCGTGATGAAGAAACTCGTCGAGGGCGGCATCGGGATCACGGCGCTGCACAATCATTTGCTGCGCTCTTCGCCTGGGACCATGTACATGCACTTCTACGGCCGTGGCGACCCCGTGAAGCTCGCCGCCGCGCTGCGCGACGGGCTGGCCGAAAGCAAGACCCCGCTGGCGGCGCCGGCGCCCGCCGGTTCTCCGCCGCCGCCGCTCGACATCGACACCGCCGCAATCGACCAGACGCTGGGCGCCAAGGGCAACGTCAACAGCGGTGTTTATGCGTTCAACATCCCTCGGGCCGAAACCATAATGGAGGATGGAATGGCGATTCCCGTCGGCATGGGTTCGGGCATCGTCATCAACTTCCAGCCGACCGGGGGCGGCAAGGCGGCGATCACCGGTGACTTCGTGCTCATCGCAAGCGAGGTCAATCCCGTGCTCAAGACCTTGCGCGACGGCGGGATCGAGGTGACGGCCCTGCATAGTCACATGCTTACCGAGCAACCGCGGCTGTTCTTCATGCATTTCTGGGCAAACGACGATGCCGCGAAGCTGGCGAGAAGCCTGAAGGCGGCCCTGGGCAAGGTGAACCTGGCGGCGAAAAGCTGAGCGAGATGACGACGACTGAGGAGAAATTACGGAGGACCTGACACATGCCCAATAAGCTGCTGGTTTCCGCCGCGTGCCTCGCATTCCTTTTTGGTTGCGCATCGCGCCAGAAAACCGACGCGCCGCCTCCCGCGGGCTCGAGCTCGCCTCAGGCTGCGAGCGGCTCGAAGACCGCGCCTGCCCCTGCCGCCTCAGGCTCGAAGGCCGCAGCTCCGGCGAGGACCGACGGGAGAAAGGTGAAATCCAAGGACGGCAAAGTCGACGGGGAGATTTTCGGCACCCCTGCCGCCAAGGGCAAATTCGCCAAGTTGGAAATCGGCATGAGCAGGACCGTGGTCGAGAAGCTGATCGGAGTCCCCGACGACTCGGACACGCATATCACCGGCAGGCAGTTCACGCCGTTTTATTTCGGCGGCGATACGCAGCGTTACGAGGCCTTCTACAAGAACGAGGGCCAGTTGACCTATTCCAACGGCAGCAGATACAGCGCCCCGGACACGCTGATCATCATATCGGTCGACCGCAAGGCGGCCGGCGTCAAGCGCTGACTTTCGGTAAGGCGGCCCGGGTCCCGCTTAGCGGGTCCGGGCGCCCTTCACGAAGGCGAGCGACGCCTGAAACAACTCGAGATCCTTCTCGTAATCGGCCACCTCGGCGCGGTTGATCTGTATCCATTCCCTCGAGCTCGCCATGCCGCCGGGCTGAAACGGAACGGTGTTGTTCATCGAGAAGCGCAGCTCGGTGACGGTGGCAGCGGGCAGGCGCAGCCCGACGCCGTCGCCGCTGATGCAGGCGAACATCTTGTCGCTGACGAAGTAGGCGTCGAGGCCGTTGATTTTTCTTGCGCTGACGCCAGGGAGTTTGAGAAGCAGAGCGTCGATCTGCGCCTTGGGGCCGGACTTGGGGGCATCGATACTCAAAGGAGATCCGCGGTCTTGAATAGAACGATGGAATTATAGACGCCAACTCCGGCGGTCGACTTGTCGTTCGACGGTAGTAAGATCACGCGCCATGAGCGAAATCAGGGATTGCCTGCCTCCGGACCGAAATCCGCGCCGGCCCGGCTTCGCGCTGCCCAAGGGGTCCATCGACACGCACGTCCATGTGTTCGAGCCCGGTTACGCCGTTTCTCCGGGCCGCGGATACAACCCGCCGTACTCGACGCTCGCCGATCTCAAGCACCTGCACGCGGCGCTCGGCATCGACCGCGTGGTGTTCACGCAACCCTCGATCTATGGCACCGACAATTCGGCGATCCTGGATGCCATGGCGGCGCTCAATCGAGAGACGCCCAACCGGGCGCGCGCCGTCGTGGCGCTGGCCATGGATGTCAGCGAAAAGCACCTCGCCGCGCTCGATGCGGCCGGCGTGCGCGGCGTGCGGCTCAACACCGACAACAAGGGCGGTATGCCGATAGCGATCGCCGAGATCCCCGATCTTGCCGCCCGCATCAGGCCATTCGGCTGGCACCTCGAGTTCCTGTTTCCCGGCAAGGACATCGTCGAGCTGATGCCGGTGTTCCTCGCACTGAAGGCGCCGATGTCGATCGCGCATTTCGCCTACCAGCCGGCGAGCGCCGGGGTCAAGGCGGCCGGCTTCCGGGCGTTGATCGAGCTCGCGCGGCGCGGGAATACCTGGATCAAGATCTCCGGCGCCAACCGCGTGTCCGCGACCGATCTTCCGCCTTACGACGACGTGAAGCCGATGGCGCATGCCCTGATCGAGGCTGCGCCCGAGCGCATCATGTGGGGATCCGACTGGCCGCATCCGAACAAGTACGTCGCCAACCCCAACGACGGGGACCTCGTCGACGCCTTCGGCGACTGGGTGCGCGACGACAGGATGCGCCGCAAGATCATGGTCGACACGCCCGGGGCGTTCTACGGGTTTGCGGACGCCGACGCCAAGCCTTAGAGGATTCCATCAACCCATTTCGATTCACTCACGCTCTTTCTCCTTTCGCTGCAGTGAAATGGCACTCAGGGCGAGCATTGAAGCGGCAAGGACCAATGCCGGCGCGAAACCCCCTGTTGACCGAACCAGAAGACTTACGATCACCGGACCCAGAATCTGGCCGAGCGCAAACGCCGAAGTCATTGCCGCCATGAGCGCGCGCGCGTAAGGCCCCGCCACCCTTCGCGCCTCCTGCATGCCCGCCATGGTGATCACCATGAACGTGCCGCCCACGAGCAGTGCCGCCATCATGATTCCCCAGAGTCCCGGCAGGAAGAGCGGAATCACCACTCCGAGCGCCATGACGAGATGACCTACGATCCAGACGGACCGGTGAGACAGGAACCGCTCCAACTGCGCCGCGAAGACTGTCGAAATGACCGCGGCGGCGCCGAACACGGGCCAGGCCCACCCGAAGAGCTGCGGATCCGGGATGATCTCCTTCGCCATCGCGGGAAGGAAGGTGGCAGGAATGACGTAGCCGAAGCCAAAGGCGCCGTAGCACAGCACCAGGCGCCGATATTCCGCGCTCCAAATGCCCGATGCGGTCGGCGCAGAAACCGGGTCGCGCGACGGGCTTGCCTTCAGAAGCGGCCAGATCACGACGGTGACGGCGATCGATATGACTCCCAAAGAAAGCCACGCGTCGCCAGAACGGGCATGCAGGCTCATGAGAACCAGGCAAGCGCCGCCGGCGATCACGATGCCCGTGCCGACACCTGCGTAGACGGTGCCGCTCAGCTTGGAGCGTCCGAGAAGGGCCAGGCGCTCGAGCGCCCAGTTGGAAACGAATACCAGCACCCAGGCGCTCGCAATCCCCGACATGGTCAGAAGGACGAGCGAAAGCATGAATGGGTGGTCCAAGCCCATTGCAAGCGTCGACAGGCCGATGACGAGAAGCCCGGCGCGAATTGCGACGGTGGACTGAAGACGCAACCCGATTGCCGAAAGAGCGCCGACGAGGTAACCCGTGTAGTTCGCCGAGGCGAGCCAACCGGCCTCGGAGACGGACAAGCCGAAGTCCTCCTGCATCATCGGCAAGATCGGAGTGAACGCGAAGCGCCCGATGCCGATGGCTACGGCGAGCGCGGCCAATCCTGCAAGAGCGCTCGCCCAGGCAGGCATCGAAGCGGAATTGTCGGCAAGGTTCATTCGAGCAGTTTAAGTTGACTGTCCTCTTGATTAAAGTGAATAATAATGAACGCTTCATTCACTTATCGAGAATATGGATCTCATCGCGCTGAAAATCTTCAAGTCGGTGGTCGAACACGGCGGCATCAACAAGGCGGCGGCAAGGCTGCACCGCGTGCCGTCGAACGTGACAACGCGGATCAAGCAGCTGGAGGAGCAACTCGGGGCCAAGCTCTTCCTGCGGGTCGGCCGGCGCCTTTCCCTTTCTGCCGAGGGCAAGCTCCTGCTCACCTACGCCGATCAGCTGCTGCGGCTTTCCTCGGAGGCCGAAGCCGCGCTACGCAATGGGAAACCGCGGGGCACGCTGCGGATCGGCGCGCTGGAAAGCACCGCGGCGAGCCGGCTGCCGCCCGCGCTGTCCCGCTACCATGCGCTCTATCCGGAGGTGCTGATCGAGCTGGTCACGGGCACTTCGGGCGCCCTGGTTTCGGGAGTGCACAAGCAGGATGTCGAAGCCGCTTTTGTCGCCGAACCGTTCAACGCCGAGGGTCTTGAAACCCAAACGGTGTTCGTGGAGGAGCTGGTTCTCATCACGCCGAAGAGCTTCGGCCCGGTTCGTTCTCCGAAGGATCTCGAAAATCGGACCGTGATCGCGTTTACGACGGGTTGCTCGTATCGGCGGCGGCTCGAAGCCTGGCTGGGCGCAAGCAGGATCCTGCCGGATCGCGTCATCGAATTTCAGTCCTATCACGCAATCGTTGCGTGCGTGGCCGCGGGATCGGGCATCGCGGTCGTGCCGCGCGCCGTCCTCGAGTTGACGCGCGCGGGTCCGAACGTGACGACGACCGTCCTCCCGGCCAACATCGCAAAGACGCGGACGCAGCTGGTCTGGCGCCGGGAGCACCGTTCGGCCACTCTGGAGGCGATGAAAAACCTGTTTGCCGGGGAACTGAAAAAGGCGGCCTAGCTGGAGTCACGTCCGGGCCCGAGTGACAGACCCGGGGCACGGTGCTGTAACATTGCCCGCATGCTCCACTCGATCTCTCGCCGCCGCGTCATCGCCGGCATGGGCGCCTTCGGTCTCTGGGGACTCGCGCGAAGGCTCCCGGCGGCGGAATCCAGTGCTTCGAAATCGCCCGCCAGTCCGCTCGCAGATCGGCTCGCCGCCTACGCCGATGGACTGCGCCACGACGATCTCGACGCGGCGACCATCGAGCGGGTCAAATCGCATTTCATCGACACGATCGGCTGCGGAATCGCCGCGTTCGACGAGAGGCCGGTCCGCATCTGCCGCGATGTCGCGCTCGGCGTTGCGGCCGGCGCCGCGACCGTTATCGGCACGAACCGGCGCACCACTCCCGATCTCGCCACCTTCGCCAACGGCGCCGCCTTCCGCTACTACGACCTGAACGATTCCTACGTCGGGGGCCTGGCAGGCCATCCGAGCGATCACATCGCCGCCTGCCTCGCGGTGGCTGAAAGCGAGCGGGCGAGCGCTGCCGAGCTTGTCATCGCGATCGTGCTCGCCTACGAGATCAACTGCCGCTTGATCGACGCCTTCGACGTCACGTCCCGCGGCTGGGACGCGCCGGTGTTCAGCCTGCCGGCCGTGGCGCTCGCGGCGGGCAAGCTGATGAAGCTGCCTCGCGCGCAGCTCGCCCAGGCCGTCAGTCTCGCCATCAACGACCACATCCCGATGGCGCAGACCCGGGTCCAGGCGCTGTCGGACTGGAAGGGACTCGCCGACGCCGAAGCCGGGCGGAACGCCGTATTCGCGGCACAGCTCGCGCGGGCCGGCCTCACCGGCCCCGCGCCCATCTTCGAAGGGAATTCGGGCTTCTTCAAGCAAATCTCCGGGCCTGCCGAGGTCGACGTCGCAGCCTTCGGCCGCCGCGGGGTGCCGTTTCGCATCCACCAGTGCGGGATGAAGGCCTACCCGGCCGTGGTCTACGCGCAGACCGCGGTCGTGGCCGGCATCGAGGTCGCTAAGAAGGCGGGCCCCCTCGATGGCATCGCCGCGATCGAAATCGCGACGACGAGGCGTGGCTACCAGCGCGCCGGGAGCGAGCCCGAGAAGTGGACGCCGGACACCCGGGAAACCGCCGATCACAGCCTGCCCTATATCACCGCGCGCGCCATGTTCGACGGCGACATCACGAACGAAAGCTACCTGCCTGCGAAGCTCCGCGAGCCGCGTATCCTCGCCTTTATGCGCAAGATCACGGTGAAGGAGGATCCGGCGCTCACGGCGCGCGTCGGAGCGATGGTACCGACGCGCGTGACCGCGCTCCTGGCCGACGGGCGGCGCATCTCGAGCGAGGTCGACGACGTGCCGGGTTTCCCGGGGCGGCCGATGAGCAGGGCCGAAGTCGAAAGGAAGTTCCGCGGCAACGTGGGCGGGCGCTGGCCCCGGGAGCGGATCGACGCCGTTCTTCAGGATCTGTGGGCAGTCGATCGCGCGCAGGATATCGCGGCCTTGCTCGGCAAGCTCTCGCTGGGTTCTTAGCGCGCCGCGCGATCGCGGCTAGTCGATCACCGCGAAGGCCTGGATCTCCACCAGCTGCTCCGGCTCGCCCAACTCCAGTACGGCGAGGTTGGTCGTGGTGGGCTTGTGGTTGTAGGGTTTGAAGTACTCGTTGACGACGAAGCTCGCCTTCCCGATGTCGCCCATGCGCGGCCTTGCGCGGAAAATGAAGAGGTGCACGACGTCCTTCATCGAGCCGCCGGCGGCTTCCACGGTCTGCTTGATGCCGTCCATGGCCTGGCGCACCTGTTGTTCCAGATCATTGACCATGTATTTCTGCAGCTGATCGCGTTTGTGCGGGTGGTCGTGGTAGACCGGCAACGCCGTCCCGCCGGCGAGCCAGAGGATCTTGCCGCTCTTGATCTTGATGGCCGGGACGAACGGCATGAACACCGTCTTGTCGTAGTCGGGATGGTGGATGATCTCCAGATGCTTGCTCGGGGTCGTATCGACGGGCTTGCTCTGAGCCGTCGCCGCGGGGCTGAAAACTGCTGCGGCGGAACCGAGCGCGGCGAGCGTCATGGCTGAGCGGAACGTCTTCATTGTTTTATTCTCCTGTAAGGTGTGGTTGGCCATCCAGCCAGACAATCTTACCGGAACGATGCGCCGGAACCGGCACGCAAGTGCTATGTTCCCTGTCGACCCGGGTTCCAGGCGTTGCTCGATCGACGCGAGCGTCCCTTGCGCTCCCCAGCGCATCCCGAAAAACCCCTCTAGGTTGGGGGGCGATCCGAATTCTGTCCTTTAAGTAGGGTTTCCCTGACGTAAGTTGTCTACCTTGTCCGCACAGACGCTGTCCCAGTGCATCGGTAGTATGGATAGTCCTGAGGGGGGCAAACCGTGTTTACCACGCTTCGGACGCGCGTTCCAAGTGCTGTCACCTTCTCGTTTCTTCTGGTTGCAGCTTTTGCAATCACAGGCTGCAAGGTAACCCTTGTCGGAGAATACGACGACACAATCGACAAGGGTATTACTGATATCCAGCAGAAGACCGAGCTGTATTTGTCAAAACTGCAGTCAGATCCCAATACCGTCTACGACCAAAGCTTCTACGACGACATAAAGTCCAGGTTGGCTGTATTGAAGACGCGCGCGTCCGCGTTGCCGAAGTACTCGATCATCACTGAGCAAGTTACAAATTTGAAATCGCAGTTCGACGACTTGCAGAAACTGGATAAGAGTATGCGTCGTCCGTTTCCAAGCGCCGCCGTAATCTCGGCTCAATCGGCGTTGGAAGTCTCGGTGGAAAGCATCTTGAAATTGGAGCTCGCGTTAAAACGGGGAGACACTCCGCCCGCATCCACGACAAAGTAGGTGGCGAAACAGAGAATTTGAGCAGGAGCAGCCGATATGGCACTCGACGTCGAGAATCTGGCATCGCAAATGCTTGGCGCGGCGCTCCCTATCCTGGAACAGCATGCGCAAGACGCGGAGTCGTTCGCTAAGACCGAGTTCACCAAGATTGCACAAACAATTGTTTCGATAGGAGAGCAGTTGGCTGCCGGCCAGATCGATCAGCAACAAGCCGGGCTCCTTCTCGATATGCAAACACACGCTTCACGAAACGTGCTTCTCACGCTCAAGGGCCTTGCACTGGTCGCCGCCGAAGCTGCGATCAACGCGGCTCTCGATGTGGTCAAAACTGCGGTCAATACAGCTCTCAAATTTACCTTAATCGCTTGACTGCCTGTAAGGAAGCCGCCGGAGGAATTGGGGACTTCCTAATAACGGCGGATTCCTGTGACTTCGAAAAGGGAGAGTGACCATGCCAATCGATCTTGCAAATAATCTTGGTAGTGTCGTGGCGGCAATCGGCGGCCTCGGGACCGCCTCCTTTGCGCTGGTCGATGTCAGCAAGATCGGCCGCAACGGCGGGGTTTCGAATTCCGGCTTCTCGTTCATCGAAGGCGCCGTTCGACAACTCTTCCCGACCGCAAGTCGGAAGCCGGTGTCGGTCGATCAGGGTGCCGGACACAGGCTGCTCAACGTTCTGCACGGAAACTGGATCAACGGAGCGCCTCTGGGCGATCAGAAGGCGATCGCGAAGTCCCTGGTCAAGCTCGCGCTCTCGGCGCAAACGGCGGAAAACTTCGCGGCCGCGACTGGCGTCGATTCCAAGACCTTGTCGGGGGCCGCGGCGAGCATGACGACCGGGGCCAGTCTGACCCCGGAACAGACCAATGTGCTCGGACGATTCGATCTCGCTCTGACCGCGATCCTCGACGAAGGCTATCAGCGTGCCGACCAGCGGTACCGCAATAGCGCCAAGGTGTGGGCATCGATCGTGGCCATGGCGCTCGCAATACTGGGCGGATGGACGATTGCAGACACGGCGGCAAGCTATTTTTGGTCGCCAGACATGTGGAAGGCGGGCCTCTGCGGTCTGCTCGCCACCCCTCTTGCACCGATATCGAAGGATCTGACGAGCGCACTGGCGGCGGGGGTCAAGGTTGCGCAGTCACTCAGAAAGTGATCTTGTGACGTTCTTCATCGATCTTCGCGCGACCCCGAGCGGCGGTATTTGCGCCCAGGAAGCGACGCTCTGGGATGACGGAACCCAGCCCGTTTCGACCGCCGACTTCGCTTCGCGAGCCGGAGGGCGCGATGTAATTCTGGCGGCGCACGGGTTCAACGTCGATCGCAAGAGCGGCATCAAGGCTTTGTCGAGCTGGGAGCAGCGTTGCCAGCTTCCGGGCAACAATCTCTTCATTGGCGTTCTCTGGCCGGGCGATTCCCGCTACTTCCCGGTCGTCGATTATCCGTTCGAGGGCGACGAGGCTATCGCGAGCGGCAGGCTCCTGGCGCAATTCATCAACGGGAATGCCGACGGAGCGGCGAGCATATCGCTCGTCTCCCACAGCCTCGGCTCGCGAACGGTCCTGGAAGCGCTCAGCGGCATGAATCGGAGCGCGCGGCGTTTGATTCTGATGGCCGGGGCGATCGAGAACGATTGCCTCGTCAAGGAGTACCAGGCGGCGGCAATGAAAGCGAAGGAAATTTACATCCTCGCCTCGCGATCGGATCTGGTGCTCGAGCTGGCTTTTCCCGTCGGCAATCTGGTAGGGGAAATCATCATGCGCGGGCATCCCTATTTTAGAACGGCGCTGGGACGCGACGGTCCTGCGCAACCTCTGTCGCTCGATCAGCGGGGAGGTGTATGGCAGATTCCGGAGGGTTGGGACTACGGCCATCTCGACTATCTGCCCAGGGATACAAATGGTCCGCCATGCGCGCCGCCGGTCCGCGTCCCGGGTGAAGCGGATTCGCCCCCGTTCGAGCCCCCGGTCGACGGCTGGAAGCCCTCGTGGTCGGCGGGCGTCGTGTCGACTCAAATCACGTGAACCGTCGTCTCTTACGAACGACGCGCAGATCGACGCCGAAGCCGGGGAGGCCGCCGGACGCCGGCCGCGGCTAGCAGCACCTCGGCGGCATCGCGCGCGGAGCGCGCGAGCGCGGGATCGCCGCGGACCAGTGCGCTGGCGAGCGCGCCTTCGAAAAGAATCTGAAGCTGGGTGGCGAGGGCGTCGGGGTTCCTCGCGCCGAGGCGCTCGAGCAGGGGGCGGTACCAGAGCCGCCGCTGCTCCTTGAACTGCACCGCGATCTTGCTGGCGGGGTGCCTGGGGTCACCGAGCTCGGTGACGGCGTTGACGTAGGGGCAGCCACGGAAGCTGCCGTCGGCGATCAGGCGCTCCAGCCGGTCGAAGTTGCCGAGGATCTGCTCGCGCGCCGGGGCGTCGGAGGGCGCGAGCTGCTTGAAGCGGGCCGTCAGGTAGGCGGCGATCAGCGCGTCCTTGGAAGGGTAGTGGTTGTACAGCGTCCGCTTGCTCACCCCGGCCTCGGCGGACACGGCGTCGACGCCGACGGCACGAATCCCCTGCGCGTAGAAGAGTTTGTCGGCGGCGGCGAGGACGCGCTCGGCCGGGGAGGAAACAGGTCGGTCTACTTTCACGTTGACAGCACTATACCGGATGTTGGATCATAGGTACACAGACCTGTATACCTGCAAGGAATCCCATGGCGACCCCGGGCAATCGACGCGCAATGCTGCTGCTGATCCTCTTGAGCGGGCTGATCATCTCGCTGTGCATGGGGCTGCGGCAGAGCCTGGGCCTGTTCATGCGGCCGATGACGCTCGACCTCGGGATCTCGGCGGCGACCTTCGGGTTCTCGATCGCGCTGCAGAACATCGTCTGGGGCGTGTCGCAGCCCTTCGTCGGCGCGCTCGCCGACCGCTACGGCCCCCGGCCGGTGCTGGTCGTCACCTCCTTGCTGTACGCCGCGGGGCTGCTGCTGATGATCGTCTCGAAGAGCATCCCGGGCGGACTGGAGGTGGCGGGCTTCCTGATCGGCATCGGCACCGCCGGCGCCGGCTTCGGTGTCCTGATCGGCACGATCTCGCGCGCAACGCCGCCGGAGAAGCGCAGCCAGACCGTGGGCCTGGTGGCGGCTGCGGGCTCGCTCGGCAC
>WNEZ01006294.1_pt1 | contig 13328 bp, 17 predicted proteins | sample 5400521 | NCBI WGS metagenome assembly WNEZ01 (sample SAMN13153339, study PRJNA577476) | soil metagenome | isolation source: 120 cm saprolite under Douglas fir tree site 2 hole 1 replicate 1 | place: USA:California | collected 2015-04-18 | reverse complement strand
GATGTTTGGGCACTGGTGCCGGATCCCGTGCGATTGAAAAGCCCCGTGGCCCGCCCCGTTCTGCGTATCGGGCAGCTTCGCGCGGTGCAGCGCGCGGCGTATTTTCAGCCGATGGGACGGCGCCGGGTATTTATCCTCGACGGCGCGGAGACGATGCGCAGCGACGTCTCGAATGTTTTCCTGAAGATCCTGGAGGAGCCGCCAGGTTCGGCGACGCTGATTCTGACCGCCCCTTCCCCATTCAACCTGCTGCCCACGATTGTTTCGCGCTGCATGCAATTCCACTTTGCGCCGCTGCCGCAAGCCGAGGTTGAGAGCATTCTGAAAGCAAAAGGCGGCCTGAAACCTGCCGAGGTGAAGTTGGCTGCGCAACTCTCGGAGGGCAGCCCGGGGTTGGCCAGCGAGATGAATGTGGAAGCGGTGGTGGACCGGCGGCGCGTGATCCTACGGATATTGGAACATGCCGCGCGCGGACAGGGATTCTCACAGCTTTTCGCGGCTACCAACCAACTCGCGAAGGATCGCGAATCGTCCTACGAGGATCTGCTTGGGGATTTCTACGGCGTGCTTTCGGACATGCTGGAATTGAGCGCCGGTTTGAAGTCGCCACAGCTTCGCAATCCGCATATGGGGAAAGAACTCGAAGCGCTAGCGCGGACCGTAAACTCCGCCTGGGTAATGCGCGCCATTTCCGGGATTGATGAACTCGCTGCAGGCGCCCGGCGGAATCTGAACCGGCAACTTGGCATGGACGCGCTGGCCGCGTCGCTTTCGGCCGCTTCAGGTTTCTCCCCGACGTCGCGTTAGGCCATCTATCTTTATTCGCCAGAGGTAACGCACGCGGAAAACTTCTACTGGGTCAAGCAGATGCAGGGGCGCACCTCGATGGTGGTGGTGCTGGAGACGGGCGAAGAGTTGCGCGGTGCGGTTGAGTGGTACGATCGCGATTGCATCAAGCTGACCCGCAGCGGCGCCCCGAATCTGATGGTCTTCAAGCGCTTCATCAAGTATGTGTATAAGGATGGAGAAGAGTCCGCGCAGGGCGGCGACGAGTAGCCGCTACTTTCTGAGGGTGTTACCCCCGGCTGCTGAAAAAGTGAGCAGGGCCTTTGCCGCGAGTGTGCCGGTTTCGTTGAAAATTTCGCATTCGGTGACGATGAAGTTGCGCCCCTTGCGCAACACCCGGGCATCTGCTTTCACGCGGCCGCCCGGCACCGGCTCCAGATAATTAATCTTCAATTCCAGCGTTGCAATCTCCACACCCTTGGGAACCACTGTATAAGCCGCGATCGCCGCGGTCGTGTCCGCCAGTGCGGCCAGGATGCCGCCGTGCACCACGCCGTGAATCTGCTTGTGGCGCGGGCGGACGTCCAGCCGGAATATCGCACGCCCGTTGTGAACACTCTCGACGTCGAAGCCGAGTAGTTCGGAGGATTTGCTCTCCTTCATGCGGCGCCGCACCAGTTCGGTCACTTGCTTTTCTTCCGGGGTCATTTTTCGCGACATTCGAATCAGCCTCTTTCAGTAAGCGGTAACTCCGCCATCCACGGGGATCACGGTTCCAGTCATCCAAGAGGATTCCTCGGACGCCAGAAATACGGCGAGTCCGGCGATATCGGCCCCAGTGGGATCGACGCCAGGAGGCTTTCGCGCGCCTGTCGGCCAGTTTCCGTGTCTGCAAACAGGTTCCGGGTCATGTCGGATTCCACGATGGAAGGGCAAAGACAGTTCACGCGGATGTTGTCTTGGGCATGATCGAGGGCCATAGCCTTGGTCAGCATGGTAACCGCCCCTTTGGAGGCGCAATAGGCCGCACGGTCACGGATGGCGACGATCCCAAGGACAGAGCCTACGTTGATGACCGAGCCGCCTCCGGCGCGGCGCATGGCGGGAAGCGCGGCGCGAGACATCAGGAAGGGTCCTTTAACGTTGGCGGCCATTACGCGGTCCCAGTCGTCTTCGGAGATGTTTTCAATCGTGGAGACACTGAGTGCCCCGGCATTATTGACCAGGACATTCACTTTTCCAAAAGCGTCCTCCGCGGCTTTCACCATGCGTTGAGTGTCCGCGGCTTTCGTGACGTCACACTCGAGTGCCAGTGCGGAACAGCCTGCCTGCTGCAAGAGGTGAAGGGTCTCGTCCAGCTTTTCTTTCCGGCGGCCAGCCACGGCGACCTGCGCGCCTTCGCGGGCAAAGGCTAGTGCAATGGCCTGTCCGATGCCAGTTCCCCCACCGGTAATCACCGCACTTTTTCCGGCCAGGCGTGTCACGTTCTCTCTCCCCCTTACGTCTAATCGGTGTACCATGCCGCAGGCAACATGGTACGCCAGATTGGCGGACGATTCGGTTCACACCTCACCTATGCGCATCGGTATCACAGGGTATCCCACCTATGGGGGATCCGGAGTCGTAGCGACGGAACTTGGTCAGGAGTTGGCAGCCAGGGGCCACGAGGTGCATTTCATTACTTCCGCACCGCCGATTCGGATGAATCCGAACGATCCGCGGATTCATTTCCACCAGGCAGAGGTGGTTTCTTATCCCTTGTTCGACCACTCCCCCTACACGCTTTCACTTGCCGTGAAAATGCTGGAGGTTTTTGAGAAAGAAGCGCTGGACATTTTGCATGTGCACTACGCGATTCCGCATTCGGTGAGCGCGTTGCTGGCCCGGCAGATGGCTTCGCCGCGGCGGCTGCCGTTTATTACCACCCTGCACGGAACGGACATTACCCTGGTGGGGAACAATCCGAACTTTTTGCCGATCACGCGGTATTCGATTGAACAGAGCGACGGGGTGACTTCGATTTCGAACTATCTGCTGCGGCAAACGGTCGCGGAATTTGGGATTAAGCGGCCGATCGAAGTGATTCCGAATTTCGTGAACTGCGACCTGTATGTGCGCAAACCATCGAAAAAGACGTGCTGTTTTTGGGCAAGCAGAACGGGATTAAGGAAAAGTTGGGGCAGGCGGATCTGTTTTTGCTTCCTTCGAAGCTCGAGTCCTTTGGTCTCGCCGCTTTGGAGGCGATGGCGTGCGAAGTGCCGGTGATCGCGACGAATGTTGGCGGCGTTCCGGAGGTCATTGAGCACGGTGTGGATGGTTACCTGGTGGAACCGGGCGACGTGAAGACCGCGGCGAAGTATGCGATTGATTTGCTATCGCGCCCAGACCGGGGACGCGAGATGGGGCAGTTGGCCCGCGTCAACGCCAAGAAGAAATTCTGCGCCAACGACGTCATTCCCATGTACGAAAATTATTACGAACAAGTCCTCGCCAGCAACTACTCCGCAAAAGCCGCCCGCTGAGTAAGCGTCGCCGGCAACCATCAACAAATTGTCGTCCTGAGGGCATCCGATGAGGATGCACGAAGGATCTCAACGTCGAATATTTGCGTGATGTTAGGGTTGAGATCCTTCGCGGCGCAAACTGCGCGCCACTCAGGATGACAATTTCGCTTCAGGTCTAGAAAAAATGCAAGTCTTCCTTGCTCAAGACTGGGCGCCGGCCTTTTGAGAAAAGCAGATCTTTCCCCGTGAAGAACGCTGGTTCGGGATAACACGGCGGCGTTTGTACTCAAAATTGCGGAAGGTCTTAGCCCTTGCGGGCCATGGAGCATTCGGTGTGGTCTGTGGCGGCGCAGCTCCGTTGCGTGGCAACCCAGCGATAACCGAAATGCAGCACCTTCATCGCGCCGGGAAGTTTTGCGAACCAGACCAGCGGGTGCGCCCACCAGATTTCACGCGCGACCGCGACGACGGCGTCGGCGCCGCCATACTGCTTTCCGTCGGACAGCAGGAAACGCAATTCCCTCAGTAGCAATTCCCTGTTCATTCCGAGCAGCGCTCCAACGCGGGGATCCTGCAGTGGAGCCACAGCCATGCCACGGCGTCTCAGAATCGGAGCGATCCAGCGGGCACTGCGGGTGCAGAAGTCGCACTCGGCGTCGAAGAAGAGCCAGCCTTTGGCGTGGCGTCCTTTTCCGTCTGTGTAGTCGTTCGCGAGGGAAATCATGGTCTGCCTTCTTCTCTGCGGAACTCGGTGTCCTCTGTGTCTCTGCGCTAGCTTTGGCAAAGCGCCCGCCTCGGAAGGCGGCCGCTACAAAAACGAACTTCGCCGAACGACTCGAATCAACCGGCTTTCTTTTTGTCGGCGCCTAGCAGCGTGATTACCTTGCCGCGTAACTTCCCTACGCCTTTCAACGCGCCCACGGGCATGCGGAGGATTTCCTCGAACAAGCCGCTCATGATTGTGAGGAAATCGAGCATGCTTTCGAGGCGCTCGCGGGTGTAAGCGTCTCCTGCTGGTGCGGTCTTCAATTCCTGAACGCACTCGGCGAGGACACGAAGCGTCGGGTCGATCTCGCGGCGCTTTCGTTCTTCGGAGACGGTGCGAAATATTTCCCAGACGTCTTTGGTCGTCTGAAAGTGGTCGCGGCGGTCTCCGAGCACGTGGACCAGGCTGACGATGCCCCAGCCCTGCAATTCGCGCAGGCTGGTGCTGACGTTGGAACGGGCCACGGAAAGGGTGGCGGAAATTTCGTCCGCGGGGACGGGAGTTGGGGAGAGGAACAAAAGGGCGTGAACCTGGGCGACAGTGCGGTTGATGCCCCACTTGGTGCCCATTTCGCCCCAGTGGAGGATGAATTTCTGTGCGACGGGGGTGAGTGCTGGTTTGGTTGTATCAGTCATTTCAGTCTCAACTGAATATACTGTATTGACATGCGGATGTCAAGAGGGGATTTTCGATGCGTACATGAGGCGGGGATTTTCTGGCTCCCGCGGATTTAGAAGACGCTGACTTCGGGGATGGCCGGAGCTAGTTCGGGGACGTCGATGCGGATGGTGGTTCCCTGCCCTTCGCGGCTTTCGATTTCGAGCTGGAAATCCTCGCCATAGAGAACGCGCAGGCGCTCGCGGACGTTGCTGAGGCCAATGCCTTCCACATAGACGTGGGGCATTTTTTCTTCGGAGATGCCCACACCGTTGTCGGCAATTTCGATTTGCAGGCGTCCGTTTTTGCTGGTGGTGCGGAGCAGGATGCGGCCGCCTTCGAGCTTTGGTGCGAGTCCGTGCTTCAGGCTATTTTCGACCATCGGCTGCAGCAACATGCTGGGGATGAAAGTCTCCAGGGTCACTTCGTCGATTTCTTTCACGATATCGAGGTTGTCGTGGCCAAAGCGGGCGACCTCGATATCGAGATAGTCGTCGATGAAGGAGAGTTCTTCGCGCAGGGGCACGAAAGTTTCATGCTTGCGTAGGAGGCGGCGCAGGATGTTGCTGAGCTTCAGGACAACGCCGCGGGCGGAGTCGGGATCGATGCGGATAAGCGCGGAAACCGTGTTCAGAGTATTAAACAAGAAATGAGGATTGATCTGGCTGGAGAGCGCATCCATTCTGGCGCGCAGCAGGAGTTGCTGGTGGCGTTCGAGGTTCATCTCGATGCGGGTGTTGTTCCAGATTTTCAGTGGCGAGGCGACGGACATCAGGGTGGCGATGAGCACCAGGGCGAGCTGCCAGTTCCACTGAGGATCAAGGGCGAAGAGCCATTTGGGCTTGGTTGCTTCAACGAGCGCGACACGGCCGAGTTCCAGGCCGACGCAGGTCAAGAGCGGTAGCATCTCCCACATGATTTCGGTGTCGCGGATCATGCGCATCAGCGCTTTGGGAATATTTAGAAATGTGAAGGGGCCGAAGTTCCAGAGCGCTTCCTTGTCGGGAATCACCTGGCGGATCAAGCCGCCGAGCAATCCTGCGGTTGCGGCCGCCGGCATACCAAGCCACTCGTGGGCCATCAGTGCGGGAATGGTGATGATGGCGCCGCCGATGGGTCCGACAACGCGGCCGCCCAGCAGGCCCATCAGGAATGCACCTTCGAGGGAGAGATCGGCGAAGCGGTAGTAAGGGCTGACCAGGCGCAGAGTGACACCGACGATGAGCGGCGGGGTCATGAAGAGCATGAGTTTCAATTTTTGGTCGGCGTCGCGCTCTTCGGTGAAGAGCACGCGGCGGAAAGTATTCCAGCGGGCGAGAAGGGCGGCAATGGACGACGCGACGCCCACTTTAAGGAGCAGCGTAAAGAGGAGTTCCCGGATTGAGAGCGTTGCGTCCACGGTGCGTGCCAGGCAGGCTAACGCCGGCCAAATCCCACCCTATTGTAATGAATCCCGGGCGGATTGCTGAGCCCTTCGTGCGGGAATTGCGCTGCCTGCTATACTGAACTTTTCCTATGGCGAAGAAATCCCATCCAATGAAGCCGAAGCACGGAGCGAAGAGCTCACTCAGCGTGGCTGCTAAAGCGGTGCTTCCGACGAAGTTCGGGAAATTCTCAATTTATGGGTTCGAGGGCCGTGGGCCGCAGGAAGAAGCGGTGGCCTTGGTGCGGGGGAATTTGAAAGGCCGGGTGGCGCCGCTCGTGCGCGTGCATTCGCAGTGCCTCACGGGCGATGTGCTGGCTTCGCTGCGCTGCGATTGCCGTGCGCAACTGGAGCTTTCACTGAAGAAAATCTCAGAAGCGCCGTCCGGGATTCTTCTGTACCTGCCGCAGGAAGGGCGCGGCATCGGCCTGATGAATAAGTTGCGCGCCTATGAATTGCAGGACGGCGGCATGGACACGGTGGAAGCCAACGAATCGCTGGGATTCGCGGCGGACGCGCGGGAGTACGATTTTCCTGCAAAAATTTTGAAGAAGCTGGGTGCGACGCGCATCCGGCTGCTTTCCAACAACCCGGACAAGATTCGGCAGCTTGAATCGGCGGGCATTCGCGTGGTGGAGCGGGTGCCGTGCCAGCCGAGGCTCTCGAAGATTTCCCGGGCCTACCTGCAAACCAAGAAGCGTAAGATGGGGCACCTGCTCGAGGGCGTGTAGTTTTCCAGCGACCTCCGCACAGGAGGCTGCATGACGCCAGTCATTCAACAAACGGTACGTTTCCGCACTACTCCGCACGAGCTTTTCGAGATGTTCCTCGACTCAAGAAAACATTCGCAATCCACAGGCATGCCCGCACGCATCAGCCGCAAGATTGGCGGGGGGTTCCGGGCATTTGACGGAGCGTTGGAAGGCAAGAATCTGCTGATCGTTCCGGGCAAGCAGATCGTGCAGCTCTGGCGGGCGACCCATTGGAACAAGGATGATTGGTCGATCCTGATCTTGACGTTCAGCAAGGTGGCGGGCGGCGCGCAGATTGATTTAGTGCATGTGGGAGTGCCGGCTTACGATCACAAGGGAGTGCGGGAGGGGTGGCCGAAATATTACTGGCGGCCGTGGAAGAAAATCTTGATGAAGTGAGGGATGGATTGCGGGAGCCTAATTAGAGCGTGTGGTCGTGGTGGAGTTTGGCGATGGGGTTGAAACTGTAAAAGCGGGCCGACCGGGTCGGCCCGCACTCAAAAGTAGGGGCTAGCCGCCGCCTACGAATTGGACTATTTCCAGGCGGTCGCCTGCCGCCACGCGGGTTTGTTCCCATTTGGTTTTCGGCAGGATTTCGAGATTGTACTCGATGGCTACGCGTCCAGGGTTGAGTCCCAGATGGTCGAGAAGGGCGCGCACACTGGTGCCGGGCGGCAATTGTTTCGCTTCTCCGTTGACGTGCACGTGAATTGCTTCGGCCATGGCCACATCATACTGCAGGAACGCGGGGTTTCGCACGAAGTGAAAACCGGAGCAGCGCGCTGCTCTTGTTCGCTTCCGCACGAACCACCAGGGCGGGCTCAGCGCCTGTAAGCTTGGGCATCTCGAAGCATATTGTCGCTTGCCCATCGTCTCCGGTCCGGCTGGAAAAAGGTGACTGACCGCTGCCTTCAATTTCGGCGCTCACACTTGCGCCTGAAATGTTTGCTCCGCCTTCCTCTTTGACCGCGACGTGAAGCGTTGCCTGTTTCCCCGCCAGCCAAGAACGCGCGTTCAGGAGTTCCAGAACCAATTTTGCCGGCGGCACGACTGCGACGGAAGGCTTCTCCACGTTCGCGCGGGCTTGATCGGAATGTCCAGAAGCCGCATTCGCTGAGGCGGAAGTAGGTTGAGGTATCGCCAATTGCAATTCGCCGCTGCGGATCGCCTCGAGAACGGTGCGGTGCTGCTCATCAACGCGAAGTTTCAACGCGTGCTGATTGTCTTCATTTAGGGGGAGCAGATCATGGTAATTGTTCGTGCGGCGATGGAGGACCCGGCCCAGATAGTAGACCGTAGTATCAATCATGCAGTTAGTGCCGCCGCGATCTTCGGTCTGCACATGCAAGGTGTTCGCTCCTAACTTGATATTAGAGTTGTGCCCGAAGACCATCATCTTCCCCTGTGCTCGCTTCCGCGCCGACTGACACCCGCACCGTCTGCCACGCGCGCCACAAAATTTTTTGCGGGAGTATTTGACCGCGTGGCTCCCCACTCGCTATTATAACGCTTCGACTATGACTCCCACCGGCCTGCAAGCATACGTTCCCCTAGTGATACACCTGCTGGTGGCTGCTTTTCTTGCCGGCTTGCTGATTATGCTATCGACGCTGGTGGGCTGGAAGCGGCCCAACAAGGCGAAGCAACAGCCCTACGAGTGCGGCATCACGCCTACCGGTGACGCGCGCGATCCTTTTTCGGTTAAGTTTTACCTGATCGCCATGGTGTTCATTCTTTTCGACGTGGAGGCCATCTTTCTGTACCCCTGGGCTTTCATTTTCAAGGATTTAGTACGCAATGTGGCAACACGATGGTTCGGCTTCATGGAAATGATGATCTATGTCGCCATCCTTTTGGTCGGTTACTTCTATCTCTTGAAGAAGGGCGCACTCGACTGGAACAAGACACAAAAGTAAGGCCAGCCGCCCTTCAAGGAACTCATTAACGTGCCGCAGCCCGCTGATGCAAACGCTAGTGTTGTTGTCGGAAGTCTTCGCGCGTGGAAACCGGAGAGCGTTTCGCGAGTGATTGAGTACCGCGGCGAGACGACCATCGTGGTGCCCCACAAATTGCTGCTGGCCGCCGCAAAGGTATGCAAAGAGGATCCCGCGCTGAATTTTAATCAGCTGAGCGACGCCACCTGCGTGGACCGCTTCCCAAACGAGCCGCGATTTGAGTTGAACTACCAGCTGCTTTCCATTCCCCGGCTGGCGCGGATTCGCCTGCGCACAAGCATCAGCGGGCAGCAGCCGGTGATTGATTCGCTGGAGCCCCTGTGGCCCGGGGCCAACTGGATGGAGCGAGAGATCTTCGACCTGTTCGGCATTCGGTTTGAGGGGCATTCGGATTTGCGCCGGATCCTTTTGCCCGATGAGTTTGAAGGAGCGCCGCTTAGCCGGGATTTTCCGGTGGAGGGCAAGCGCTAGATTCCGCGCGGCGGATTGATACCCATGACAACGGTTGACACAGCAGTCGGCGTCTCGAAAACAATGGTCCTGAATATGGGCCCGCAACACCCGTCGACGCACGGGGTGTTGCGCGTTTTGCTGGAACTTGACGGCGAAAACGTGGTGACGGCGGTGCCCGACCTGGGCTACCTGCACACGGGGATCGAGAAGAGCTGCGAGGACAAAACGTACTCGCAGGCGATTACGCTGACTGACCGGATGGATTACCTGAATCCGCTGGGCAACAATCTGGTGTACTGCCTGGCGGTGGAAAAATTGCTGGGACTGGAGATACCGAAGCGCGCGCAGTACATCCGCGTGATGATGGTGGAACTCCAGCGAATTTCTTCGCATTTGGTATGGCTCGGAACGCATGCGCTGGATATGGGCGCGATGTCGGTAATGCTCTATTGCTTCCGCGAGCGCGAAGAGATTCTGAAGATCTTTGAGCGTTTTGCCGGGCAGCGCATGATGACCAGCTACATCCGCATCGGCGGACTGGCGCTGGAACCTCCCGCGGGTTGGCGCGAGATGGTGAAACGATTCCTGGACATGATGCCGTCGCGGATTGATGAATACGAAGAGTTGCTCACCAACAACAGAATCTGGCATGGCCGCCTGAAAGGCGTCGGGCACCTGCCCGCGGAAACATTGATTGCGATGAGCACTACCGGGCCGGGTTTGCGCGCGGCCGGCGTGGCCTTTGACAATCGCAAGGCGTTTCCTTATTCATCCTATGAAGAGTTTGAGTTCGATGTGCCGACGCGGACGGAATCCGATTGTTTCGCACGCTATCTGGTGCGTGTGCAGGAAATGCGGGAAAGCTTGAAGATCGTGCGCCAGGCGATGGGGAAAATCACCGACCAGGGCGAGATCAGGTCCGAAGCGCCGGGCATTGTGCCGCCGCAGCGCGAGAAAATGAAAACGGAGATGGAAGCGCTGATCTACCACTTCAAGATTTTCACCGAAGGCTTTTCGCCGCCGCCGGGTGAAGTTTATGTCCCGGTCGAATCGCCGCGGGGCGAGTTGGGCTGTTTCATTGCCAGCGATGGGTCTCCGAAACCTCTGCGCGTGCATTTCCGCGGGCCGTCTTTTGTGAACTTGCAGGCGCTTCCGCTGATGGTGAAGGGCCAGTTGATCGCCGATACCGTGGCCTCTATCGGGACCATTGATATCGTTCTCGGAGAAGTGGACAGATAATTCCTATGGAACTCAGCCCAAAACTCACCGCGAAATTCGACAAACTCCAGAGCAGCTATCCGGTGAAGCGCAGCGCGCTTATTCCGATGCTGATGTACGGGCAGGACGAACTCGGCTCGGTGAGCGATGAACTGATTGCGGAGATTGCGAAGCGTCTGGGCCTGAATAACGTGCAGGTGGAAGAGACGCTGGCGTTTTATTCGATGCTGCACCGCAAGCCGATCGGCAAACACCACGTGCAGGTGTGCACCAACGTGGCATGCATGCTGCGCGGTGGCGCGGAACTTCTGGAGCACGCCAAGAAGCGGCTGGAAATCGGACACAAGGAAGTCACGAAGGACGGGGTTTTCTCGCTGGAAGAAGTGGAGTGCATCGGTGCCTGCACCGGCGCGCCTGCGATCCAGGTGAATTACGATTTCTACGAGAACGTGACGCCGCTGAATTTGGATCGGCTGATCGAGGATCTCGACAAGGGAAAGCGGCCGGAGCCGCAAGGGGTCATCAGCGGGGCGCTGCATGATCGCGCGAAGCAGGAAACGCCGCTGATCAGCAAGCGCTGGGGCATCAAGGATTCCCACAAGATCGACGTGGCGCTGCAGCATGGGGCATACCAGGCGTTGGATAAAGCGCTGAAGCAGATGACCCCGGAAACGATTATTGACGAGGTCAAGAAATCCAGTCTGCGCGGCCGCGGCGGAGCGGGCTTCCCAACGGGGTTGAAGTGGTCGTTCGTGCCCAAAGATTCGCCGAAGCCAAAATACGTGATTTGCAACGCCGACGAATCCGAGCCGGGAACCTGCAAAGACCGGCCGCTGATGGAAATGGACCCGCATCAACTGATCGAGGGGATTACGATTGCCGGCCGGGCCATCAATGCCCACAACGGATTCATTTATATTCGCGGCGAATATCGCTACGTGCTGGACATTGTGGAAGCGGCGATCGCCGAAGCTTACGAGCGCGGCTATCTGGGCAAAAATATTCTCGGTTCCGGATTTGATTTTGACCTGCTGATTCATACGGGCGCGGGCGCTTACGAGTGTGGCGAGGAATCGGCGCTGATGGAGTCGCTGGAAGGCAAACGCGGGAATCCTCGAATCAAGCCTCCCTTCCCTGCCGTCGTGGGACTCTACGGCTGCCCCACGATCATCAACAATGTGGAAACATTGAGCGCGGTTCCTGCGATCATTCTCGAGGGCGGCGAAACCTACGCCAATCGCGGCACGCCGAAAAATGGCGGCACGCGCCTGCTTTGCGTATCGGGCAGCGTGAACAAGCCAGGGATTTATGAGATTCCGCTGGGCATGAACATGAAAAAGTTCATTGATGAAATGGCGGGGGGTATGCGCAACGGGAAGAAGCTGAAGGCCGTGATTCCCGGCGGAAGCTCCTGCCCGGTGTTCAAGGCCGACGAAATCGACATCGCGATGGACTATGACACCGTCGCCAAGGCCGGCTCGATGCTCGGCTCCGGCGGCATGGTGGTGATTGACGAAGACACCTGCATGGTGGACATGGCGCGGCGGATCATGCATTTCTACGCGCACGAATCCTGCGGCTGGTGCATTCCCTGCCGCGAAGGAACAAGCTGGCTGAAGAAAATGCTGGAGCGCTTCCACGCAGGCCTGGGCCGGCCGGAAGATATCGACCTGATCGGCGAGCTTTCGAAAAACATGCTGGGGCGGACGTTCTGCCCGCTCGGAGACGCCGCGGCGATGCCGACGATCAGCATCGTGCAGAAATTCCGCAACGAGTTCGAGGATCATTTGCAGGGGCGTTGTGCGTACAACAAATCCGCTGAAGCGTTAATCGGTTCGCGGTAGGAACTCATGGCCGAAACGAAACTAGTTCATCTGAAGATTGACGACCGCGACGTGGAGGTTCCCGCCGGAACGCTGGTGATTGAAGCGACGCGGCGGCTGGGCATTGAAGTCCCGTCGTTCTGCTACTACCCGGGACTTACGTTGCAGGCGGCTTGCCGGATGTGCCTGATCGAAGTGGAAAAGGCGCCGAAGCTGCAAACCGCGTGCACCCAGGTGGTCGCGGAAGGCATGGTGGTGCGCACCAACACCGAGCCGGTGCGCAACGCGCGGAAGTTCATGCTGGAATTCCTGCTGAGCAACCACCCACTCGATTGCCCGGTCTGCGACAAGGGCGGCGAGTGCGAGTTGCAGGACATGGTGTTCCGCTACGGGGCAGACACCAGCCGCTTCGTGGAAGAAAAGATTCACCGGCCCGAAGAAAAATGGTCGGACCTGGTGTATTACGATGCGCCCCGCTGCATCTTGTGCTTCCGATGCGTGCGCGTTTGCGATGAAGGCATGGATGTGAAGGCGTTGGGCGTGGGAATGCGCGGCGCGCATTCGATTATCATCCCCAACCGCGAAGATCACCTGGAATGCGAAGAGTGCGGGATGTGCATTGATATTTGCCCGGTCGGTGCGCTGACCAGCGGAACGTACCGCTACAAGACGCGGCCGTGGGAAATGCAGTATGTGTCGACGATCTGCACGCACTGCTCGAACGGCTGCAAGACCACGCTAAGCGTGCGCAACCACGAGATTCTTCGCGCGAATAATCGAGACCTTTCGGGCATCAACAAAGAGTTCCTGTGCGTGAAGGGCCGCTTCGGTTTTGATTTCACGAAGCACCCGGAACGCCTGAAACAGCCTTTGCTGCGCAAGGGCGATAGCTGCTGCCTGTCTCCTGGGAAGAAGCCGCGCAGGCTGCGGCCGCCAAGTTAAAAGAGCTGCACATGGCGTACGGCGGAGAAGCGATCGGCTTCATCGGCTC
>WNEZ01003613.1_pt1 | contig 13329 bp, 5 predicted proteins | sample 5400521 | NCBI WGS metagenome assembly WNEZ01 (sample SAMN13153339, study PRJNA577476) | soil metagenome | isolation source: 120 cm saprolite under Douglas fir tree site 2 hole 1 replicate 1 | place: USA:California | collected 2015-04-18 | reverse complement strand
CGAGCGGGGGACCGTACTTCGAAGCGGTGACGCCCGACTACTTCCGGACGATGGGGGCCGCCGTGCGTCGCGGCCGCGCCTTGGTCCCGACGGACGTCGCGGGAGCACAGCGGGTCGCCGTCGTGAACGAGACGATGGCCCGGCGCTATTGGCCCGGGCAGGACCCGCTCGGCAAGTGCTTGAAGATCATCAGCCCGGCCGCGCCGTGTACCGAGGTCGTCGGAGTGGTCGAAGACGCCCGGCTCAACTCAGTGACGGACGAGGGCGCTATCCAATACTTCATCCCGCTCGCGCAAGCAGACTCGGTCACGAGCTCGCCTGTCACGGCCCTTCTCGTCCGCACCAAGGGCCCGGCGGACGCGTTGGTCGGTGCCGTGCGACGCACCATCCAAGAAACGGCGGCGGACTTTCCTTATCCGAGCATCGATCCGATGCCCCGACTGTTCGCATCGCAGCTCCGTCCTTGGCGCCTGGGCTCGATACTCCTGAGCCTGTTCGGAGCCCTGGGCCTCGTGCTCGCGGGCGTAGGGCTCTACGGCGTGCACAGCTACGTCGTGTCCCAGCGCACCCAGGAGATGGGTATCCGGATCGCGCTCGGTGCGGGACGGCGCGAGATCCTCCAGCTCATCATGGGACAGGCCCTGCGCGTGACAGGGTGGGGTCTCGTGCTCGGCGCCGCGGGGGCGCTGGCGGTGGGTCGTGCGATCGCTTCGCTGCTCTACGGCGTCAAGCCACACGATCCGCTCGTGCTTTCGCTGGTGATGGTGATTCTCGGGGCGGTCGCGGCCGTTGCGAGTTACCTCCCCGCCCGCCGAGCGACGAAGATCGATCCGATGGTGGCCCTGAGGTACGAATGATCGACGCGCTCGCACAGGATCTGCGCTACGCGCTGCGCACATTCGCCCGCAGTCCGGGGCTCGTCGCCGCTGCGGTCGTGTGCCTGGCGCTCGGCATCGGCGCGAACGCCACGATCTTCGGCGTCGTAGATACGCTGCTGTTTCGGGCGCCGCCGCACGTTCAAGATCCGGGGCGGGTTGCCCGGCTCTACTTCCGCATGAATCTCCCCCCGTACGGCACGGCGACCGGGAGTATCACTGGCTACCCGCTGTACGCATCGCTGCGCGACGGTGCGCACGCGTTCGAGGGACTCGCGGCCTTCACCTATGCGCAGCGCGCGAGTCTGGGCCGAGGCGCCGAGGCGAGGCGAGTGGATCTGGTACTCGCATCCGCAAGCTTCTTCCCGCTGCTCGGCATCCGTCCCGCTCTGGGCCGCTTCTTCACAGCGGACGAGGACCGTCCCGGTGGGCCGGCGTTCGTCGTGCTGAGTTTCGGGTTTTGGCGCTCTGCGTTCGGGAGTGACTCCGCGGTCATCGGGAGACAGCTGCAGCTCGGACGCAGCAGCTACACCGTCATCGGGATCGCACCGGACCGGTTTACCGGGGTGAACCTGGAGAATGTGGACGTGTGGGCGCCAATCGCGACCGCGACGCCCGAGCTCATGGGCCCTGGTTCTATGAATCGCGGCTCCTATTTCCTGCAGATCATCGGCCGGGTCGACAAGGGCGGCGCGGCGACGGCGGCGCGCCAGGCGACGCTCGTGTTTCGTGCGGACGACGTGTACTCAAGGCGGGACTCGAATGCGGTGGTCCTGCTCGGACCGATCCAGCATGCGCGCGGGCCGGAGCTGTCGCAGAACGCCAAGGTATCCATCTGGCTCGCTGCCGTCGCAATCATTGTGCTCCTCGTTGCGTGCGCGAACGTGGCGAATCTGCTGCTCGCCAGGTCGCTGCAGCGCCAGCGTGAAGTCGCGATCCGGCTGGCGCTGGGAGCCGGATGGTGGCGGCTGACACGTCAGGTTCTGACCGAGAGTCTCGTTCTCGCGATCGCGGGAGGAATCGCGGCGCTGTTCGTGACGTTGTGGGCCGGACCGCTGATTCGCGCGTTCCTCCTGCCGAACACGCCAGCCTTCACCGAACCGGTCGACGCTCGAGTGGTTGCGTTCACAGCCGCGGTCGCGCTGTTCACTGGAGTCATCGTGGGTGCGGTTCCGGCGTGGCAGCTGGCGCGGCGTGACCTGACGCCGGCGCTCAAAGCCGGGACCGGCGAGGGACGCTATCAGCGCTCGCGACTGCGGTCCGGATTGCTCGTGGCGCAGGTCGCCCTGACGGTCGTGCTCGTTATCGGGGCCGGCCTCTTCACTCGCAGCCTGCGAAACGTCGAGGGGCAAAACTTCGGCTTCGATCCGGTGCACACGCTGCTAGCGACGATCGACTTGCGGGCCGCCGGATACACTCCCGCCCAGATCAATGCCGTCCACCTTCAGATCCTAGCGCGTGTCGAGGCGCTGCCGGGCGTCGAAGCCGCCGCGGCCACCGTCGCCCACCCGCTCGGTTGGGCCAATGGTTGCTGGGTGTCCATCCCGGGCCGCGACTCGATGCCGCAGCTCTCGACGGGCGGACCGTACTGCCAGCAGGTGACGCCCGGTTACTTCGCGGCGACGGGGACGCCGTTGCGCGGGCGCGCATTCACGTCTACCGACCGCACAGGGTCGGTCGCGATCGTGAACGAGACGATGGCCCGCCTCTTCTGGCCAGGGGAAAACCCGATCGGCAAGTGCTTCGTGCCGGGCGACGGGAAGATCTGTACCGAAGTAATTGGGGTCGTGCCGGACGCGCGCCGCTTCAACGCCGTCGAAGAAGCATCGATGACCTTCTACGTCCCGTTTTCCGGTGACTCGAGTCAATTCATCACCGCCCTCGTTGTTCGGGCGGACGGCCAGGCGCAGGACTTGATCGGGCCGATCCGCGCCGCGATTCAAGAGACGGCGCCGAATCTTCCGTTCGCGCAGATCACGCCGCTCGCCGACCTGCTTGCGCCATCGATTCGGCCGTGGCGTCTCGGCACTGCGATGTTTTCCGGCTTCGCGCTGCTCGCGCTTGTGCTGTCGGCGGTCGGGCTGTACGGCGTGCTCGCCTACATCGTGACCCAGCGGACGCACGAGATGGGCGTGCGCGTGGCCATGGGCGCGCAACGGTGGGACGTGCAGCGGCTCATGGTCTCACATGGCGTGCGGGTCGCCGCACTGGGCGCGGCACTCGGTGCGCTCGCGGGCCTGGTGGCTGGACGGGTGCTGAGCTCGCTGCTGTACGGCGTCTCGCCGCGCGATCCCCTCGTTCTCTTCGCCGCCGTCCTCCTACCGGTCGTCGTCGCGGCCTTCGCGAGTTATCTCCCCGCCCGCCGCGCGTCACGCATCGATCCCGTGATAGCGCTGAGGCACGAATGAGCGCACTGCTCCAGGATCTCCGCTTCGCGGTCCGCCAGCTCATCAAGCGCCGCGGCACGACGGTGTTGATCATCGTCATTCTCGCCCTCGGCATCGGCGCGAACACGACCGTCTTCACGCTCATCAATGCGACTCTGTTTCGGCCGGTCCCCGCCACCGAACCGGACCGGTTGGTATGGCTGCATACCGAGACCGCGAATCGGAGCGAGCGCAACCTCTCCTATCCTGAGTATCGCGAGTTCCGTGATCGCGTGAACGCCTTCGACGGACTCATCGCCTCCGAGTACGTGTCGCTGACGCTGGGCGGTGAGACGCCTGAGCGGACGCGCGGGCTGCTCGTTTCCGGCAACTACTTCGATGTCCTCGGTGTGCGCGCCGCGCGTGGGCGCACATTCCTTCCCGAGGAGGACTCGGCGCCCGGGGCCCACCCCGTGATCGTGCTGGGATACGACTTGTGGCAACGGCGCTTCGGCGGCAGCGTGGCCGTGCTCGACAGCGCGATCGAGATCAACGGTCATCCATTCACCGTCGTCGGGATCGCGGCGAGGGGATTCGAGGGCATCGAGTCCGGAGGCGAAGTGGAGATGTGGGTGCCCCTGGCGATGATCGCTCTGGCGTGGCCGGCGGAGCGCGATCGCCTGACGAAGAACGAAACGTGGTTGCACGTCGTCGGCCGACTCGGACCGGCTGTGACGGTCGTCCAGGCCACGGCAGCGGCCAGCCAGGTCGCGCGCACGCTCCGCGTACCGGCGTCGTCGCGTTCAGGGTTGACGGGCGCGTCGGTCACGCAGTTGAACAGCGGTGGACTGCGCGCCAAGCCCCTCCACGAGGCGCAGGCGGCGTTCGCGATGCTGATCGCCATCACCCTGATCGTTCTGCTCGTCGCCTGTGCCAACGTGGCCAACCTGTTGCTCGCGCGCGCGATCGAGCGGCGCAAAGAGCTGGCGGTACGGCTGTCCCTCGGGGCCTCGCGCGGCCGTCTGATACGACAGCTGCTCACCGAATCCGTCCTCCTCAGCTTTGTCGCGGCAGGCGCCGGAATTCTGCTGTCCTTCTGGCTGCTCGATACCCTGCTGCACTTCACGGCGGTGTCCGCAGAGCTGCCGAGCGCGGCGCGCCCCGATGGACGTGTGCTCGCGTTCACGACGGGACTGGCGCTGGTCACCGGGCTTGGCTTCGGGCTGGTGCCGGCATTGGGCGCGACCCGTTTGTCGCTTACGCCGGCGCTGAAAGATGACGGCGCGGCGAGCTCCGGTGGCTCGCACCGACTGCGCAACGGGCTTGTCGTAGCGCAAGTCGCGGTGTCGCTGACATTGGTGATTGCCGCCGGCCTGTTCTTCCGGAGCTTCGGCAAGGTCATGAGCGTCGATCCCGGCTTCAGGGTGACGGGTGGCGTCGCTGCGTCGTTCGATCTCGCGGCAGAGGGCTTCACGCCGCAGCAGCGCGCGATGTTCTACCGCCAGCTCCTCGATCGCGCGCGAGCGCTTCCGGGCGTGCGCTCAGCGAGCATCGGGAGCATGCCGTTAAGCCATCAGGGCCAGGGAGACCGTTTCGAGGCCGCAGGCGCTGCGGCCGCTCCTGAGTACGGCGCAATGTTCGCGGCTGTGTGGCCGGGCTACTTCGAGACGATGGGAATCCCGCTGCTGCGAGGCCGCGATTTCGCGGCGCCCGACGACGCATCCGCGCCACCGGTGATCATCGTAAATCAGACGTTCGCCCACTGGTTGTGGCCCAATGGCGATGCGCTCGGCAAGCTCGTGCGCATGGGTGACGCAGGCCAGCCGCTGCGTGAAGTCGTGGGCATCGTGCGCGATGCCAAGTACGTGCGCCTCACCGAGGACGGCTACGAGTTCGCCTATCTGCCCGAGCGGCAATTGGGCTCGCGCACGCCGGGCGTCTCGCTCGTCGTCCGGGCGAGCGGGAATTCAGCGCTGATTGTTCCCGCGCTTAGCCGTCTTGTCCACGAGCTCAGTCCCCGGCAGCCGGTCTTCCAGGTAACGACGTTCGACGACGTCATCGCGCGTAGTGCCGCGCCGCACCGCCAGCAGGCACAGCTGCTGGCATTGTTCGGCGCGCTTGTACTCGGGGTGGCGGCTCTCGGTTTGTACGCGGTCGTCACGTACGCGGTGAATGTGCGGACGCGCGAGATCGGTGTGCGGATGGCGCTGGGTGCGGGACGCGGACACGTGGTCGGACTGTTCATACGGCAAGGTGTGCTGCTCGCGGTCCTGGGCGTCGTCATCGGAGCGGGATTGAGCGCGGCGGCAGGCCGCGTGCTGTCGGCAACGCTGTACGGGATCACCCCGACCGACCCGATCGCCTTCCTCGCGGGTGCGGCGGTCTTGTGTGTGATGGCAGCCGTCGCGAGCTATCTCCCCGCCCGCCGCGCGTCGCGCGTCGATCCGGTAGTGGCGCTCCGCCATGAATAGTCCCCAGCCCCCAGCCCCCAGGCCCTAGGCTCTGACATGCTCCAAGACCTCCGATACGCTCTGCGCGCGCTGCGGCACAGCCCCGGCTTCACCATCGTGGTCGTGCTCACTCTGGCGCTCGGCATCGGCGCCAACACCGCAATCTTCAGCGTCGTTCGCGGCGTGTTGCTCAGGCCGCTGCCCCACCGCGACGGCGATCGCTTGGTCTACCTGCGACAGTCCACCGACGGCCCCGGCGGCGAGAGCGTCACCTTCTCCGTTCCCGAGGTGCGTGATCTGCGCAACGGCGTGCCGGCGCTCGCCGGCATCGCGGAGTACTCCAGTTGGGATGGAATCCTCCGGGGTAACGACGGCGCGATCCGCATCAACACCGGCCTCGTGACCGGAAACTATTTCGAGGTCATGGGGCTCTCGCCCGTGCTCGGCCGAGTGACGCGGCCCAGCGACGACGGGCCGGGAGCTGCACCCGTGGCGGTGCTCACATATGACTTCTGGCTGAACCGCTTTGGCGGAGACTCGGGGATCGTCGGGAAGCAGGTCATACTGGACAACAGGTCCGTGACGGTGATCGGAGTGCTCCAGGCGGCGCCGTTCTTTCCGAATCGTATCGATGCGCTGCTCAACATGGTGAACAGCCCTCACCACGTGAGCGCCATGATGGTGGAGGGCCGGAGCCACCGGATGACCGAGGTGGTGGCTCGCCTCACACCGGGCGCCACGGTGGCTCAAGCAAGGGCCCAGGTCGAAGTGGTCTACACGCGGCTGCGGAGCGAGTTCAAGAACGACTACGATGCAGCCTCCCATTACCGCGTCGCCGTCATCCCCTTTCACGAGGTGCTCGGCGAGCGCGCGCGGCTCACGCTGTGGCTGCTGATGGGCGCCGCTGCGTTCGTCCTGGTGATCTCGGCCGCCAATGTCGCCAACCTGACGCTCATGCGGGGCGTGCGGCGGGAACACGAGCTGGCGGTGCGCGCGGCGCTCGGCGCGGGCGTGGGGCGACTGCGGCGGCTGCTGCTCGTCGAAAACCTCCTGCTGGCCGTCGTGGGAGCGGTCCTGGGCGTGGCCCTCGCCGTGAACGGCGTCGGGCTGCTGACGTCGCTGGCCGCGCGGTATTCGTCGCGGGCGAGCGAGATCCGCCTGGACGCCGTGGTCCTGGGCTTCGCGCTGGCGCTCTCGGTGGCAGTCGCGCTGCTGCTCTCGTTCCTGGCCTCCCTGCCGAAGGAGGGGGGCGTGGCTTCCTGGATGCTGGCGGGCGGGCAGCGGATGAGCGCCAGCGTATCGAAGCACCGGCTCCAGCGCGGACTGGTCGTCGTCCAAGTGGCCGTCTCGGTGGTGCTGCTTGCGGGGGCCGGCTTGCTCACCCGCTCCATGATGCGCCTGGCCGACGTGAACACCGGTCTCAGGACCGAGGAAGTGCTCACGATGCAGGTGTCGCTGCTCAGTCCCGCCGAGTTCCGTAATCCCGGGGCCGACGCCGCGGCCAAAGCGCGCTACGACCTGATGGCACGCGAGATCTCGGCGCTTCCCGGGGTCGTCGAGGTGGGACTCGGCTCCCCGATGCCGCTGCGCGGCTCGGACGTCCGATTCGACGTCAAGGTGGAAGGCAGGTCCCTGGCCCCGGGCGAAGCGATCCCGCGCGCCGAGCTTCGCACAGCCGACCCGACGTTCTTCGGGGCCTCGGGGACTCCCCTAATCGCGGGACGCCCGTTCGCCACGACCGACGGGGCCGGCTCGGGCAAAGTCGTGATCATCAACCGGACGTTGGCCGACCGCCTCTTCCCCAACGAGGACCCGATCGGCAGACGGATCGCGTGGACGGGGGAGGTGCTACGCTTCAGCCCCCTCAGCGAGGATTGGCGCACGATCGTGGGCGTCGCCGGCAATACGCAGGACGGAGGGCTGGACGCGGAGCCTCGAGCGGTGGTGTTCATGCCCTTCGCGCAGTTTCTCGCGATCGGCACCGGGCTCGTGATTCGCGCCGACAGCAACGTCGCCTCGCTGATTCCGGCGGCGACGCGCATCGTCCGGCGCCTGGTGCCGACAGCGCCCATCGAAAACGTGATGACGATCGCGCAGTTCAAGGACCGCAGCGTCTCGCCGCGCCGGCTCAACGCCGTGCTCATCTCGTCGTTCAGCATGCTGGCGCTGATCATCGCGGCGGTGGGGATCGCCGGTGTGCTGGCATTCTCGGTCAGCGCGCGCACCCTCGAGATCGGCATCCGCATGAGCCTCGGTGCCGACGCCGGACGGGTGCAGCGGATGATCTTGCGGGAAGGCGGCCAGTTGCTGGCGACCGGTCTCGTGGTGGGCGTCGTCGGCGCCGCCTTTGCCACCCGCGTCATACAAGGCCTTCTTTTCGGCGTCGAGCCGCACGACCCGATCACGTTCATCGCTGTGGCCGCGATGATGGCGGCAATCGGTCTGGTCGCGTGCTGGCTTCCGGCCCGTCGCGCGGCGCAGATCGACCCGGCGATCACCATGCGCTCATGACAATTTTCCAAGACGTGCGCTACGCGCTCCGCACCCTCGCGGCGAACCCCGCTTTCACCGCTGTCGCCGTCGGGACGCTTGCCCTCGGGATCGGCGCGAACACGTCGATCTTCACGGCGGTGCACCACCTGCTATTCCATCCCTATCCCTTTCTCGAGAGCTCGAGCCGGCTGGTGGCGGTGTGGTCGGTCGGACCGCGAGGCAATGATCACAACGAGGTCTCGGCCGCCGACCTCAGGGATTGGCGCGCCAATCTCAAGAGCTTCGATCATCTCGCGACGCACGTGTGGTGGACGGGCAACGTGACCGGTGGAGAGCGGCCCGAGCGCATCCAGGGCTTCCAGGTGTCGGCCGATTACTTCGAGACGCTCGGGCTCCGGCCCGCGCTTGGCCGGACGTTCGTCGCTGGAGAGGACCAGCCGGGCCACGATCGGTTGGTGGTGTTGAGCTGGGGGCTGTGGCAGCGGCGCTTCGGCGGCGACACCGCGGTCCTGGGCACGGTGATGTCGATCAATGGCATTCCGCGCACGATCATCGGCGTCATGCCGGATGGGGTGCGCTATCCCGCGCCGGCCGAGATGTGGGCGCCCTACGCGCCGCCGGCGGAGACGTGGACGCAGCGCCAGTCGCACTACCTGCTGGTGACCGGCCGGCTCGCGCCGGGACGAACGCTCGCGCAGGCACGTGCCGAGCTCGCGGCGCTCAGCGCGGCGCTCTCTGCACAGTATCCCGCGACCAACAAGAACTGGAGCACCAACGTGCGGCCGCTGGTGCGCGACACGGCGCGCCAGATCGAGCCCATGCTCGCGGTGCTGATGGCAGCGGTCGGGTTCGTGCTCCTCATCGTATGCGCGAACGTGGCGAACTTGATGCTCGCGCGCGCGACCGGCCGGGGCCGCGAGCTCGGCATCCGCGTGGCGCTCGGCGCGTCGCGCGCGCGAATCGCGCGTCTGGTCCTGGTCGAGAGCATGGTGCTCGCGCTTGCCGGCGGCGTGGGCGGTGTCTTGCTCGCCCTGTTCGGCGTAGACCTGCTCACCTCGCTCGTGCCGTCCGACTTCCGACGTCACTTTCCCGGTTTCCAGCACCTCACCATCAACGGCGCGGTGCTCGCGTTCACCGTGGCACTCTCGATCGCGTCGGCGCTGCTGTTCGGCCTCGTGCCGGCATTGCGGGCGGCGCGCGGCGTCGCGGGGAAGGAATCGTTGCGTCGGGGTGGCACGACGAGCGGGCGCGAGCGTCATCGCCTGCGGCGCGCGCTCGTCGGCGCGGAGGTCGCGCTGGCGCTGCTACTCCTTGTCGGCGCGGGACTGACGCTGCGGACGTTCCGTCATCTCGCAACGCTCCATCCCGGATTCGAAGTCGAGGGCGTGGCGATCACGAGTCTTGCGCTCCCCGGCCGTACCTACCCCGACGCGCCGGCCGCGGGCCGGTTCTATAGCCGGCTGGTCGAGCGCATTGCTTCGTTGCCGGGCGTCGCCGCGGCAGCCGCGGCCAATGTCGTTCCACTGTGCGGCTGCAACCAAACGACCGGATTCTCGGTTTTCGGTGCGCCGCCATATCCTCCGGGCGAAGGCCCCGAGGTGGACTGGCGCGTCATCACTCCCGGCTACCTGGCGGCGCTGCGCATTCCGCTCATTCGCGGCCGCGATTTCTCCGCGGCCGACGAGCCCGATGCGCCGCCCGTGATGCTGGTGAATGAGACGGTATCGCGCCGCTGGTTCCCGGACGGTGGCGCGCTGGGACGCCGCTTGAAGGTGGTTGGTGACACGGCGCGAGCGTTCGAGGTGGTGGGGATCGTCGGCGACATCCGGCACGACGGTCTGACCCGGCAGGCGCCGCCGGAGATCTATCTCCCCGCCGCGCAGGCGCCGGTGTGGGAGATGACCGTGGTGGCGCGTGCGGTAGGCGGGGATCAGGCTGCGACGGCGCTCCTGCCGGCCCTACGAGCGGCGGCGCTCGAGATCGATCCCGAGCAGCCGGTCTACGATCAGCAAACGATGAGCGATCTCTACGCGCTGAGCATGGCGCAATACCGCGTTTCGCTGCGCCTATTCTCGGCATTGGGAATCGTCGCGCTGATCCTCGCGGGCATCGGGATCTACGGCGTCATCGCGCAGCTCGTCGCCGAGCGCACGCGCGAGATCGGCATCCGAATCGCGTTGGGTGGCGACCAGCGCTCGGTCCAGCGGCTGGTAGTACGTCAGGGGATGCTGCCGGCGGCCATCGGGATTGGTGCCGGGCTCCTGATGGCGCCGGCGCTCACCCTCCTCGTGCGCCGGATGCTGGTGGGTGTGAGTCCGCATGATCCGTTGACCTTCGCCACGGTCGCGGTGCTGCTGCTCGCCGTGGCACTAGCCGCGACCTGGCTACCCGCCCGCCGCGCGGCGCGCGTCGATCCGATGATCGCGCTGAGGGCCGAATAATGGACGGACTACTCCAGGATTTGCGCTACGCGGTGCGCACGCTCGCCAAGAGCCCCGGGTTCACCACCGCCGTCGTCCTGACGCTCGCGCTCGGGGTCGGGGCCAACACGGCGATCTTCAGCCTCATTTATGCCGTACTGCTCAAGCCGTTGCCCTACCCGGAGTCGCACCGGCTGGTGGGTCTGTCGGAGATGTACCAGGGCAATCGGGGCGAGTTGGATGTGACCTACTCCGAGTTCCGCTACCTCCAGGACAACAGCGACGTGTTCGAGGCCCTGGCGGTCTCGACCGGCGTCGGGTTCAGCATCTACAGCGGCGATCTAGCTGAACGCGTGGATGGCCTGCGGGTCTCCAGAGAATATTTCGCTACCCTCGGTACGCGACCGGTGCTCGGCCGGGAGTTCCTCGCCGAGGAGGACCAGGAGGGCGGCGCCAGCGTCGTCATTCTGAGCCACGGCTACTGGATGCGTCGGTTCGGGGGCGATGCTCGTGTCGTCGGGCGCGCGATCGCGCTCGACGGCCGGCCGACGACCATCGTCGGAGTGATGCCCGCGTCCTTCCGGTCGCTGTCACCTGTGGACGTGTGGTCCACGATGGGCCAGGTGGCACGGAGCATTGGCGGCGGCGAGAATCTGCATCTCGTCGGACGCTTGAAGGCCGGCGTCCCATTCGCGCAAGCGCAGGCGCGCATGCAGCCCGTCCTTGCCGCATTTCGGCAGGAATTCAAGGCCCGGCTTTCGCCCGAGACGAGCGAGGAGCTCTTCCCGCTGCGGCGGCTGGTCGTGGGAAACATCGAGACCCCCGTGCGCTTGCTGTTTGGAGCGATCGCTCTGGTCCTGCTCATCGCGTGCGCCAACGTGGCCAACCTCGTGCTCGGCCGGACCACGACGCGCGGCCGCGAGCTGGCCGTACGCGCCGCGATTGGCGCCACGCGCGGCCGACTGGTGCGGCAGATGCTGACCGAGAGCGTGCTGCTCGCGGTCGCGGGCGGTCTGGTGGGCCTCATCCTGGCTGCGTGGGGACTCGACGCGCTTGTCTCTCTGATGCCGGCGAACCTCACGCCGCCAACGGAGATCCGTCTGGATCGCTGGGCCCTCCTGTTCACGGGCGTCGCCTCACTCCTCGTCGGTGTGGTGTTCGGCCTGGCGCCCGCCTGGCACGCGGCGATGGCCGATCTGCACACGGGGCTCAAGGATACCGCGGGGCGCGCCACGTCGAGCGGCCGCACCGGTCGGCTGCGCAACGCCCTGGTGGTCGGTGAGATCGCGCTCTCGCTCGTGCTCTTGGTCGGTGCGGGCCTGCTCATCCGGACCGTCGCGAACCTCGTGCGCACTGATCCCGGATTCGATCGGCGCCGCGTGATCGCCGTCGAGCTCTGGTTAACGGGGACGCGGTACGATTCGACGAACGCGATCGCGGGATTCTACGACCGGCTCGAGGAACGGGTGCGCGCGTTGCCGGGAGTGCGGTCGGCGGCGGTCATCGAAGCGGGAATACCGCTCGTGCGCGGGGGCAACATGGGGGTGGCGGTTGGAGGGCAGGGCCTTGGGGCGACGATCAACTACCGAACCGTGACGCCCGGATACTTCCAGACGATGGGCATTCCGCTCAAGCGCGGACGCGCGTTCGCGGCTGGCGACGTCCAGACCGCCGAGCCTGTCGCGATGGTGAGCGAGTCCTTCGCGCGGCGCTTTCTGGATGGTGACGGGCTCGACCGAACGCTCACCTTGGGCGGGCGGGTCGAGCGCCGAGTCGTCGGGGTTGTCGGCGATACGAAGCAGTTCGTCGGAGTTCCCGCGACTCCCACCGTTTTCATTCCCTCCGCGCAGACGCCCGCCGGCCTCACGCGGCTCTTCAGTAGCTGGTTCCCGATTCACCTGGTCGTGCGGACCGACGGTGACCCTGCGGCCCTGAAATCGATGGTGGCGAGAACGATTCGCGCGACGGACCCCCAGGTACCGCTCGGCCGCGTGCGCACCATGGATGAAGTCCTCGACGGGTCAGTCGAATTCCAGCGCTTCGTCATGCTCTTGCTCGCCGCCTTCGCAGGACTGGCCGTCACGCTCGCGGCGGTCGGCACCTACGGCGTCATGAGCTACCTGGTCGCCCAGTCGACCCGCGAGATCGGCGTCCGTATCGCCTTGGGCGCACTGCCTCGCCAAGTGCTTGGTGTCGTGATCGGCCGCGGCATGCTGCTCGCGGGCATCGGGGTGGCCGCTGGCCTGGCCGGCGCGCTGGCGTTGACGCGTATGCTCTCCCAGCTGCTGTACGGCGTCGCGCCAACGGATGCGCTCACTCTCGCGGGGGTGACGGCGCTGCTTTTGCTCGTGGCGCTCGCCGCCTGCGTGGTGCCCGCCCGGCGTGCCACGCGCGTCGATCCGATGATCGCGCTGAGGAACGAATGATGGACACCGTCCTCCAGGACCTCCGTTATGCGCTGCGGACGCTGCAGCGCGCGCCGCTGTTCACGCTTGTTGCGGTGCTGACTCTGGGGTTGGGCATCGGCGCTACCACGGTTGTTTTCACCATCCTGAACGGCGTCGTACTGCGTCCTCTGCAGTATGAAGCGTCAGACCGGCTGTTCGGTATCTGGGAGCAGAACGAGCGGGGGGACTACCGGCTGGGGTCCTACCCGGCGTTCCGCGATTGGCGCGCGCAGAGCGACGTCTTTGAAGCTTTGGCGTACATCCGGGGATCGTCGGCC
>WNEZ01006386.1_pt1 | contig 13334 bp, 14 predicted proteins | sample 5400521 | NCBI WGS metagenome assembly WNEZ01 (sample SAMN13153339, study PRJNA577476) | soil metagenome | isolation source: 120 cm saprolite under Douglas fir tree site 2 hole 1 replicate 1 | place: USA:California | collected 2015-04-18 | reverse complement strand
GGGAAGCGCGCGCGCGTCGCCGATCAGGGCAAAACTGCAGATCGAGGAATCCGCGATGACAGGCGCACCGGTATGAAACTTGAGCCATTTTGTCACCTCCGATGTCTCGGACATCAACGGGTCGAGCCAGAGCGGTGTGTCATGATCGAACAATGTCAGCGCGATCGCCGCGGTGCCGCGCATCATCGCGGCGGGCGTGCCGGCGGCGGCCGCGATGCGCTGCACACTGCTGGGGCGCGCCATCGCGGCCATGACCGAACGGAACGTCGATTGCGCCGACAACACCTTGTCCGCAAACCCTGCTGGCAGTTCGGCAACCGTCGTCATCGTTCAGCCCTCACCGCGTACCAGCGTGTAGAAATCGACCCGCGTCGCCGCGGTTTCCGCAGCCCTTCGGTCTCGTTCAGAGATCATCTGCGCACGCAGCGGTGCAATCACTTCTGCCTCTACCGCCTCGGCAAATTCGTTCGACTGGATCAACGCGTCGCAGAGCGCGATCATCCGCGCCTTCTGCCGGTCGCGGCCGAGCGTGTAGCCAAAGCCGACCTCGCCGGTCGACAGCCGCACCGCCGCGCGCGCGACCGTGGCTTCGCCGAGATTGAACGGCGCGCCGTCGCCGCCGATGCGGCCGCGCACCATCACCAGACCGTTCTCCGGCTCGCGCAGAATTTCGTGGTCCGGCAGTGCGAGCACGTCGAGCCGGCTGGCAATCCCGGCCGCATCGGAATGCGCCAGCACGGTCATCGCCGCTTTTCGCTGCGCCTGTTTGCTGTTTTCGCGCGTCACGGTCATATCGGCCTTGCCGGAATCAAGTTGTCTATGATATTAGACAACTTGGTAGCGAAGCGCCATGACTGTTTCGTGACAACAGGATGATTTTTCCGATGGCTTTTTCCGGCCTTTCGACCCGATGAGCATGCAGGGCGCGGCCTCCGGCGTGGCACTTTGGCGGCAGGTCGCCGACGGAATCGAGCGCGGTATCGCCGATGGCCGCTTTGCCGCAGGCGATCGGCTGCCGGGCGAGACTGAAATCGCAGAAGCCTATCGGGTTAACCGGCACACGGTGCGGAGGGCGCTGGCGACACTGGCCGAGCGCGGCCTGGTACGCGCCGAACGCGGCAGCGGTACCTATGTGGAGGCGCCACGGCTTGCCTACCCGCTGCGTTCACGCACGCGATTTTCCGAGATTGCCGGCGCCGGTGGCCGCGAGCCGGACGGCCAGTTGATCGGCGCCTCCGGGGAGCTTGCGAGCCGCGAACTGGCGCGCCTGCTGGGCTTGAAGACAGGCGCCCCGCTGGTCCGGATCGAGGCACTGCGGCTGGCCGATCGCACGCCGATATGCGTCGGCACCATCTGGTTCGCCGCGGAACGCTTTCCCGACGCCGGGCTGATCTATGAGCGTGTGCGTTCGATGACAAAACTGCTGGCGCATTACGGAATCCGCGATTTTCGCCGGGCGTCGACCCGCGTCACGGCGGCCATTGTCGATGCCACCGATGCGGCACGGCTCGACCTTGCGCTGGGGCGCCCCGTGCTGGTGGTCGATAGCACCGACGTCGATACCGAAGGCAAACCACTCATGACCAAGCGCACGCGCTTTGCCGCGGAAAGGATCGAGTTCGTCGTTGAGAACGGTTAGCTCGCGATCTTCATGCGACCGCGCGCCGCCCGATGATGGCAAAGCGAAGTTTTCCCGAAATCCAGTCGATCGCGGCAACCGCCACTAGAATCATGAGAATGAGGAACGACACCTTCTGCCATTCCAGCACACGGATCTGCTCGGCCAGTTGCAGACCGATGCCGCCGGCCCCGACAATGCCGATGATGGTCGCCGAGCGCGTGTTCGACTCGATGAAATAGAGCACCTGCCCGGCAATGACGGGCAGCACCTGGGGCATCAAGCCGAAGCGTATTTCGTGCAGCGCATTGCCACCAGATGCCCGGATGCCTTCGACCTGCTTGCTGTCGGCGGCCTCGATTGCCTCGGAGAACAGCTTGCCGAACGCACCGAAATCCGACACCGCAATCGCCAGCACGCCGGCAAACGGGCCGAGACCAACGACATTTATCCAGACCAACGCCCAGATCAGCGTATCGACGCCGCGAATCGAATCGAGAAACCGGCGGACCGGAAAGCGGAAAATATTGGACGGTACGATGTTCTTAGCCGCCAGCAGACTGACCGGGAGCGCGAAGACGGCCGCTATGGTGGTGCCAAGCAGCGCGATCGACAAGGTCTCTCCAAGGGCGACCAGATAGGCAGGAAGCGAGGAGCCCGGATCGGGCGGGACCATCATCAGAGTGATCCAGCCAAGCTGATGCAGGCCGGAGACGAGCCGAGCCGGCGAAAAGTCGAGATCGACCAGCCCGAATGCAAAAATGCCGAAAGCGCCAAGCAACATGGCCGGCATCGCCAGTCGCGCCGAGACCGGCCTGTTGAACACCAGGGGGTACCGCGCCCGCAGAGTTTCCCGATCCGGTGCCGGCAACTGGGTCATCTTCGTGCATCCTTGCCGAACAACCGGCTACGCATCCAGCCGGTGCCGATATCGATGACAAAGACCGTGACGATGATCGTCAGCAGGATCGCGCTGACGTCGGAATAGTAGAATTTCCGGATGGCGACGACGAGTTCCTGGCCGATGCCGCCGGCACCGACGAAGCCCATCACCGACGCCTCCCGGACATTGATCTCGAAGCGCAGCAAAGCGTAGCTGGCGTAGCCCGCCGCCACCTGCGGCAACACGGCAAAACGCATGCAGGATATCCAGCTCGCACCCGTCGACCGCACCCCTTCGACCGGTTTCATGTCGGCATTCTCGACGATCTCGGAGAACAGTTTTCCGAGCGCGCCGGTCGAATGGATCGCAATCGCCAGCACACCTGCCATCGGTCCCAGCCCGAACGCGATGACAAAAATAAGCGCGAACACAATGCCGGGGACTGTCCGGGCGAATTCCAGGACGCGGCGCACGACGAAGCGCAACCACGGCGCCGGCGAGGTATTTTCAGCCGCGAAAAAATTGAGCGAGAAGCCAAGGATCGCGCCGAACAAGGTTCCGACGTAGCTGATCAGGATAGTCTCGCCGAGCATCCAAAGCCATTTGCGCCAACCCCAGAACCATTCGCCGATGTCGGTCCAGACCCTGGCGCCATTTTCCAGTGTCAAGATGCGATCGAAATAGCTGACGAAGTTGCCAAAATACGTGAAGAAAGTCCTTAAGTTCACCTCCGCGCCTATGGCGGCGATGACCAATGCGGCAAGAAACACCGCCGTTGCCAAGGTAAGCAGGAGGCGCTTGCGCGCGACCGCCTTGCGATAGGCATTGTTCAGCACCGCCAGCTGCTGCTCCGGAAGGATGGAAACGGCGACGGTCATTGAAGCTGCTGCTCTGGCAAAATCTGAACGGAAAAAAGCCGGGTCGTGCAGACCCGGCCTATCTAGTCTCGGTGACGCTCAGGACGCCTTTTTCTTGCGAAGATTGTCGACGAACTTGATCAGTTCGATCGTAGCGTCCCAATCCTTGGTCGTCGCCGGGTGGAAACCCTTCTTCTGGCCGTCGGACAGCCGGTCGAAAGCGGCCTTGTCCTTGGTCGGCGCCTCGGCGAATGCGTTGGCGATGGCGGCCTTCAAATCTTCCGGAAGCTCCGAACTATAGGCATAGGGTCCGTTGATGATCTGCGCCGATTTGTGAATGATCCGGAAATCCTCCTTCTTCATCGGCGTGCCGTCGGCGTTCTTCAGCATCCCCTTGTGCAGCATCTGCGCCAGGGTCGAGTCGTCGTCGCTCGTCCATTGATTGGCCGCGACATCCACGGTGCCTTGCGCCAACGCCAGCATTGCGTTTTCGTGGCTGCCGGTGAAGACGACCTTGCCGAAATAACTGTCGGCATCCGAAATGCCCATCTTGTCGAGTTCGAACCGGGGAACGTTGTTGCCGGATGTCGAATTCGGATCAACGAGGCCGAGATTCTTGCCCTTCAGCTCGTCGATGCCCTTGTACGGGCTGGACGCCTTTACGAAGAACATCGAATAATAGCCGGTGCTACCGTCGGAATTGATGTCGTTGGCGAAAGCATCGGTCTTGACGCCGGTCAACCTTGCGCGCGCGAATGACGCCGAACCGTAGCTCGCGATGTGGATGTTGCCGGATCGCTGTCCTTCGATCACCGCGGCGTAGTCGTTGGCAATGCGCAAGGTAACTTTCACGCCGAGTTCTTTGGACAGATAGGCGACGAACGGCGTCCAGCGTTCGGTGACGCCCGACGCGTTCTCCGCGGGCACCACCGCGAAAGTCAGTTCGGGATATTTGGCTTTCCAGTCTTGCGCCGATGCGGCGGAAGCGGCGAACGCCAGCGCCGCGGCACCGGCGAGAATGTATCGACGATTGATCATGACGTTCCCTGTCTTGTTGTGACGAATTGCTTGTAGCGAATTGCAACAAATCGGCTGATCGCAGTTTTGCAACAAGCCGTCTTGACGTACGCGATAGTCAGGCCGCGGCAGCCGTGCCTAGAGCCGGAATTCCCGAATCAGCTGGATCTTGCTGGGCCGAGCCGCCCATCACTTCGTTGGCTTCGAGATCGTAAAGCTCGCGCGCGATGTGATCGGTCAACATCGCCGGCGCCCCGTCGAACACCACGCGGCCGGACGCCATCCCGATCAGACGGTCGCAATAGCTGCGCGCGAGATCGAGCGAATGCAGGTTGCAGATCACGGTGATGCCGAAATGCTTGTTGATGCGCAGCAGCGCATCCATCACGATTTTGGTATTGCGGGGATCCAGCGACGCGATCGGCTCATCGGCAAGGATGATGTCGGGCTCCTGAACCAGCGCCCGCGCAATCGCAACGCGCTGCTGCTGCCCGCCGGAGAGCTGGTCGGCACGTTGCGCGGCCAGCTGGGCCATGTCGAATTGCTCAAGGGCAGACATCGCCAGCGCCTTGTCCGCTTCGGGCCAAAGCTGTGTCAGCGAGCGCCAGGACGAGATTTCCGCGAGCCGTCCCATCAGAACGTTGGTCAACACATCAAGGCGGCCAACCAGATTGAATTGCTGGAAAATCATCGCCGACCGTGCGCGCCATTGCCGCAGATTCTTGCCGCGCAGCGTTGTCACGTCCAGACCTTCGAACAGGATTCGTCCCTCCGATGGGTCGGCGAGGCGATTGATCATTCGCAGCAAAGTCGACTTGCCGGCCCCGGAACGGCCGATCACACCGACAAAGCCGCCCGGCGCGATCGAGAATGACGCATTGTCGACCGCGGCCTTGGAGCCGAACCGGCACGTCAAACCTTCCACCACCAGCATGTAATGCTCCAGACGCGTAATCCTGGACCACCGCTATCGTCTGGATTCGACAGTTGTGTGACAGCACGCTGCAGTGCGGCAATCATCCACACCTCGGCAGACTGTCAAGCGTTTGTCATGACTCTGTCATCAAGGCCATCGATGACGTGCGGGCCTTTTTCAGTATCCTGGGATCGGTTATTTGTGGAAAATTCCCATGGCCGGCAAAATGCTATCGGTTGAACCGACCATGGATCCCAGCGCAAAATTGCACGACACAACGCTCGGTGTGTATTGCGAAGTCGGCGCCCGCACGATCCTGCATGAGGTCACGCTGGGCGATTATTCCTACGTCGTGAACGACGCGCAGATCACCTACACCACGATCGGAAGGTTCTGCTCGATCGCAGCCATGACGCGGATCAATCCCGGCAATCATCCCATGCACCGCGCGTCGCAGGCGCACTTCACCTTTCGCGCCAGCGCCTATTTTCCGGGAGAGAGCGACGAGGCGGAGTTCTTCGAATGGCGGCGCCAGCATTACGTCCATATTGGCCATGATGTCTGGATCGGGCACGGCGCCATCGTGTTGCCGGGCCGCAGCATCGGCACCGGCGCCGTGGTCGCCGCTGGCGCGATCGTGACCAAGGACGTACCGGCCTACACGATTGTCGCAGGAAATCCGGCGCGGGCGATCAAGCGGCGTTTTTCGGAGGACATTACCAACCGGCTGGCGGAGCTTGAGTGGTGGGACTGGGACCATGAAGCGCTTCGCAGTGCCCTGCCCGATTTCCGCAAACTGGCTGTCGAGGAGTTTCTCGCAAAATACGAGGCCGCGACCACTTCCGGTCATTTATCCACCAGACGACGAAGTGCAGTATCGTGACGGATATATTGATCGAAGGCGGCCGGGCGCTTCTCGGCAATACCATTCTTGAAACCTCGGTGCAGATCGCCGGTGGAAAAATCAGCGCAGTGGGTTCGGACCACGGAGTCATTTCATTTGGTCTCGATGCCCGCGGCCTGCTGGTGTTGCCGGGGATAGTCGATTTGCATGGCGACGCGTTCGAGCGACAGATGATGCCGCGCCCCGGTGTCGATTTTCCCGTCGATGTAGCGCTGATCGACAGCGACCGGCAGGCCATCGGAAATGGCATCACCACGGTTTTTCACGCCACGACGTGGTCCTGGGAACCGGGCCTGAGAAGCGGCGACAATGCAACGCGATTGCTTGAGGCCATCGAGACCCTGAGGCCGCAACTGGCGGCGGATACCCGCTTCCACCTGCGCCATGAGACCTACAATCTCGATGCCGAGACCGACATCGCGCAATGGTTGTCCGGCGGACGGATCGATCTGTTCGCGTTCAATGACCACATGGATTCAACCGTCACCAGTCTGGCCAAGCCGCAAAAACGAAACCGTATGGTCGAACGTACCGGTCTTTCCAACGAAGCGTTCGATTCCCTGGTGGAGCGTGTGGTGTCCCGTGGTGACGACGTCCCTGCATCGGTGACCCGGCTGGCCAAAGCTGCGCGATACGCAAACGTGCGGATGCTGTCTCATGACGATGAAAGCCCGGAGATGCGAAAGGCATTTCGCGCGCAGGGCGTCAGCATTGCCGAATTTCCGGTCAACGAGGAAACCGCGCGTGAGGCGGCCGAAGCCGGCGATTTCATCGTGTTCGGCGCGCCCAATGTCGTGCGCGGCGGCAGCCATACCGGATGGACCAAAGCGGCCGACATGATCGCCAAGGGCTTATGCTCGATCCTGGCCTCCGACTACTACTATCCGGCGCAGTTGCTGGCGGCATTTCGCCTTGCTGACGATGGTGTGTTGCCGCTTGCCGAAGCCTGGAACCTGATTTCGGCGACGCCCGCCAGGGCCGCAGGTCTAGCGGATCGCGGGGTTCTCGCCGAAGGGCATCGTGCCGACATCATCCTCGTCGATGACGAACTGCCGCTGCGGCCGCGCATTGTCGCCGTCATCGCCGCCGGCCGTCTCGTTCATCTGACGGACGCGAGCCGACTGATCCACTCATCCGTTAAGCCACACAAGGCGGTTGCAGCCGCGTGAGCCGGCTCTATTCTGCTGATATGGCAACTCATCCACGTTATGCGATCTATTATGCAGCCGCGCCGGACACCGATCTTGATCGCTTCGGCGCGCGATTGCTTGGTTGTGACGCCTTCAGCGGCAAGGACCTGCCCTTTCCGGACGGCGTCCTGCAGATGGCGCCGGATTGGCGTGAACTGACGCGGGATCCAAGAAAATACGGTTTCCATGCCACGCTGAAGCCGCCGCTGTCGCTGGCGCCTGGCAAGACCGAGACCGAGCTCCTTGCAGCATGCGAGGCTTTCGCCACCACGCCTCGACCAGTTCCGGTGATCCGGCCTGTCGTCGATTCGATCAGCGGCTTTATCGCCGTGGTGCCTGCGGAGCCATCGACCGAACTTGAGCGGCTTGCTGCGGATTGCACCAGCGAATTCGATTCATTTCGGGCCCCCCTTACACCGGAAGGCCGTACGCGGCGGGATCCTACTGCCTTGACGGAAAGGCAGTGTGGACATCTCGATCGCTGGGGGTATCCGTACGTTATGGAGGACTTCCGCTTCCACATGACGCTGACAGGCCGACTTGACGCCGAACGGCGGGAGCCCGTTCTGAGGATGCTGCGTAACAGCTTCTCCGCAATCGGCATCAAAACGCTCGCGATCGACAGGATCGCGCTATTCCGTCAAGTCGACGCCGATTCCCGGTTCCGCATCGTCAGCCACTGGAAGCTGCGCGTTAGGCGCTGAGAGCGAAGGTCAAGCGTTGGCCGCGGCCAAGTCGCTGCGATCAGCCTCCCTGGACTTCTCCGGTTCCCGCTCCTCGAGATCGTCGGCCAACCCCCGCCAATCCGGAGCGGATTGCATTACCGCTACCTCCAGATCGGGTTTCCGCATGGGCAGTGTGTTTTAAAACCATTGGATTCCGGGAGCCGACCACGTACCGTATCTGCCAGTTCAGGTGCCTAGGAGATGGCCAGGAGATGGAAAGACGCCTAGCTGCCATAGTCTGCGCTGATGTCGCCGGCTATTCGCGCATGATGGGCGCAGACGAGCAAGGTACGCACGCCGCGTTCAAGGCTCATCGAAGCGCGACATACCCGATCATCCTCAACTACGGCGGCCGTGTTGTGAAGAACACCGGCGACGGTTTCCTGCTGGAGTTTCCGAGCATCGTCGGGGCCATCGAGTCTTCGATCGCGATGCAGGCGCTGATGGCAGAACGGAATAACCACCTCCCCGCTGATCGGGTCATGCAATTCCGTCTGGGCGTCCACATGGGAGATGTGATCGCCGACGAAGACGAAGTTTACGGCGACGGCGTCAACATCGCCGTCCGCCTTGAAGCGGTTGCCGCCCCCGGCGGCGTGGCCGTTTCCGCAAAGGCCTATCATGAGGCCAGCAAGCATCTCCGTGCCACCCTCGTCGACGCCGGCAGTCACCGTTTGAAGAACATCGAAGAGCCGGTAAATGTCTGGACCTGGGAGCCAGGCGGGTCCGACACCCGCGGTCGGGAGCCCAAAAATACATCAAACCTGCCGGCTCAATATCGAACTGCGATCGTGGGCGTGCTTCCGTTCGCGAACCTCAGTGACAGCACCGACGAATATTTTTCCGACGGACTCACCGAGGACTTGATCCACGCTCTTTCCTTGCAATCCTTTTACCGCGTACTGAGCAGAAATTCGACTTTTTCGTTCAAGGACAAAAATCTGAGCGCGCGGCTGATTGCGCGGGAGATTGATGCGACATACCTGATCCAGGGTTCGGTACGGCGTGCCGGAACGAAAATTCGTGTAACCGCCGAACTGGTCGCCCCGGAGAACGGCGAGCAATTATGGACCGGTCGATACGACAGGGACATCGGCGATCTGTTCGCGATGCAGGATGAAATCACCACCAGTCTGTCCGCTGCGTTGGCCCCGGAGATATATCGTGCGGAAGCTTCCGCTCCGGCCCGGTCATCGTCCACCGATCTGACCGCATGGGATCGATTCTTAAGGGGACTGTCTCACTATTATCGGCACACAAAAGCAGATTTCGAAGCCTCGATCAGTCTGTTCAGGGAGGCCATTGCGCTCGATCCGGCGCTTGCAATTGCACGCGCCTATCTCGCCACGATCATGGTGCAGGGTGTGCAGTATGGATGGCTCAAAAGTACGAGCCAATTGTGGACCGAGGCGATGAACCTGGCGGAAAGCAGTGTCCGGCTTGATCCGCGTTCGTCATTCGCATTTTCGATTTTGTCCTACATGCATGCGATGCAGGGGCATTACGAGGCGGCAATGGAAGCCGCAAAGAGGGCGGTTAAGTTAAACCCGTACGACATGGGTGCCCGCGGCGTACTTGGAATATCTCACCTCGTGATCGGCGAGCATCGACAGGCCATCGAACTGTTTTCGGCGGCCGTGCAGCGCGGCAACAGTGATCCCCGGTATAAATGGGCGGCATTGAACGCGTTCAGCCACTACCTTGTGGGACAATATGATGCGTCGCTGTCCTGGGCGCGTGAAGCCCTGTATTTGAATCCCAATCATCTTCAGGTGCTGGCCGTCCGGGCGGCGTCGCTCGCGCAATTGGGACGAACCGAGGAAGCGGCAAAGGCGGCCGAAGTTTTGCTGACCAACTTTCCAGGCCTGACCGTCGAACGGCATCTCAGGAACTTCCGTTGGAAAACTCCGGCTGACATCGCCCATTTTCGTGACGGACTTTTGAAGGCCGGCGTACCGTTCAGCAAACTGACCCTCGTCGATTCTACCTCAAAACGCACGGCTTAGGCGCGGTTTCTCAAAGACTTAGCTGCAAACGTTGCGGGCTTGAGACCAGACGGAACCAATGACCGGTTTCACCCGCTGGAGTTCTTCGAGAACACCCGGCTGGCCAGCACATCGGGCGCCTCCAGCGACATGATGTCGTCGGCGGTCAGCACGCGGTCAAGATCAGCGACGAGACGGTTGGCCTGGCGCAGCCGCATCCGATCGAGTGCGTTGCGGATCGAGCGTGCGTTGGAGAATAGCGGCTGGGTCTTGCGCAAGCTGATGTAATGGATGAACGCCTGGCGCGCGTCGGGACTGAACCGGTAGTTCATGTCGTGCAGCATCAATTCCGCGATCGCCAATAACTCATCCTCGGAATAATCCGGAAAATCAATGTGGTGGGCGATACGAGAGCGGAAGCCGGGATTGCTGGCGAAGAACTTGTCCATCCGGTCGCCGTAGCCGGCAAGGATCACCACCAGATCCTCGCGTTGCGATTCCATCACCTGCAGCAAAATTTCAATGGCTTCCTGTCCATAGTCGCGTTCGTTATCGGGGCGATGCAGGTAATAGGCTTCGTCGATGAACAGCACGCCGCCCATCGCCTTCTTCAAAATCTCCTTTGTCTTCGGCGCGGTGTGCCCGATGTACTGACCCACCAATTCGTCGCGGGTGACCGACACGACCTGGCCGCGGCGTACAAAGCCGAGCTTGTGGAGAATGCTGGCGATCCGGAGCGCCACCGTCGTCTTGCCGGTGCCGGGATTGCCGGTGAACGACATGTGCAACGTCGGCACGTCCGACGTCAGGTTCATGCGCTTGCGGATGCGCTCGATCAGCAGCAGCGAGGCAATTTCCCGAATTCGCGTCTTGACCGGCTTTAGCCCGATCAGTTCGCGGTCCAGTTGATCGAGTACCTCGCCGATGCCAACCTCAGCGAATTCGCGGCGCAGGTCGACCTGCTCAACCGGCGGCGTTTCGCCTGCGCTCTGCGGGATGGAAGATGAACTCAATTGCGAATTCATCTGTCACCGTAGCGCACGCCTTCGGGACGATCGACGGCATAGGATTTCGTGGTGTAGCGGATGTTGCGGCCGTTTACTTCGTGCCGCTCGAGACGGAAGCCCGGCTCGTCCTTCGGCCGGTTGACGATGAAAGACAGCCGCTGCGACTCCCAGCCGTGACTGGAATCGAATGCCGACATCCGGATGTAGCGGTCGCCATAGACCTTGCGGCATTCGTTTAGCTCCATCATGACGCCGGCGGCATCGCGAAGATCGAACATCGGCAGCCCCCACATTTCCCAGAAATTGTTGCGGGGATGCGGATCGTCGGTGAATTCGATGTTCACCGCCCACCCCTTGCGGAGACAATACTGAACCTGGCGGGAGATCTGCTCGTCCGTGAGGTCGGGCAGGAATGAAAAACAGCCTTGGGTGACACGCATGATCTTAGCTCCTTACATCGAGACGCTGGCGGTGGGGGCATAGTCGGGCATGTCGGTGGATTCGTAGTTGAAAGTGACATCCTTCCAGACCTCCAGCGCGGCCTTCAGCGGCGTGCAGGTCGCCGCCGCCCTGGCGAGAATTTCCGGCCCTTCGTGCAGATAGTCGCGCCCTTCGTTGCGGGCGAGAATCATGGCTTCCAGGGCAACGCGGTTCGCGGTCGCACCGGCCTGGATCCCCATGGGATGACCGATGGTGCCGCCGCCGAACTGCAGCACCACGTCTTCGCCGAGATGGTCGAGCAGCTGATGCATCTGGCCGGCATGAATGCCGCCGGACGCCACCGGCATCAGCTTGTTGAGACTGGCCCAGCTCTGATCGAAGAACACGCCGTGTTCGAGTTTTGCTGGATTGAAGTCTTCCCGGCAGATGTCGTAATAGCCGCGCGTGGTGGCCGGATCGCCCTCGAGCTTGCCGACCACCGTGCCGGCATGGATGTGATCGACCCCCGCGAGCCGCATCCATTTCGCGATCACGCGGAACGAGACGCCGTGGTTGCGTTGCCGCGTATAGGTCGAATGCCCTGCCCGATGCAGATGCAGGATCATGTCGTTGCGGCGCGCCCATTTTGCCATCGACTGGATCGCGGTATAGCCGATCACGAGATCGATCATGATGATGACCGAGCCGAGTTCCTTGGCGAATTCGGCTCGCTCGTACATGTCTTCCATCGTTCCGGCCGTGACGTTGAGATAAGTGCCCTTGATCTCGCCGTCCATGCAATAGAGAAACCGCTCGCGCCAGTGCATGAACGGCTGCGAGTTGATGTTCTCGTCATCCTTGGTGAAGTCGAGCCCACCCTTCAACGCCTCGTAGACCACACGGCCGTAGTTGCGGCCGGAAAGGCCGAGCTTCGGTTTCACGGTGGCGCCGAGCAGCGGGCGGCCGAACTTGTCCATCCGTTCGCGTTCGACCACGATACCGGTCGCCGGCCCCTGGAACGTCTTCACATAGGCCACCGGCAGCCGCATGTCCTCCAGCCGCAACGCCTTCAGCGGCTTGAAGCCGAATACGTTACCGATGATTGAAGCCGACAGGTTGGCGATCGATCCGTTCTCGAACAGGTCGAGATCGTAGGCGATGTAAGCAAAATATTGTCCGGGGGAATTCGGCACCGGATCGACGCGGTAGCATTTGGCGCGATATTTCTCGGCCGCGGTCAGGCGGTCGGTCCACACCACCGTCCAGGTCGCGGTCGACGACTCTCCGGCTACCGCCGCCGAGGCCTCGATCGGATCGACGCCGTCCTGCGGCGTCACCCGGAACAGCGCGATGATGTCGGTGTCCTTTGGCGTGTAGTCGGGCTCCCAATAGCCCATCTTCTTGTATTCCATCACGCCGGATTTGTAGCGGTCTTTGCGGCGGACGGTCATCGACAATTCGTTCATGGCTCTTCTCCTTAAGTCGCGAGACTGGCGGATCCGGGTTGACGGTCTTCAGGTCATTCGGCGGCGTCGGCGATGTTTCCGATGCGCGGGTCGAGCGATCCGGCTCGATAGCGTTTTGCCATTTCAGCCAGCGGAACGACCTTTATCTTCGACGCATGGCCGGCAGTACCGAATTGCTCAAAACGCTCGCGGCAGAGGTCGCGCATCGCATCCATTGCCGGCTTGAAGAATTTGCGCGGATCGAACTCGCTTCTGCTCCGGGCCGCGACTTTCCGGAACGCCGCGGTCATCGCCAGCCGGCAGTCGGTGTCGATATTGACCTTGCGGACGCCATGCCGGATGCCGC
>WNEZ01013391.1_pt1 | contig 13335 bp, 12 predicted proteins | sample 5400521 | NCBI WGS metagenome assembly WNEZ01 (sample SAMN13153339, study PRJNA577476) | soil metagenome | isolation source: 120 cm saprolite under Douglas fir tree site 2 hole 1 replicate 1 | place: USA:California | collected 2015-04-18 | reverse complement strand
ACAACACGGCGTGACTTCAACACGCGCTTTAGGATACCAAAGTGTTCTGGGTGCGCGTGAATGTTAGGACAATGTTAAAGCCGTCCCGCGTTCCTCTCACTTCTAGTAAATTGTTTCTTCGGCCGAAATCATTTTCATTTGGGAGGTTCGCCCCTTGAAGCAGAAAAGTGTCGCGAAGCAAGGCCATCATCACGGTGGCAATCACGAGGAAGGCGCGGGGATCGACCGCAAGCTGCACGATCCGGTGGCCGACCGTCTGATTCCGCTGGAGCCGCTCGATCTCGGCAACATTCATTCCATCGACGATCTGGTGCGCGCGATGTCCAAGACGGCGTTTACCGGACGCCAGCTCGGCGAAGCTGCCGATGTGCTGGAGGCCATGGCGCGCGACAAGGACTGCTTCGTCGTCATGACGCTCGCGGGCGCGATGACCGTGGCCAAACAGGGACTGGTGATCGCTGAGTTGATCGATCGCGGCATCGTGAACGCCGTAGTTTCCACCGGGGCGCTGATGGCGCATGGGCTGGTCGAAGCGACCGGGCGCGCTCATTTCCGGCATAATCCCGACCTCAGCGACGAGGAACTTTACGAAGCCGGGTACAACCGCGTCTATGACACGCTCGAACCCGAGCAGAATCTCGACGACGTGGAACGGGTGATGGCCGCGGTGTTTGGCAGCTGGGACGCGGGCGAAGTGATGTGCTCGTATAAATTGAACCGCGCGATTGGGGCGCATCTTGCGAAACGTGGCAAAGAGCGCGGCATCCTGAAGTCTGCCTACGAAAAAAATGTTCCGGTATTCGTTCCCGCGTTCTCCGACTCCGAACTCGGCCTCGACTACGCGCTGACCAATCGTGAACGCGACAAAAAAGGGAAGGTGCGATTCCGTTTCGATCCCTTTGAAGACCTGGAGCACTTTGCGGCAACCCTGCTGAAACAGAAGCGGCTGGGAATCTTCACCATCGGCGGAGGCGTTCCGCGCAACTGGTCACAGCAGTTTGGGCCGTTCATCGAGTTGCGCCACCGCCGGGGCGGGGAAGATCTGCCGCTGAAGCGCTATCACTATGGACTGCGCATCTGCCCGGAACCGGTGTACTGGGGAGGGCTTTCGGGCAGTCCCTATAGCGAGGCGGTTTCGTGGGGAAAGTTTGTGCCTCCGGCTGAAGGTGGGAAGTTTGGGGAAGTTTTTGTGGACGCTACAGTGGGCCTGCCGCTGATCGTCGCCGCCGTACTGGAGCGGCTGAAGAAGAAGCCGGCGGCGAAAAAGAAAATCATGTCGCACAACTAGGAAGTTTGGCTGCGCCGATAAGTGAAGATACCTACAAAGCAGCCGCCGGCGACGCCCAAGAGCACTACACCTAACGCAAAGCACGCAAGCTGTAAGAAATACTGCGGGGTTCGGACGTCGACGCGCATCCGCTGGGTGTATACCATCAGGGCGATGCCGGGAGCGCCGGCCGTGATAGCCGATAGTCCGTACCGTTCGCGGTCGAAGCCGTTTGGCTTACCTTTCCATGCGAGAACCCCAATTGCAGCGGAAATCAACGGTGCTCCTACAAAAAGAGCAAAGAGAAGCAATCCATCAACAATCGGTAAATATCGCGGGTCCATTACTGCGTCCTAGTCAAAAATCAAGACCGCCGCTGCGATCACCGTCGTCCACAGCCCGCGTTTATCGCCGACCGCCGATTGCGTCACGTTGGCGGTCCGGACGATCTTATTAGAGATGCGATAGATCTCTTTTTTCTCGTCCCACGAGCGGTCGGAGTCAAACTCGACGTTCAGAGTGGTGGCCAGCATTTCAGCGGCGAGTTCTTCCGCGTAATCTCCGGCCGCGTCTTCGGTTTCGCCGAAGGAGTGGTGCTCGCTCAGATATCCGTAGGTGTTGCGATCGGCGGGGATGGCGACGCCAATCGACGAGGCCAGCAGGCGGTGCGGTTCATGGGTGGAGTTTTCGGCAACCACCGAAAATACGACTTCTCCAGGCGACAGGTAGGTGAGTCCCTGAGAGCGCGGGACCAGTTTGCAGTTGGGCGGAAAAATGGAAGAGACACGCACCAGGTTTTGCGCCGCGATGCCGGCGTCGCGCAAGGCGAGTTCGAAAGAGGTGAGGCGTTCCCGGTGTTTTCCCACCCCCTTGGTGAAAAAGATCTTCTTGGGGACCATGTCCTTGCCCAATTCAGTTTCCTCCAGGAAATTTTGAGTTGATCTGAAGGGCAAATCTAACACAGCGATTTATGAAGATTGTATGAAAAAAACAGGAATACCCCACTTTGTCCAGCGACCGCCGACTTGGCGGCTTCAGGAACAGTCGTTGGTCGATGGTCGTTGGTCGTTCGCAAACAAGCTTCTGGCGACGAGGCCAAACGACTAGCGACCAACGTCCAACGACTTTTCCGCAGCGCTCAAGCCGCGCGCGCACCGGCTCTGCCCGCCGCCAGCGGGATGATTGCCGGTTTCACCAAATCGCGGAAATCGGCAAATCTCATGCGCACCAGCTCACGGTGCGAACCGGCGTTGAAGGCGATTTCCTTGTCTTTGGCCAGATTCTCGGCCAAAGTCTGGTCCACAAAAACGTCCATACCTTAGAGATTGCCGAAGGGTGGCATGGACCCGGTCTCGCAGTCGGGAAAATGATCGCGAAATTCGTTCTCGCTCGCCAGTTCCACCGTCTCCGCCCCCAGATATTTCTTCAGCCGGTACAAATCGACGCGGAACGAAGCCGGCACCACCGCCATGGTGAGACGTCCATCCACCATGACCATGACGGTTTTCGCAAGTTCTCTTCCAGGTGTATGGGTGAGGGCGGCAATCCCCTGGGCCGTGTAGGCCACCGAGTGCGAGATCACAGTGTATCGAATGCCGTTACGATCCAGGAATTCCCGAAGCATGGAAAGAGGCACAGACACCTCCCGTCCGAACCGCAAGGAGTAACGCTTCTGCACGGCCGAAGCATGATCCGCGGGTCGGCGCCGATTTAATTATGCGCTCCTCAGAGGCCGGGGAGTTAGCAAAATCTCCAGCTTTCCAAGACAACCAACTCCAAGCCCAGGCCGCACATCCCATTTCGTTCAAGGAAGTGATAGGGGACGTGCCCAAAGTGAAGCCGCCACAGAAATTGTGGACAGTGCGAGAAAAAAGGAAAGCGGAAAACTAAATAGCACTAAGCACCGGCAACGTCTTCCTCCACGACGAAGGGGACGGAAGTCTGGAACTTGTACGCTCTTGGCTTCTTGAAGCTCCCCCTTCGCTTATCTCCCAATGGAAAGTCAGGACGCCTGCGGGCGAAATCGTGATGTCGTGCGCGTTGGTGTACTCCTGGGGCTTGCCTTCACGATACAGGGTGATCTTTGCCATATCCAGTCTCCAATAGACCCAACGAAACGGTAGAAGGCCAGGCTTTCACGGACGATCTCTAAAGGGCGATGTCTTCAAAAGAAGGATTTAAGAAAAACTCCCTCTGACACTCAAACCGCCGGCTCGACGCTTCTACGATAAAAACTACCATCGCGCGCGAGGGAAACCCATTATGCCTTTGTATAAGAAACCGAAACGTAGGTGAGGGGGGTGGACTATGTCAAAGGCATGATTCCGGAAAGTTCGGAGCAAGCCTGAGACTGACCTAAAGGAGGAAGAAACGCGGGGCAAGAATTGTGAAAAGCCAGGGAGGAATGTTCATTTTTGGCCACGAACCGTCTCGAAAATGCGCTGTGGGGGAACAGCGGGTCTTTTACGCGGCCTCTTTCGTAACCAGGGAGTGCGTGGCTTCTCTTGTCTGCGAACCCACGATCCTCATTTCGTGCCAGTCGTAGCGGAATTCTTTTCCGCAGTCCAAGCACGCGACATAGGTGCCGGTGCGCTGCGCCGTCGGGTTGCGACGCGAACCAGCCCGCACTGTAATCGGAAAACTGTAGCGAGCGTGCCGGCAGCCAAATATGGCGTCGAACAACTTCGAAAACATCGGGTAACCTCCACAGAACCAAAAACGAAAACCGTGGCTCACCCCTTCGCCCGAATGGTAGGATGAGCTCCAATTACTTAGATTCGAACGGTGTGGAAAAGGTTCGCGGCAAACTGATTGCACTGCGGGTGCACCCATAGGCGCTCCGGAATGAAGTACTTGGGGGCATTCAGAGGGGTAATCAGAGGAAGGACAGCATCAGCCGGAGGAGTAATAACTTTGAGATCTCTGTCGCGCGGAGATCTGTCGCACGCCGCGCTCGGGTTTGACGCAGGAATTCGCGAGTAGTTAAATAGTTGACCAGCGCGGGTAGGTTCTTTCACTCTCTTCAGAAAGCGGGCCTGGCTATGTCGGCAGCAGCGACGATACTGACAGCGATTCTGCTGTCATATGCTTTGATGATCGGGTGCGGCGGAGGGAATAGTAGTGGCGGCGGAGTGAGTACCACCCAGGCGCCGACTATCTCCACCACAGCCGCTCAGAATGGTGCCGTGATCGTGAGCCTGGCCTCAGCGACCCCGGGCGCAGCTATCTACTACAGCTTCGACGGGAGCACACCCAGCGCATCTTCTCAGCAGTACCAGGCGCCCTTTCTGGTGGCGTCGAACCTCACGCTCAAGGCGATTGCTACGGCCGCGGGCATGGCAAACAGCACTGTCACCAGCCAGAGCTTTACACCGAACATCCCGTCGGGGACGCTGGTGTGGAGCGACGAGTTCGCTAACTCCACCGGTGCCGCGGCGCAGCCCGATCCTAAATTCTGGACTTACGATACCGGCAACAGCGGCTTTGGCAACCACGAACTGGAGACTTATTGTGCCTGGGGCTCGTCCGCCTCTCCGTGCAGCACGGCGAACCCCAGCGCATTCGTGGGCACAGACGGCTATTTGCATATCGTGGCGCAGCAACCGTCAGATGGGGTGTACACATCGGCGCGCTTGAAGACTCAGGGCCCATTCAGTTTTCAGTATGGCCGGTTTGAGGTGCGCGCCCAGGTACCGGAGGCGCAGGGTTTTTGGCCAGCCGGATGGCTGTTGGGCAACAACATCACCACTGTAAATTGGCCGGCCTGCGGCGAACAGGACGTGCTGGAGCGCGTCAATGCGGCCCCCACGCCCCCGACGCCGGATTGGAATGAAGGCTCCATTCACGGGACAGGCTTTATCGGCGGGACGGGACTGGGCACCAAGTACAACTTTCCCAGCGGGCAGACGGCAGCCGGGTGGCATACCTATGGCATGATCTGGTCAAACGGAACGGTGGGGTTCTACGTCGATGATCCCACCCAGCCGTACGTCACCTACACAACCTCGAGCCTTAATGGCATCAATGGCGCAGTTTGGCCATTCGATGCCGGACAGAGCAATTTCATCATTTTGAATCTGGCTATCGGCGGGGATTGGCCCGGACCGCCCGACGGATCGACCCCGTTCCCGTCTGAGATGCTGATTGACTACGTGCGGGTCTACTCGAACTGACCTTCCCCGGCGTTCTCAAATGAGAACGACAACCGCCAAGGGGGATATCCAAGATAACAACGGGAGCGCGAAGAGCGGCTCGGCGCTAGCTACTCTGCGGGCCGGATTTCTTGTGCTCCGCACACTTGGTCATGATGGCCGACCGGAGCCGCGTGCGCAGATCGTCGGGTAACTCATAGAGCTCCGAGTCGCGGTAGATTTCGATGGTTTTGCGAGTGGTATCGCAGACGACATAGCAGTTGTGGCACCACGCCAAATGATCGTCCAGTTCGGACTTGGTCCGGGCGTCCAGCACGCCGTCGAGGTAATTGGTCAGTTCGTTTAGAAACTCAGAACACTTCACTGGTCGCCATCTCCACTCGCCTTTTTACGAAAGTAACGGTTGAGCCGCTCGCGCAGTTGCAGGCGCGCGCGCAGCAACCGCGACTTCACCGCCGGAATGCTCAGCCCCAGCGCTTCAGCCGTTTCTTCCGTCGAGAGGCCTTCTTTGTCACGAAGTACGAACACCGTCCGGAATCCTTCTGGCAATCCCTGAATGGTGCGAGTCAGAATGTCGCGCAACTCCGCCTGGTTGTACATCTGCTCGGGATTGGGGCTCCAATCCGCAACCTCACGGGGAAGCGAGTCATCCTCGGTTTTTACTTCTTCGTCCAGAGAAACCGTGCGTTCCGGCTTTCTCCGGCGCAACTTCATCAGCGCTTCGTTGACCGCAATCCGCACCAGCCAGGTATAAAACTTGGACTGTTCCTGGAACTTCGCCAGGTTCCCATACGCCTTGAGGAACGCTTCCTGAACCACATCTTCGGCGTCCTCGCGATTCTGCGTAATGTGCTGCGCAATGCGGAAAACGTTGCGATCATAGCGCCGCACTAATTCTTCAAACGCTTGATCGTCGCCGCGCTTGGCACGCCGGACCAGCTGCATTTCTTCGCTGACCGCTTGCTCTATATTGGGTTGGATGGTACTCATTCGTAACTTGATGCAGATTTTTCCGAAAGCGTGACTGAATTCCCAGTGCTATTGTACTTGGTGGCGAGGGTTTTTGGGCGCCGCTGTTTTGGCGGGCGTTTGTCAGGAGCTTCCCCGATAGGGGATCGGTGGCTTCAGGCACCAACAGTGCACGTACCAAGGTGTCCCTAGAACGCCTGCAAGCGGCCATATAATCAGAGGTTAGAAGGGTTACGCCCTTCGTCCCCCAAAAGAGCTTCGTTTCGGAGTACGAATGCCCGGAGTACGAATGAAGGAGCGCGGTTGGATTGAACCAATTGTGGAGCGGGTGGTTGGCCAGGTTTTGGACAGCCATGCCGGCCAACTACGCGCCGAAATTGTCCGCCGGGTAATGGAAGAGATCGCGGCCGCGCCTGCTGCCGCAGAACCAAGTGCCCACGATACGGCTTCTGCGTCCGGCCCGGCGGATCTGGCGCGTGCGGTTGCCGAAATCCAGATGGGTTCCTCGCAACGGGAAATCCTGCGCGCGCTGCTCGATACCAGCGCTCGCCACGCGGCCCGAGTCGCGCTTTTTGTCGTGAAAGGTAGCCGTGCCACCGGATGGCAGGCACGCGGCTTCGCCAATAGCGATGCGGTGAACAATTTCGCTCTCGATGAACATGCTCCCGCCGTCGCTCATGCGATCCGCGATCGTGTGGCGGCGAGCGTGCCGGTTGCCGACCTGGACTCGCGTTTCCTGAAGGAATTTGGAGCGCCGGCGAGCGGAGAAGCCCGGATTCTCCCCTTGATTTTGAAAGACAAAGTTGCCGCGCTGATCTACGCCGACAGCGGAACCGGTGCGCAACCAGTGCCGGCTTTCAACGATCCCTTTGCCTCGCATGCTCCTGCGTATGCTTCTGGTCACGCCATGGCAGCAGCAGCGGCAGCGGGCGAAGCCTCGGCGCCAGTCGCCAGCGCCGCCCATAGCGCAATCCCGGAAATTCAGTCCGCGGTCGTTGAAGTTGAGATGGAGCCTGCGCTGGCCGAGCCGCTGCCGATCGGTCTGGCTGAGACCAAGGCAACACCCGAGACGCTGCCGGTTTCTTCAATCTCGACTGAGGATCAGGACGTTCACCGCAAGGCCCAGCGTTTCGCGCGCCTGCTGGTCGACGAAATCAAACTCTATAATCAGGCAAAGGTCGCGGAAGGCAGGAAACACAAGGATCTTTACGACCGTCTGAAAGAAACGATCGAGAAAAGCCGTGCGACGTACCAGAAACGTTACGGGAAGACGGTTGCAGCTTCCGGCAATTACTTTCAAAATGAAATAATACGAAGTCTCGCAGAAGACGATCTATCCATCATGGGTGCCAACTTCCGGCAGTAGGTAGGGTTTGAGTGCGCCGTTTTGCAGTCGTGGTTTTCGCTGGAACTTTCTCCCCGCTCTGGCTCAGCTCTTTGCAGCCCGCAGCTGCTCAGTCCAATTCATCTCCAACAGTTCAAAGCGCGCCACTCAAGAGCGCGTCACCAAAACGCACGCCCGCGAAGAGCGCGACTACTAAAAGCGCGGCTGCCAAAGAAAAGACCGCCGCTTCCACCAGTACCAAGAAAAAACGTAAAAAGATCTCTCCGCACGTGCGCCGTGTGCGGCAGGCTTTCGTCGCCTCCGCCAGTCTTCGCCCCATGGCGCAGCAGTTGTTGGCCGATCGCACTCCCTCCGCCTATGCCGGAGTCGAAGCCTTTGCGCGCCGCCACCCTAAAGAAGATGCCGGAGCACTGGAGACTACGTGGCCTACTACCTGGGCGACGCCTACCTGAAAACGGTGCACAATGCCGAGGCGCTCTCCACGCTTGCGGATTTCAGCAAGAACTTTCCCGATTCACTTCTCATCCGCGATGCCGATCTCGTCTATGCGAGCGCGCTGCTTGCTGAAGGCCGGGCGCAGGAAGCAGCGGATCTGCTGGAAAAGGACCGCGCTCCGGTGCGCGCCGATGTGGAACTCACCGTTGGCCGCGCCTACGAAGCTGCGGGCGATAATCAGAAGGCGTCGGGCGCTTTCCGCAACCTTTTCTACAACCTTCCCACCAGTTTCGAGGCGGATGTGGCGGGAACGGAATTGCACAAGCTCGGAATCTCCGGCTCTCTGGCCGAGCGTCGCACGCGCGCCGATCTCCTGTTCAAGGCCAGGCACTATAGCGACGCGGCTCACGACTACCACGATCTAGTCGAAGAAGTCACCCTAGCAGATCGTCCGGAAGTGCAGTTGGCGCTGGCCAGTGCGCTGGAAAAGAGCGATCGCAGCCACGATGCCCGCCAACTTCTGACTTCCATGGGAGCGCAGACGGGCGACGCCGAAGCCGAGCGCCTCTACCTGCTGAGTGAGACCGCGCGTTCCACGAGCGATGAAGAGGCTGTGCAGCGAACGCTCAACGAACTGCGGCAGTTTGGTCCGGCGAGCCCGTGGCTTGAACAAGCGCTGCTTTCCGCCGGAAACATGTACCTGCTGAAGCGCGATTTCGATCGCGCCATCGACTACTTCCGCGAGTTGCAGCAACGTTTTCCTAAAGGCGGGCATGCATCCTCGGCGCACTGGAAGGCCGAGTGGCTGACTTTCCGGCAAGGCCGAACCGATGACGCACGCAAAGGTTTTGAAGACCAAGTCGCGCTCTATCCCGATTCCGCGGAAATTCCTGCCGCGCTGTATTGGCGTGCGCGTCTTGCTGAAGAAGAAGGCAACCCGGCAATGGCGCGGGCGTTCTATCAGAAACTCTCTGACCGCTTTCGCAACTACTATTACGCGGAGCTCGGCCGGCAGCGTTTGAAAGCCTTGCCCGGCCTCGGTGCCGGATCGCCAAAAGAAGATTCGCCAAAAGAGGGATGGCCGCAGGAAGACGCGCCGCACTATCCGCTACTCGACCGCGTTTCTCCGCTGTCAACCGCGGGAAAAGTTACCGCCGCCGACCCTCCCGACGACAACCTGCGTGTCGAACGGGCGCGTCTGCTCTCGAACGGCGCGCTAGCGGATATGGCGGTGCGCGAGTTGCAAGCCGCCGCGAGCCAGGAGGGCGGAACCTGGGCGCCTCCTGAAATGGCGCGTGTCTATCAGGACGGCGGCCGCTACGATCGCGGCATCGAGATCATGAAGCGGGCGACGCCGAACTATTTCGCCGTCGATATTCCCGACCTGCCGCGTCCCTACTGGGAAGCGCTTTTCCCCAAAGCCTACTGGACCGACCTGCGTAAATATTCAGTGCTCAACGGGCTCGATCCCTACCTCGTCGCATCTCTCGTCCGGCAGGAGTCCGAATTCAATGCGCTGGCTCTCTCGCGCGCGAATGCCGTGGGCCTGATGCAGCTTCTGCCGAATACGGGCAAGACCGTCGCGAAACAGGTCAAACTCAAGGGATACAGCGCGCCACAACTTTACACCCCGGCCGTGAACCTCGAACTCGGCACGCGCTATTTCAAAGAAATGGTCGACAAATACAACGGACAGTTCGAGTACGCGCTAGCCGCCTACAATGCCGGCACCGACCGCGTGGGAGACTGGCTGGGGCAGGGTCACTACCGCGATCCGCAGGAGTTCGTCGAGTCCATCCCCTTCACCGAAACCCGGGAATATGTGCAAGCCATTTTGCGGAATGCGAATGTGTATAGGCAGCTTTATGGGACGCCGTAGCTGATCGGGCCTCCGCTTTCACTTGAAGCCGCGCACGCGGAAATCTTTACCACAGGGGGCACGGAGGAACACAGGGGAAAGTGTTCCGGAGTTTGTTGAAGGTCGGTTGAAACAGAGTCTCTCTGTGTTTCCCTGTGCCCTCGGTGCTCCCTGTGGTTAAGCACTTTGCCGCGCCGCGAACAGCCGGTACCCACCGGGGCTTTTGGCTACGCCGACTGTTGGCTGGGCGACTTCGTAAACACAATCTCAAATACCAGAAGTCCCGCTCCCACCACAATCGCGCTGTCGGCCACATTGAAGGCCGGCCACTGGTGCGGGCCAATATAGAAGAGCAAAAAATCCACCACGTGCCGGCTGACCAGGCGGTCCCACAAATTGCCGATCGCGCCACCCAGAATCAATGCCAGCCCGATTCCAGTGGAGGTCAGGCTATGGCTGTTTTTCCAGAGCAGCGCGGAGACGATGAGCAGCGCAATCACAGAAAACAAGATCAGCAGGCCGACTTTCCATTCCGAGGGAGAATCCGCAAAAATACCGAACGCGGCGCCCGGGTTTTCGGCGTGGATGATGCGAAAGAATCCGGGGATGACCGTAATGCTGTCGTGCAAGGAAAGACGGTGTGCGATCGTCCACTTGGTGACTCGATCGAGAGCGATGACGAACAACGCGATCAGGAAATGATATTTACGCATGACCCGGAAGACATTTTCTTTCTCTATAAGCTTATCGCGTTTGCGGAAGCAGCGGTTCACGCCCCATCAATTTCTTTGAGCACGGCGCTGCAGCGCTCGCACACCGTCGGGTACTTCTTGTCCTCGCCGACGTGAGTCGAGAAATTCCAACAGCGCTCACACTTCAGCCCGGGAGCTTTGCTGACCTGCACCACAACCGGCGCGTCGCCATTTCCCGCTCCCCTTTTGACCTCGACGGCCGAGACGATGAAGAAGTAGCGCAGATCGTTCTTGAAGCGCTCAAGGACGGAGAACACCGGATTAACCGCGGTCAAAGTAACCTGCGCCTGCAAGTTGGCTCCTATGAGTTTCTGGTTGCGCGACTCCTCCAGCGCTTTCAGCACCGTTTCGCGCACGGCCCGCACTGTCTTCCAGTCGTCAGATTGTTTAGGATCAACAGCGACTGCAGCTTCAGCGGTTCCCAGCAGTTCTTCGGCTTCCGGGAAGGTCGTCAGATGCACGCTCTCCAGCCTCCCCGCTACAGGTGGCAAATACTGCCAGACTTCTTCACAGGTAAAACTCATGATCGGAGCCAGCAACCGCACCAGCGCCTCGCCGATGCGCCAGACCGCGGTTTGCGCCGCCCGCCGCGACACCGATCTGCGTCCCGACGTGTAGAGCCGGTCTTTCAACACGTCGAAGTAGAAGGCGCTCAGTTCCACGCCGCAGAAATTGTTGATCCGGTGATAGATTTTGTGAAACGCGAACTCTTCGTACGAGCGCTGCACGTCCCCCGACACTTCCACCGCCTGCCGCAGCATGTATTGATCGATCGGTTGCATCTGCTCCAACGCGACGGCGTCTTTTACGGGATCAAATCCATCGAGATTTCCAAGAATGAAGCGGAACGTGTTGCGAATGTCGCGATAGATTCCCACGACCCGCTGCATGATCTGCGGCGAGCACGCGACATCTTCGCGGAAGTCGACGGACGCGACCCACATACGGACGATCTCGCCACCGAGCGTGTCCGCAATCTCGACCGGATCGACGGTGTTGCCGAGCGACTTCGACATTGCGCGCCCCTGTTCGTCAAGCGTCCATCCGCTGGTCGCGACCATGCGATAGGGAGCGCTGCCTTCGTAGCCGATGGCGCAGAGCAGAGAGGAATGGAACCATCCGCGATGCTGGTCGCCGCCTTCGAGATAAAGATCGGCGGGCCAGGGCAGGTTCGGTTCGTGGCCGAGGACAGCGGCGTGGCTCGATCCCGACTCAAACCACACGTCGAGAATGTCAGTTTCCTTCCTGAACTTCGTTCCGCCGCAGTGAGCGCACTTGTGGCCAGACGACAGAATCGCGTCAGCCTCCGGCGTGTACCAGGCATCGGCGCCGTGCTGCGAAACGAACTGCGCTACTTTGCGATTTATCACCGGATCGTTCACCGGCTTGCCGCAGTTGTCGCACAGAAACACTGCGATTGGCACGCCCCACACCCGCTGCCGCGAGATGCACCAGTCCGGGCGTGTCGCGATCATGTTCGAAATTCGCTCTTCGCCCCAGGCCGGGTCCCACTTCACTTTGGCGATTTCTTCGAGCGTGCGACTGCGCATGGTTTCTCCCGGCTTGTCCCCCTTCATGGGCGTATCCATGCCGATGAACCACTGTTCGGTTGCGCGGAAGATCACGGGGTTGTGACAGCGCCAGCAGTGGGGGTAGGAATGCTCCATTTTTTCGGAGTGCATCAAGACGCCGCGTGCCTTCAACAGTTCGACGATCGGAGCATTGGCATCGAACACCCGCTTGCCCTCGTACTCCGGGAGTCCGTCGCGCATGATGCCCGCCTTATCCACGTTGCAGGTCGGATCGATCTTGTATTTCTGTCCAGTGATAAAGTCTTCGGCGCCGTGCGCGGGAGCGGTATGCACCACACCGGTGCCTTGGTCCATGGTGACGTAATCGGCCAGCACGCCGACGATCTTGCGATCCAAAAACGGATGCCGGAACTCGGCATACTCCATCTTGCGGCCAGGAAAGCGAGCGATCTCCCGCGCCGATTGCAATCCGGTCTTCTCTCTCACCACCTCCGCGAGCGACCAGCTTCGAGCGCCACGTATTCTTCGTCGGGATGAAAGGCCACCGCCATGGATGCCGGCAGCGTCCAGGGAGTCGTGGTCCAGATGATGGTGAAAACTTTCTTGCCCTTCAACGCGGCATCGAGCGAAGCCGGATCGCCCGCGAATGGATACTTCACCCACACCGTCGGGCTGGTGTGGTTTTCGTATTCGACTTCCGCTTCCGCCAGTGCGGTCTCGTCAAATACGCACCAATACACCGAACGCAACCCTTTGTAGACGAAGTCGTTCTCCAAAAAGCGATAAAGAATGTCGAGCACGGCCGCTTCGTATTGCGGTGTCATCGTCGAATAAGGCTGGTCAAACCGGCCGAATACGCCGATACGCTTGAACTGGGAGCGCTGCAGATCAAGAAATTTTTCAGCGTATTTCCGGCATTCGGCGCGTACATCGACCGCAGCCATTTGCAGCTTCTTGCCGCCCAACATTTGATCGACTTTGATTTCGATGGGCAGGCCGTGGCAGTCCCATCCCGGAACGTAGGGC
>WNEZ01006928.1_pt1 | contig 13335 bp, 14 predicted proteins | sample 5400521 | NCBI WGS metagenome assembly WNEZ01 (sample SAMN13153339, study PRJNA577476) | soil metagenome | isolation source: 120 cm saprolite under Douglas fir tree site 2 hole 1 replicate 1 | place: USA:California | collected 2015-04-18 | reverse complement strand
CGACCACAAGACCAGCGCCTGGGCGACCGGTGCCTGGTCAGCCGATTTTTCAGCGGCCACGCCCGGCAATGCCTGGTGGAGCCCGTCCGCCACTGCGTCCTGGGGAGCGTCGGCCCATGCACCCGACGCGACAGTCGCCTGCCGGTGCCCGTCCCCTGGGAGTGGGCCCGGGTGCGCTGCCTACTCCAGGACCGACACGACCCGGCAGTCGTCCTGGCGCTCCGGCTCGCAGGCCCGGCCAGCGTTACGTTCCGCGCGGGATCAAAGAAGGCCCCATGAAGGGCTATGTGCCGCCGCCACGGCTTGTCGTGTCAAATGAACCACAGCCGATCACGCGCAGCATCACGATCACAGAGGGCATCAGCGTAAAGGATCTTGCCGAAAAACTCGGCGTACGCGCCAAGGATCTCATTGCGCGGTTGTTGGCCCGCGGGGTCTTTGCCACGATCAATCAAACGCTCGACGCCGAACTCGCGAGCGAAGTGGCGCGGTTCTTCGGAGCGGACACCAATGTGATCACCTTCGAAGAACAAGCTGCGAAGGAAGTATCCGCGACCGCTGCCAGCGGCGAAGAGGGTGCCGCTGAGGGGGTGCCGCGTCCACCGGTCGTTACGATCATGGGTCATGTCGACCACGGCAAGACCACGCTGCTTGACTCCATCCGCTCCACCAATGTGGCGGAAGGCGAAGCCGGCGGCATCACACAACATATTGGCGCGTACAAGGTAAAAATCCTCGACAACGATTCACCGGCCTATGGCCGCGAAATTGTTTTCCTCGATACCCCCGGACATGAAGCTTTCACGCGGATGCGCGCGCGGGGCGCCAAGTCCACAGACATCGTCGTCCTCGTTGTGGCGGCCGATGACGGTGTGATGCCTCAAACCCTCGAGGCTATTGACCATGCGCACGCTGCCGAAGTGCCGATCATCGTAGCAGTGAATAAGATTGATAAGCCCGAGGCGATGCCGGATCGCGTGAAGAAGCAGCTTGCAGACCGCGGATTGGTACCGGAAGAATGGGGCGGCAGCACCGTCTTTGTGGACGTCTCGGCGAAAAAGAAAACGAACCTGAACCTGCTGATGGAAATGATTTGTCTGGTCGCTGATCTGCAAGAGCTGAAGGCTACGCCTGACCGCCGCGCGAGTGGCGTGGTCCTCGAAGCCAAACTCGATCGCGGTCGCGGCCCCGTAGCGACTGTGCTCGTGCAGAATGGTACGCTGCGCACCGGCGATAACTTCGTCGTCGGGAACGTCTACGGCAAAGTGCGCGCCATGTTTGACGATCGCGGAGCCCAGCTGGAAGAAGCGCCGCCTTCGACGCCTGTCGAGATTCTCGGCATGGAAGGTTTGCCGCAAGCAGGCGATCAATTTGTAGTCGTCGCCGATCGCGACAAGGCCCGAGGTGTTTCCGAGTACCGCGAGCAGAAGGCGCGCGAAGCCGCGCTGGCCAAGAGCTCCCGCGTATCGCTGGAGGGTCTCGCTGAGCAAATAAAGACTGCCGGCACCAAGGAACTCAATATTATCCTCAAAGCCGACGTGGGGGGCTCGGTCGAGGTTCTTACCGACTTGCTTTCAAAACTGTCGAATGACAAGGTGCGGTTGAAGGTGCTGCGCTCTGGGGTGGGTGCGATTACTGAAAGTGATGTGCTGCTGGCCTCCGCGTCAAACGCCATCATTATTGGCTTCAATGTGCGGCCGGAACGCAAGGCGCAGGAACTTGCTGAACAGGAGAAGGTGGACATCCGCCTGCACTCCATCATTTATGAACTGCAGGATGAGATTAAGCGTGCCATGAGCGGTCTGCTGGAGCCGACGATCAAAGAGACGTATCAAGGACGTGCCGAAGTACGTGAGACCTTCCGCATCCCGAAGGTCGGGACGGTCGCCGGTTGTTACGTGGTTGATGGTGCGATCAAACGCGATTCCGAGGTGCGCCTGCTGCGCGACAATATGGTGGTCTTCAAAGGCAAGGTCGGCTCGCTTCGCCGCTTCAAGGATGATGCCAGCGAAGTGCGCAACGGCATGGAATGCGGCATCTCGATCGCCAACTATGGCGATGTCAAGGTTGGAGATGTGATCGAAGCCTACGTCACGGAGCGCATTGCGGCGGAAGTGATTGCCTAGAACCAGTGATCAGTTCTCGGTTCTCAGTTCTCAGTTGAAGTCTTTTGGGCGACTGGAACTCACAACCGCCAACTGAGAATTGATGCCGATTGCCTTTCTTACTCTCGAATTGCACATCGACGGCGCACAGTCACTGAAAGACAAGCGTCAGGTAGTACGGAGCTTGAAAGACCGGCTACGGACGCATTTCAACGTGGCTGTGGCGGAACTCGATTCAAGCGGATTGTGGAATCGGGCGACGCTCGGCGTCGTAAGCATTTCCGACTCCCGCGACTACTTGGACGGAATGATGACGAATGTGGAACGCCAAGCCATGCGCATCGCCAACAACGGCGGCGCGGAAATTGCGGACTCCTTCCTCGAGTTCCTCTAGATATCTGCTCAGCACATTTTGTTGCCAGTGCTGTATTTACCTTCTAAGGACGGCCGGGCGGAAGCTCGAAGCTTTCGTCACAAGGCTTTAGTCGGGCAGCTTTAGTCACAAGACCAGGAGAACAATTTCTGATATTCTCATCCGTTTTATTTCGAGGTGTTGGCTTGGAAAGGCGCGGCCAAAAGTATCATCGCGGGCGCATGGGAGCGGCCCTCCGCGAAGAGATTGAAACTATTCTGGAAGGTGAACTGGGCGATCCGCGCATCGGATTGGTCAATGTCAGCGAAGTGCAACTTGCGGAAGATGGCCGGTCGGCACGGGTTTTCGTCGTGGTTCAAGGCGACGACCAGGAAGCGGAGCGCACTATGCAGGGGTTGACGGCGGCCACTGGGTTTATCCGGCGAGAACTGATGGAGCGCTTGCGCCTGCGTCGTGCGCCGGATTTGTTATTTCATTTAGACCGGTCACAACAGTACGAACGAAGAATCAATGAGCTTTTGCAACGTACGAGAAAAAAGTGGGGCCAGCAACGCTGATTTCGCAGAGTAGAGCGCGACCATGCTGCAAGAGGTGCTTAAACATATTGAGCAGCGTCAGCATTTCGTGCTGACGTCGCATGCCCGGCCTGATGGCGATGCCATCGGGTCGGCTCTCGCCTGCGGCCAGGTCCTGCGTTCGTTGGGTAAAGAGGCCCAGGTCGTGATGCACGATCCCGTCCCGCGAATTTATCAGCGTCTGCCGTTTGCCCATAGAGTGGTGCACGCAAAGCGAGTGAAGGGAGATTACGAAGCCGCTATCATCCTCGAGTGCGACAGCATTCAGCGTACACGTCTTGATGGACTCGAGCACCGTTTCCTGATCAGCATCGATCACCATGTAAGTGGACGGCCCTTTGCCAATGTGGATTGGATTGATCCGCAAGCGGTCGCTACCGGTGAGATGGTGTACCGTCTGGCACGCGAGGCGGGTGTGAAGATCACCCCAGAGATCGCCACCTGTGTCTACACTGCACTGCTCACTGATACAGGTTCCTTCATGTACGAGGGAACGAACGAGCACACGTTTGCACTGGCTCGAGAGCTGGTGCTCGCCGGCGCTGATCCGGCACATTGCGCGCGTAACATTTACTTCGCCCACTCCACCGCCAAGATGCGCCTGTTGGGCGCGGCCCTGTCGAACCTTCACCGTGAAGGCGCTCTGGCCTGGATTTCCGTGACCCAAGAACAGATGGAGCACTGCGGTGCCAAGGAAGAAGATTGCGAAGGCCTGGTGAACTATGCGCTAGCCATCCAGGACGTGCAGGTCGCAATTTTTTTCCGGGAACTTCCCGATAGTCGCTACCGCGTGAGCCTGCGCAGCAAGGGACAACTGAACGTCGCGAGCGTGGCCGAGCGCTTCGGTTGTGGAGGCCACGAGTGCGCCAGCGGATGCTCGCTGGAGGGACCGCTTCCGGTTGCGGTCGCCCGTGTGATGGCGCAACTCCTGCTCGGATCGTCTTCTATACAATAAGTTCCTACAGAGAATTCTATGGATATTATTTTGGCGCGACAGATCGCGTCGTTCGTCGGGGCATTGCTGATTCTTGTGGCCTACGCCGGGCACCAGATGAAATGGATGGACCCCCGCAAGACTGCCTACAATGTTCTCAACGCCGTCGGTTCCGCCATACTCGCATACATTGCGTTTCATCCGTTCCAGATAGGGTTTGTGGTGCTGGAGGTTGCCTGGACACTGATCAGCGTGTACGCGCTGGTGCGTCAGCGCGAACAAGAATGAAGGTCGTGTGCCACCGGGCGGATTGACGATTTACGATTGTTCATTGGGAGTTCAAAAACCCGCAAAGGCGATTTGCAGTCGTCAATCGTAAATCGTCAATTTCATCGGTGCTTATCCGTGTAAATCCCCGGCTTAGGATTCTTGCGTGAACCAGCGCTCGCGTGCCGACTGGCTTCTGCTGGCTAGTTTCTGTGCATTCCTCTTCTTCTGGGGTCTCAGCTATTTCGGCCTGATCGGTGCTGATGAACCGCGCTATGCGCAAGTCGCGCGTGAGATGCTCGCCCGCCACGACTGGATCACACCCACGCTCGGCGGTAAACCTTGGCTCGAAAAACCTGCCCTTTACTACTGGCAGGCCATGCTGGCCTACCGATTTTTCGGCGTGAGGGACTGGGCGGCGCGACTGCCATCCGCGATCGACGCAACTCTCATGGTGGTTGCCGTCTACCTTTTTCTTCGCCGCTTTCGCCCAGGATTCGAACTTGATGGCGCGCTGATGACCGCCTCGTGCGCAGGCGTGATCGGTTTCGCGCGCGCCGCTTCCATGGACATGCCTCTCGCCGCCGCATTCGCCATCGCGTTGTTGGGTTGGTATGCCTGGTATGAAACCGGGAATCGCGGGTACCTTGCCGGGTTTTATATTTTTCTTGCGTTCGGAGCCCTCGAGAAAGGTCCAGTGGCGCCGTTTCTTGCCGCCTTGATGATCGTGATCTTTGCCGCAGCCAATGGAGAATGGCGCCTGATCTCGCGTACCTTGTGGATTCCGGGAATTGGGCTGTTTTGTGCAGTTGCGCTGCCCTGGTATGTCGCCGTGCAACTCAGGAATCCGGAGTTCTTTCGGGTTTTTATTCTGGAGCACAATCTGGAGCGATACGCAACCAATCTTTACCGGCATCAGCAGCCTCTCTGGTATTACCTGCCAGTGACGCTGCTCGGACTGTTGCCATGGACGGTTTTTGTTATTGCGGCAGCGGTGGGAACGATACGTGCCTGGTGGTTGCGAGGAAAGCCGCGGCTGCGATCCGAAGATGCGCTGGATATATTTCTGCTGATCTGGCTTGTGGTACCGGTGATCTTTTTTTCTTTTTCCCAGTCCAAATTGTCCGGCTACATCGTACCGGCGATTCCGGCGGGCGCGCTGCTGGTCGTGGAATACGTAAGACGTCACATAGTGGATGGTCAACCGGTTCCGCGGTGGCTGCTTGTGGTCCACTCCCTCGTGGCAGCACTACTAATTATTCCGGCGCGGATGATCCAGTACTTGCTGTTGCAGCACCGGTTGCCGTGGGGAATGCCGACGGTCGCCGCTTCTGTCATAGCCTTGATTCTTGCCGCGGGAATGACCGTGACGCTGGTCAGTCGGTTGGATCTGCGGGTGCTTCGGTTTGTCACGCTGGTGCCGGTTGTGGTGGTAATCGCTTGGGTGCTGCGAAAAGGGGGGCCTGTCTTGGACGCAACGCTCTCGGCGCGTCCAGTGGTGAACGAAATCAGCCGCATGGAAACCAAGTCCCTGCCGGTGGGTGTCTTTGGCGTTTCACGTGAGACGGAGTATGGCCTGGCGTTCTATCGCAACCAGGTGATCGAGCGCTATGAGTTGAGCCAGATTCCAAACGGTGAACATCTGCTCGTGGCTACGGAAGGCTCGCAGCCGCAGATCGCGAGAATTGCCGGCGACCGGCGCGTTTCGCGTCTCGGCAATTTCCCGGCGCAGCATCTGGAATACTTTTGGGTCTCCGCGCCAGGGATGGGGCATAAAGCCAGCCATTAGCCTTAATTACTTTTTTCTATTGGCTTCCCATATTCTCCCGGTTTGCTTCGGCACGGCTCAACGCACTAGACTTCCCATTCGCATGGCCTTACAGCACGCGGCTAGCGTCCGCCACAGGAATCCCGTGGAGATTCTCGACCTGAGGCACTTTTCTTCTGTCGACTTGCGTCCCCTTCTGGAAGATGAGACTCGGACGTGGTCGCGATTGCTCTCGTGGGACTACAGCGGCTCGGCGGATATGATCTTGCGCTACGTGGACGCCAAGATCCTCCCCGGGTATGCCGCGATTGAGCGTGGCCGCATTTTTGGCTATGCGTTTTTTGTTTACGAAGGCAGCAAAGGCGTGATCGGCGATTTATTCGTGGCCAATGAAAGCCGGATGCCGGACACGCATGAGGTCGAGGCGCGGTTGCTTATTCACGTCATTGAGACCCTGCAGCAATCCCCCGGAATCCACCGCGTTGAAGCTCAGCTCTTAATGCATGAAACGGGAATCGTAGCCCGACCGTTTTTAGAACAGGGCTTCCAGCGTCATCCGCGGCTGTTCATGGTGATGCCATTGAGTCGGCCACTCACGGTGGTAAATTCACTGAATGCCGAAGTGGAAATCCGCCACTGGTCGGATCAGGACTACCAGTTGGCCGCGGCGGTGATCACCGCAGCTTATCGCGGACACGTGGATTCTCAAATCAACGATCAATACCGCACGCTTAGCGGCTCGCTCCGATTTCTGAACAACATCGTGCGATTTCCGGGGTGCGGATTGTTTGATGCCGAATCTTCATTCGTCGCAATTCATAAGGGAACGCGCAACATGATTGGCCTGATCCTGTGTTCGCGCGTGCGACATGATGTCGGCCACGTGACCCAGGTTTGTGTGCTTCCGGAATATCGTTCGCGCGGAATCGGGGACGCGCTGCTCGCGGCCAACGCCGGCAATCTTCGACGGCGGAGCTTCTCTCTGCTTTCGCTAACTGTGACCGAGGCCAATAGCCGAGCGGTAGAGCTCTACAGGCGCCTGGGTTTCACGACCGACCGGGTGTTCGATGCCTTTGTGTGGGAAGGATAGTGAAGCTCTTAACAAGAGCTAAAGGCTAAGCGCTAGCGCCGCACCAACCACATCACCCAGCCCGCGAGGAATACTCCGCCGAGAAACATGACAAAGCAATACAGGCTATAGCGTACCTGGTCGCGGGCTGTGTTGCGTTGCGTGATGCCGAAGACCACGGACGCGAATACCGCGAACAGTAGGGCAGCGCTGAAGTGGGTGAGTTCGAGGGTCATAGCCTCGAGCCTCATGGCTTTTTCCCGATCGCAATGTGGTAGGCGTCCGCCACAGCGATGAAGTTCAGCAGTCCGGCGACGATGATGTACTTGGTGCCGAAATCAGCCGTTGCGTGCGCGATGGCCCCCTGTCCCCAGTCCATAGCTCGTGTCACGATATAGAGACCGCCCGCGCCTATGTCGCCGACGAATCCCAGAATATCGAGGATATCGCCGCCATTTGGCCTGTAGACGCGACCCTGCATCGCCAGCCCGAGCAGGAACATGGTCACAATAGACGCCATCAGCAGCAGGCCGCGAATCCAGCGCCGCTGAATCAGGTGCCCGGCGCCGGGAATGAGCCAGCCCAGGGCGGGGGCCAGCACGGACATCCTGGTGATTTGCGGTTGCGCGGTGGCCAACTTTTCGGCTTCGAGTTTGGGTTTCGCTGTCGAGACGTTTGCCATTCAGATGATGACGATCTCACGTTGGATTTTGCCTGTCACTTCGGCGGACTTCGGCCGGACCAGCACGTTCACTTCGCTGCGCACTCCAAACTCCGGCAGATAGATTCCGGGCTCGATCGAAAAACAGGAGTTGGGCAGGATCTGGCGCTCGTCGTGAATTTCGAGGTCGTCCATATTGGCCCCGTTCGCGTGTATTTCGGTGCCAATCGAGTGTCCGGTGCGGTGAATGAAATAGTCGCCGTAGCCGGCATGATTGATATGCCCACGCACGGCGTGATCCACTTCCCACCCCGCGATCCGGCGTCCGGCGGTAACCGCATCCTGCACGGTTTTCACACCGACGTCCCGCGCGCTGCGCACAATTTCGAAAATCTCGCGCTGCTTCTCGGAAGGAGCTTTGCCGACGAAACCCATCCAGGTAATGTCATAGTACACCGCGCCCGGCGTGTTCTTCTTCGCCCAGACGTCGAGCAAAACGAAATCGCCCTCGCGGATGGGCGCCGGATGATCCGCGCGCGGCTCGTAGTGCGGGTTGCCGCTATTGGCGTTCACCGCCACGATGGGCGGATCGTCGGTCACGAGGTTTTCGCGGCGAAACGCTTCCATGAACCATTGCTGGATTTCATGCTCATTGGTTCCGCTGTTGCGCGCGCGCCGGCCGATTTCCTGGAATGCTTCCGCCGTGATGGCGTCAATTAAATCGCGGGCGGCGTAATGCGTCCTGATCTGCTCATCCGTCCAGGTGGCCTCGAATTGCGCCACCAGGTCGCCGGAACTCACCACGTTCTTGCCCAGGCCCCGGATCAGTTCGAGCGTCCCACCATCTACGAGTGAAACATAGAACACCAGGTTGTTGGGCGAGTATTGCATAGCGATATTGCGGTAGCCGGCGAGCATGGCCTTGACGGCTTCGAAAAGCTCTTGCCAGCCGGCATACTGAACCTTGCGGCCGGGAAGCGAATCGAGATGTCCGGCTTCGATCTTGTGGACGAGTTTGACTGGAGCGTCTCGCGCAGGAATCAGGTAGAACCAACGGCGAGTGACCATGAGGTTTTCCGGCAAGCCCAGCACCCGGTAAGCAATGGGGTCGCGATGGTGATGGTCGTAAAAGAGCCAGGCGTCGATGTTGCGCTCGCACAGCTCAGCTTGAATGGCGGGGAGATCCATGGGCGAGCTTCTATTCTAAATGAGGCAGGGATTTTTGGGCGAATGTGGCAGCCAGTCACAACCGCCTAAAGAATAGAAAAGCCCCGACTACTCGGGGCCATTCAAACTCACGTGGTGCGGAAAGCAGTCTGTCCAAATTCAGTATCAGTAGAGCAGTAATTCTTGTCAAGTTGCTGGGCCCAACGTAAGGATAGAGATTTCGCGATGCCGACCACGGTCCGCAAGTCAGATGAGCCTACGCGAGTTACCCGAAATGGGAAAAGTGCGCTTTTGTAACTTCATTCAGCGAGAATCTCGGACTGGAGACAAAAGATATCGCTTGGTTGCAGGCGGCAACGTTTCGCATGCGGCGCGCAGCACAAGTCGCGGCGCATTTTTGCGGATCCGCATCAAATAGGGGACCGTGCGCTTGGGATCGGCTTTGGCCGTTTCCCGCAACAACCAGCCGAGACCTTTCTGCACCATGTCGCTCTTGTCATCGAAAAGCAGAGCAGACAACCGGGTGATTTCAGGGAAGAACATTTTTTGCCGCGCACCGCGAATCAGGGCTACGCACGCAGCCCGTCGATGCCAGCCATCGTGAGACTTCGCCCATGTGAAAACATTTTCATGCGTGCAGGATCGTCGGCCACCATAGGAGAGATCAGGTAATGCACCAGGGCATCGTGGTCGGCCCAGGAAGTAATCCGATCCAGCCATCGTTCAAATAATCGGAATTCGCGGTCGCCGAAATCCTGAGTCTGCTTTTCCAGCAGAAATACAGCGAAGACTTTCTCTTCCAAGACATCGCCGGAAAAAAGTTTATCGGCAACGGACAGGAGAAAAGCGGCTCCTCGCTGGGACAGAATTTCCCGCCGAGAACTCACGGCCAATTTGCGAAGATCGGCCGTATACCATGAACCACTGCACGCCCTTAGCATGTTTAGCCGATCCGCCGTCCCGCAACGCACGCCGAATCTCAGCGGCGATACTTGCCGGTCTAAGCGCGCGCATGGCCATGGCTGGTAAACGTTCTATCTGCGGGTGCGCGGGCGGATTCACATTCTATTTCGCGGGAGCCGCGGCCGTTGTCCTCATTTTCTTATCGTAAATCCAGAGAAGCGCCGCAGTAGCGGCCCCCACCGCAGTTACCGTCCACCAGATGCGCGCTGGCTGGTGGGTGACCTCTCCAAAGTGATGGATGAGCATCCCGCCGAACCAGCCGCCGATCAGCGAACCGATTCCGATCGGCAGAAAGGCAAAACCCATATAGGTGCCCTGCTGGCCCGGAGGCGCAAGGCGAGAAATGTATTCGTAGTAGCGCGGCGATTGCGTGATCTCGCCCAGCGAAACCGCAAACAGCGTAAGAACCACCATCGGAACGCTAGGATGCACGACCAAAATGATCCATGCCAGGCCGGAGATCAGCGTTCCCAGCGTAATGGCGCGAAACGCGGGTATCCGCTGCGTGAGAAGACTAACCACCATCTGCAGCGCAATCACGGTCAGCGGCCCGGTTACAAGAAGCAGCTCGGTATCGGTTTTGGGATTGATGTAATCGTGAATGTAGAGTGGCAGGATGATGAATTCCTGCCAGTAAACAATCCAATAGCCGGAGAAGATCAGCAGGAAAAGCATGAAGCGCGGATTAGAGATGACGGTGGCGAAATTCTTTGCCGCCTGGCCGAGGCTGACGGTCTGTGTCTCACCCGAGCGACGCGGCTCTTTGAAGAGCAGCAACACGGCGAAGAACATCGCAAACACACTCAGCGCGGCTACGCGGAAAACATTTTCCACACTCAAATGCTGGTGCACCCAGGACGCGACGTAAGGCCCCGCAGCCCCACCAATGTTCACCAGCGTGTAATAAATAGAGTAGCCAATCGAGCGGACATTTTCTTTGGACGCGCGCGCGGTAGTGCCGACAACGCATGGCTTCACCAGCGCGATGCCCAGGGCAGGAAGCATGAGGACGAACGTCACCAGCACGATCAGCGGCATGGAATTGCGTACAGGAGCCAGCCAGAGTGCTCCCAGTGATCCAAGCAGGAAGTAAGAGCAACTCAGAATGAGGTAGGCGAGCGAAAGAGATCGGCGGAAGCCCAGCCGGTCGGCAAGAGTTCCGCCGAACGCCGCCAGGAACCACACCAGCCCTCCGAACAGCCCGGTCAGGCTGCTGGCTTGCTCGACTCGAAAATTCAAGGTCTCGTGAAGATAGCGCGCGAGCGATGCGAAAGCGGCATAGTAGGAAAGCCGCTCGAACAGTTCGCTGATATTGGCAACCCAGAACGGCCGCTCGAAGCCAGTGCGAATCTCATGCAAGCGTTCGCTAAGAGAATGGCTCCTCTTGTCCGGTCCTTGGGTTATGTCTATCACTCTGTCATCCTAGGCGCAGACTTGCCATTCGCTAGGGAATGGCAATTCCATTCCGGGCGCGGAGTCTGCACCATATCTTTAATTCACTTGTCATGCATCTTGAATTCACCAAGCGCATCCTGGGCGTGGAGTCTGCCACATCTTTAATTCATTCGTCATGCATCTTGAACTTACTTGTCATCCCGAGCGATGTCCGAGCCGCGCTCGCGCGGTGAGGACAAGCCGAGGGACCTTGTGTTGTTGAACCCGACAAGCGCTCAGGGAGTACTCAACCGCTTCCGCAACTCCTCAGCCGTCAGCCCCGCAACGCGGATTATCTTTCTTCGGCCGGACTGCCCGGACGCTATGGTAACGGACGAACGTGGAACCTTCAAAAGATTTGCTAAGAATTCAATACAGGCTTCATTAGCACGGCCTTCGATGGGAGGCGCCGTTAACGTCAGTTTCAGCGCCTCCCCGAGCTCTCCGGTGATGGCGTTCTTCTTGCCGCGAGGGTGGACTTTGACGGTGAAGACGACGCCTGACTCACACTCACGGATTGGAATCATCGAATGGCTTTCACCGCGGAGTCACCAAGGCAGCGAGAAAACTTCCAAAACACCAACTATCGGTTCTTCTCTGTGCTCCTCTGTGCCCTCTGTGGTTAAGTTGTTGTCCGTTCTCCATCTCTGTGCTCCTCTGTGCCCTCTGTGGTTAGGTTGTTGTCATTTCTCCATCTCTGTGTTCCTCTGTGCCCTCTGTGGTTAAGTTGTTGTTCTTTCTCCAAAAATTGCCGTCCCCACGCGCACGCACGTCGAGCCTTCCTCGATCGCCACTTCGAAATCGTGCGACATGCCCATCGATAGTGTATCCATGCTCACTGCCGGCAGTTTTCGTGACCCGATCTTATCGCGGAGCTCTCGCAACGTCCGAAAATAGGGTCGCGCCTGCTGCGGATCTTCGGTGAACGGAGGAATGGTCATGAGGCCATGAATGGCCAGATGATCCAACTGCGGCGCGGACTGAAGAATTTGCTCCAGCTCGGGCTTGTCCGGCGCGATGCCACTTTTCGCCTCCTCACCGCCGAGGTTGACTTCAATCAGGACCGCCAACTTTTTCCCGATTTTCTGGGCCGCAAGGTTCAACTTTTCTGCTAGCTTCAATGAATCCACAGAATCCACGGCCGAAAACAATTCCACCGCCTTTGCGGCTTTGTTAGTTTGCAGATGTCCGATCATGTGCCATTGGGCATCGCGTAGCTCGCGCACCGCCTCTGCCTTGGTGGCAAATTCCTGCACCCGATTCTCGCCGAAGATGCGTATCCCCGCCGCGTATGCTTGAAGAATGTGTCCGACTGGAAAAGTCTTGCTGACGGCCAGGAGCGCGATCTCGTGCGGATTGCGTCCGGCGCGGCGAGCGGCAGCGGCAATGCTCTCATGGACATGGCTGATGTTTTCAGCAATCGACATGGAAAGATTTAACCACAGAGGACACAGAGGGCACAGAGGACTGCGGGGAAAATGCGGAACTAAGAAGGCAGAATGCAGAAATTAAACTGACGCTCAGCGTTCATTCCGCAGTCTGACTTCACATGATCGCCGTTGGAGGCGCCGGGTCTTCCGGACGGCCCGCATTCGCCAGCGGCACACGGATCATGACCAACGCCAGGATCACCAGCACGATGAACCCCGAAACCGTAACAGGATGCGTGAAGATGACCGGCAACGGCTTGTTGAAAAAATAGAACGCTGCTACAACCAGCCCAAGGATCGCCTCTCCGGCGATGAAGCCCGAAGCCGTCAGCACTCCGGCATTCTCCACACGAGCTTTCTGCGCATCGTTGAACCCGCGCCGATCACGTGCTTTATCAGTGAGCCAACGGATAACTCCGCCGACGAAGATGGCAAACGTAGTCTCCAGCGGCAAGTACATGCCGACGGCGAAGAGCATGACGCTCTTCACTTCCAGCATGATCATGGCGAATCCCATGAGGATTCCCGCCCCTACCAGCGGCCAGGGCATGTTGCCACCCACAATGCCCTGCGCCAGCGAAGCCATGAG
>WNEZ01007221.1_pt1 | contig 13339 bp, 15 predicted proteins | sample 5400521 | NCBI WGS metagenome assembly WNEZ01 (sample SAMN13153339, study PRJNA577476) | soil metagenome | isolation source: 120 cm saprolite under Douglas fir tree site 2 hole 1 replicate 1 | place: USA:California | collected 2015-04-18 | reverse complement strand
GATGTCTCGTGCGTGGAGAACGCCACGCACGAGACATCCGATCTGCATGGCCTGCTGATGAGCCGGTCGCTCACCGACGAGAAGCTGCTGGAGGCAACCGAGCAGGCATCCGACCTCCGCATCCTGCCCGACGTGACCGTCCTCAAGATCGGCGGGCAAAGCCTCATCGACCGCGGCCGGGCAGCGGTCTACCCGGTGGTCGAGCAGCTTGCCTCGGCGGCGAAGCGCCACAAGATCATGATCGGGACCGGCGCCGGTACCCGGGCGCGCCACCTCTACGCCCTGGCGGCCGAACTGGGTCTGCCGACCGGCGTCCTGACGGACCTCGGCACCGCCGTGGCCGGCCAGAACGCTGAGATCCTCGGCTACCTCATGGCCAAGCACGGCATAACGGTCGTGGGCATCTCGGCGTTCAGCGGCCTTCCGCTCTTCCTCGCCGAGCGCAACGCCGTGATCTTCCCCGGCATGCCCCCCTACGACATGTGGCAGCACGTGCCCGACGAGGGGACCATCCCTCCCTACCGCACCGACGCCGGGTGCTACCTGGTGGCCGAGGTCTACGGCTGCAAGGCCATGATCTACGTGAAGGACGAAGACGGCCTCTACACGGCCAACCCGAAGCGGGACGACAAGGCGACGTTCATCCCGAGCATCACGGTCGACGAGCTGATCGCGATGAAGCTGCCGGACCTGGTGATCGAACGGCCGTTGCTCGAACTGTTGCGCCACGCGCGCCACGTCACCTCGGTGCAGGTCATCAACGGGCTCAAGCCCGGCCTGATCGAACGGGCCCTCGACGGCGAGCACGTCGGCACCATCATCTCCGCCACCTAACGCTCTCGACCCAGGAGGCCAACGAAACCATCCACGTGCCGTCGTCGCTGATGCGCCAGACGCTACTCGACCGTGACCTCGTGCTCCCCGTGACGGACCGCCCCGTCATCAAGCTCCTTCCCTGGCTGAACGTCGTCAAGATCGGAGGACACTCGATCATGGACCGCGGCCGGGAGGCGATCCTTCCGGTCGTCGAGGAGTTGGTCGAGGCGTTCGGGACCCACAAGCTCCTGATCACCACCGGCGCCGGCATCCGGGGCCGCCACGTCTACAGCGTGGGGCTCGATCTCGGCCTGCCCACCGGTGCGCTGGCGGCGCTGGCCTCCACCGACGCCGAGAAGAACGGGCACGTCCTGGCTGCCCTGCTGGCGGAGCACGGTGTCGTCTACCTGCCGCATGCCAGCGTCGGCCACCACCTTCCCGTCTTCCTCAGCGCCGCCCCGGCCGTCGTGGCGAACGGCTACCCGCCGTACCACCTCTACGAGTTCCCTCCCGATGTCGGCAGGATCCCGCCCCACCGCACCGACGCCGGATCGTTCCTGCTGGCCGACGCCTACGGCGCGGCCCGGCTCATCTACGTGGATGACGTCGACGGCGTGTACACGGCCGACCCGGCCGAGCATCCCGATGCCGAGCTGATCGGTCGCATCGGGGCGAAGGAGCTCATGACCCGGAACCTCAGCACGCTCCCGATCGACCGCATCGTGCTGAAGCTCATGGGCTCGGCGAAGCATCGCAAGGAGATCCAGATCGTCAACGGCGTGAAGCGGGGCAACATCGGCAAGGCCCTTGCCGGCGAGCGCGTCGGCACGATCATCCACGCCGATTGAGCGTGCGAGCGGCGATCAGGTCGGGTAGACCGAAACCTCCGTAGCCTTGACGGATGCCCAGACCGCTTCGCCCTCCCGTAGTCGAAGCTCTGCGACGGCCGCCGGGGTGACCTCGGCGACGAGCGGGATGTCCCCGTCGAGCAGGACCCGGACCCGGCTGCCTTCGAGGTCGAGGCTGAGCACCCGTTCCTCCAGCACGTTGCGGGGGCTGCCTTCCGGCCGGCGGGCATGCAGCGCGACGGCCCGGGGGTGCACCACGGCGAAGACCTCTCCGTCGCCGGCGGTGGCGGCGACGAGGCGGGCACCGGAGCCGAGTACGACCTGGTAGCCGTCGGCCTTGCCGCGCAGGAGGTTGATCCCGACCAGCTCGGCGACGTACTTCGAGCGTGGACGCTCGCTGACCTCGGCCGGAGTGCCGCTCTGCACGACCCTGCCGGCCTCCAGCACGACCAGCCGGTCGGCCAGCGTCGCCGCCTCCAGCGGGTCGTGCGTGACCAGCAGGCGGGTGCCGCGGAAGGTCTCGAGGTGGCGGCGGATCTCACGGCGCAGCTCCACCCGGGCGCCGGCGTCGAGCGCTGCCGTCGGCTCGTCGAGCAGGAGGAGGCCCGGGTCGGTCGCCAGGGCTCGGGCGAGCGCCACCCGTTGCGCCTGCCCCCCCGACAGCGCCCGGGGCCGTGCCCCCGAATGCTGGGCGAGCCCCACGCGTTCCAGCCATTGGCGGGCGCGGTCGCGGGCGGGACGGTGCGCCATTCCCCGGCACCGCAGCCCGAAGGCGACGTTCTCCAACGCGCTGAGGTGCGGGAACAGCAGATAGTCCTGGAAGACGAAGCCCACGGGCCGGTGCTCGGGCGGCACCCGCACCCCTCGGGCGGGATCCTCGAGCACCACCCCGTCGAGGACGATGCGGCCCTCCGACAGCGGGACGAGGCCCGCCAGCGCCCGGAGGACCGTCGTCTTGCCCGACCCGTTCGGGCCCACGATGGCGACGACCTCGCCCTCGGCTACGGCGATCTCCGCATCGAGATCCAGGCCGCCGAGCTGCAGCCGGAGGTGCGCAGCAAGGCTCATCGGGCCGGGAACCAGCGGTCCCGCAGGCCCACCAGGATCACGATCGAGATCGCCAGGAGCAGCAGGGACAGCATGATCGCCACATCGGGCTGGCTCTCGAGCGCCACGTACACCGACAGGGGCACGGTCTGGGTCGTGCCGGGGAAATTCCCGGCGAAGGTGATGGTCGCACCGAACTCGCCGAGGGCCCGAGCCCAGGCGAGGGCGAGCCCGGCGAACAGCGATGGGGCGACGGTGGGGACCGTCACCCGCCGGAACGTGGTCCAGCGCGAGGCGCCGAGCGTGGCCGCCGCATCCTCGAGGCGGCGGTCCGCCGAGCGCAGCCCGGCCTCCACGGTGAGCACGAGGAACGGCATCGCGACGAACGCCTCCGCGAGCATGGCCCCCGGCGTGGTGAAGGGGAGGCTGTAGCCCGTCGCCCGGTAGAGCCATTGGCCTACGAGACCGGCCCGCCCGAAGGCAAGCAGCAGGGCGACCCCGCCGACGACCGGAGGCAGCACCATGGGCAGCATCGTGAGCGCCCGGACCAAGCCGCGGCCCGGGAGGGCGACGCGGGCCAGCACCCAGGCAAGCGGGATGCCCAGCGCCGCCGACAGGACCACCGCCCCCAGGGAGCAGACGAGCGACAGCCGCAGGGCGGTGCCCACCGTCGAGGTCGTGAGGTCGGCCCAGGCGTGGCTCCAGGGGGCCTTCCACACCAGCCCGACCAGCGGGAGCACGACGAAGCTCAGCGCCAGCACGAACGGGAGGGCGAGCGCGGCGGGGGGCCACCGGCCCGTGGCCCGTGGCCCGCCGTTCGGGCAGCGGGGATGTCGACACCTTCCACGGCCTGCCCTCCGGCCACGGCGGCCTTGACGTCGGTCACGTAGACGATGCCGGCATCCGCCTCGCCCAGGGCCACCTTCGTCGCCACCGCGGTCACGTTGGTCTCCAGCGACTTCGCCGTCACGGTGACCCCCGCCGCCTGGAGTGCCTGCTTGGCGTACTTGCCGGCCGGCACGCTCGCAGGGTCGCCGAGGACCACCACGACACCGGGCTTCTTCAGGTCCGCCAACGTGTGGATGCCCTTCGGGTTGCCGGCCTTCACGATGATCTGGAGGAGGTTCTTGGCAAAGTCCTGCACCGTCGACGTGGGGACGGTGCCGGTGGCCGTGAGCTTTGCCATGTTGGCGGTGTCGGCGCTGGCGAAGACGTCAGCGGGCGCCCCCTGCTGGATCGACGTGACCAACGAGCCCGACCCGTTGTAGTTGATGGTCAGCTGGACCCCGGGGTGGGCGGCGGTGAAGTCGGTCTTGGCCTTGTTGAAGGCGCCGGTCAGCGACTGGGCGGCGAAGATGTTGGCCGAGCCCGAGAGCGCGGCGGCTGCGGGCGAGGTCGGTGTTGCCGTCGGCGCAGTCGTCGAGGTGGTCTTGCTGCACGCGGCGAGGACGACGCCGCAGACGGCAGCAGCCACGACGAAGCGGATCCTTCTTGATGCACCCATTTCCTTTTCCCCCTTTTTCACAACCCGGCTATTCACTACCCGGCTTTTCAGAACCCGCCTCACGATCCGGCGGGCAACTCGATAACGACGTTGGTGGACTTCACGGAGGCCACGGCGACCATGCCCGGCTGGAGGTCGAGCTCATCGGCGGCCTCGCGGGTCATGAGCGAGACGAGGCGGAACGGTCCCGCCTGCATCTCGACCTGCGCCGCGACGCCGTCCTTGATGACCTTGGTCACGATACCTGTGAGGTGGTTGCGGGCCGACTGGGCCCGGAAGGCGCCCGCCTCGGGCGACTCGGCGTTTTCTGTCACGAACCTGGCAAGCTGCGCGCCGTTGATCAGGCGCCGGCCGCCATTGGTACGCTCGGCCGGGAGCCTCCCCGCATCGACCCACCGCCGCACGGTGTCGACACTCACGCCCAGGAGCCCTGCGACCTGGCCGATCCGGTACTGACCCATCCGCGTACCCTACCGAATTGCACCGGCTCTTTTCTCGCATCTGCAAGCCTTTCGACCTCTCGATCGCTTCTGGGCGAGCTTTGTGTCGCAAATGGGCCGTTAATGCTCGTTGACACCTGGGGGGCCGACAGGATTTTAATGCTTCGACAGCTTTCCGTCACCCTCGGCGCCGGTCCACACCAAGACCGGCCCGCTGCTCACGACGGTGATCGCCCCCGCCGGGGCCCTGAACGTGGACCCAGCGATCAAGAACGACAAGCTGCGCCACGACGTTGTGGCCACTGGGGCCGACGGTCACGGGGTCGTCGTCGCGTGGGGGGAACTCGACCCCAGCTTCGCGGCCACCCAGGTCCCTGTCGCCTGGGAGGAGGACGGCGGGCCGATCGCCGGCAGCTCGACCCCCGCCCGTCTCGTGGTGCCGTCCGACCAAGCCGGCGGGCGGTATGTCTTCAGCCTGATCCGCCTCGACGTGCGGGACGCCGACCCGGGCCACTGAGGCGCACTCCGAAGAAATGGCTCGTCGCTGTTGGAGTGGGTAGTCCCGCCCGGATTGTCCAAGAGCGCCGTGGCTCAGGTACGGCTAGGAGCTTCTTTGTGTGAATAGCCGTCATTATGGCGGTTTTTCACACAAAGATAATCATGGCCGTCCCGGCCGCCCGCGCGGATGAGGATAGAAAGAAGGTTCGCCCGGGGCAGGTCGCTTGGCGCTTCTAACACGGCGACGAGCCCAATTACGGGGGGAAATTGGGCCCTGCCCGTATCCCGGTGGGCGCACGCGGCGGTCACCTTCCCGGCAGCCCGACACACGCATGTCCCGCGCCCGAGGAGGGTCCGTCGTTGAGAGTGTCCGACAGCACGACCACGTGGCGGACCCCGGGGTCTCCGGGGACGCCCGACTTCACGCGCCAGTTCCCGCCGCGCCATGCCCGCGAGTTCTGGAAGGTCCCGGCGGGGGCGGCCGTGGTGGTCGGCGTCGCGTTCTCCGTCCTGCTGATGGCCGTCGCGTTCGGCGTCCAGGCCAAGATCAACGCCCTCGTCTCCCACCCGGCGCTCCCGGCCGCGGCTCCGGCCGTGCCGGTGCACCTCATCCACCAGATCCTGCTGTGGCTCACCCTCGTCGTCACCGGGGCGATGCTCCTGCAGACGGGGATCAGCACCTTCACCATGGGCACCGCCCTCATGCGCTCGAGGCGGGACGAGATCGCCATCCGGCGCCAGAGCGGTGTGCTCCGCTCCACCCTGCTCCTCGAGTTCGCCCGGGCCATGCTGGGCCCGTGCCTCCTCGGCGGTGCCGTCGGAGAGATCGTGGGCATCGCCGCCGGGCTCGTCCTGCGGGGCTCGACCGTGCTGCCGGTCCGCTTCACGGTGGTCTCGACCCTCTCGGCGTTCCCCGTCACCGTGCTGCTCGCACTGACCGCCACGCTCATCCCAGCCTGGCAGTCGGCCAGTGCCAGCCCGGCGCTGCTACGGAAGGAGTAGGTACCGTGTCGAGCAGTCTTGCCCCAACGCCCTTCATCCGGATCCGCGACCTGCGGTTCCGGTACCCCGGCATGAACCACGATGCCCTCTGGATCCAGACGCTGGAGATCGACCGGGCAGGGCTCGTCGCGGTCACCGGGCCGAGCGGCGCCGGCAAGAGCACCCTGATGGAGCTGCTCGCGGGGACGCTCGCCGAGCAGTACACCGGGTCGGTGCAGGTCCTCGGCAAGGAGTGGTCGGAGCTCCGCGGGGACCGGGCCCGGCAGTTTCACCTCCGCCGGATCGCGCTCATCCCGCAGGACCTGGGCCTCCTGCCGAACCAGACGCCGCGCCAGATGCTGTGCCAAGCCCTGCTCGACGCGGGTGTGCCGAGGAACCAGTGCGACGATCGGGTCTCCCGGGCCCTGTCGCAGATGGAGCTGGATGCCTACGCCGACCGGCGGATCGCCGAGATGTCGGGCGGGCAGCGCCAGCGGGTCGCCATCGCCCGGGCGCTCGTACGGAACGTGGAGCTCATCCTCGCCGACGAGCCGACCGCCAACCTGAACTCGCAGCTCGGCGATGAGACCATCGCCGTGTTGCGGCGCATCGGCGAGACGATCCCCATCGTCATCGTCACGCACGACTCGCGCGTCGCCCAGCTCTGCGACAGCCGGATCACGCTGGCCGCCCCTCCGACCGGGTTGCCGTCGCCCGCACGCGTCACCCCGCGGCCGGTCACCCTGCCCGCCGCGGCCGCGGCCTTGGTGATGCCTCCCCCGAGCCGGGTGGTGCCGGCGGCCCGGGCGGTGCCGGCGGCGGCCCGAGTGACGCCGCCCCCCAGCCAGGCGGTGCCCGCGGCGGCCCGAGTGACGCCGCCCCCCCCGATCCGGAAGGTGCCCGGCCACCGGGTTGCGCCGGAACCGCGCTCGTTCCGCAGCCTGGCGCTTGCGGGGGCCGGGGCTGCCTGCGGCGTCGCAGCCGCGGTCGCCGCACTCCTTGCCGGACCCCTGTCCGGGGGTGGGCAGCACCCGGTGGCACAGCAGGCAAGCGTTGTGACACCGGCGACCCCCGCACCGGCCTCGAGCTCTCCGGCGCCGGTTGCCACCCCCACCGCCGATCCCATGACCCCCGCTCCGGCTACGGCAAAGCCCGCAGTCGCGCCGGTCGTCCAGGCGAAAACAGCCACGGTTCCCCGGAAGGTCGTCAAGCCCAGCACGCAGCCGGTCGTCGTCCAGGTGGCGCCGGTCCAGGTGGCGCCGGTCCAGACGACCCCCGTCGCCACGCCGGTGGCCACCCCGTCGGCGACGCCGACCCCGTCGTACCTGCAGTGGTGGCAGTCAATGGCCCAGATCTTCGGGTTCCCCACCGCCGCCCTGACGCCGACGCCCACCCCGACGCCGACGCCCACCCGGCACTGATTCGGGACCACTCCCGACCTCTGACACGAGAATTCCCGGGCGGCAGGCGGCCATGGGGTAGGTCGACCACTCTGCGTGGTCAGTTCGGGGTCGCTATTTACCCATAACATTCTTTTTGGATGCCTTGCATAAGACACAGACTCGAACTGTGGATGTTTGACCGCGCCAGGCGCGGCGAGGCAGCCAAAGATGCGCCGGGACCCGGCCACCAGGTATGAGGGCGACCACAGAACGTGGTGAATCTGGAGCGACGCTGCCGGTCCGAGGCCGCGCAAAGTAACCCATTCTCATTCTCGGGAGTGGACCCCTGCCGTAGGGTCCCATGATGATCTTTGTGTGCCCAGGGCTCAGTCTCAGCCCTCAGCACTCAAGGAAGGCGGAAGGGCCTGATTGGGCCAGATAGGATGTGGGCATGGATGACCGGGTCGCCGCCTTCATCGGCAAGAACCATGCTGCCGCGATGGCCACGTTGCGGCCCGACGGCACGGCGCACGTCGTCAGGGTCGGCGTCGGGGTCGCCGACGGGAAGATCTGGAGTTCCGGCACCCAGTTCCGGCTGCGGACCAAGCACCTGCGCCGGGACCCCCGCTCCACGCTCTTCGTCTTCGACACCTCGCCCGACCCGAAGTTCCTGAGCCTCGAGACCACCGTCACGATCCTCGACGGCCCCGACGCACCCGAGCTGCACGTCCGGCTGTTCCGGGAGATGCAGGGGGAGCGGGTTGCCGAGGGCAAGATCGCCTGGTTCGGGGGTGAGCTGACCGAGGAGGAGTTCCTCGAGACGATGCGCGCCGAGGGCCGCCTGATCTACGAGTTCGACGTCAAGCGGGCGTACGGCTACTACTGAGTTCTCCGAAACGTCGGGCCCCCCAACGATGCCTTACCGACGCACCCGGCTCCAGGCGGATCAGGTGTTCGCCGGACTGGAATGCGTTCGGGGGGCACGACATCGGCTCGGTGCCGAGGCCCCGGCGCCGGCGCTCCGGCGTGAGCGTGTCGCCCGTGTAGATCTCAATATACGGGTAGCTCCCGTCCACCCATAGCTCGGCGCAGCCCCCGTCCGCGCCCCAGAGGCGGGCCCAGGCCAGGCCCTCGGCGTCACGGGCAAGGTCCCTGAACGCGAAATCGATCCCTCTGCGCCCCGATCCGCCGCCGGGTCCGGAAGTCGAAGGCCGTACCGGCGACACCCTCGGTCCCCGCCGGCAACTGGCGGGACTCGTCGGTGGTGACGCGGGTCTCCGCGGCGAACTCGAGATCGCAGTCGTCCAGCCGTCCGTCCCCCGGGGAGAGATAGGGAGGCTGCCCACACCCGTAGGGGCACGCACGGTCGCCGCCATTGGTCGCCGTCGTGGTGACCACAAGGCCGCCGCCCGTCAGGTGGTAGTCCACCGCGACGTCCAGCAGGAACGGGTACCCGGTGTGGGGGAAGAGCGTCGTGGCCATCACGACCCGGTCGGCCTCGTGGCGGGTCGCCCGCCAGGAGCGCCATCGCAGGAATCCGTGGATGGCATTGCCCTTGCCGGGCTCCGTCAGGGCCACCTGGTAGTCGGTGCCGTCGGAGTTGTAGCGGCCGCCCGGCGAGGCGGTTCGGCCAGGGGACGAGCGGGGTCCCGTGGGCGCCGTCGCACAGCTCGGCGGCGCCGTAGGGGTCGAGGACCGGCCGGCCCGCCAGCGAGTACTCCCGGAACCCGCCGCCGACCTCGACGATGGTGGCCTGCTGATCTCCATGAGCAATCCGGTACTGCTCGCCGGACGGCGCTCGCTCCATCGGTGCTACTGGGCCTTCTCCGGATACCGGGGCCGCGACGGTGGAGGTGGTGGCGGTGGCGTGTCGGGCAGGGCGTCGAGCAGGCGGGCGGACACCTCGGCGATCTCTTCGACCGCAGCCTCGAACGCCGCGGCGTTGGCCTTGGACGGCGCCCGGTAGCCGCTCACCTTCCGCACGAACTGCAGCGCGGCGGCTCGGATCTCCTCCTCGCTCGGGCCGGTGCCCCGAAGCGTCTTGATGCTGCGGCACATGGCGCTACCCCTCCACGGCCGGCGCGTCGCCGGGCGCACCAGACGGCGTTGCGGCCGGCGGGTTGGGGGCGAAAAGAGAGGCGACCTCCATGAGGACCCCCAGGGCCTCGAAGACCTCGTCGAGCTCCGGCGACGCGGAGGTGGGCACCCTGACGATGGGCCGAACGATGGCCTCGTCCAGGACCTCCAAGTAGCGCTCGATCATCCCGGAGGCCCGGGCCGGATCGGGACCCGCGATGCCCACCGAGGCGACCCCCATGGCCGCAAAGTTCTTGGCGTAGGCAGGCATCGCCGCGTAGCGGGCGGCCTCGGCGCCGACCCGAAGGGCGGCTCCCTCGCCGAGCGAGACCCGGATGTAGCTCGCCAGCTCGGGCTCGGCGGCCCGGAGGCCCCCAGGCCGGCGGGTCGCGCCTTCGCGGACCTCGCCCCGCGCCCAGACGATGCGCTCCGGGTTCATCCAGTTGAGCAGGACCAGGTCCGCGATCTCGCCGCCGAGGCGGCACATACGGGGCCCCATGGCCGCGACGCAGAGCGAGGCCTCGGGGCCGAGCGCCTCCCGCAGCTCCGTCACGGCCGCCCTGACCGCTCCGACCGAGCCCGAACCACCCGATCCCACGACGAGCACGAGGCGCTCCAGCGGCATGCCCGCGGCAGCAACCTGCTTGGCGACGCCGGCCGCGGGCCTGCGGTCACAGGGCACCGCGCCGATGCCGACGCGGATGACCTTTGTGGCAGCGAGCATGGCCCCGGCGACCTCGATGCCGTCCCCGGGAGGGGCGTCATTGGTCCAGACGGAGGCATAGCCAAGCTCCTCGGCGCTGCCTGCGACGGTCCCGGCCAGCTCCAGATCGGGGGTCGCCGGCATGGCAAACCCGCGGCGGCCGAGCCTACGTGCTGTGTCGATCGTGCGTCCCCCCTTTGGCGATGCTGCAGGTTTCGAAGCAAAGTATCCCCCGTGGTTGCATTTACGTACGCCCGCGGCACGACAGAGGAGGTCGCAGGGATGGATCTTGCAGAAGGATGGAGCAGCTACGAGGCCGAAGCCGGAACCGTCCCCGCTTACCGGGCAAGGCCTGCGGCCGCCGGCGGTCCCTTGCCGGCCGTCATCGTGATCCAGGAGGCGTGGGGCGTCGACGACCACATCATCGACATCACGCGGCGCGTGGCCACCGCCGGCTACCTGGTTATGGCACCCGACCTGTACGCACCCGGCGGCGAACGCCCCGCCCCCCTGCGGCCGGAGCGCATGGCGGCGCTGAAGGCGTTTGTCAACACGATGCCGCCGGGGGCCTGGACCGACACCCGGGCTCGGGAAGAGGCGCTCGGCCGGCTTCCCGAGCCCCAGCGCGGGGAGGTGGCCGAGTCGATGGCGGCCCTGTTCGCCGGCGGGGACCGGCTGCCCCTGGTGCGGGCCGCGGTCGGCCACCTGCGAGCGGACCCGGATGCCGCCGGCAAGCCCGTGGGGTCCGTCGGGTTCTGCATGGGTGGTGCGCTGTCGGGCAGGATCGCCTGCTCGGATCTCGAACTTGCCGCGGCCGCCATCTTCTACGGGACCCCGCCGACGGAGGAGGAACTCCAGGGGCTCGCCTGCCCGCTGATCGGTTTCTACGGTGGTGCCGACCCCCGGGTCACGAACGGGGTGCCCACCATGGCCAAGACGATCGAGGAACTGGGAGGGTCGTTCGAGTACCACATCTACCCGGGGGCACCGCACGCGTTCTTCAACGACACCCGGCCCTCGTACCGCGTGGACGCCACGCGGGATGCATGGGCCCGGCTCCTGATGTTCTTCGCCGAGCGGCTCGGACAGGGCTGATGCAGGGCCCGGGAACGAGGCAACGTACGGGAAAGGGGTGCTAGCCCCCCTTCAGAAATTTAGGTGGTAACCCCCATGTCTCCTGCTCAACGGAACTGAGACAATCTGAGCCTGGTTGCGGCCACGGACCGCGTGGCCGCACGGAGGACGAGGAGGTACGTCGAGATGTCGTACGAGGACTTGGGAGCCAACGAATTCACGTTCACCGGCGACCGGACCATGATCACGTTTTTCCCGGTGGCCCCTGCCCCTGGGCCGATTCACCCCGGTCAGGAGGGCGCCGAGCTCATCTACCACGGTCCGGAGGGTGATCTCACCTTCCGCGGCAAGGAGATCACGAGGCAGGACACAGATCTTGGAGCGGAGCTCAGTGTCGTTCTCCAGGCCAACCAGGACGCCGGAGGCCGCAACTTCACCCTGCTCGTGCCCAAGGCCTTCGGCGTGACCAGGCAGAACCCGGTCACCTTCGGAACGCTGGCAATCAAGACCTCGACCCGTGGCTTCATCGCAACACCCGGCGTGGCGCTCACCTACGAGATCCTTCCCCTGGTGGGACTCGCGCAGGACGTCATCCTCCCCTTCTAAAAGGGGACACAGCGCTACTCCTGGACCTGTATGACGAAGTGGTCGATCGCCAGCAGGGTCACCGTCAGGAATCGACCACGTGACGGTGGCCTGCTGGCATGGGCCTCGGGTGAACGCCGTGAGCCGGTCAGGGCTCCAGGGCGTGGCGCACGAACGTCACCAGTTCATGCTCGCGCTGGCGGAGGGCGGTATGTCCGCTCGGCTCCCCCGCCACGGCCCGCAGGACCCCGGCCTCGGCCAGGGACCCGACCACTGCCGTGTAGAGGGTGAACAGGAGGAGGCCCGGGTCCTGCCGGCGGAATTCGCCGGCCTCCATCCCACGCTCCAGGAATCCGAGAGCGGCCTTGCGGAACGGCTCGAGGGCGTCGGCGACGCGCTTGACCACCGCCGGGCTCCGGCGTGCCGCCTCGCGCAGGAACAGCGGGAACTCGGGCCAGTGCTCCGCCAGCCGGAACAGGGTGCGGATCACGGACTCGACGCGGTCCAGGCCCTCGTCCGGCCCCCCCAACACCCGCCGCAGGGACTTCTCCAGCCCGTCGATGAGGGCGTCGACGCACGCGGCGAACAGGTCTTCTTTCGTGGGGAAGTAGTACAGCAGGGTCTGCTTGCGCACCCCTGCGGCCTCGGCGACCGCCTCCAGCGTTGTGCCGTCATACCCCCGGGCGCCGAAGGCGCGGAGCGCCTCCCGCACCAACTCCTCCTGGCGCCGCTCCCGGGGCAGGCGGCTCATCGGCAGCGGGTCACCGGGGAGGCTCCCCGCGGCGCGGGCGGCGGGAGAGGAACCAACCCCGTTCGGCGGGTGGCCTCGGCGGGGGCACGGATCGGGGCGGCGACGGCTCGGGTGGGCCGCCGGAACCCGGCGGGGGGAGGTCAGGCTCCGCCGCATCCACGTCGAAGAACATCACCTCGTCGACCTTGTCGACCTCCCCAAGGGCTTCATGGAGGGCGTGGTCGAGGGCCGCGTCGACGCGGGTCAGGTCGCCGGACGTCGGCTCCGCGGGAGTCCCCTCCGGGGGCGTCCCCTCGACGGCGTGGAGCGCCAGCGGGAGGCCCTCGTAACCCAGGGCTTCATCGAGGACCGCCTCGACCCGGGCCAGTGCGTCCTCGGGGGCAGCGCCCGAGGATGGGACAGGCGCCGGCGGCGTTTCCACCAACTCGATGCCGCCGTCGAAGAGGACCGGGGCCGGTTCGGCGTCCACCTTCGGGGCGGCGTCCACCTTCGGGGCGGCGTCACCCTGGGGGGCGGCGTCCACCTTCGGGGCGGCGTCCACCTGCGGAGCGGCGTCCACCTGCGGAGCGGCGTCCACCTGCGGAGCGGCGTCCACCTGCGGGGCGGCGTCCACCTGCGGGGCGGCGTCACCCTG
>WNEZ01003608.1_pt1 | contig 13342 bp, 13 predicted proteins | sample 5400521 | NCBI WGS metagenome assembly WNEZ01 (sample SAMN13153339, study PRJNA577476) | soil metagenome | isolation source: 120 cm saprolite under Douglas fir tree site 2 hole 1 replicate 1 | place: USA:California | collected 2015-04-18 | reverse complement strand
TAAGAGGGTAGTAGAACTCCACGTGTCACTTCGAGAACAGAGGTGGACCCTCCGAAGTACTCTCGACGAAGGGAGTGAGATCACCGTGCTGAGGGAGAAAGTCCTGGGCGTGCTCGGATTTGGCGGAATCGGGAGTGTTGTTGGGCGAATCGCTAAGGGGTTTGGCATGCAAGTGTATGCCCTTTCCAGGAAAAAGCCCGCAGTAAAGGAGGTCAAGTTCTTCACGGGAACGAGCGGACTGACCAATCTTCTGAAGAGATCCGACGCAGTAGTCCTAGCTCTTCCCCTGACAAGTCAAACGGCAAGGATCATCAACGCGGAGCGGTTGTCTGAGATGAAGAAAGACGCGATTCTCGTCAACATCGCTCGAGGAGAACTCGTTGACGAGAAGGCGATGTACGAACACCTTGTGGCCAATCCGAATTTCCGATACGCTACAGACGTATGGTGGTACAGGGAATCACGAGAATCGCTCAAGACAGACTATCCCTTCCTTTCGTTGCCGAATTTCATAGGGACGCCGCATGTCTCGGGTCCGTCAGGTCTCGCTACGGGACGACCTGTTCAGTTGGCCGTAGAGAACACCATCAGATTCCTAAGAGGGCTCAAGACTCGAAACATAGTGAACCCAGAAGATTACAAGACGAGCTACCCATACTAGCGAACCATCAAAAATCAACCGTTAGGAGAGCAGCTTGGTCAGGAGGGTCAGAGAAACGTTCCCTCCAGATATGACCAGAACAACCCGGTCACCTAGTTTTCTGGACTCCTCAGTTTTCGAAAGAACTGCCAGCGGTGCTGATCCCGATGGTTCCGGAAAGATGTGAGCCTCACGCATCAGTAGTTTCATTGCTGAGAGAATCTCATCGTCTGAGACGCTGAACATTCCATCAACGTTCTTCTGACAAGCCTCCAAGGTCAGTTCTCCTACTGATGCGGGGATTAGTCCGTCAGCGATCGATTTGGGGTCCTCGATTCTAACAATCTTCCCGGCGCTAAGGGATGCTGCCATCTTGGTGGCGCCGCTTGGTTCCACTCCGAAAACCCTTGCAGAGCGCTTGAGAGATTTGATGGCGATCGATATTCCGGAGATGAGCCCTCCTCCACCAACAGGAACTATGACTGAATCGAAGGCGTCCAACTGTTGCGCGATCTCCAGCCCACACGTTCCCTGGCCCGCGATAATATGGCGATCGTTAAAAGGAGGCACAAAAATCGCGCCAGTCTGGATAGCGATCTCACGAGCCTTTTCTTCGCGATCAGAATGGTACTTTCCGAATTTTACAACCTCTGCTCCGTACTCCCGTATGACATCGACCTTTTCCTTTACTGCAGCCTCGGGGACCACGACTGTGCACTGCTTTCCTAGTATGCGTGAGCTGTAGGCTACTGCTATCCCATGATTCCCCGATGACGCAGCTACTATTTTCTTTGCGGATATCTGACTGATCTTGTTGTAGGCGCCGCGAATCTTGAAGACGCGTATCGATTGGAAGCATTCAAGCTTCAAGTAGACACTTTTCCCGAATCTCCGCGAGAGCGCTGGCGATTCGACCAGCGGAGTTCTAGAGGCGACTCCAGAGATTCGACGGGCAGCAGCCTCTATGTCACTTAGACTTGGCAGTCCTTCGGATGGCATATCAGTTCTGAACGTTTCTTCGGAAGTTCTTTAACCTGTAATTTAGTTGCTTCAGCCGTTTCAGCAGATGCTTCCAACCGCCGGAGTCAACAGAGTCTTTGGCCTCCTCGACCTACTGAGAGCGTACAACGGTAAGACTGACGTGGCCACCCTCACAATAGACCTGAGGATTGCTCTTGACGAACTGCTCCCGATAATCGACACCGCAGAATACCTCGGCCTCGTGGCTGTTCAGCAAGGAGACATCACTCTAACGGACCTCGGTAAGAAAGCCCTTAGTGGCAAGATACCGGAACGGAAGAAAATAGTTCACGATAGACTGGTGGGACTTGAGCCATTCTCTGACATCGTTCGAATGGTTCATGAGAAGAAACAGTTGAGCAGATTCGAACTGGCTAGATTCCTAAGCTCAAAGTTCGGCTATACCACGGATCTTCCGACGATCATCAACGTACTCATAAGCTGGGGCGTATTTGCTGGACTATTCAGATATGATGGCCAATCCGAGAGCCTACTACCAAGAGAAGCAGCTTAGCTGATCTTTGAAATAATTCTGTCAGAATAGTCAAACATTGCTGGGTCCCTTTGGTTCCTAGGCCTCTCCAGCGTAATCTGCACGTCATCAACGATCTTCGCGGGACGATGATTCAGAACTATGACCCGGTCCGCCATATAGACGGCCTCCTGCACGTTGTGCGTCACCATCACGACACAGTTAGTGGCATAGACTGGATCTCTCCATATCTCCAACACCTCCTGCCGAAGGTTCTCCGCCGTAAGAGCGTCTAGGCTGGAGAAGGGCTCGTCCATCAACAATACCTCAGGCTGGAGCGCTAGAGCCCGTGCAATCCCTACTCTCTGTTTCATCCCGCCGGATAGTTCCTTGGGATAAGCGGTCTCGAACCCTTCCAAGCCCACATCCTGAATGTACTTTTTCGCAATCTTCACTTGCTCGTCCTTCGGGACCGTCGTCGCTTGGAGAGCCATCTCAACATTGCCGAGGACCGTCTTCCACGGTATCAAGGCGAAGGTCTGGAAGATTACCCCGATCTTGGCGCTGGGCGCGGTAACGGGCTGACCATGAAAGAGAACTTTACCAGTTGTAGGACTATCCAATCCATCTATTATCCGGAGAAGAGTGCTCTTGCCGCATCCCGAGGGTCCTACGATACATAGGAATTCCTTGTAGACGTTGAAGTTGATGTCGTCGAAGACTGTCGTGCTCTTTCCTTCTCCAGGATAGACTTTGGAGATGTCCTTGATTTCGAGAAGGGGCTCGGCTGGCCTGGACACGTTCTTGATGTCAAGAAGAGGTTCGTTGGGTTGGGTCAAAGAGTTCTAGGCCTCGAACTTGTACCGATCAGCCTTCCTGAGTAGTCGTCTCCAGACGAGCCTGTTGATCGCTAGGACTGTCGCGGTCATGGCGAGCAGGGCTGCGAAAATTTCCACTGATGAGAGGAGAACGTTCGACAAATTTGAAGCCTCCACGAGGAAAGAGCCGAGCCCAGGCACATTCGCGTTCGGGTCAATGTATTCGGAAACTATGAGCGCGTTCCATCCTCCTCCCCAAGCTTGAATGCTTCCAATGAGGATCGCAGGGAAGGCGGCCGGAATTAGGATCTGTTTCACGTATCGTCCTCCACTGACCCTGTATGCCTTGGTCGCTTCATTGATGTCGTTTGGAACGCTGTTGACCGCTCCGACTATGTTGAACAGAAGGTACCATTGCATGCCCGTCAAGAGAAGGATAATTGAAGCAACGTTGAGAGTCACACCCAGATAAGGCGTGTTCCTGAACGGATCGACGAGTATTATCACTACCAACGGAAACAATGCTGTAGCAGGAATCGACTGGCCGATATCAAAGATGGGAACCAGCCACCGGGAGAACCTCTGACTTCTCGCAATGAGTATGCCTGCAGCCAGGGTCCAGCCAAGAGCGATTAGGTAAGCTATGACGAGCCTTGAGAGCGAGAAGAGGGTCAGCCCAATGAGCTGGAAAGCGGTGACGTTGGCAGCCAGCACAGTTAGGGCGTTTAGGATCGACTCAGATCTAGGCGCTATGAGGAGCTCGAGGCCAAATGCCACCAGGCCCAGAAAGATCGCGTAGCTCAATAGTCTTCCCCAGAAGGGTATTCTACTGATACGTTCAGGGAACTTCAATCTCTCCGTGGCATGGAGAAGCTTTGTGACTCGGACAACTTCGAGAGCTCTCGTAACGATCGATCGTTGCGACTTGTAGAACGTGCGAACTGGTGCTACAATACGATCTTCGGCCTTCCTGACTCCTTCGTAGACGCCGCTTCTTGGAGTTGCGGTTGTTCTGGGGGCGGCGGTTGATTCGTACTTGTACTTCTCTGCTTTCACCCCTAAGGGTCTCCACACGAGTTGGTCGATTGCGTAAATGATGCCGACGAGAATGATTAGTCCAAACAGAGCAGAGGCCAAGTCTGAGCTCGCAGATGCTTGGGCGATGTATGAGCCTAGGCCCCCTGCTGAAATTGGTGTTCCTTTGAACGGAACATACTCTTCTATTGGAATCAGGTACCAACCTGATCCCCAAGCGAGGATGCTGGTCCAGATGAGTTCCGGGTAAACCGCGGGCAGCACGATTTGTCGAAGGTATCTCACGCCTCTTAGCCCGTAGGCGCGTGACGCTTCTTTGATGTCAGCGGGAATGGCGTTAATTCCTGCTATGACGCCGAAAGTCGGCGACCATGCCATTGCTGTGAAGATCAGTATGATGGTAGCGATCTGAAGGCCGAAGGGGTTGGCGGTCTGACCAGTTCCTAAGAATATGGCAAAGACGATTGGAAGGTATCCCAGCACGGGGACGGACTGGAAAATATCCAGCAAGGGCAATAGGACGTGTGAGGCTCGATGACTCATCGCCGTCGCAATACCGTAGGATAGGGCGAACGCGAGGGCTAACCCGTAAGCTATGGTCATCCGGCCCAGAGTGAAGAGTGCAAACAGAGGAAGCTGCGGAGTGAGTCCGTTCTTGATGATCGAATTCAAACCGCCATTCACGACTACCTCAACGAGGAGAAGAAAAATTGCTGTAACAATCACTACTCCTTCGATGGTTCTGATAATGTGCGGCTTTGACCCTCGGGCCCAGAATCTAGGCTGGCGGATACTGGGAGAAGAGAATCTTAGTGGACACATTGGCCCTGATCCACCATCGCTTCGGAATCGGACGGTCGCTCTATGTTATAAAAGGGCAATCCAAGCCGACCGCGCATTACGTCGATTCTCAGACTCAGTTCTAGAGGACCAGGCTGACGGGAGAGATTTGTTTTGCGATTGACCCGAATTTCTCGTAGCTCTGAGTTCTCAGTACTACCAAGTCGTGTAGGATTGTCCGCATCTCCAGCTCCTCTCCTAGGTTCCGGAGATAGTCTATTGTTAGGTCACTGTCGTGAATGAATCCTAGAAGATCCTGCCAGGATCGAAGCCGGGATAGTAACCTCGCAGTCTTCTTGGACCGAAATAGCTCAGCTAGATATCGGAGTCGTCTGCAGTCCATTCTCAAGAGATGCAGGTCCCGGACGTTGTTAGAGTCCTGGAGGACCAGTGGCAGCCGACTGTTTATCGCCGAGATTAGCTGGTTCGTTGTCTTGTTGAGTCGTTTCTGAAGTTTCGAGTTTGACAGGTCTTCCTCCCCTACTTTCGGTATAGGCTGTTTCTGGAGTGCTAGTGTCTGTCGCCTAGCAGCTTGAAGCTGAGACTCTCGGGTCTCCTTGATTTTCGCGATCTGGTTGTCGATGCTCACCTCGGGTTTGTAGGAGGAAATTTTCGAGATGACAATGTCAAGGTCTCTGACTTTCGCGTTCGCCTTCGAAGCCTGATCAAGGGATGCGGCAAAGGTTTGGATCGCCTTTTCTTTGCGCATCTTCTTCGGAAGTAATTCGATGCTGAGACTCATTCTGCGTATTGCGATTCTGAGGCTTCGGACGTTTTCCGGATTGGAGTCTTTGAGATAGGCTTTGAGTCTCTTCGCCAGGATTTTTCTTGTTCTCGCGTACTTTGCCGGGAAGGAAGCTTTCAATTCGGACACAGCCGGCTAGATGGTTGCGAGGTATCTGTCGATTCTCTGCTGGAGGTCGAGATGGATTTCTGGGACGGCTCTGTTTCCATCTATCCTGACTAGTCCGTATTTCTTGGCCAGGATGGCGAATTCTCGTGCCATTCTCTGCTGGTAAGTGATGAATGTGGAGAAGAGATCGTCGGACAAGTCCATGTCTGCCCCGGACTCATAGTAGTCGAGCGATGGGCTCTTCTGCACTACTCGATGGAAGAGTTCGTTCGGGTCAACGTCAAGATAGAAGACGAGATCAGCTTTGAGAGCGAACCCGAAGAGATCCTCAGACCACTTTGTCCGTATCCCTCTGACGGTGCTTCGGGCGATCAACGTGAAGATGTAGCGATCTGCTAGAACGATCTCGCCTGCTTCCAACGCTGGAATTATCTTGTGCTCAAGCTGGTCCGCAAAGTCAGCAGCGTAGAATAGAGCAAGCGTCCTCTTTCCCAGCGGCAGCATTTGCTTTGCTTGAAGGATGCCTTCCTTGATCAGGTCTGAACGCTTTAGACCCGTGTTCAGGACTCCGTGACCGTCTGCCTCCAGTTTCGATATTATCAGGTCGATCTGAGTGCTTCTCCCAGAGCCGTCAGGACCCTCGATGACTATCAGTCTACCTCTGATGTCGACGTCCTTGAGATAGGGTATCCCCTCGCCATAGAACTCTAGGAGCCTAGCTGGCGCCTTGCGGGTCCGACGGGAAACCATGCTCAAGCTCTGATCACGGGTTGCACAGTCTGCTTCGATGCCGCTGGGAGAAATCGGGATACTGCTTCCCTTACTTTCTCTTGCTGCTCTTCTATGTCAAGAGTACCATCAATGATGGTGAATCCTTCCTGCCCAGCCATGAGTTCGTACTGTTCGATGATTCTGGCCTGGAACATTCTGTAGCTCTCGAAGATATCGTTACTCAAGTTCAGATCCATTCCTGCTTCGTAGAACTTTAGTTTGGGCCTGCTGACGAGAATGCGTTTCATCGCGACCTCGATGGGCACTCGGAAGTAGAAGCGAATGTCGGGTGTAGCGGCGAAGTTGTACGCTTTCCTAACCCAATCCGGGGAGCATCCTCGAACAACATCCCTGGCATAGGCTGTGTACGCGTATCTGTCCGCTAGAACGATGTAGCCTCCCCGCAACAAGGGGAGAATATTTCTCTCGTATCGATCAGCAAAGTCTGTGGCGTGGAGGAGGCTAAACGTAGTGGGTGTAAGCAGCCCCTTCTTCTTGCCCTTGGAAGTTATTTCGCGGACGATCTGCGAAGAGTTCCATTCCGTTGTGAAGACTGGGAGTCCGCGTCCTCTGAGCCATCTGTCTAGTAAGTGGAGCTGAGTTGATTTGCCGCTCCCATCTATGCCTTCTACTACGATGAGTTTGCCTGTAATCTGGAATTTCTTCGGGGACCCTGATTTCGGGCGCTGCATTTTCTCAAGTCTTCTCCGATGACAGGATTTCAGGCGGCAGCTTCTGTGATGATATAGGGGTCAGGGAGAATTGTGCTTCGAGCTTGAAGGCGTTCTCGAAATCCTTCAGCGTGTTCTTGAAAAGTACAGTCGGGAAGTCCTGCTTTCCAGGGCCGATTCTGAGCCGAATCTGGTGACCACTGAGAGTTACCTGTAAGTCTGAGCCTGTCTTCTCAAGAATCTCGATCAGTGTTATCATCGATGAAATTCTCTTGATCGTGCTCTTGGCATCCTTCTCTAGCATGTCCTTGTACTTTGCGTAGAGCCAGTCCGCACCTCTCAACCCTCGGATCCTGACGAGAGAGAGAGCGAGGAGCAACTGTTCTGAGTGGGTTAGGACGCTATCCCTATTTGCAATGATGTAGAATAGAGTTTCCGGGTCAAAGAGCGGAAGTTTCTGTGCCTCTTCAAGCGCCCGAACCAGGATGAACTGTTCCTGAGGATTGAGTAGCTCGCGAGATGCGAATGCTTTGATGATTCTTGAGGAGGTTGGCGAGAGGGAGACGGGCTTGTCGGTTGTTAGGCGAGGTAGAATCGAATCTACCGATCCTTCCTCGTAGGCGGCTGGGTCTTTCAGAAAGGCAGACAGGACACCGTCTCGGAGCCCATGCGTGCTTACAATGAGCTGAGGAATCCTCAGCTTCCTCATCATCAATTGAATTACTAGTGAGCCTGCGACGATTGACTTGGCTCTGTCCTCTCCGATTACTGGAATATTTCCGATCTGCTTGGGGCTCATCTTTCGGAGGGTTCGGTGCATCTGTTCGACCGAATTCTGGTCCATTGAGTAATTGTGAAGCTTGTCGAGCGGATAGTCTATGATCATCTGATGATATCTAGCGACCGCTCTTACTGTGCCTCCAGCGCCGACCAGCCCAAGCTTCCCTAGTTGAGGGAGTTCTTTCCTGTCAGGCAGGAGTTCGAGAATGCGGTCGCTCATCTTGGCGTAATTTTTCTTCGTGAATCTTGCGTTACCGCTTGCGTAAAGATCGGTGAGCCTCAAGCCCCCAAGCGGAGAGGAGAAGACTCTCCTGACTCTAGATTTCTCTGCAATGACCATTTCGAGGGTACCTCCTCCCAAGTCGAAGAATAATCCAGCTGGAACGTTCGTCGCTGTATAGGAACCCGCGAAGGAATAGAGGGCCTCTTCTCGATCTGAGAGGACTTTGAAGTCGAAACCGGTTTCGCCGCTTACCAATGCTAGGAATTGGTCCTTGTTTCCGGCTTCTCGCACGGCGCTCGTTGCGACCGGTAGCACTTGTGCTGACGATTCAAACTTGACTGTTTGCTGAAGGAGTTTCAGGGCTTTTACCGTTCGAATGATAGAGTCATCGTTCAGAAATCCTGTCTTATCCAACCCCTCGCCTAGTCTGGCGAGAATTGAGTGTTGGGAGTAGGCCGAGAAGGTGTTGTCAATCCGAACGTCATAGTTGACTAGTTTCAGCGAGTTGTATCCTAAGTCGATCACTGAGATTTTCATGCAGGCACCGACCTGAAGGCCAACCGCGAAAGCAACCCAGTTGTCTAGGGGGATAGTGCTCGACTTGTTAAGAGAGTTTTCGAATCTGCTTCGGCGTCAATAGCCAGCGCAGTTCGCCCGAGGCTTTTGGTACGAAGGAAGTGACTCTGATCTTCGCCAGGCCTCCTTTTTTGAGCGAGATGTGACTGTTGCCATTTCCAGAGACCATTTCGCCAATCATTGTTCCCAAGTATGGTTCGTGACCTACAAGGAGGATCTCCGAATCTTGCTTGAGCTTTGAGAGTCTGCGATAGAGGTCCGGTCTACTTCCTTCCGGCCTAAGTTCATTCCAATGTTCGAGCACGTTTACACTCTTGAAAGTCTTAGAGACGATCGCTCCGGTATCGAAGGCTCTCTTCAGCGGGCTTGCAATAATTCTGTCGAACCTCATCCCCTGAGTCAACATGGATGCGGCTATTTCCTCAAGCTTCTTCCGACCCGCGACGGTGAGAGACCTTTCAGCGTCCTTTACAGGAATAGTGGTCCGGTTGCCCGCTTCTCCATGTCTCAGTAAGTAAAGATTCAGGCTTTGTAGACTTTTTCCAGCGTATAAGAGGCTTCTCTGGATATTCCCCGGAAATCTGGATTCGTCTCCTCAAGACCAGCCTCAAAACGAGAACCTCTGAGGAATGGTTTGCCGAATAGTTAGAGACTATTTTGTGGAGAAGCTCATCGAACAGCCGTGCTTCCCGCTGAGCTTTCCCTGGAAGCCCAGTTCCAGACTTTCCGCGGCCTTCTTGTAGCTACTCATACAGGTGCCGCAGAACACCGACCTAGCTTGGGCCCCAGTCAACTCGTATGCCTCTGCTTGCGCCACAACGGACTCTATGCAACCGCACCGGTGCAACCTCACAGTCCGAGCCCTGTTGTCGGTTTCAATATCGTAGTCACTGTCGAAAGTCTCGCCCATGCTTTGGGCCAAGTTCTGGGAAAGAGCCTCTACTCTACCCTCTTGTCCCTTCTCCTTAATCTCCTGAACCTTCAGCTCTGCCTTCTTGTCCGTCAATACGCCCATTGCAGGCCCAATCGCGTCAAAACCCGCTAGGGCAACGAACGTGCCTACTTGGAGGAGAAGGTAGTGAGCCAACGTCTTCCTAAGCATTTCATATCGTTCTTCAAGGCTCCGGGTCTGCTTCGGTTCGTTGAGCTTGGATATGGCCATATTGGTGCGTATTTCCTAATCGACCGGTTCTTAAGTTATCCCGAACCTATGCCCGAAGTGGATGCCTAGTTTCCGGCACCGTGTTTTCTGAGAAGCTCTACGACTCTCTCGTCATTGCGTTCTATAGCGACTTCAAGTGTAGTCTTGCCTTGAAAATTCTTCGCCCGAATGTCAGGTCCCGCGTTCTCAAGCAACCATTGGACGATTTCGTAATTACCCCTTGACACGGCATTGTGCAGGGCGAGAGTCGCGCCAGATTTCGCACCTCGTTCGAAGACCAATTGAACCAGACGGAGATTTCCGCTCCATACTGCGTGAGGGAGTAACGGTATTCCGTGAGCGCCAGTAGCGTTAGCATTCTGAGGATCATCATTCAGTCTGCGTTCCACTTCATCTCGAATCTCGAGCATGGCTGCCGTACAGATCTCTAATGGAGCGCCTTGCTTTAGAAGAAATTGAGCGACATTGGCGCTGCCGACTTGGGCCGCGGCCTGTACAGCTGTTTCCGCATCGTTCTCATTCCATCGATATGACATGTTGAGGAGTTTAGGGTTCTCAGCAAGCATCTGTTTCACCTTCTCTAGGTTTCCGTGCCCGGCGATGACGAATTCGCGGATCTGCTCTGTAGAAGGTGGCCGTTGCTCGGTCTGCACGCGGGGTTGTTGTCCTGCCGCAAGTATAACCTTTGCTTGAATCTGAGTGATGAATCATCTTTTAGGCCCTCGGGTCTTCGGAGTAGATGATAGAGCTCTGTCAAGAACTCGTCCCAGACCTAGGTTAGAATCCCTGCTTGATCTGATCTACGGTGGGTCATTGGTGGGGCCGGTGGGATTTGAACCCACGACCTCTGGCCCCGATCTTCTCGGAGTCACCAGCGCCCCAGGGTCACCGTCCATAAATGGACTCTGGTATCCTCTGGGCGGGGTTAATCCCCTGGACCAAGCTAGACGACGGCCCCCGTTGCTTCGATTGAATCCACAGCTATTCTACCTTTCCGTCGGCACTTAGACCACGGGCCTTGATTGCGTATTGACCATCGCACAGCGTCTCTAAGGATATGAAATGCGGAGACTCGAGTGCCGTCGTCGTTTTCGAATGATCTTGGAGACAAAGCTATGAGATAGACACCTGGGTTCCTGATTCATGGAAACGGCCTCCGTAACAGCGGCATCTAGACATGTTGTTCTCGAACGGGACATTGCAGAGCCCGCAGTAGCGGGCCTTGTAGAATTCATTGACAGATACTATGTCCGTTCGAAGACGAGATTCATCGAAGCTCTTTCCTACCGCAGAACCGTGAGCGGGAGCGGCTTCGAACTATTCTGGATACTCAAACCTTCAGGGCCAGAGCAACCAACACCTGTCCCCGTGAATCTGAAAATAACCCAAGCGGCTGTCGAGCTCGATTTTCCAGGGTTAGATCCTGATGACAAGTCTCTGGACAACCTCGTCGAGAGAATCGTCGATGAGATCGAAGCGACTGTGCTTTCCTATTTCCAGAACATAAAGACGACCAGTCTCTACTTTGTAATCGGCGCGTCCGAAGAGCACTCTGAGGCGCCTGATCAGAGGGGGTGGATGCGTAATATGGTGAAAAGAATTTTTACAGGCAACACTACGAGCCTCTTTCTCTCTTTTATTCTCCTGAGCTTCGCCCTCTTCTTCATTATCGGAGTCTACACAGTCTTCGTCTTAATCAGTACTCAACTCGTAGCCCTCGTTTTTTCGGACAAGATTGTCTACAGACTTGGCACTGTTCGCCCTGATGCGGAGAGACCTCTTGTTTCGATAGTAAGTGTTCGGTCTAACGCGGAGACCCTGAAGTCGGTATCACAGCATGGCAAGAAGATACTTTCACAAATTCGAGAAGAGATAGCGAGAAGTGCGACCGCGACCTACTCGGCAGTGGTCAACGAGGAGCTCAAATCAAAGGTCATCGGCTCATTGCTGAAACACGGTATCATAGCGACCGGCCAAGAGATCGGCGTCAAGACGAGAGATGTGTACCGCATCGTTCACGAAGTCTCTGAAAAATTCGGTAGGCAGACTCCAAAGATCACCATAGCGAACACGATAGTTTCCAACGCTTCTGCGACCGGAATTTCATCTAGCCGTTCCACAGTAATGATCACCGCGGGCTCGCTGGAAGACCTGAGCGACGACGAGCTGGGAGCTGTAATCGGTCACGAGCTAGGACACATGGCCGGTCATGATCCCGTGATACTCTTCGCCGCGACCTCTTTCGAGTTCCTGGGAAGGTTCTATCTGTGGTTTCCTCTATTACTCTATCTCGGATTCTTCTACTTCCTCCTAGCATTTGGTGCTATCTACCTTGTTGGAAAGTTTCTGGAGACCCGGGCTGACACCGAATCAGCAGTAGTCATTGGAAACCCGGATGCACTAGCGTCTGCGCTGACAAAGATAGGATTCAGGCAACTCTATCGTGAGAAATACAATCCTGGAGCGAAGCTGTTCGACTGGTTCCAGTTTGACCCGCATCCTCCTATCTATTTCCGAATCGCTAGACTATCGAAGTACTCCGCGAGACAGGAACCCGTCAAACATACTCTGCTGGTCTCGATAAGAGATATCGTGGCGGGCTTCTTCTCAGCATTGTTCCAAGTCTAGGCTGAGATTTCAAGCCACGCTGGCTGGGCCTTACGAGTGGACGGCGGCTCTCTTGCCGCTACGGTAGGTCGCCAAAGCTCCCAATCCACTTATCAGCAGAAGAGCGGCTATCGGAAAGACTGGGACGATCAAGAAAGTACTCACTATTCTGTCGGTCGCCAAGCTCACTGTCCCACTGTAAACCCCTGAGAATCGTAACGGAAGAGCCGTTAGGTCCCTTGATCTAGCTGAGTCAGCAATCCCGGTCGAGAAGTACACTCCTATTACGAAAGTCGCCAGAGCTCCGAGAATGTTGATTGTTCCACCGGGAAGAGTGAACCTTGCTAGCATTAGGCCACTTCCTAAGATCATTACGAAGGCCAGCACGAGCTGAGCCAGCATAAGATTCTGTGACTGTGAGGAATTCACGTTCACAGCGCTCGGGAAATCGTATGCCCAGAGGGCCCAACCGATGGCAAGGAGACTTGAGAAGATTCCTAGACCTCCCGAGAGGATGGCTCTCACGTGCTTCGGAGCTTGGACTTTTTCTTGAATCTTGACTGTGGACATGACTCTTCTCGGTCCACTTCGAATCTCTCTAGTTAAATCTACGAATTTGAACGGAGGGATTCGAGAAGCTCGCTCAGCTTCATCTTCCGGGTTTTTGCTTCTTTGAGCAGGACCTTCTGGACCCCGGTTGAGTATTGCACGGCCTTTTTTGGCCGATTGACCACAGATTCAGGTAATTTCCAAGAAGCGGCAAGCCTCCTAAGAATGTACTTTCGAATTACACCGTCGCCGATAAGTCGTAACTTTAGTGAAATGGGAATGCTCAGTGCGTAATCGACGAGTGGAAGATAGGCAAATGGAGATT
>WNEZ01003606.1_pt1 | contig 13342 bp, 7 predicted proteins | sample 5400521 | NCBI WGS metagenome assembly WNEZ01 (sample SAMN13153339, study PRJNA577476) | soil metagenome | isolation source: 120 cm saprolite under Douglas fir tree site 2 hole 1 replicate 1 | place: USA:California | collected 2015-04-18 | reverse complement strand
CGATCCAAATGAATCCATTGCCGGTCTTCCGTGGCTTCCGCGAACTGAGCAATCCGTTCTTGAGTGACGCGAAACCACTCACTCACACCGATTTCCCGCCCCACAAATTTCTTCAGGGATTGCAGTGAATCCACAACCGTCGGTGGCATGAAGCCTCCTGCGCACAAAATGCATTCGAATTCGAAATCAGGCGAAACTCAATGAGAAGAGGACGGCGTCTTGGACTTGCCCCACCTTCCGAGCTCCCATTTTGCAATCGATTCTGTGTGCACCTCATCCGGCCCATCGGCCAGGCGCAGCGTGCGCACGTTGGCCCACGCGCTCGCCAGAAATGTGTCTTGCGAAACGCCCGCGCCCCCATGCGCTTGGATCGCCCGATCCAGCACACGCAGAGTCACGTTCGGGGCCACCACTTTGATCATCGCAATTTCCGACCGCGCCGCCTTATTCCCCACCGTATCCATCATGTACGCGGCCTTGAGCGTCAATAGCCGCGCCTGCTCGATCTCCATGCGAGACGCAGCAATATCCGCGCGTATCGTGCCTTGTTCAGCCAGCGTTTTTCCGAATGCCACCCGCGCCTGCACGCGCTTGCACATCGTTTCCAGGGCGCGCTCGGCCACGCCGATGCAGCGCATGCAATGATGAATTCGCCCGGGCCCCAGCCGCCCCTGCGCGATTTCGAATCCGCGCCCTTCGCCCAGCAGCAGATTCGAAGCCTGCACGCGAACATTCTCAAAGGAAATCTCCGCATGACCGTGCGGCGCGTGGTCGTAGCCAAACACGCTCAGCAGTCTGACGATTCTCACGCCCGGTGAGTCCAGCGGCACAAGTATCATCGACTGCTGCTTGTGCGCGGGCGCTGCCGGGCCAGTCTTGCCCATGAAAATCGCAATCTTGCAGCGCGGGTCGCCCGCGCCCGACGACCACCATTTCCTGCCGTTGATCATGTAGTCGTTGCCCGTTCGAACGATGCTTGCACTGATGTTCGTCGCGTCCGATGACGCCACTTCCGGCTCCGTCATCGCAAAGCATGATCGAATCTCCCCCGCCAGCAGCGGCTTCAGCCATTTTTCTTTCTGCTCCGGCGTGCCGTAGCGCGCAAGCACTTCCATATTTCCCGTGTCCGGCGCCGAGCAGTTGAACACTTCCGGCGCCATCGCGCTTCGGCCCATAATTTCACACAATGGCGCATATTCGAGATTGGTCAATCCCGCGCCGTTTTCGTCGTTGGGCAAAAAAAGATTCCAGAGTCCCGCGGCCTGCGCCTTGGGCTTCAGTTCTTCAATGATTCTTGTCGGTTTCCACCGGTCGCGCTCGATCTCCTCGTAAAACCGCTTTTCGTTGGGATAAACATTCTCATCCATGAACGCCCGAACGCGCCGCTCCAAGTCCTTGGTCTTCTCGCTAAAGTCGAAGTGCATGGATTCCGCCTATCTGCCGGTAACAGCTGGAGCGTGGCGTTTCAGATTCCGGTCACTCGGCAGAATGCGTTGCCGCCGGTTTGCCGCCTGGGAAGATGCTCTTCACGATGACGTACAGCACGGGAATAAATAGCAGGTTTAGCGTCGTGGCCGCAATCATGCCCCCGAAAACCGTGGTGCCCACGGACATCCGCCCCGCTCGCCCGGCGCCCCGCGCGAGCACCAGCGGCACGACGCCTAGGATAAACGCGAAGGAAGTCATCAGGATGGGACGAAGGCGAATGCGCGCCGCTTCGATCGCGGCCTCCACCGTGGACATCCCTTTCGCCCGAAGCTGCTCCGCGAACTCCACGATCAAAATCGCATTCTTGCTGGCCAGGCCGATCAGCATTACCAACCCGATCTGGCAGTAGACATCATTCTGAAGTCCGCGCAATGCCTGCGCCCCAATCGCTCCCAAAAGCGCAATCGGCACCGCCAGCAGCACGATGAACGGCAGCACAAAGCTTTCATACTGTGCCGCCAGCGTCAGGTACACCACCACCAGTCCCAATCCGAAAAGGATGAAGGCTTTGCCGCCGGACTGCAGCTCTTCCAGCGAAATCCCGCTCCACTCGAACGTCATCCCTTGCGGCAGAACTCTCTTCGCCAAGTCTTCCATGGCGGCGATTCCTTCGCCCGTGCTTTTTCCCGGCGCTGCCGACCCGTCAATCTCCGCGGATCGGAAAAGATTGTAATGGCTGATCACTTGCGGATTCGCGGTCTGCTCGACCGTCACGACGTTATCGAGCGGAATCATCTTCCCCGTGTCGGAGCGCAAATAGTATTGCCGGATATCTTTCGGCTGTGAGCGATAGCGGCTGTCCGCCTGCACGTACACGCGGTACGACCGGTTGTTGAAATCGAAATCGTTCACGTACACCGAGCCCATGTAGACCTGCAGCGCGTTGGTCACCTGACTTAGCGGCACCTGCAGGCTCTTGGCTTTTTCTCGGTCGATCCGCACCAGGTATTGCGGGTCGTTGGCCGTATAGCCGGTGAATAGCCCAACCAAATCCTTGCTCGCGTTTCCTTCTGCCACCAGCTTGTTGGCCGTGTCGGCGATTGCCTGAAGCGAATTTCGCCCCAGGTCTTCAAGCTGAAACTGGAAACCGCCGAATGTTCCGAGACCCTGCACTGCCGGCGGATTGAAAGGCACGACCAGCGCTCCCGGAATCGCAAACAGTTGCCCGCGCAATCGCTGAATGATCGCCGCCGCCGTATGCTCTTCGCCTTTTCGCTCGGCGAACGGTTTCAAGCTGCTGAACACCAGTCCGCGATTCGGCGCACCGCCGCCAAAGCTGAACCCAGGCAGAGAAAATGCTCCGGCGATCTCCGGCACGTGCGAAAGCGTTTCTTCCACTTTGCCGCAGATGTCCCGCGTGTACTGCAGCGATGCGCCTTGCGGTGCCTGCACCGCAACAATCAGGTAACCCTGATCGTCTTCCGGGATGAACGCCCGCGGAACCTTGTTGTAGAGCCAATAGGTCACTCCCAGCGCCGCAAAAAAGACCATCAGTGCCGCGAAGCGCCACCCAATCGCTTGGCGAACCGTCTTGCGGTAGAAATCGGTGCCCGAAGTAACCACCACATTAAATGCCTTGAAGAACCGCCCTTGCGCTCGCTCGCGATGCCGGCCTAGAAAAATCGCCGAGAGCGCCGGTGTGAGCGTCAGCGCGTTGAACGCGGAGATGGAAACTGAAAACGCAATTGTCAGCGCGAATTGCCGGAACAGAATTCCCGTGGTTCCCGGGAACAGCGCCACCGGCACGAAAACCGCGACGAGCACCAGCGACGTCGCGATCACCGCGCCGGCCACTTCCTTCATCGCCACCGACGCGGCGTTGTGCGGCTCCGTGAGCCCTTCCATGATGTGCCGCTCGACGTTTTCGATCACCACAATTGCATCATCAACTACCAGCCCCGTCGCCAGAGTAATCCCGAAGAGCGTCAGCGTATTGATCGAAAATCCCAGCAGCTTCACGAACACGAACGTCCCGATCAAGGAAACAGGAATCGTGATCGCGGGAATGAATGTGCTTCGCCAATCTTGCAGAAATATATAGATCACCGCGATCACCAGGAAAATCGCTTGCAAGAGTGTGATCAGCACGTCGCGGATCGATTCGCCGATGACCGTGGTCGTATCGAATGCCACCGCATACTTCAACCCTGGCGGGAAATTCTTGGAGAGCCGCAGAAGCTCTGCCTTTGCCGCTTCATCCACGTCCAATGCATTCGCTCCCGGAAGCTGCGTGACGCCAAAGCCAACTGCATCATGCCCGTTGAAGCGCACTATCAAGTCGTAATTCTCGGCGCCGAGCTCAGCGTGCCCGACGTCTTTCAACCGCACGAGTGTCCCATCCGCCCCGGACTTCAAAATAATGTTGTCGAACTGCGCCGCGTCGGTGAGCCGCCCAACCGCCCTCACGCTGATCTGGAACGCCTGTCCCTCCGGCGCAGGGGGTTGCCCGATTTGTCCCGCCGCCACCTGAACGTTTTGTTCCTGCAGCGCATTGAGGACCGTCGTCGCCGTCAAGCCGCGCTGCGCCATCCGCGCCGGATCGAGCCACAAGCGCATGGCGTACTTGCGCTCGCCAAAAATGAATGCATCGCCGACGCCCGGCACGCGTTTCAGCGCATCGCGCACGTACACATCGATGTAGTTGCTCAGGAAAAGACTGTCGTACTCGCCGCTCTCTGAATAAACGCCCGCGCCGAACACGAAGCCGCTGAACTGCTTCGTGATGATGACGCCGGTGTTCTTCACTTCGTTCGGCAGGCGGCCCAGCGTCTGGCTCACTCGGTTCTGCACGTCCACTGCGGCCAGATCGATATCCCGCGTCACGTCAAAAATCACGTTGATCTGGCTCGTCCCGTTGTTGCTGCTCGTCGACGTGATGTATTTCATCGACGGAACACCGTTAACGGCTTGCTCCAGCGGAATTGTCACCGCGGACTCCACAGTTTGCGCATTCGCGCCGATGTAATTGCTCGTCACAATCACTTGCGGCGGCGCCAGGTTTGGAAATTGGGCGATTGGCAGCGTAGGGATGGAGATTGCGCCCGCGAGAATAATCATCAGCGCGCAGACCGTGGCAAACACCGGGCGCCGGATGAAGAAATCAACAAACAAGGCTGGGGTCCGCCTTTGCTCGGGTTGGGAAGGGAGCGCTCATCGCGTGCGGGGCACTCAGCGTGTTGTCGTGGTTTTCGCGTCGCCAGGTTTGGCGTCACTCTGGATTTGTTCCGCCACCGCCGCGCCGTCCTGCAGGAATTGTGTGCCGGAGACGATGACGTGGTCTCCGGGTTTCAGCCCGTCGAGCACCGCGAAATCATTGCCCACCGTGTCACCCAGCCGCAGAAGTCTTTGCCGTGCCACGGTTCCTTTGCCCTCATTCATCGCCACGAACACGAACGATTGCCCGTTGATCCGCGTCACCGCCAGCACTGGAACGACCGTTCCTTCATGCGAGCTCCAGCTCACTTGCGCCCGCACCTGTTGCGAAATGCGCAGACTGCTTCTCGCATTCGCAACAGCTGCCTTTGCCAGCACCGTCTGCGTATCGGTGTCCACCTGCGTCGAGACAAAGGTAATCCGCGTGTCGGAGACGGCATTCCCCGCGTCATCCAGCAGCCGCACCGGCAGCCCCATTTTCAATGCCTTCGCGCGGTCCGCCGGAACATAGATGTACGCCTCGAGTTCTCCCGGTTCATCGACGGTCGTCAGCAGCGTCGAAAAGCTCACGCGGTCGCCCACGTGCACCGGAATGTCTCCGACAATCCCGCCCCTCGGCGCGCTCGCCTGGTAGTAGCGCAGCTCCACTTTTTGCTGCCTTACTTGCTCCTCGAGCGACTTCACCTGCCCGGCCACCGCGTCATAGTTCGATTGCGAATTGTCCAGATCCTGCTTGCTGATGACTCCCGCGTCAAACAGTCTCTTCGCCCGGTCCAGTGAGACTTTCGCCAGTCTCAGGTTTGCTTCTTGCGCTGCGAGCGTTGCCTCCACGCTGCTCACTGCGGCTTCCTGTTTCAGCGGATCGATCTGCAGCAGCGGCGTGCCCGCCGTTACGTGGTCCCCGGACTTCACAAGAATCTTGATGATTTGCCCTTCCACGAGTGGGTTGATCGCCGCGGAATGCCGCGATTTCAGCACGGATAGATACTCCGTCGTGTCGGGGATCTTGGCCGATTTTGCAATCCGTACCTGAACCGGGAAAGCGGGAGTCACCCCTCCGCCCGGTCCGCCCGCCGCCGTTTTTTGACCGCATCCGATAGCGCACAACGCTGCCGTGGCCAGTACCGCCCAGGCAGGCGCGCGCCAGCGCTCACTATTGCGTTGTATTCGGCCCGAACCACCCATTGCTCGGCCTTCTCCGGAAGCGCAGCGCATGATGATACGACACCCCTGCGCCTTCATCAAATTTATGTCGATATTTTTGTTAGACGCGCGGGAAGCGGCCCGGTTATATACCGGGCGCTAGTAGAAATCGCTCGGGTCAATCCGCTTACCGGACAGACCCAGTTGCAGGATTTCCATCCGCTCGGGCCGGTCGAATACCTTGCCGGGGAAGAACCTTTTCGTGAGCACGCGGACTCCGCCGAAGGCGATCCCCAGCACGAAAGCCATCAGAATGAAAATCCCCGTGCCGATGAAAATCCTGGCAAGAACGCTCGACCACGGCGGGTCCGTCAGTGTCTGGCTCGGTTCATTCCAGGTCACCTGCGTCTCGTAGTTCACAGCCTTCCGCAGCGCTTCGGCAAAAGCTGGAGAGGACGGCGAAAGCACCAGCGAAAGCACCGATCCCTTGCGCTCAATGACCGTTCCGGCCTGTTTTGCCGCGGCCGGCAGGGCTTGCTCCAAATGGTGAAGGTGCTGCTCCGCTAGCTGCGGCGTGGGATATTCCAGAATGACCAAAACTCCCGCTGTCTTATTCCTGTCGGAATATCGGGCGATCATCGCCTCCGCGCCCGCGGAAAAACCCGCAGCATCCACTAACCCCATGGATCCTCGCTGATCCAGCGCGGCAAGCGCCTCCCGAAACGCGTGTGGGCCGAGCGCATAGCGCTCGCTTCCAAGCACGCGTCCTTGCGCAGGCAGGTAGGTGCGCACCGGCGGCAGCGGCGTGCGGTCGGCCTTGGAGCGCAAATGCTCAACGAGATCGCGCAGATCTCCGAGCGACGCATTCTGCAAGGAATCAACCAGCGCAACTAGGTTCCCTATAAGAATAATCGCCCGGTCGTGACTGACGTAGGACGACTGCCCCAAGTCGGAAGGCGTCATTCCCGGCGCCAGCAGGTAGGTGTAAACCTCGTACGCGCTGCTTGGATCGCGCAGCGCCAGCAGCGTCACAACCAGCTGTGATTTGCCGCTGACGTATACCCTGTGCTCGTTCCGCAGCGCCTTACCCTCCAGGAGAATCTCGTGATCTTTTCCCGTGGTGCCTGTCAGGTCTTCGCCCACGCCGCTTCCAGGAGAGGGAAGAGCAGATGCAGTGGGCCCTGCTTGCCAGCTACCGAATTTGTCCGGGAGATACTGCTGGGCGGAGAGGCACGTCCCGCTCAGAAGAGCGAGGGCGCAGGCGTAAAGTATATGGCGGCGCATCCCTGGCATCTATTAGACACTGACAGATTACCGTTGGTTCCGGGATTGTTCAACCGGCATGGCCGCCGCGGGACGGTTGGGAGCGTTCTTGCCTGGCGTGTTGACCGTAACGCTGTTCAAGCTCTGGAGGTAACTTACGACGCCCTGGTACAGCCCTTCCGCGACGCGCTGCCGGTACTCCGGCTTCTTCAGCAATTGCTCGTCGGCAGGGTTACTGAGGAATGAAATCTCCGTCAGGATCGACGGCATGTCCGCGCCGATCAGCACCACAAACGGGGCCTTGCGCACGCCGCGGTCCTTCACTCCCCTGGCGGATTTCTGAACCCGCTTCGCGAGCGATCCTTGGATGTCTTCTGCAAATTCTTTCGACTCGTCGATCTTTTCGTTGCGGGCAATTTTCTTCACCAGGTCTTCCAGGTCGTGGACCCCGCCCTGCGCCGTAGCATTTTCTCGCGCCGCCACTTCCATCGCTTCGGGCGAGCCCTTCAGGTTTAAATAATACGTCTCAACGCCTCTCGCCGCATGGTCGTGGCTCGAATTTGCGTGTATCGAGATGAATAAGTCGGCCTTGGCCTGGTTCGCGATATTCGTGCGTTCTTCGAGCGGGATAAACGTGTCATCCGAGCGCGTGTATATGATGTCTGCCCCGGGCAGTTTCTGCTCGATGATTTTGCCCAGCCGCAACGCCACGTCCAGGCAAAGGTCCTTTTCCATCAATCCGGTTGGCCCGATGGTCCCCGTGTCATGTCCGCCGTGCCCGGCATCGATCACAATCCGTCCAATCTTCAATCCCAACGCTCGCGTCAGCGTCGACTGGCCGTCGCGCGTCGGTTGAGGCACGCTGGCCGGTTGAATCAAGTCCGGCTTGGTGTTCGCGCTCCTGGACGGTCTTGACCGCGAACTCCTTCCATTATCCGCGGCGTTCCGCGAGGCGCCGGAAGATGACGGTCTTTCCGACGCACCGGAACCGCCGGTCACGTTTGTGGAAGTCCGCGCGCCTGAAGTTGTTCCGTCCCCCGCGGAATTCTTGCCCACAACAGTCTCGTTGCCCGAAGCAGATTTTGGGGAATCAGAGGCACTTTCGCTCGCACCCTCAGCCGCAGCTTGCGGTTGCTGCTTCCCGCGTTTGGATTTCGCCGTTTGTACGGGCGCGTTTTGGGAGTTGGCGTACAGATCGATCACCAGCTGTGGCGGATTCCCGGTCAGCGATGCGGAGTAATCCTTCACCCCGTTCACGTCGAGCACAATGCGAACCACGCCGGATTGGTTTTGCGCGACCCGTACCGCGGTGAGCAAATTTCCGTCCACCTGGATACTGCCGCGGGCTACTTCCGGCAAGAGCCGCGCAGAGTGCAAATCGAAGAAAATCCGGTCGGGCTTGGCGATGCGCGCGGATGTATATTGCACGCTGTCTTCCAGGTCGATGGTCACCCGCGTGGCCTCGCCGTTCATGCTGGCGCGGATGCGGCGCACGCGCGGAATCCGGCTCGGATCGCTGCGGCCCTCGGCGCTGGAAGCAGTGCGCGGCGGCCCCGGCTCCGCGGCCGCTACGGCATTCGGATTCTTCGCCGCGGCTTCCGCCCACTCGCCACTTTGCAACAGCGCCAATTCCGCCAGCGCTTCCTGCGCTTCGCGCCGCCGCGGCGAGCGGGGATACTTCTTCAAATACTCTTCATAGGTTTTTGAGGCCTGCGCCGCATCGCCCAGTGGATCTCTTTGCAGCTTCCCGATCCGCAAAAGCGCATCCTGCGAATAGCGGCTCGCCGGGTATTCGCGCAAAAGAAATTGGTAGGAATCCACAGCCGACTGGTAGTAGCTCCGCCCGAAACGGTCGCCCATCTCGCCATAGAGTTCCGCGACCTTGAGCAAAGCATCCTGCACTTCCGCGGCGCGCGGCGTGATCAGGTACACGCGGCGGTAGCTGGCGACGACCTGTTTGTATTCGGCAAGCGTGCGCTTCTCGATCGGCTTGCTGTTCAGCGCGGCGCGCTGCTCTTCCGCGCGGGCAAATTGCGCGCCGGCGGCTTCACGCTTTACAGCGGTTGTCCGGCGCGGAGTCGTGGCGGCGGATGCGGAGGGGGAAAAAGAAAATCCAAGCAGGGCGAAACCCAGCGCCACAAAAACCGGCGAAACGCGGGCGAAGCTCTTGTTGAAATTTTTTCGCTTACCCAACATGCGCGCCCTGCATCCCCTCTTTGAATGAACGACCCCCGCGAGCCGGAGTCGTCTTGATTGGCCGCCGCTAGGCGGCGGTCTCAATCATTCGTGAAGATGATGCGGCCGCTCGGATCCAAGTCTCGATGGATTGCTCTTTGCGAGAACCAACCATACGCAAGACGACCCGAGCCAGGCCGGTAATAAGCATCCTGCACTTTCTGCACATAGTTCCGCGTTTCACGAAACGCGGGGATGCCGTGAGCCCGGTCTACAGCCCCCTCTCCCGCATTGTACGCTGCCAGGGCCAGGTCCAGGTTGCCGTTGTATCGTTCTAGCAACCTCTTCAGGTATTGAACCCCGGCGTCGATATTCTGTTGCGGGTTGAACACGTCGTTTGCACCGTATCGTTGTGCCGTCGTGGGAATGAGCTGCATAAGCCCGCCGGCTCCCTTGCGGGAAACCGCCACGGGGTTCCAGTTGGATTCCGTCTCGATCACCGCTCGAACCAATGCCGGGTCCATGCGGTGGCGTTCCGACGCTTCTCTTATCAGCTTTTCGACGCCGTCGCGGTCCATACTCACGGCCGGACGGCTCTTGCCGGTAAAAGAAGTTTCCGCGGGGAGATAGATGGCGTGCGGCCTTTGGGTGGTCCTCAAGTTCGCGGTAGCTGGGTGGTCGGCATTTGCGAAAAGCTGCCGCCCCGCCTGGCCCACGACGTTGATGATCTGGGCGTCCGCCATCGGCGCGGCAAAGGCCGCGCACAAAAGCAGCGTTCCAGGATAGATCCAAGCCGTAAGTGCCGTTCGTCTATTCATAGCTCCCTTGGGGAAGGCCGGCGTCAACCGTTTCCCGGTCAACGCACAAACGATACTGCAACTTCGTATTCGGGGCGACCCGGATTTGCACCGGGACCGTCTCGTCTTGCGAAGCGCCGCCGATGGGAGAGAGGTGTGACCTTCAGAACAACTGGGCCACGCGCAAAAGTGTCTCCCGCCGGACACGCTTCTGGCGCTACGGAAATCATAATAGCGGCTCCAGGAGCGCAGGGATGGTACTTAGGGCACTTTTTAGGCCAGATGTGTCCTTTCCGCCAGCCTCTGCCAAATCCGGTCTTCCGCCCCCCGAACCGCCTAGCAGCTTGGCGACCGCCTGTATCAGCTTGCCAGCATGGACTTTAGCGGTCAGGTCCTTGGTCACGCCGGCGATGAGCGCCACTTTGCCATCTTCCGGCATCCCCAGGGCTACCACCCCAGACCCAATTTTCTGCCGTAAACTGTCCACCAATTGCCTTAAACCCTCCCTATCCGTCCCGTGGACCTCCGCAGCGATGACCTTGACCCCCTTGACGGTCTGGGCCTGGGCTGCCAGCTCGTCGAGCTGGCTGAGGGCCCCCTTGCGCTTCTGGGCCTCCAGCCCCTTCTCCAGTTGCTTGACGGTTTGCGAGAGCTTTTCGACGGTTGCAAGGACAGCCTCCTCGCCGACGTTCAACTGGCTGGCCACCTGGGCCAGAATCCGGGCCTGCTGCTGGTAATGCTCCAGCGCCCCGATCCCGGTCACGGCCTCGATGCGGCGGACGCCGGCCGCGACGGACTGCTCAGAGACGATTTTCAGTACGCCGATGTCGCCAATCCTGTGGACGTGGGTGCCGCCGCAAAGCTCCTTGCTGTAGAAGCCGCGAGGGGCACGCTCGTCGGGAATCGTCACTACGCGCACGTTGTGCTCGGGATACTTGTCGCCGAAGAAGGCCAGCGCCCCGGAAGCCAAAGCGTCTTCCAGAGAAGTGACATTCGTTTCGATCTGGGTGTTCAGCCGGATTTCGTCGTTGACCTGCTGCTCAATGTCCTTGAGTTCTTCGGCGTCGACGTGCGCGAAGTGCGAAAAGTCAAACCGCAGTCGCTCGGGGGCATTGAGCGAGCCGGATTGCTTGACGTGCGTGCCCAGGATGTTGCGCAACGCGGCGTGGACGAGGTGCGTGCCGCTATGATTGCGAATGATTCGCGCGCGGCGCTCGGCGTCGGCGACGACGGCAACGCGGTCTCCCACCCGCAGCGTTTCGAGAGCGACCACTTTGTGCGCGACGAGGCCCGCAACGGGGTAGTACGCGCCCGTAACTTGAGCCAGCTCTTGGGATTCCGAGTTGTCGTAGAACACCCCGGTGTCGGCCATCTGCCCGCCCGATTCGGCGTAAATCACTGTGCGGTCGAGAACGACTTCTCCGCTCTCGCCCGCCTTCAGCTCCTTTACCGGGCCACTCTTGGTGTCGGCGCGGTTAGTGCCGCCAGGAAGGTCGGTGCGGTGAGCGCCGCCAGTGAAAAGGATGGCCTCGATGCGGCAGTCTTTTGCACTCGTGTCGTGGTAAAAGTCCAGCTCTGTGGTGAATCGGTCCGCAATCTTCGCGTAAGCCGGATTCGCCGCCTCCTTAGCTCCGCCCTTCCACGACGCCCTCGCTCGCGTCCTCTGTTCTTGCATTGAGCGGTCAAACGCGGCCTGATCGAACTCGAGGCCAAAATCTCGCACCGCATCTTGAATGCTCTCTAAGGGGAGGCCAAATGTATCGTAGAGTTTGAAGGCATGCTCTCCAGGGTATACAAGCCGTTCACCGCGGTGCTTCATCTCGGAAATTCGCTGGTAGAGCTTTCCACGACCGTGACGGCGGTCGGCCTCGCTGCTAGTGAGGACTACGGCGCCCGGCGTCCGGCCGTGCTCTAAACTCAAAACAAGCGACCATGCTCCATCCTCTACTCGTCCGAGCCCTTCCCTGAGCGTGCGTGCAAATCTAGACTCTTCAGTTTTCACAATAACCGAAACACGTTCCAGGTTTTCGAGTAGTTCGGGGTAGGCGCTTTTCATTTGATCGCAAACGGAGGACATCATTTGATAAAAGAAGAGGTCTGTCTGGCCGAGCAGACGCCCGTGTTGAATGGCACGGCGCATGATCCTGCGGAGGACGTAGCCGCGACCTTCGTTGAAGGGCGAGACGCCGTCTGCCATCAGAAACATTGTTGCGCGAGCGTGATCAGCGATGACGCGCAGGGAAGCGGCGCCGCCTTTGCCTTCTTCGAGCGCTTCTTCGCGCTCAAGATCGACGCCGCAGAGTTCGGCGGCGCGCTTCATGAGCGGAACGAAGAGATCGGTCTCATAGTTGGAGATTTTGTTTTGGAGGACGGCGGCGACGCGCTCGAGGCCCATGCCGGTGTCTACGCAAGGCTTGGGGAGTGGAGTGAGAGTGCCGCTGGCGTCGCGGTTGAACTGCATGAAGACGAGGTTCCAGATTTCGACGTAGCGGCCGCAATCACAGGGGAACGGGCAGTCGGTGTGGCCGAGGTCCGAGGCTTCCGGTCCCATGTCGTAATGAATTTCGCTGCATGGACCGGATGGACCGGTGTCGCCCATGGCCCAGAAGTTTTCTTTCAAGCCGGGAACAGGAACGATACGGTCAGCGGGGACTTTTTGCTCCAACCAGAAGCGTCGCGCCTCTTCGTCCTCGCCGAGGGTGTTGCCGGGCGCGACTTCCGCCCCGCCGAAGATGGTGACGTAGAGCTTGTCCTTGGGAATCGCGAACCACTCTTTTGAAGTGACCAGCTCCCAGGCGTACTCGATGGCCTTGTCCTTGAAATAATCGCCAAAGGAGAAATTGCCGAGCATCTCGAAAAACGTGTGATGCCGCTTCGTAAATCCGACATTTTCGAGGTCGTTGTGCTTGCCGCCGGCGCGCACGCATTTCTGGCAGGTCGTGGCGCGGGTGTAGTCGCGCTTCTCCAGCCCCAGGAAAACATCCTTGAACTGGTTCATCCCGGCATTGGTGAAGAGCAGCGTGGGATCGCCATGTGGCACGAGCGAAGAGCTGCGCACGATCTTGTGACCCTTCTGTTCAAAGAACTTAAGGAAGGCCGAGCGAATGTCGTTCCCGCTCCAGGGCGTTTGGCTCTGCCCGCTTACCGCGGGCGCGGTTTTGTTGGCGTCGCCGGTCACGTCCGCCCCAATTCCTGCGTGGAAGCCATCCTAGCATTATCGCAAAGCGAGGAACCGCAAAACAGTGACGCAGTCCCGCAGCGGGAACGCAGCATTAACACTGACCCCCTCCCCCCACCTTTTTTCGTAAGTGTTCATTCCAAAG
>WNEZ01010186.1_pt1 | contig 13343 bp, 8 predicted proteins | sample 5400521 | NCBI WGS metagenome assembly WNEZ01 (sample SAMN13153339, study PRJNA577476) | soil metagenome | isolation source: 120 cm saprolite under Douglas fir tree site 2 hole 1 replicate 1 | place: USA:California | collected 2015-04-18 | reverse complement strand
TGACATTCTTGGCCACGCCCGCATCCGCAAAGAGGTGTCCCCCGTTCGAATTGCGACCGGAGAACATTGCCACAACCGCGTGATGTTCAAACAACTAATGCAGGCAGAAGCCATCGATGTGTGTCAGATCGACAGTTGTCGGCTTGCCGGAGTCAATGAAAATCTGGCGGTATTGCTCATGGCGGCGAAGTTCGACATTCCAGTCTGCCCCCATGCCGGCGGAATCGGTCTGTGTGAGTGTGTACAGCATCTGGCGATTTTCGACTATCTCCGGGTATCCACCTCCCTCGAAGGGCGAGTAACGGAATTTGTGGATCACCTTCACGAGCATTTCGTTAATCCAGTCCGAATACGCAACGGACATTACCTTTTGCCTCAGCAACCTGGATATAGCACCGAAATATGTTCGGAAACACTCTCAGCATACAGCTACCCAGACGGCCCGGTCTGGAGGCAATAGGATTTTGGGTATCTGGAGAGTGGGGAGCCGGCATTTCGTACTGAAATTACGCATCCAGACCGTCGGTTTTAAGCAGCAGTTTCCGGTCTCACAAGGCGCCCGCACCGGGTTAAACAGGGGCATCCGCCTCGGATGTGGATATGCCGAGAATGGCGTTGTGTACCTTTTGGGCTGTGAACCTTCCCCTACAGGCCGCGGATTTGGAGTTGGACGCGGTTCCAATGTTGGTTATGGATGAAGGATCGAGGAAACTGATTGAGGCCCGATGACCGGTTGACTCCATGCAAATCTACTCCAATTCGAACGAAGCCGGAGCAAAGCGGTTAAGTTCGAACTCGAATGAGCCAGCTTGGACTGCAATCGGTTGCCTCAGCGAATCGCCGCGTAGATCCACCTGTCTGGCGATCTGTGTGAGTGATCCGGAAGGGAGTTCCACAGTTACTCTACCGGACTCGAATCTTGGCGTTTTCACCGGATAGAACCGCTTCGCAAAAGAGCGACGGAAGGCGGGAGATCTTCGCTCCGCGTCGCCCACTCTTTGTTAGGCTCGGCGTCCATCACGAACTCCAGTGTGCCACCTGCAGCAATCTCACTGTGCCGAATCCACGCACGCGACAATGGCTTTCCATTTAACTTTGCGCTTTGAACATACGGGTGGTTGGGCGCCTGATTCTCCGCCGTAATCGCAAAACTTGCCTCCTTGTACCATTTCTTGTCCAGATGAAGCCTGACACTCGGGAAAAGCGGACTTCCAAGAATATAGATTCCTTCTCCAGGGCACACGGGATAAAAGCCCATTGCGCTTAGCACATACCAAGCAGACATCTGGCCTACATCGTCATTGCCGCAGATTCCATTGACATCGTTGTGGTAAGCATTCGTCAGGATACGGCGTACCCACTTCTGCGTGAGCCAAGGTTTGCCCGCATAAACAAAGAGGTACGGAACATGGTGCACAGGTTCATTTGCATGATTGTAATATTCATTCCACCCGAAGGATGAGGGGGTCTTTTCAAAGAGCGCTTCCAACTGCCCGGAGAACGACTCCCGGCCCCCCATCAGTTCGATCAGTCCGAAGACGTCATGTGGAACGAACCACGTCTGCTGTAGAGGATTGCTCTCCGTGCACCCTTGGCCAAATGCAGTCTTGCCCAGCCACGGAATCCACTCACCCTTGGCGTTCTTCGCCCGCATACTCCCGACGCTCGGATCGTAGATATTCTTGTAGTTTGCTGCGCGGGCTGAAAACATTTGGGCGTCATCTTTCTTACCCAACGCCAGGGCCAGACCAGCCATGCACCAATCGAAATATGCGTTGTCCAGGGTCCAGGACACTCCTGGAGAGGATGGCTGATCTGGCACATATCCATGCTTAATATAAAAAGCATTCTCCGGACGGTTAGTCGATCCGTTCTTCCCTGCGGCTGTCTGCCTAGCTGCGGCGTATGCTTTGTCAATGTCGAATCCCCTGATTCCCTTCGAATATGCATCCAGAATCACAGAGGTCGCCGGGTCCCCATCCATGCACCCGCTATAGGAATTCATAATCTCCCAGCGTTCGAGATATCCCTTCCCGCTGGACTCCGCGAGGTTAACGAGTGAATTGATCTCGTCGTTGACTACAGTCGCAATGAGCAGAGTCAAAAGCGGGAATTCTCCGCGATAGACATCCCACCCACTAAAGATCGTCCGCGGCGTATATCCTCCCGCCGTGTGTATCTTGCCGTCGCCACGCCCATAGTTGCCGTCCACATCCGAGATCACACGCGGATCGATCATCGAGTGGTACATGGCAGTGTAGAAAATCTTGCTTTCAACTTCCAATGCACCCTCGATCTCTATGGCACTCAATGCGTCATCCCACAGCGCGCGTCCCTTGTGGCGTGTCTCTTCGAAATCCCATCCCGATATATCGAGGGCCAAATTCTTGCGAGCGCCGTCCACGCTGACAAAACTAATGCCCGACTTCACCACCACGTTTTCGTCGATGACAAGCGAAGGAAACTCGGCGAAGAAGCCGATATGATTGCCCTCAAACTCGTTGCAACCGTGCAGCACCTCTCCTCGCCTCACAAGGTCCTGATACTGGTCGGTATAGAAATATGATGACGCCAGACCCTGTTGCACGGGAAACGCATTGTCTGGAATGTCGATCTTCCAAACCCCGTAGTGGTCAAGCGGCCTCGAGAACTCCATGTGGAAGTAGACGGTGTAGCTTACATGGCCCTCACCGTTGCCCCAACCGCCGCCGGCGGAGGGGCAGCGCATCCAACCCTCGATCGCTCGATCTCCCACCACTTTTACGAACTGGCGTGTTGAAGTGCCTCCGATGCGGCGCGCCAGATTTAATTGAATGCGCGCCGTCTCATTCTTCGGATAGCTGAAGCGGAGCATTCCCGCACGGGGTGCTGCCGTGAGCTCTGCTCGGATTCCATATTTCTCGAGCATTACTGCGTAATAGTTTGCTTCCGCGCTTTCGTTTGCGTGACTATACGTGGAACGCCAGCCTTCACCGGGATGGTTTATCCGCCCGCTGCCCAGTTTCATTGGGCCGGTCGTAGGCATCACCTGGAGATTGCCGAAATCGCCATACCATCCCACACCGCTCAGGTGCGTAAAGCTGAAGCCTTCAATCGTTGTGTGTTCGAAAGAGTAGCCCGGACCGTTATCGCCTTCGAATGGGTAGCCCGGTCCTTTAAGGCCTCCGGTAATAGTGTCGGGACTGAGTTGTACCATGCCAAACGGCGTCGTGGAACCGGGAAATGTCTTGCCCGCTCCCAGCAAATCGCTGGTGCTTGCTCCGATGATTGGGTTGATGAAGCGCGAGGCCCGATCTGACGTTTTCAGAGGTTCCCCGCGCAATCGGCAGCCTAGCCACGACCCAGCCAGAGCCAAGATGGAGCCCTTCGCAAACGATCGCCTCGAGATTGACCACTTTTCAGGCGGGTTAAAGTTCATCATTGTCCCCTCAATCTCACTTCAGCTTGCGGTTTCAAAACGATCGAAGGCCGGGCCGTCTATGCAGGCAACATCGACATAGATGTCTGGCAAAGCGGCGACGAACAAGGTGTAGTTTGGCTCGAGCTCGAAGGAGTCTTTGTGAGCCTTGAATCTTCGCTCTGTCCCGTTCGGCACTCGCCACGGTTAGGTTCCCCTGTTTTCCCGGCTTATCCGGGGTGCTTGGTCACCCGCGTTTGTCGGTCATCTTGGCTGTTGAGTGTTATCTGATTTACTCATGGGAATTGTGGGCCGAGCCCACTCTTGAGTTTTTGGTCACTCAATTCATTCACCGCGTCTGCGCCTGAAAAAGCCGATTGGCTTTCAGTATTACGTGGCTCAGGTCGCAGCGTAGCTTCCCCAACAAGATTGTGCAAAATCGGATAAAACGAGGCGGCTCTCTTTGAGCCGCCCCTTTACACACATCCTTTGACGCACGTCCCCGGTTTCCCCTCAAAAGCCCAGGTGAAGGCCAAACTGCATCTCCCGTGGCGGAAGTACGTCAGAAGTGACCTGTCCGGCTCCAGCTCCAGGAGCGATTAGACTATTGGGCACACCGTAGTTTTGAATGTTAAAGACATTAAAGAATTCCGCCCGGAAAGAAACGAGAAATCTCTCGCCAATTGGGAAATTCTTGAACAATGAGAAATCCGCGTTATACACCGTTCGTTCAGTGTTCGGTGCGCTGGCGTTGGATCTCCGACGATGTTTGGCCTGGCGTAATTCGCAAAAGAAGTGCTGCCAATATTGGCTACGTCGCCCGGCACCGCAAGGTTATAGGGCTGGCCGGAACGTAACTGCACTACCCCATTCAGTTGCCAGTTACCTAGAATCTGACTCGCGATACCCTGGCTCAGATATTGTTTGCCCCTCCCGAAGGGTAGCTCCCAAACGCCGCTCATAGAAAGAAACTGCGGGACATCATACGAGGAAACGCTTCGGCTTCTTTCCGGGTGGTAGTAGTCTTGGAGGGCCGAAAAGGCTCCGCTTCCGGGACCGTTTTCTGCGTCAAACCACCCGCTGCTGCCCATGTCAATGGACTTCGACCAGGTGTAAGACACCAGGTACTGAAAACCATGGGCGAACTTGCGCTCCAACTTCGCCTGCAGCGCATTATAGTTGCCATTTCCGTGGGAAGTGCCGAAGAACGGTGTGACGTTGTACCACGGGAAAGGTTTCCGCGCATTGATCTGTGCGGGAGTATCTGTTGCCAGCCCGGGAGTGGTCGCGGTGTTGAACAAGCCCGTGAGGTCGAGCCGGTCGTTCTTACTGCCAATGTACCCCACTGAGACAGCCAGATTCTTACTCATCTCCCGCTGGATTTCCAGGTTCCACTGTTGCGACCGCGCATCCTGGTGGTGCGGATCCATGAACCAGCTATTTGCATTCCAGGGAGAGGGATCTGGTAATCGAGTGCCCACCGTACTGAAGGTTTGCTCGACGGTTGTAAGCGGCTGTCCTGCCTGATTGATGGGAGCATTGGTGAACCCAGAACCATGCCATAGCCTCCACGCACCACCGTCTTTTCGGTGGCCTGCCAAGCAATGCCCAATCGCGGGCCCCAATCGTCCCACTCCGGAGCCGGTCCCCAAGCGCGCCCGTAGGGTGAAAGCTGAATTTTGTCGCCGTTCGGGATGCTCGCCAAGGTACCGTTGCCGGGGATACAAGGCGAGACCCCAGTCTGGCTGCAGGGCGGCGGCAGTTTGTCCGCACCAATCCACCAGTGACCATCTGAATTGGGGCCGGCGTCGAGGGTTCCAGACGACGGGGCAAACGGGCGCCGATGGTCAAACCGCAGTCCGTAGGTGAGCGTAACATTTCTGCGTAACTTCCATTGATCCTGGAAATAAGACGCCCAAGTGGAAACGCGGTTATGGATGGATAGTGTGGTCGTGTTATTCAGCTGAGAAGGAAGCCCCAGCAGTGCTGAAGCCAAAGATGAGCCCGTCACTTGCCCGACCAGCAGGGGATTCGAAGTAGTACTATCAGAAAATACGTACCCGCCGTATGGAGGGCTGTCGCTGTCATTTCCCTGCTTGAAGTACTGGAAGCCGAACTTGAACTGGTGCCCTCCGCGGATCCAGGTCAAACCGTGAGAGAAGCTGGTAACTGGGCTCTCGATAGTGTTTGCAGTCTGGATCCCTGGGCTTGCAGTCAGCACTCCACCCCCAAAGGGGGCTGCGAGGCTGATTAGGGTTCCACCCGGACTGGCAAATCCCAACGCTTGCATCGGTCCGAGTCCATGCGTATCCAGCTGATCGCGCGTAAAAGGCCGCTGCGCGCGTCCAACATGATTCTCCAGCAACAGGGAAGAGCTAAACACGTGCGTCCACCCCACCCCAATATTGAGGGCCGGCACGGAGTCGTCCTTATACCCCGAAATGTCAAAGGGCGCGATGTCAACCACGTTAAGCCGATCGTAGCGGAAAAACACGTTGTCCTTGCTGCCGATCTGCTCGTCAATGCGAAAATTATAGTGATCGGAATTGTCTATGTGGGGCTGCGACGTGATGGCGTTTTGTATCCCACTACTGACAAAATTGGGCCGCGCAATGTAGGTCTGGATGAACTTCAGCATGACCGGATCGATCCGATTCACCGGAATCATGTTTGGGCAACCGGCGGCCAAAGTGCAAGCCGGATTGTAATTGCTAGCCGCTGGATTGGAGGAGGCGACGAACTGAGTGCGGGGGTTGGTTGCCGGGTCAAATATTAGGGGTATTGGATTCGTCGGGGTGGAGTTCGAGAAGTCGCCCGCGAGTTCCGCATTGGTGGGCACCGTATACCTTATCTGAGACGCCTGACTGAACCGCCAACCCTCGTATGCAAAAGTGAAGAATGTGCGGTTACGTCCGTTGTACAGCTTGGGAAGAAACACTGGTCCGCTAATCATTCCACCAAACTGGTTCTGCCGAAAAGCGGCCGGTGCGGCCGGCGAACCGTCGGGGTTGACGTCCTTGAAATGGTCGCGCGCATCGAAAATATTATTGCGATCAAACTCCCAAGCCGCCCCATGCAGTTGGTTGGTCCCACTTCGGGTCACTACATTAACCACCCCACCCAGCACGCTGCCATACTCCGCTTGATCGTCGTGCGACTGCACTTTGAACTCCTGCATCGCATCAATGATGGGCGGAATGATAAACGCGCTGGTATTCAGTTCCGTGTTAATCACTCCATCCAATAAATATAAGTTGGACCGGTTCCACTGGCCCTGGATTGCCGGCTGGGCGACGCTTGCGGTGGGTACGCCCAAATTATCCAGATCGTTTACGCCGACGCCCGAACTCTGTGATGTGCTGACGGGCGTTGCCCCAGGGGTCAAGGTCAGGAGTTGACTAAAACTTCGTCCATTCAACGGCAACTCGAGGATGGCCTTCTGACTTATCACGGTGCCCAGGTCAGAGCTGGTGTTCTGGATCAGGTCGGCTCCAGCTTCCACGGTTACCGACTCTACCGTGGATCCGATCTGCAATGCGAAATTGCGGGAAAGGTTTTCCTGCACGTTGAGTGTCATACCCATGACTGAGACAGTCCGAAATCCCGGCTTGTTTACCGTCATCAGGTAATTGCCTGGATTCAGCGACGGCACGGCGTAAACCCCCTCCCCATTGGTCTTCACCGTCGCCGTGACGCCGGTATCGGTATTCTTGATTTGGACTTCGGCATCCGATACAGCGGCGTTGTTCTGGTCGGTGACGCGTCCGGATACGGAGGCTTTCTCAGTCTGTGCGATCGCGCGCCGCGAATCCAGACCAATAAGCAAGACCCCAACACCAAACAGTAAAACAACATACCAACGCAAGCGAAGACGAAGTTCATTTCTCACGGCATTCCTCCTGTTTGCCCAAGTATTCCTGCCGTGTGCGCAATTTGTCCCAATCGATCAAGAGTATTTCAGAAAAGGATGATTCCATTCGCAGAAGCGATGGAAGAAGCGCATTGGCCCATGATGTGCGAACGAACTAGTTTAAGGGTGGTTCGGCTGCCCGTGCAGGTAGGCATACATCAGGCTCGAACCCTCGGGACGCGAAGGATCGCCATCCGGCCGCCCGAAGGTGACGAAGACGGAATCGATCTCTCGCAGAATCTTCGCGTCGTCGCATTTAAAAACCCATCGGCGCTGGGCCTTGTCATCGGCATAGAAAATGCCCAACCTTTGGGCTTGCCGGTTTGGTCCTTCCTTTTTTGCCCAGACCTGGTACTGATAATTGGCCTTCTGCATCTTCGCTTCGTTCAAGTCGTACGCGTAAAAAATGAGTGACTTGCCCTCAGTGAAAAAGATCCGGCCAAAAGCAGGGCGCGCCTTCCCTCGGCCATCCGTATCCACCACATCCACGATGTGAAGATTGCGCGCGCCCATCAGGTCCGTAACGTCATGGCCCAGGCTGAGCAGTTGGTGTTCCTGATCCAACGCGGCCGACTTTTCCTTTAGCCCGGACTCGAGATCATGGAGCTTGACCTGATCAGCAATCAGCGCTGCTTCCGTGTCAGCGGCACGCTGGTGTTGCGACATGGCTTCCTGCTGTGCGTTGGCGGCCAAAGCTTGTGAATTCGCGAGTTCTCGCTGAATCTGTTCTAGCCTTAGCTCCAGTGCGTCGCGGTTTGATGCCAGCGATCGGCGGTCCTGGGATGTGGCTTTCAAATCCGCCTCACTCGCAACCAGTCGATCATTCGCTTTTAGCAACTCACCACTTAAGCGTTCCACCTCGGATTGGAGCTTCAGATTGGTGTCCGTTAGCTCAGTGATACGCGGATCGGCGGCGATGACATGACCCGGTGTCATGGACATACCACTATGTCGTGACTCCTGTGCAATGCGGGCGCGATTGAATGAATTTCTCCAGTACAAATACCCACTCGATGCGGCTGCCGCGAAAAGCAGGGTAGCCGCGACTGCCGCTGCCGGCATCCGCCACCAAACGTTTCGTGAAAAGGCGAACGGAATAGGTGCGGGCAGCTTCACAGTTTCTTCCACATCGCGGGAGAACGTGATCCCTTCCCGCTCGGCGCGATCCAGGAAGCGGCGGATGAAGAGTTCCGAGTCGATACATTCTTCAATCGCTTTCGGCGAGATGGTCGGGTCTTGCTTTGCCGTCGCAAATTGTTGAGCAGCAACATTCAAGTAATTGACATAGGCCTGCCTGCAACGGCCACATTCCGAGGCGTGTTGCTCTAATTCGACGAGCTCCTCGCCTGTGGCTTGCCCAACGCTAGCGGCAGCGCAGATTTCCTCGAAATGTTCGTGTCTTAACATGTCTTGCCTTCCTCAATGAGCAATAACTGGTCTCGCCCCCTCTGCTTGCGAGTCATTTTCCAGGTAGCAGCGAAGTCGTTGCAAACCCCTATAATAATGATGGCGCACGTTCGAGAACTTCTCATTTCTTCGTCGCGCAATTTCCTTGAAATCCAAACCCTCGAAAAAGAACATCTCGATCGTCTGCCGCTGCGCCTCTGGAAGAGACTCAAGTGCTTCGCTTGCAAGCCGGCTACTCTCCTGCGATTGAAGGCGGCCTGGAGACCAGAAGCTTGCCGCTTCATCAACGGCGCTTACGTCAGCCTTGTTGTACAAGTGCCGCACCAGTAGATAGTTTCGGCGATTGGTGCTGCGGCTGTACGCGTATTGGAGAAGCCACACCTTAAGAGTCCCTCTTGCAGAGTGGAATTGTCCCGCTTTTCGATAAATCTCCAGGAAAACGGATTGCGCGAGATCCTCCGCTTCCGCGGCATCTCGTAAAATGTGCAAGGCGGTCACGTGGACCAGGCGATGGTAGCGTTTAAAAATCACCGCGAACGCATCTGTATTACCCCCTTGAAGGTGCCGCATTACGCGCTCGTCATCGAGCGTTAGCAGATCGGCATACGACGCGCGGTCGTCGCAGTCGCCGGAACTAACTTCTAGAAGATGCATAGGGCTACGTGGCCGTTCGTATATACCACATGAACGGACGTAAGATCACGCATGAAATTTATTTTTTTGAGTGGGACAAGACCCCTCTCCACGGGGTATACCGAAAATGGGGGTTGGGATGGTATCGCCAGCCGCGTTAGCATTCAAAGCTGTTTTAACGAGTTGAGCGGAAATCCGGCACCCGATGAAGCGGCCCATAATTAAAGCTCAGATGAAGCTAGTTGGGCTAGTTGCCGTGCTGGCTTGTTCGCAACTACTGCCGTCAAGGCAATCGAGCCTTGAGACGGCGAGAGAACTAGTTTCCAATGGCTCTTTTGATAGAGCGGACTCCATACTACGCCAGACTATCGCAGCCGATCCGAATAATGTTGACGCACGAGTATTGCTCGGCTCGACGCTGGCCGTGCAAGGGATTCGGGGCGAGGCGATTGAACAGCTAGCCGAGGCAGTGCGACTGAATCCAAACTCGGCGAACGTACACAATGAATTTGGCATGGTCTTGAGCCGGTTTGTCGAGGTGAAGGCAGCTCGCCAAGAATTTGAGAGAGCTCTTGAACTTGACCCACGCCTGGCGGAGGCCCATGTCAACCTGTCACTGATCTTGGCACAGGCTGGAGAGTTGGCCGCATCCGGTGAACATCTCGATCGCGCCATTGAACTACAAGGCAGCAGCCCAAAGGCCGCCTACGCACATTACCTGAGAGCAAAAATCTGGGGCGCACAGGACCAAATAGACAAAGTGATGGATGAACTTCAGCGGGCGGTACACTTGCGGCCCGACTACGAAGAAGCCTGGTCGGATCTGGGTGGAATGCGACGTCTAGCTCTGGATAATCCGGGTGCTATACAGGCGTTGCAAAGGGCAGTTGCGCTGAAGCCGGGCGACGCATTGGCTCAATATCGCCTGGGACAGTTGTACCTGCAAGGCGGACACGCACTCAAGGCTGTCGAGCATCTCAAGCAGGCTTTGGCCTCTGCTCCCGACGATCGCGCCACGCTCTACAACCTGATGCTTGCCTTACGTAAGACGGGCCGGTTGGAGGAGGCAAAACCTATCGAGAAGCGAATCGCTGAGCTGCAGCAGCAAGGTGATCGGGCGTCCGAAGTGGGATTTGCCGCATCCGGTCTGAACAACGAAGGAATACGACTGGAAAAATCAGGGGACATCCGGGCAGCTCTGGCGAAGTACCGGGCGGCTCTCGATCTGGATCCCACCGGCTCCGGCTTCCGCTTAAATTATGCACTCGCGCTTTGCCGGCTCGCCCGCTGGCAAGATGGAGTTGTGGAGCTGCGCGAAGTGTTGCGAGTCGATCCCGACAATGCGGACGCCGCTAGGGCTTTGTACATAGCAATCGAACAGGCGAAGGCGCAGCCTGAGGATGTTCGCAAGAGTCCTTGAATTCCATGATGGGAGTTCAGTTCTCAGCGCCAGCTCAATACGATACTCGCCCGCTACTCAGAAGGATAGTCTTGGCGTCACCAGCCTGAGTCGCTCTTCATCGGCCAGCTGGAGACGTACCGCTGACATCAGCTACTCTTTCAGACGACCGCTGAATGTCGTTGTGCACTTGTTGCAGGCGAACACTGGAACGCTGATTACTGAGTCGTTTGCGATGTGGCCCGGATCGAGTGTGAATGGGCTCTACTTTGCCGGAAGGCGGCCTTGTGGAAAACTTGTGTCCCCAAAGTGTCCCTTCCCCGGAATTGGCAAATGGCAGTAAGTTACTGAAAAGGTTTGGCGTCCCCGACGGGATTTGAACCCGTGTTACCGCCGTGAAAGTGCAACGAAGTGCTTTAAGTAACTGGAATCAGGCGGCATGGATAGCGCCGTACCGCCCTTTTGGATATCGCATGGACACCTTATTGGACGCGTAGCGGACGCGCCTGCACGCAGGACTATCAACAAACCAGTTTCCCCTTTTAGCAGCTCGTTCACGCGCCGAGCCTTGGACCCGAACGGTATAAGCAGCTCACAACCGAGGTCAATGACTGAAATGGCGATGTTACAACAGCCAACATATTGTCCAAGCTTCACTTAGCGGTGGAAGTGGCGGCCACCTGATCGAGATCGTTCATCAGCACGCTGATTTCGACTCGGTCGCCGCTGGCGCGATTGGCCACGCTTCTGGCTGTCCCGTCCAAGGGAGCGTTACCCATGCCCACCACGAAGATGCGGTAAGCCGGGATTTCATGCTTGAGCACCCAGTAGCGCACGACCGGACCCGCCATGTTTCGCGAGACGGCAATCGCAACTTGACCACGGCCCGACGAAAAGCCTTGCACTTCGATGACATAACCGTGACGGGATTTAAGCGGAGCAGCTATCTCGTCGAGCGTATGCTTGGTATCCTCACTCAACGCGTTCTGGCCGGGACGAAAGCGTAGTACGATCTGCTTCGTCGCCTTGTACGAATCAATACTTCGAACCATTCTCTCGGCTGGGGTCAGGCGCGTGTTGGCCCTGGTCGCGGACTCCTGGACAGTCTGCGCCTTGTTAATGGCATCGATCGCGTGTTGATCGGCGTCATTGGCCTTGTCAGACGGCAGTTGAATGCCTTGCTGGGCACTGCTACCCAATTCCTTGATCGTCTAATCAAGTGACGCAGTATTTCGGAGAACTCGTCGATCGCGCTTAACATGGAATGACATTCGGAACCAGCTGCACCTTTGTTGCACCCAGATTCAAATGTCCGAAGTCGTAAGCGATGGAGAGGAACGGGGAACGACAGGACTCGAACCTGCGGCCTCTGCCGTGACAGCCTATGTTCCAGAGGTAATTACTTGAAAAATCACGGGCGGATCGCCCGATTTAGCGCCAAAAGGAATCGTGGGGAAGCATTACTGCACCCATTTGCACCAAATTCGAGAACCCCGCTTCACTACTGAACATTCTGGTTGGCGCTAAAAGCGTCCCAAGCGTACGCGCACGACTTCGGGTTTGTCGTGAAAACAAAGTCCACGATCTGTTTCGTCGCCATTCCACAGCTTTTGAAGCTTCCATTCACCGTTCTGATACGCACCTTGTTCAGCGGTGATGATTTCGCTGCGCATCCAGGGTAACTTTCCGGGCAGATGGAAACTAATGCTGGCGTCCACTCCAGTGACGAGGAATTCGTCCGGGCCCAACTGAGCGATCAGCGCAGCCGCATGGGCATCCTTGGTCCCTGGGGCCCTGCGGCCATCGGGCTGCGGAAATCCAAACGCCACCGTTGCCTGCCATTGACCGAAGTCCACCTCCTGCGCGGTTTGCCCGGGTTCTTCCACGGCGGTCTTGAGTTTGCCCTCGAACTCCAGTTGAGCAATCTCGCGGCTCATGGGCGCGATCAGGGCAAAGTTGCGCGCGTGTGCGTGCCAGCCTTCGTCGCCAAAGATGTTCCATCCTGATTGATCCACGCCAAATGGAGAAAAGCCGATAGCGCCATCGCCGAGGGCGTAGAACAAGAATTTGGCGAAACTGTCGCCACGGCCGGTTTCTGGAACCAACAGCGGATTATCTGGACGGTGATAGACACGCATCGTCTCTCGATAGAACTGGGAGTCGTCGGCATAGATATCCGGCCCAATCATATCGATGGAAGTTGCTAAGGCACGCCACAACCCGACCAGCTTTTGTACCGCGCCGCCGCTGGGATAACCAATGCCAGGCAGATCCAACTGGCGCTGGGGGAGTTCTGCAGCCGGATAATCAAGCCATACGTTAACGTAGTAAGGAATCGGAAACTCGGCCTTGCCGGCCGCGGCGATCTCATTGATATATTTCGCCTGATAGTAGAACTGAAACATTTCGTCCGCATCGGCCGCGAAAACTTTGCTCCACGTTCCCGGTTGTTTGTGGGCGGCCGCCAGCAGATCGGAGGGAACTGCTCCTGCAAATTTGCGGTTGGCCTCTGCGGAATTGTCGCGGACGCTCCCGATGTTGCCAGATTCATTTTCGACTTGGATAAGCAGAACTGTGTGCTGTTCGCCGTCAATCTG
>WNEZ01006828.1_pt1 | contig 13344 bp, 10 predicted proteins | sample 5400521 | NCBI WGS metagenome assembly WNEZ01 (sample SAMN13153339, study PRJNA577476) | soil metagenome | isolation source: 120 cm saprolite under Douglas fir tree site 2 hole 1 replicate 1 | place: USA:California | collected 2015-04-18 | reverse complement strand
GATGCCCCAGACGGTACCTGGCGAATGGCGCAGGAGGACATCGAGCGGGTGCAGGAGTTTCGCAAGTGCATCGAGTGCTTCCTCTGCCAGGACGTTTGCCACGTCCTCCGCGACCACCACCTGCATCGGAGCTTCATCGGTCCTCGCTTCCTCGTTTACACCTCGGCGCTGGAGATGCACCCGCTCGATACCGAGAACCGTTTGCACGACCTTAAAGAATCCCAGGGCGTCGGCCTCTGCAACATCACCAAGTGTTGCACCCGTGTCTGTCCCGAGGACATTCACATCACCGACAACGCGATCATTCCGCTCAAGGAGCGCGTGGTTGACGAACACTACGATCCGGTGATGAAGCTTGTTCGAGCTTTGAGGGGCGGCAGGAAGACCACGCTCGAAAAATGACCCGCCGCACCGGGAAGGAGCGGATAATGTTCGAATTAAAGCGCATCACTCCCGAAGCGATTCCGAGGGCGCTCGCCAAAGCCGAGCGGTACCGCCTGCTCAACGAGCCGGAAGAGGCGGAGAGCATTTGCGAGGACGTGCTGCGGATCGATCCCGATAACCAGCAGGCCCTGGTGATGCTGCTCCTGGCGATCACCGACAACTTCGCCCGTGGCGGCCGCGTCGACCGCGCTCGGGACCTGCTCCCGCGACTCAAAGATTCGTACGAGCAGGCCTACTATGGTGGAATCATCTGTGAGCGCTGGGCGAAGACGCAGTTCGATCCCAACCGGTCGAGCCCATTCGTCGACAATCCTATTCGCGATGCGATGAGCCTCTATGAAAAGGCGGTCCAGCTCAGTCCGCCGGGCAACGACGACGCCGTTCTTCGCTGGAATGCCTGCGTGCGCTTCATCCAGAGCAGCCCCCAGCTTGGAGCAGGGGCGGAGGATATTGGCTACGACGCCAGCTTCCGCGATGACGTTTCGCCCCGCTGAAATCGACTTCACAGAGATCGCTCGACAAACATCGCACTCGATCGCATCTCCGGCGCGAAACACCTTCAGGAGCGCACCTGCTCCCCCCGGCACACTTAAAAGTCGCCTTCACTCGTGATAAAGCCAAGGGGAAGGCGGAAGCGCGATGTCATGTTCCGAATGCAACAATGAATACCACGCAGGCCTCGACCAGGCTTCGCTCCCTGCGTGAGCGCGTAGGTGAGGCGCTGAAGGACCCACCGCAGCGGTATTTCGACTACGGCATGTTCGCCGAATTTTTCGAACGCTACGCCCGGATGCGTGACCAGTTAAAGGCTCAGTTTGAACCGGTTTTCACAGACCTGCCGGTGCGCGAGACGCCGAGATCGAGTGGCACAGCGGACTTCGAGGGGCGAGGGCATATCGAACGACGCCACCTCGAATTGCTGAGGAGAGACCTCGACGACTGTTTGGATCTCGTTCCTCTCCTCCAAACGCCACTGGAGCGCGAGGTCGATCCCGAGATCGACCCGAACTCCGTTTTCGTCGTACACGGGAATGATGAGGCGAGAGAGAGCGTCGCCCGTCTGCTGGAGAGGCTGGGCCTCAAGCCGATCATTCTTCATGAGCAGCCCAATCGGGGTCGCACGATCATCGAAAAATTTGAGTCACACGCCGCGGTTGGGTTTGCCGTCGTCTTGCTCACGCCCGACGACATTGGCAGCGCAGCATCGAGGCCGGAGTCGCTCAGACTTCGGGCGAGGCAGAATGTGATCTTTGAGTTGGGGTTCTTCGTCGCCGCGCTGGGCCGGCGCAGAGTATGTGCCCTGTACAAGGGTGATGTCGAGCTGCCGACCGACTACACCGGGGTTGTCTACACGCCGATGGATCCTGCCGACGGCTGGCAACTCAAGCTCGCCAGAGAGCTCAAACATGCGGGGCTCGAGGTAGACCTGAACAAGGTGGTATGAGACAAGGCCGCTGATGACCAAGACCGATGGGAGACCCCATCGGTCCGGCCGAGCGGCCGTCCGGGGCGCGGCGCCAATACGAGCACGTTTGCACGCGCGCTACCCGATCGAGCGTTCAAGCACCATCGTGAGAGTGGCCCTCTCCAGCTTGACAACGAGCTTCAATGCGAGCAGCGCGGAGCCCTCCACGCGACGGGGGGCCGTCCACAAAGTCATTTAGCCATGGAGGTGCGAACCAAGGGCCGCGGCCTGCCTGCGCGAGGATGGATGTTCGCTCAGGAGAAACGACGATGAAAATAGGAAAGCTCGGTGTCTACTCGATTCGTTTGGGAACGGTGCTGCTCGCCCTGCTTGTTTTGGCCCTCTGGCTCCGTCCCTCCCCCCTCTCCGCCAGCATGCCCGAAAGCCTCGATTGGCGAAATTACGGCAATGACCTCGCCAATACGCGATTCCAGAACGTGGACGAAATCAATCGATCCAACGTTGGCAACCTTCGAGTGGCCTGGGTGTTTCACACCGGCGTCCTCGATGAGCTGGCCGAATTGCAGGCTTCGCCGATCGTCATCGATGGAAGGATGTTCGTGACCGATGGGCACGATGACCTCTTCGCATTGGATGCGGCGACGGGCAGGCAAGTCTGGGCCTACAAACCTCTGGACACCGGCGAGATGCCGCCGCTCGACAATCTGACAGTCTGCTGCGGCCGCAACAACAAAGGCGTTGCCTTTGGAGACGGGAAGGTCTTCTACGGCCGCCTCGACGACGTGGTTGTGGCCTTGAATGCCGAAACCGGTGCAGTGGTTTGGAGGGCAACCCTGGCGGACTACCGACAGCACTATGCGATCAACAACGCCCCACAGTTCGTGAATGGGCTGGTGATCATCAGCCTCTCTGGCGGCGAATACGAGGTGCGCGGCCAGGTGTTCGCCCTCGATGCCGGCACCGGCAGGGTGGTCTGGCAATTCTTTACCACCGTGCCGGAGAGCTACGCGGGAGATTCTTTCCTGCGAGGCGGAGCGGCGGTGTGGAACCCACCCGCGATCGATCGGGAATTGGGGATGATTTACGTTGTCACCGGGAACGCCGCCCCGGACATCCTCGGGGAGGATCGGGCTGGCAACAATCTGTATGCCAATTCGATCGTGGCTCTCGATTTGAGAACCGGGCGCCATCGGTGGCATTTTCAGGCGGTTCATCATGACATTTGGGACTATGATAGCGCGCAGCCCCCCGTCCTGTTTCCGCTCCGGAGGCAGGGAAGGGATTTCAAGGCACTCGGCCACTGCAGCAAGAATGGGCAGTACTATATTCTCGACCGGACCAATGGCCGGCCGATATTTCCGGTGACCGAAGTCGCGGTGCCAACCGTGCCAAACTTCCAACATCCCGCGCCGACGCAGCCGGGACCCGGTATGAGCCGACGACCTTCCAGACCCACTCGGGCAACAGGAGTCTTGTCAACGGGCTCCACCTGGGCTCGACCTTCGTCAACCGGGTCCCCGGCTCGCACCCCTTTGGCATCTTTGGCGCCACCGACACCAGGACGGGGAGGATCGCGTGGAGAATCGAAGTGCCTCTGCCGGCAAAGTCCGGCCTAGCGGTCGCCGGTGACCTGGTGTTCTTCGGCGAAGGGAACGGGAAGTTCCACGCTGCGGATGCGGAGAGAGGCAGGATCCTATTTACCTTCGATCCCGCCCAGAGCAGGATTCGCAACGTCGGTGGCGCCGCCGCTTCTCCGGTGGCATACGTCGCGAACGGGCGCGAGTTCATCGCCTACGCTTTTGGTGGAAACGTGCCCGACAGAAACAACTTCACTTTCCAAGATCCCAACAGCGGCAGGGTCGGGGACGCGATTATCGCTTTCGCGCTCCCCAATGGAGAAGAAGAAGGCGACGGCGAAGACTGATCGGCCCGACGCCGACGAGGCGCGAACCTCGGCAGTGCGGGAGATTCTAGAAGGTGAGCGGGCGAGGATTTGAAACCCTCGCCCTGCCTCCCTGCGATCGATCCGGCGGGCAGACCTAGAAGGAAAGCCAGATCACATTCACGTGCTGTGCGGTCTGGTTCGCGTCATCGGCCCTTTCCCAAGGTTGGAAGCAGTAGGTGCCGTAGTCGCCATCCCAATCCATGAAACACCCGGGAGAGACGCCGGCCCAATAGCTGCGGATCGCATGGCCCCCTCGACCCGCACCGATAAAAGGGCTCCTGACGAGCCGTCCACGGAGGGCCCCGTGCAATCCGTGTGCTCACCGCTGCGCCCAAGCCGTCGGCTTGGTAACCCACTGCGAGGCGTGCAATCAGGCAACGACGCGCAGACGTTGGTTACATTTCGGCTTCAAATACCGCACAGGGCCGCCGGCCCAGTGCCAATCCACTGAACCGCAGACATCCCAGTGGCGGCGAGGCGACGCGAAGGGTTTCGGGAAACTGCCGATGATCCCTCTGTTTCAGCCAACGCTTGACATCGTATTGCTGTCAGTAGCACTAAGGGTGGGGGTTTCCTTTAGGCGAGGACTCGAGATGAGGTCGCTTCGAGAAATGACCATCGCTCTATCGCTGGCGCTTTGGGGCTGCGGAGGACTGGCAACAAAGAGCGCTGAGTCGGAGGCCGTTCAGCAGGCGACGAACGGTGGGCAGCGCTGCCTGGATCATGTCTGTGGAACCGACGAATACTGTTGCAACCCCAGTTGTGGAATTTGCGCACCGATCGGCGGATTTTGCACGGACGATATCTGCCACGTTGAACCTTGCGGAGATTCGGTGTGCGGACCTCGTGAGTACTGTTGCAATCCGAGCTGCGGGATCTGTGCGCCCTTGGACGGGTTTTGCACGGACCAGGTCTGTCATTGGGAACGCATGGACAGATGACCGGTCTTACGCGTCGGGCATTGGTGCAGTTTCGACTGAGGCTCGTCGTTGCGCTGGCAATGAGCCTCGGCTGCGCGGTGACCCGCTACGAGACGGCGGTCGGCCAGTTCGGGTCGGCGGCGAGCTCGGGGGCGGAGGGCGCCATTGGCGTGGTCGGCTCGGCGCAGGAGACGTGTCGAAACCGGGCCTGGCTGCACCTGATCACCGATGGGTTTGAGCGCCCCGGCGTCGCACGCGGAACAGATCCAATGTCCTTGTCGGCCAACGTCGCAAGGCCGAGCGGAGGCGGGCAGCTCTCCTGGAAAGAGTACTGCGACCGGTTGGCGGACTATGACAAGGCGATCCAAAACGCCATCACTTCGCTTGCCGCCTATGGAAGCGCGCTCAGCAAGGCTGCCAGCAAGGAAGCCGCCAAGATCGACGCCAGCCTTACCGGCCCGCTGGCGAGCGCCAGCGTCGACATCGCCCGCGAGCTTGGAAGCAGCAGCCTCGACAAGGCAAGAGAGCTCAGCGAGCCGGTGACCGCGCTGGCGAACATCGTGCTTCACCTCATCAAGGTTGCCGAAATCAAGGATGTAGTTCGCCGCGCCGACTCTCCGATGAAGACCATCCTCGGTAAGCTCAACCAATACTTGCAGGCCTCGAAAGACCAGGTCGAGGATGCGAGGCAACTGTCGGCGGACATTTTTCGCCAGGTCGACGCGGTGATTCCCGCTTGGCGTGGCGAGACGGCGATCCCCGCCGCCCTGCCCGGTCAGGTGCTGGCGCTGTTCGAGTTCTCTCGCCAGCAAGCGAAGTGGTTTGCCGCGCTCGATGAGCAGATCGCGGCGGCCTCGCATTTGGTCGCGGATCTCGGCGAGGCCCACGAGAAGCTCGTCCAGGGCGCCGATGGGGCGATCGAGGATTCCGTGGTTCTGCAGTCGGTGACCGAGAAGACGCAGGACGTCGTCAAGCAGCTCAATCGGCTGCACAAGCTCAAACTCTAGAAAGGGGATCATGGTTCAGCGCGATGTCACCCTGAGCAGCCTGTTCGACGTGCGGCGAAAGCTGGGCGACTTGATTGTCTCCTGGTCGCCAGACCCGCAAGCCGATCCCGCCACCCAGAACACGCAACGCGAACAGCTCCACGCCCTCATCCTGGAGCGCGACCAGATCAATGGGGCGATCAACGCGGTGATCGCCACCGAGTTCGCCGGCATCCCCTCGCCTGCTCTATTGCAGGCGACCGAGGACCTCCAGGCGTCCGCGGAGAAGCTCGATGCGCTCGGCAGGACGATCGCCGAGGTCAACGACATCCTCAAGATCGCCGACGCGGTGCTCCAGGGCGCGGCGAAGGTGATCAAGCTCGCCACCGGTGGGCTTCCGGTGTAGCAACCGCCGGGGACGAATTCGTTGATTGGCGCTCTCAGGTTCCTGGCCTTTTCGCCAGATCTACCGAGGTGCGCATACGCTGTTACAACATTCGCGTCAACGGATTTGACATCGCTTCAACCAACACGCACCGGGCGTTCGGGGTGCTACCGCACGCAAGACGCTCCGGGACGCGGACGTCACCCTAGCCGGCGCGAAGGCGCGCGCCCAGGCTTATCAGGACCGCAAGGCTCGCGAGACGCGGTCGGCCGGTAGCGGCCCTGCCTGCAATGTTGGTTCCGACACGCCCGGTTCGGCGAGAGAATTCCTCACTGCAGCGTGGGCGTCAAATCAACTACTTCATCAGTCGTGCGTCGAAGGTACCGAACTCCCAGACTCCAGAAGTGGAATTCCAGTACACGTTGATCGCGCTGCCGCTGGGAACCTGGGCAAGGGCTTCGCGGTCGAACGTGAACGCGACCCGTCGGGTGTCCCCTTCGACAAACCCGCCCAAGGTCGACTCTATCTCTCCAATCTGCATTCTCAGCAGCGAATCGGTGATCGGAATGTTGACCGTCGTGTAGACCTCTACCTCCACCTGACTCCCGTCGGCCTGCGAGGAGCGCACCTGGGTGACGATGTTACCGTCGCTGTAGACGGGGATTGTCTCGGGTGCCTGCTGCACATCTGCGAGGGCGCGCTTCGATTGCTGCCTTGGGTTTTGGACTGCCCCTGTCCCGACCGTGGAAAGCCGGATGTTTGCCAGATAAATCGCTCCGGACGGATCATCGAAGGTAAAGAGCACTCCGCTCACCTGGTTAAGGTCGGCGGCAAAATCGGCGAGGGGAATGCGTGCACTCTGGAGAATGGGATGCACTGCCAGCACGCTTCGCCCCACCGGTCCGGTCAGATCGGTATAGCTGCTGAGTGCGACCGCTCCCGAGACGGAGCCGTCCGCCATCACCAGTTGGATGGAGAAGCTGGTGCTGGGTGGATTCAAGGTGCTGTTGTTTTGTCGCGAAGCCCTCAAGTCCAAAGTCGCATAGCCGCTGATGTCCGTTCCAGTTCCAACGTCGGTCCAATTCGTCTGCAGGGTACCTCCCGCAGTATCCCAGGAGATAAGAGCCGCTCTCTGGACAGGGGAGTGATTCAACACGCCACCATGCGTGTAGGAGAGCAGTCCGCTGGTGTCGATGGTGAAGCCAAACTCGCTCGTTCCGGCAGGACCGCTGAAGTCTTCAAACACGGTGGTAACGCCCGCATTAGGCGAGTCGGTGTAGGAGCGATCGACGCGTGTCACATCACCGACCACCGCTGGCAGATCAAACATCGGATTAAAGTTCGTGTTGAACGTCGGATCCGCCCCTGGACCTACGTTGGCTCGAAACAGGGCCATCATGCTTGCCAAGCTCACCATCCGCTGCGCCGGCGACCCGCGAGGCATCAAGAACAGCGGAACGTTCCCCGCCCCAAAGCAAGCAGCGCCCGATTCGACGATCTGCCACTCGGTGTTGTAGTAGTTGTGGCAGGTGCCCCAGGCCGTATAGGTGGATTTCTGGGTCGCGGGATCGTCTCCAAAAACCCGCATCATTCGGTCGAACGGCTTGACGCCCTGCAGGTCAGAAACGTCGCCGTCGCACATCGGCAGAATGACGTTCCAGGCGGTGCCGTCAGCGTTGAGAGTGCGCGAGGTCTGACCGTCCACCGGTCCAATCTCGAAAATTGCCTTGAAGGTGACCGGCCCGATGCGGTCCGGCCAGGGACTTCCCACGTCACGATATTGTTCGTACGCCGCCCGCTGACCTTCGCCGCCTCGTGAGTGGCCCATCAGGCCCACGTTGGAAAAGTCGATCTTTCCGGTGAGGTCGATTCCAAGCGAGTCGGGGGTGGGAGCAGTGCCCTGGTTCCACTGGCTCAAGAGCCACAGGTGCTTGAGAACCATCTTACCTCGCGTCAGGTTCAGTCCACTGTCCCCAGCAATTCCGGTTGCCGCATTGATGCCGCGGTTCACGTTGATCGATACGACGAGATAGCCCCACGACGCGAGTTGGTCAGCCACGTAGCCATAGCCCTCGTGGCTCGGCGAGACGACCGAGCCGGGCGGACAAGTGCCGGTGCTGGTGTATTGGCTACCGGTGTCACTTCTCGGGCTGCCATCAGCGCACTGATATCCGACGAACATTCCTCCCGGGCAGGTACCGCACGTCCCGTGATTGCCGTGCAGAAATACCAGCAGCGGACTGCCATCGGGTATCGGGTCGGGCCAATAGACCCGAGCCCAAACCTCGGTGTTGCGGTCACCAATCACGTTCGGATCGATTTCGGCCTCCAGACGATACTCTGCCGTCGCGGTCGCGTAGGGACCCGGCCCCGTGGCGTCCGGCGCCGTATCCGCCAGCGCGTGAGAGATTAGAGCGAGGCTGAAAATGCTCGCGACAAGATTCGTTCGTGCATAGGTCGGCATTGATCCTCCCGAGTTGTCCATCCACTGGTGCGCTCCCCAAGCAGCCATCGAAGGGGACTCCAAGAAGAAAGAATTGTCAATGACCAGTTCTTGCCAGCCACAGCGGACGTGCGGATTGGTTTGTCCTGTCACGTCGGAGGCGCAATCAGCGGGCGAAGACTTCGTATGTCTGTTTACCGCGACACTCCTGAGATATGGAGGGGAACTGATGAGTGCAGGCCAACGGCGCCTCGCGACAATTGTGCTCGGAGCATGGATGGTCCTGGGCCACGCACCGGCCTTTGCAGAGGCGCTGACTGCAGAGCAGTGGCGACAGGATCTCAATGCGTTCGTCGACCAAGCACCCAAGGTTCACAAGAACCTGCTTCATGCTCTGACGCGCGAGCAGTTCGAAGCGGCGATCCAGCGCCTGAACGACCGCATCCCAAGCCTGTCGCGGAACCAAATCATCGTAGAGCTGGCTCGAATCGTGGCAAGGATCGGCGACGGCCACAGCTATCTCTCGCTGCTCGAACCTCCGATCTCCTTTCGTCGCTACCCAATCAAGCTCTACGAGTTTCCGGACGGTGTCTACGTTGTCTCCGCCGATCCCAAGTACAAGGCAGTGGTGGGCGGCCGCGTGATCGAGATCGGAGGTTCTTCGTTCGAGCAGGTATATCGCGCCCTTGGCGACATCGTTCCGCGCGACAATGCAATGCAGGTCAAGTGGTTGGCGCCCAACTACGCGACCATCGCGGAGGTGCTGGACGGTCTCGGATTGGCCGATGACGCCGAAAGCCTGGCCCTGACCGTCCTAAAGAATGGCAAGCGAGTTAAGGTGCAACTCATCCCCCAGACTCCGCGCCAGGCTCACTATCATGCTTGGGACACCGAGGCTGGCTGGGCAGATGCTCGGGCGCCAGAAGCGCCTGTACCGTTGTGGCTCCAGAGCTCAGACGATGCGTATTGGTTCAAGTATTTACCGGAAGAGAAAATTCTCTACGTCCAATACAACCAGGTCCAGAACAAGACTGATGAGACTGTCGAAGGGTTCTTCGAGCGCGTGATGACGTTTGCCGACAGGAACCCGGTCGAGCGATTTGTCCTCGATGTTCGACTCAACGGAGGAGGAAACAACTATCTCAATCGACCGATCATCCATGGCTTCATCCGCTCGGACAAAATCAACCAACCCGGGCGGCTGTTCACAATCATCGGTCGGCAGACATTTTCGGCAGCGATGAATTTCGTAAATGCAATGAAGCTAAATACCCATACGTTGTTCGTCGGGGAGCCCACCGGGGCACGTCCCAATTCGTACGGCGACAACGCGCCAGTGATACTGCCGAACAGCAAGATCGCAGTTCGTCTGTCCACCCTGTGGTGGCAGGACATGGACCCCAGGGATACGCGCGACTACCAAGGCCCCGACCTCGCGGCAGACCTCACGATGGCCGACTATCAAGCCGGACGAGATCCGGCATTGGAGGTAATCAAGAAATATGATCCGCGCGGGTCGCCATCGGAGATGGTTCGTGCCGCAATTTTGCACCACGATTTGGCCGCAGCAAAAAAGGCAGTGCTCGCACAAAAGGGCAACCCGCTCTATCGTTACACCACAGTGGAGCGACAGGTGAACTCGCTCGGTTACGAGCTTCTGGGAAAGAAATCGTTCGACGAGGCAATCGAAGTGTTCAAGCTCAACATCGAAACCTATCCGGATTCCTGGAACGCATACGACAGCCTCGCAGAGGCCTATGCGACGCGGCACGACGTCGCGAAAGACGATCTGCGACTGGCTGGGCAGAACTATCAAAAGTCGCTGCAGTTGAATCCGCAAAATTCACGGGCGAGAGGAGCACTCGAACGATTGAAGCAGCACTGACTGCGCAAAGCGAGCTCCCAAAAGGGCCCGATGGTGGGTTTTTCTGGTCGTTGTGTCCTTCCAAAAGGGCAAAAACCCGCCCCAAACGGAGAACACGTGAAACCATACATCAAACAAGTCGCAATTCCGGTCAGGAACCAGGATAGGAGTCTGCAGTTCTACACGAAGAAGCTCGGATTCGAGGTCGTCACCGATGTCCCGATGGGCGACCAGCGCTGGATCGAGTTGCGCACTCCCGGCCACGAGGGATTCCGTTTGAGTTATCGTTTTGAAACAAATTCGAATCCTGTATGGCGCGCTTGGGGAATAACCGGATCGACTGGGTGGAGATGTAGGGCGGAGCCTAAGGTAGTGAGCTCAAGAAATCGGCACTGTTGTTCCGCCCGGTGGGAACCCACATCTGGCCCGGATAACCAAATCCCCGGAACTGTCTTATTCGCGCCTGCGTGTCCGACCGGATCAGGTAGCGCTCGAGCGCCGCCGCTCCCTCGGCGTTGATGCCCTTGAACGCGTACGGATTTACCTTTACGACGACCATCCCGCGGTCGAACAAAGCATCGGAGGAGCTCAGCGCATCGATGTCGCGGCTGGGATCTTCCGATTTGTAGCGCAAGCCCGGGACAAGACCCCACAGAACGTAGCCTCCGATGGTGAGAGCGTAGTCGACAGCAGGGCGGTCTCGCAGACCGTTGTCGATGTACCAGCCGGTCCGATCTGGCCGCCCTGCGGCTTCCCACAGGATGTCTGCGAGGTACTTCTCCGTCGTCGCATTGTTGACGACGAAGGGAGTCCTCGCCTCGGCGATGCGCCGAAACCCCTCGACGGCATCTGGGAGCTCTCGAATACCCGCGGGGTCGGCCCTCGGCCCAAAGATCGAAGCCTTGTTCGCAAAGACTGCGTGGGGCCAGAGCCCGAGGCCCTCGGTGACGAATGCTTCCGTCCCCGAATGACCGTAATGAGCAATGACCATGTCTGCCTTCCCAGCGCGTGCAAGGTCAAACACGGCCTCGGTGCTGGCGACGGTCACGTCGCATCCAGTTTCCTTTTCAAATTGGGGAAGGAGCGCGCTCAAGAGGACCTCAGGTGTATTGACCACCGCAAGACGTATTGCGCCACATTCTGCGAGCGCCGCGCTCGACTTCCCCGCTGGCTCGTCGTTTGGCCGGGACGCGGGCGTCGAGCAACCGAGGACGCTGGCTCCAGCGACCGAGGCGATTATCGCCAGTGACATTTGCATGAGGTCCCTCCAATTCCGACGCATCCATGAGCCACGAGCTTTGACGAGTGGCGTCGATCGGACGCTATGCACCTTCCTTGAGGTTTTACAACGACAGTCGTCCCTGCGATCGCTCATCTGCACCCAGGAGAAGCGGTTTTGCTTGGCCGGCGGATTTGGGCGCATCCGGAAAAGTTCGCCGACGAATGCGTGGACTGCGCAGCAAGTTGCCGAGGCCTTCCCATGAGAAGAGGCTCCGCGCCCGGTAGGCGGGTCTGGAAACGCGGCTTGTCCAGATTTCAGGATCTCTTCCAAGGTCCTGAGAGTTGAGTCGTGAGTTCGGCAGAAATCCGCGAGCGGCAAACAACTCAGTTCTCGGGCTGCACCCTTTAATGGTGACCGGGAAACCGGTGATGACAAAAATAAGTACGCGGTCGAGCCCGAAGGCCCCCAGCGTGTCGTCGGTGACTAACGTTGATACCGACGAAGAAGCCCATCTCATCCTACCCCGGATGCTCAATTTCCACGGCAATTCTCGTGTTCCCCCTGCGGCCAGATGGTGTCACCTTCCCCGCGAATGCCGATGGTTCATCGGCGACCAGGTTGATAAACGTTCGGCGCAACAGCGCGAAGTGGAGCGTGCCGACGAACCGTTCGGCCACGCCGTTCTGCTTGAGCCGGGACGTCAACGATTCTTAGGTGGAACAGGGTTTTGACGGCCGGGCGCGCGGATCACGGCGCGAGCCGCTCGAGCAGAGCCTCTGCCGCCCTCGCCTCCATGGTGCCCGGGCGGCGCGCCATGATGTCTTGCAGGCCCGCGCGGCAGCGGTCCAGGTAGAGGCGCACGGGCTCGGTCATGAATGCCTGGAGCCTGCAATAATCAACCGCCAGGAAGAACTGCACGTCCTTCGCCCTGGCATCGGCCGGGTAGTCGCGCAGGAAGTGCTCCTCCTCCTCGATGGCGCTGCGCAGCTCGCGGACGTCGGCGCCGTCCGTTTGCAACGGATCGTCGCCCGTGCTGCGATGAAACGCTTGCGCAATGAGCCGGAACCGTGCGGTCGCTGCGCGCGGTCCACTCGGGGCCCGCCTCAAGTATTCGCGGAAGGCCGCCAGGTCGTACTCGAATCGGCCGTCCCGCACGCGGACCACGACCTGCTTCGCCTCGAGCCGCTTCACGACGAGCTGCGCCAGGAAGTCGCTCTGGCCATGCGCCGCGGCGTCCTGGTTCATCAACCCGACGAGAGCCTCGACCGTCACGCCGAGACGGTACAGCGCCTCGTCCGCCTCGGGGCCTTTGCGCGACTCTTTCGAGAACCGGGCGATCTCCGCGATCAGCCCTTCCACCACGTCGGGGTCGAGGAGCACGTGGCCGCGCGCGGCGAGGGCGAGGCCCAGCACCAGCGAGCCGGCGCACAGCGCTTTTGCGACCATGCCCAGTCAGCCTCCCGACGGAGCCGGCCGCCCCTCGTAGTAGTCCAGCGCGCCGGGATGGAACGGAATCGGCGCCTGGCCGCGCAGCACCGGCTTCTGTGGCAGCGGCCAGCTGCCGGGATACTCCGCCACCGTCCGGACGATGCGAAAGGCCTTGTCACGCGGATACTCGTCGAGCACGACGAGCAGGTAGCTCCCGAGCGACGCCAGTGCGCGCAGCGGGACCGGCGCGTCGTCCGAGAACCTTCCCTTTCCCTGGAGGG
>WNEZ01004905.1_pt1 | contig 13347 bp, 15 predicted proteins | sample 5400521 | NCBI WGS metagenome assembly WNEZ01 (sample SAMN13153339, study PRJNA577476) | soil metagenome | isolation source: 120 cm saprolite under Douglas fir tree site 2 hole 1 replicate 1 | place: USA:California | collected 2015-04-18 | reverse complement strand
TCGCTGACCTATTTGTAAGCCTCAGCGGCAAGGGCGCCCAGTTCTCCGTTCTAACTGGATCATCCGGACCAGGCTGAAGGACTGTGAGCGTTTGCCCATAGACAAGCGGTTCACGCGCACTGCATTCGAAGTCAGGGGAGTTCGGCGGCTCGACCTCCAGCTGTGCCGTGTATTCAGTCTTGATCCAATGGCGCTGCGAGCAAGCGCTCAACAAGAACGCCGATACAATTCCCAAACTTCGCATTGCGTTCCCCCTGTCAATGCGCGCGCCGCACGCTCGCTGTATCTTCCCTTTGGGCGGCTTCTTACTAGTCTGAAGCGGACTCCGTAAAGGCGGACGCTCCGGTGGTGGCCGTGATGTCTGTGCCTCGCTGGCGGTGCTCTCAGTGATTATGACCACCGTAGGCGCTCAACCCTCAGCTTCCGCGGCGGACTAGCTCTTCCGCGAGCTGATCTGCCTTCTGACTCGCGCGCCTATATCGGATCGCCAGCGCAAGCGTTTCCGGATCGCCCACGGACACCGCCTGTGCCTCCACCGCCTCTGCCGTGGCGTCGCTGACAACCCGGGCTATCGCGAGGTGTGTCCCTGGTAGTGACGGCTTCGCCCCGGGCAGCTTGGCAAGCCTGTCCGCTACATTCCCAATAGCGAGGAGACGGTCCGCCAGCTCTTTGGCGTTCGGGCCGCAGATGCCCTTTGCCTCAAGGGCCTTGATCACTTTGTCCACATCCGCTCTGGACCTCGTCAGTTCTCTATGCATCCTCCAGGTGGTGATCCGGAAGAGAAGACTGCGAAATGACCCCCGCTCGACCGGTTCTGCCAACCGTTCATACTTCCCGAGGGAGGATTTATTTCTTGCGTCGGCGCTCATCGGAGTGATGCTCTTTTGCCAAGGATCGGCATTGGTTGCAAACCGGCCAAAGCTTCCACGGCCCACGCCACTCCGCCGAGGATCAAGACTTGACGCAGCCATCCGGGAACCAGCTGGGGGTCCGAGGCGTGGCTCCGCTAGTCTAAGGTGGCTCGAGGAATGAGTCCGATAACGCTCATTGAGGGACTCATCCGTTTCACGACTCGACCGGTTGCGGTCCCGATCCTCCAGCTCGACCGTGCGCTTCAGCCGCAGTGAAGCTCGCCGGCAACCCTCGCCACGGCGCAGTGATCACCGTTTCGCGTTCTTTTGGCGCGGTCTACCCGGCGGAGCCTTTGCCAATTTTGCCGGGCGAAGTAGCGAGTCCAATTTCACATTTAGCGCGTCGGCCAACGCGACCAAAGTAACGACGCTTGCGACGGTTGTCCCGTACTCCACTTGCTGGACATGCACCGTGGATAGCTCCGCCTTTTCGGCCAGCTGCTCCTGCGTCATTCGTCGCCTCTGGCGAGTGGAACGTACGTTCGCGGCCAGCGAGTTGATTATCTCCCGGTCCCCACGAACGCGCATGGGCGGCACGTACCCGGCGCGGCCCGGCATAAACACTAGCCATAGCTTGTGTTATTGACCGGGCCTCTCTTAGAGTGCGCTGGACGCTCGAAGGGGGCCATGGCGCTTATCAAATGCGCGGAGTGTGGTCAGGACGTCTCAGAGCGAGCATCGGCCTGCCCGCATTGTGGCGCTCCGCCAAGCGCGAGCTTGATTCCCTCGCAAGGCGCTGCCCCGGTAACTGCCCACGCTGCGGTGACGCCTAAAGTTCAAACCATCGAGCTGACCGGCAAGCACTGGAAGGTGATGATGCTGCTCGGGGCCTTGTCAAATGTCGCGGGATGCGCGACATGCGCGGCGGGGAAGGTGGAGTTCAGCGTTCTGTGTTGGGCCATCGGCCTCGTGCTGGTGCTGGGCAGCAAGATTGGCACCTGGTGGCATCACGGATGAACGCCCTCTTACTGTTCGCGGTCATTGGCATTGCCGTGAGCGCCGGATGGTTTCTTTTCGGCGTGCTCCGCAGGATGTCGCGCAAGCGGTAGTCCGTTGCACCCCCTCATTCTCCTGTCGCTACTGCTACCAGCCTGACACCGGGGAAACACCAGCCAGTAGCGTGTTGGCGTCCGTCGACGCGAACTCATGCGTTCGGACGGCGCGGATAAACGCCTTCAGGCATTGGCAGCCCCGGCACGGCTCTCATCTGAAGATCAGCGACATGCGCATCGCAATTGAATCATGGCGGTTAGGCTCGAAGCCGAAGTCCGGCATTCATCCAAAATGGATACACGCCGCTGCACTTGTGAGGAAGGCTCGGCTCGGGGGGAAGAAGGACCCACAGAGCCTGGCGCGTCAGTGGCGAAAGCTTAAAGAGCGGCGATTGCCGCCCGAAACATTCGCAACCGGATCCGTGCAGCCTGCAACTTCTCACGCGCCGATCATTCTAGAACTGCTCTCGCCCGACTCGAAGTCGGTGGGTCCCGCCACCCCCCCCGGATCAAATTTCTCCGGGAGAGTCGAAGACAAAAACGTAGACCGCTCGAAGTGCGGCGCGAGATGATTCGCCATCTTGTCGACGACAACGCAGACAACGTCCACAACCGTCGGCGTCCTAGAGAGGCGGCGCCTCGCGGTTGAAGCTGAAGTAGCTGACCGGACTGTCGCTCGGTTTTTCATTTCACCCATTCCTGAAGTTGTCCTTGATGCCAACGCAGACGGGTCTTCGTTCGAGTGCCGTCCAGAAAACAATTCTCTTCTTGCCACTCGCCAGGTTTTGCATTCAGCCGAGACCATTTCTCATAGAGCTCGGGAAAGTTTGCAACGAAACCGAGACAACGAAGAGCTGCGCTGATTTCCTGCATGCTTCCTCGGCCAAAATCGAGAACCACAATTGTCGGGATTTGATTCAACGGGAACTTGCGCGCGTTGAGAAAGTCGCGATCACAAGTTAGCAGGACGCGTCCCTGCTGCTGAGCGAAGGCGGCCTGAGCTTCGTCCGGCATTCCGCACATCCCAGCTCCCTGAGCTGTGACCAAGTTGTAGCGTTTGGATTTGATTACGGCTGCCGCTTTGGCCGGGAAGTTTTCGTCTGCGTAGAAGCGTGAACGCCTCTTTCGGCGAGCAGCACTTTCAATCTCAGCAATCTCCTTGGTTGGGGGCGGTGGCGTCCCGACCAGAACTGGAATCCAGGGCATTTGCGCTCTCGCCTTCGTTAAGGGTGCTCTTGGAACGGTGGAACTGGCAAAAACTAACGCCTGTGGAAGAGTCAAGGAAAGTGCAGAAGACGCCCAGACTCTGCCGCGCTGTTGTTCTGCCTCACATTGCCGACCCGGGCGACCTGGTGTGGATCACCCGGCCGGGTCCCGGTTGTTCCGACAGTGAAGGCATAAAGACTGCGCAAAAGCTGTGTTACTCTCGGCACGCCGAGGGAGGACAACACAATGAACCGATTTAGTTCGCGGGGAGTGGGCATTGGTCTGTTCGTAGCTGATTTTGGAATTCTACTCTTCCCAATGGTTGGGCAGACTCGCGCGAAGGAAGTAGCGGCACAGGCACAAGACGTTTCTTTCATGGCGCCTCAGAACTTCGTGGCCGGCACCGATCCTGCCTCTGTTGCAGTGGGCGACTTCAACAGCGACGGGTGGCCCGACTTGGCCGTTGCTAACTTCAATTCCCACAATGTCTCCGTGCTCTTGGGCAACGGCGATGGGACCTTCCAGCCCGCGCGCAACTTTGGCGCGGGCTCCTATCCTTCTTCGGTTGCGGTGGCAGACTTCAATGGCGATGGAGCGCTCGACCTAGCTGTGGCCGACTCTGACTCCGTCAACGTTTTCGTACTTTTGGGCAATGGCGATGGAAGCTTCCAACCCGCGCGCATTTTCGGAACGATCAGCACTTCTCTGTCGGTTGCGGTGGCAGACTTCAATGCCGATGGAGCGCTCGATCTCGCCCTGGCCAACACTTACTCCTACGGCGTCTCCGTGTTTTTGGGCAATGGCGATGGAAGCTTCCAACCCGCGCGCGTTTTCGTGGGCTACGATTTCCGGCCTTACTCAGTCGCGGTCGGAGACTTCAACGGCGACGGGTGGCCGGACCTGGCTACTGCCAACTTCGCTTCCTTCACCGCCTCGCTCTTCCTCGGCAATGGAGCCGGAACCTTCCAGATGGCGCCTGGGATTGCGGTCGGCAGCTTTCCTTATTGCGTGGCGGTCAGCGACTTCAACGCCGATGGGTGGCAGGACTTTGCCGTAGCCAACGCTGGTTCCGCTAGCGTTTCGGTGCGCCTAGGTAACGGGGACGGGACTTTCCAGGAGGGGCGGAACTTCGCGGCAGGCGAGGATCCTACCTTCGTTGCGGTTGGAGACTTCAACGGCGACGGATGGGATGACTTGGTCGTGACTAACCATGTCTCCGGTACTGTTTCGGTGCTGCTAGGTAATGGGGATGGGAGCTTCCAGTCTCCACGAAGCTTCGACGTCGGCGGGAACTTTCCTTCTTCTGTTGCAGTAGGTGACTTCAACCTGGACGGCTGGCCGGACTTGGCCGTGGCTCGTTTCGGAACCAGCTGGGTCTCTATCCTAATCAACAACACAGGCGGATCACCGCGCTGAATTGCTGAACGCTTTCGCGCCCCCCCAGGGTGCAGCCGCGCCGAGGGAGGACTCCGCTGCGTGCTACCTCGTCACGGTCGCCTCTCGACCAAGTGCGGTGGTTGTGAAAGAAACATAGGGGCAGCCGTTGACGCGGCGTGCCCCATCGAGATCGGCGGGAGCGAGGAGGCCCGCGCCGAATGGACGAGAGCCTACAACGGGAGCCCGCAGGGGCAAAGCTGTCAAACTCACGGCCCGACTGGCAATCGATCAGAGCCGCGGTGACCGCTTTTGTCGAGGGGAAGGCCTCAGATCTACCGCCTGCAGAACGTGACGATGTAGTTAGCGACACCATCGCAGCGACGTTCGAGAAAACAAAAGCGGGGCACGTCGCGCGACCCATCGCACTTGCGATCAAGATTGCCAATGGAAAACTCGCGAACATTTTTCGCAAAACAAGACATCGGGACGATCCTCACGCCGCGGTGAGTGGGGACAATCCGGAAGCTGAAACCCTTGCGAGCGAGAGACAAAAACGGCTGGTTCGCCTCCGCCTGCTCGACGAGGATGGTCAGCCAACCCAGTCTGCTCGCGAACGTTGGCGGGGGAAGCTGTGGACGGCAGTCGGCATTAAAGAAGTCTGCGAGGAGGAGTTCCGCCGCTTCGCAGGGTGTCACTGGACGGACACTGACATGAAACGAGCCCGCGGTGGGACACCGAAGACGCTGCGTGCGCGCGAAGAAAGGGCGCGCGGGATTCTCCGCAAAATCCACTCAGCGGCCGAAGAGACCAAGGCATTCCTCGACGAGCCACCCCCGGATGCTCCGGACCTCGCAAGCGCCCACGCGCTACGTCAATTGGGTCCCCATCTGTTGGCGCTCCCAGAGACTCTGCTCATGCAGGGCGAGATATCGTCAAAAGCCGGCCCTGCGACCAAAATCGATGCCTCGACTAGGAATGTCATTGTCGCTACCTACCGAGATTGGGGCTTCAAGAATTATTCATTCTTTGGACGCAAACGACCACCGACTGATCGCGAGCTCGCTATCATCAGCCTCCTCTGCGGAAACCTCCCTCCTTTGGCGAAACGTAGGCGGAAGCTGACGGTCTTTGAGATTATCGAAGCCGAGAAGAAGATCATTGCGTCTGCGCAACGGCGGTGGGGTGCGCGACAGACGATTAGCGGATCAACGTTGCCGTAAAAGCCATCTCTGTCCACGCTTTCCAGGCGAGCCCGGATACCCGTTCAGATTCACAAGGTGCCCTGACCCGGAACTTTAGGCTTTGTCCAAAGTTCCACCATGGACTTGCTGCCGACACTGGGTAGTCGTCATGCAGATCAGAACAAAACCACCGACCCGAACAAAACTGGAGGAAGCTTTTAAGAGGGAGCTCGCGGTCCGGGCTTCCTGCGACCCCAGAACGATTCAAAGGGCGTTCGAAGGAAAGCTCGTGCGAGGCCTTGCAGGTCAGCGAGCGCGCGCCGCGCTTGAGTCGGCCGGGCTGATGCCGGCGCAAAGTTCGAGCGGACCCAGCTCACCGCACGAGCAAACCCGATGAAAAGGGCGGGCGGTCAATCGTGACTCAACCGGGAGCGAATCCGGTGACTACCCAACCAGTGCGAAGGGTGGCTGAGGAATTCCTGCTCGCGCTCACCGGGTCGCGTGATTCAGAGGTGACCTTCCAAACGTTCACCGACGCCAAGAAGCGAAAGAACCGGGACCTGGCCAGGGTGCTGCACGGCACACTTTCTGAGCACTGGCTTGAGCTGGTTCGCCTAAACAAACTCGGTGCTGGCATCTTCATCATGGTGAACGAGGGCGACCTCAAGGGGCGCTCAGCGGAAAACGTTCGCGGGCTCCGGTCGCTGTTCGTGGACGACGACTCGGGCAAGCTTCATCCGGCCACTCTCAAGATCGCGCCTTCGATCATCGTCCAGAGCAAGAATGGCCCGCATGCCTACTGGCGACTTCGGCCAGGTGAGTCGCTCGAGCGATTCGAACCTGCACAGGCAGCGCTCGCTGCAAATCTGGGCACGGATCCGGCGGTGAAGGACTTACCGCGTGTCATGCGGCTGCCCGGCTTCCTTCACCGAAAGACCCGCGATCCATTCCTGGTGGAAGTGATCCAGATCAACCCGGTTGTTTACACCATTGCAGAGGTGCTGGACCGCTTTGGGATTTCAGCGGAGACGAAGAAGCCACCGCCATCAAATGGCTCTAACGGTGCGGCTCCACCTCCTCTTAGCTCGGACACGTTCGAGCGGGCACGCCGATACTTGGAAAAGATTCCACCAGCTATCGAAGGGCAGCATGGTGACGATCACACCTACCGCGTTGCCGCCGTGCTGGTAGTGGACTTCAATCTTTCGGACGATGACGCTTTCACCGTGTTGAAAGAGTGGAATTGCATCTGCTCACCACCGTGGAGCGATGCCGATCTGCGCAGGTTTATCGGCAACGCGCGCAAGTACGGCAAGCATCATCCAGGCGCTAAGGCTTCCGAGCAACGAGGGCATCACAATTCCGCCCGCAACGTGGATCTCGCCGGCGACGGACTTGAACCACACCTTGGTCAGTTCGAGCTGACCGAATCCGGCACGGCTGAGCGCTTTGTCTCCGAACACGGCCAGAACATTCGCTTCTGCAACGAGTGGAAAAAATGGCTCACGTGGGATGGGAAGTGGTGGCGCGTGGAAGGTGCGACCGGTCGGGTGCAGCGTTTTTTGAAAAGAACGCTGCGGAAAGCGCGCACCGATGCGGCCCGAGTTGGCGATAAAGAAATGGTGGCCTGGTTGTTCGCTGCCGAGAAGCGAAGTACCCGAGACAACATCGTGAGCTTGTCGCGGCACGAGGCGGAGGTGCAGGTCGAGTCGGGTGACCTAGATGTCAAACCGATGCTGCTCAACTGCTCGAACGGAACCATCGACTTAACAACTGCCAAGCTCAGAGCGCATCAAAGGAGCGATCTGATCACCCAGATCACCCGAGTTGAATACATTCCCCACGCCACGTGTCCGCGCTGGGAAGCATTTCTCGATAAAATTCTAGCTGGTGACCGCAGCCTCATTGCTTTCGTCAGGCGCGCCGTGGGTTATAGCCTTTCGGGCGAAATCCGGGAGCACGTCCTCTTCATCCTCTGGGGCTCAGGGGCAAACGGCAAGAGTACTCTCTTGGAGGTCCTGCTTTCGCTGTTCGGTCGGTACGGCACGAGTGCCGCTCGGGATCTGTTGATTGCAAAGACTCACGACCGACATCCGACGGAACTGGTGGATCTCTTCAGGGCTCGCTTTGTGGTGTGCCACGAGACGAACGAGGAGCAACGCTTCGACGAGTCAAAGCTCAAGACGCTCACGGGTGGCGACAGAATCAAAACTCGGCGGATGGGTGAGGATTTCTGGGAGTTCTCGCCCACGCATAAACTCTGGCTGGGAACGAACCACCGCCCAGCAATTCGGGGCACGGACTTAGCGATCTGGCGCAGAATTCACCTTGTCCCCTTCGAGGTGACTATTCCACCTGCGGAGCAGGACGCGGAACTTCCCGCGAAGCTGAAGCAGGAGCTGCCCGGAATCCTCAAGTGGACTCTCGAAGGTTGCTTGGCCTGGCAGCGGGAAGGGTTGAATCCTCCCGCGAAAGTACAGGCGGCCGTTCAGGAGTACCGTCATTCCGAAGACAGGTTCGGCGCCTTCATCGCCGACTGTTGCGTCGTCGGACCTCGGTATCAAGCTACGACGGCAGTCCTCTACAACGGGTTCAAGACCTGGGCGGAAGCAAACAACGAGTTTCCGCTTAATTCTATCGCCTTCGGGAAAAAGCTCCGGGAGCATGGCCTCTCACCGATCACGATTGGCCACGCCAAGGTCCGAGGTTGGGGCGGAATTGGCCTGCGGACGGATGCGGACAGTGCTTCCGGTCCGTCCTTCAGTGCGCGCGCGCATAGCGATGGGTTGGAGGATGTGTCCGCATCTGTCCGCGCAGCTACCGTATCGGATCCCTCGACGACCACGACTGACAACGGCAAGGCCACTGAGCTCGAGTACGCTCGCGAGGCTGCCCGCCTTACGGCACGAGCTGATCGTGCGGAGGCTGTCCGGCTTCGGGGCTTTGGGCGGGTCGCAGAAGCCGACGCACTCGAGGAGTCTGCGGCCGAGGCGGAGAAGCCATACGCCTCCGTTGAGGCCAGGGAGCCGATCCAATGATCCGCCACTTGATCGTTGCTCGCCTCAAGCTGCGCAGCGCACTTGAAGAGTACGAGGGCTCCAATCAGCTGGACTGGTTTACTCGAAGGATTCTGGAGGCGGTTAAGGCAATCTACGCGGCTCGACTCGAAGCAACGGCAAGCGGGAGTTGGACCGCTCCGAGGAGGCGAGCAGCTTGAAGGAGTTCTTCAAAAAATGCCGCTTCAACTCCGAGACGCTCTCGATGATCGACAAGGCGAACGAGATCATCGAGCGGTATTCCGCGGAGGGATATCGTCTCACGCTCCGCCAGCTTTACTACCAGTTCGTCAGCATAAACCAGATCACCAACGAAGAGCGCTCGTATAAGCGGCTGGCCAAAATCGTCAGCGACGGGCGGCTAGCGGGCCTGATCGATTGGGACGCAATCGAGGACCGCGGCCGCCGACCAGACGTGCCGCGCGAATTCTCAGGGCTCGAGGAGCTAGCTCAAGCCGCGGTGGCCAGCTACCGGCTACCGCGCTGGACCGGCCAGGAGCACTACTGCGAGCTGTGGGTGGAAAAGCAGGCTCTCGCCAGCGTCCTCGAGCCGCTTGCTTTGGAGTTTCACGTCACTCTGATGGTCAACAAAGGGTATTCCTCGCAATCGGCGATGTACGAGGCCGCTGGGCGGTTCAAGGACACCGACCTGGAAAGGAGATTGTTCTACCTGGGCGACCATGACCCGAGCGGCGAGGACATGGTGCGCGACATCTCTGAGCGCATGGAAATGTTCGGCGTCGTAGGCCTCGAGGTCGAAAAAATCGCGCTAACAATGGCGCAGATCGAGAAGTATAAGCCGCCGCCAAACCCGGCGAAGATCACCGACCCGCGAGCGCAAGCGTATATCGCCGAGCACGGGAATCAGTCCTGGGAAGTCGACGCGCTGCCGCCGAAGCTCCTGCAGCAGCTGATCCGAAGGGCATTCGAGGACGTGATCCGCCAAGAGACGATGGACACGGTGATCGCCCAAGAAAAAGCCGACAAAATTGCACTGCTCGAGGCCGTCAGGGGGCTGACATGACGACTTCCCTCTGGCCAACACCGAAGACTTTGATTGAGCACGCGGCCGATGCGCTCGCTGCTGTCGTCGCCGGAATTGAAGGCGACATCGTTCGAGCTGCGGTGCGAGCCCGATGCCTTGCACTCCCACCAGAACAGGCGCCGGAGGCAGCGTGACCGTCGACGACGCCGTCCGCTCGGTGCTTCGAGAAGAGGTACGCAAGATCGTTCGCGAGGAGTTTCGCGCTGCGGTCGAAGAGCTGCGAACGTTACCGCCAGCCACCCAAAAAGAGTTTCTTTCCGTCGAGGAAGCTGCGGATCTGGTCGACGTGAGCGAGACGACGGTGCGCGAATGGTTGGCCAAGGGGTTAAAGCAATACAAGCAGGGGCGCGTGCTACGCATACGCCGTTCTGAGCTGCTGGCGTTTCTCTCTGCGAGTAATAATTCTCCAGAGGTAGGGGCGGAGGTCGACGTGGAAAAGAGGGCCGTCGCAATCCTCGCCAGGTCTCGACGAGGGAGCTAAGCATGGGAAGCATCTACGCAAGGGGGAGCAGGCTTTATATCGGCTACAAGGAGGCCGACGGTAAGTGGAATTACGTCTCGACCAAGCTCAAGGTCGGCGCCGAAGAAAAGGCCCGCAAGGTTTTGGAGGCCATCGAGCGCCGAGTGGCGGCGCCGCAGAGGTCGGGCATTCAGGAGCTTGGTCCGCCAACAGTTCGGACGTGGGCTGAACGTTGGAATGCCGAACGGCAGCGGCGAGGAATTGGCAGCGCGGGCCAGGAAGCCGCCCGGCTGAGGCTGTATGTGCTGCCTCGGATCGGCGATATGAGGTTAGAAGCCGTCCGGGCTCGTAACATCCGGGACGTGATTCGGGAGCTTCGTTCGCAGTGTGGCTCGGGTCGCGACCAAATCGCCCCAAGAACAGTTCGCCACATCTACGGGATTCTCCACCGAATGTTTGAGGACGCCGTGGCGGAGGAGCTGATTGACCTCAACCCATGTACGCTGAAGCGAGGGGAGCTTCCGAAGAAGGCCGACAAGGATCCTATCTGGCGCGCTCAAGCAGTCTTCCGCCGCGAGGAGGTGGAACGGCTCCTGTCGGACGACGCAATTCCGGAACAGCGTCGAGTCCTTTACGCATTGCTATTCCTTGCGGGTCTCCGAATTGGTGAAGCGGCAGCGCTTCGCTGGCGCGCGTACGACTCATCGGTGAAGCCGCTGGGTAGGCTGCTGGTTGCGGTCTCCTTCGACCGCAAGCAGAAGCGCGAGAAATCGGTCAAGACTGAGCGCCCGCGAATTGTTCCGGTTCACCCGACCCTGTCGAGGGTGCTCAAGCAGTGGAAGGTAGGGGCCTGGGAGTGCCTGATGGGACGTCCGCCCAAACTGGACGATCTGATGGTTCCGTCGATGGAAGGGCAGCACCTGCGCGATACCGTCGTCCTCCGACGGTTTCACGATGACCTCCGCGCTCTCGGGTTCAGACTGCGCCGGGTCCACGATGCACGCCGGACCTTCATCAGTCTGGCGCAAGCAGATGGCGCTCGAAGAGACATCCTGCGATGGATTACCCATGGCCCCGAGGGCGACATCGTAAGCGACTACACGACGTTGCCATTCGAGACGCTGTGCGAGGAGGTTGTGAAGCTCAAAATCGGCCTTCTTGAGGGTGAGGTAGTTGAGCTACCGCGCGCAGCGAATTCCGATGCGTGTGGGGGGCCCTTACTACAGCCCTTACTTCAGCCGAGCGCCACCGAGGGGAAAAACCATGGGCGAGGAGGGACTCGAACCCTCACACCTTTCGGTACCAGATCCTAAGTCTGGCGCGTCTACCATTCCGCCACCCGCCCGCGCGCTTCCTTCTACTAGGAAATGAATGAGAGCGGAGGGAATCGAACCCACAACCTATGGATTAAGAGTCCATTGCTCTGCCAATTGAGCTACGCTCCCAGTCTGGCGGTGCGGCGGGCGCTTGTAGCGGACCGGCGATAGGGTGTCAACGCAACGAGGCGCTCGATCATCTAGCCGAAATAGCCTCGCGAACCGCTGACGATAGCACACCGGCAGCGTCGTCCCTTGACCCTTCAAGGTTCGATCGCTACGTTGCCCGGCGCTCTCCTCAGGGAGCTCGCAAGCGCCGCCGACCTCGGGTCCGCTGGTCGCCAAACGGCGCCCGCCCAGGAGCATCCATCGGCGACCGCGGCGCGGAGATACGATGGAAGACCTCAATCCGTTCCACATCGCCAACAAACAATTCGCCCGAGCGGCGGAGCACCTCAAGCTCGATGTCGGCGTTCGGGAAATTCTCGCCAAGCCCAAGCGCTGCTTGATCGTCAGCATTCCCACCCGAATGGACGATGGCTCGATTCGTGTCTTCGAGGGCTATCGGGTCCAGCACAGCCTTGCCCTCGGACCGGCGAAGGGTGGAATCCGCTATCACCCCAACGTGAGCCTGGATGAGGTGAAGGCGCTCGCGGCCTGGATGACCTGGAAATGCGCGGTAGTGAACATCCCCTACGGTGGGGCGAAGGGCGGTGTGGTCTGCAATCCGAAGCAGATGTCCCGCGGCGAGCTGGAGCGGATGACTCGGCGCTTTGCCAGCGAGCTGTCTCTTCTGATCGGACCGGACCGCGACATCCCCGCCCCCGATGTCTACACCGACGCTCAGGTGATGGCGTGGATGATGGATACCTATTCGATGCAGGTCGGATACAGCGCTCCCGGGGTGGTAACCGGCAAACCGTTGCCGATCGGCGGTAGCGAGGGTCGGAACGAGGCCACCGGCCGCGGCGCGCATTTAACCATCCGCGAGGCAGCCAAGGAGCTGAAGATTCCGCCGGGTGGCCGGGTCGCCGTTCAGGGATTCGGCAATGCGGGAAGCGTGGTGGCCAAGCTGCTCGCCGCCGAAGGATGGAAGGTGGTTGCGGTGTCCGACTCGCAAGGAGGCGTTTACAACCCGAAGGGGCTCGCCATCAGCGCCCTGCTTGAACACAAGTCGCGCACCGGTACGGTAGCCGGCTACCGAGAGGCGGACGCGATCGACAACCAGCGGCTGCTCGAGCTCGAATGCGAGGTGCTGGTTCCGGCCGCGCTCGAGAACCAGATTACCGAAAGCAACGCCGCGCGGATCAGGGCGCGGATCGTGGCTGAGGCAGCCAATGGCCCGACCACGCCCGATGCAGACGACATCCTGTTCAACAATGGCGTGTTCGTAATTCCAGACATTCTCTGCAACGCCGGAGGCGTGACGGTTTCCTACTTCGAATGGGTCCAGGATCTTCAAGCCTTCTTCTGGGACGAAGAGATCATCAATGAGCATCTGGGGCGAATCATGGTGAAGGCATTCAAAGAGGTCTTGGGGGTGTCCAAGTCTCGTCGAATCGACATGCGGCAAGCGGCATGGGTGCTCGGGGTGGGGCGGGTCGCCGAGGCGCAGCAAATCCGTGGACTGTGGCCGTAAGGCGACCGCTCAGGGCAAAGGGGCAGAGGGTGTGACACTGTCACCCTCTGCACGATTCTCAGCTTACGGACCGCTCGGGGACGTTGTAGTCTGGCGCCCCAAAGCATGGACGCGCCGAGTACACGGTTGCCCTTGCGGGTGCTCTTCGTTGAGGACTCCGATGA
>WNEZ01003605.1_pt1 | contig 13347 bp, 10 predicted proteins | sample 5400521 | NCBI WGS metagenome assembly WNEZ01 (sample SAMN13153339, study PRJNA577476) | soil metagenome | isolation source: 120 cm saprolite under Douglas fir tree site 2 hole 1 replicate 1 | place: USA:California | collected 2015-04-18 | reverse complement strand
GACATCGCGCACGCGCACGCAGGCTTTCACAGCCTCATGCGCATCGCCGAACACGCCGCCCGCCACGCCTCCCAACAGCGCCGCACCGAATGCTGATCCCTCCTCCACGGAAGTTATCTCCACAGGCAGGCCGAGCGTCGATGCCACGATCGACAGCCACAGCCGGCTGCGGGTGCCGCCGCCCGAAGCCCGGCCGGCTTGAGCGCGGACGCCCAGCGCAATCAGCAACTCGAGCGAATCGCGCAGCCCATACGCCACGCCCTCCATGACCGCGCGGACCATTGCCGCTCGATCGTGTCGTAGCGAAAGGCCGATGAAGGCGCCCCTCGCGTCTGGGTCTGCGTGCGGCGTGCGTTCGCCCGCCAGGTAGGGCAGGAAGATCAGGCCGTCTGAGCCCGGCGCCCACTGGGCCGCTTGAGCATCCAGGTCGTCGAAGGGTACCCCCGCGGCCAGAGTGTCTCGAAACCACTGCATCGATCCCGCGGCCGAAAGCATCACGCCCATCGCGTGCCACGCGCCCGGCACCGCATGGCAGAACACATGGACGCGAGCTTGCGGCTCGGCCGCGTATGCAGGCAGGGCGGCGAACACGACGCCGGACGTACCCAACACCAGCGAGAGCGGTCCCGGCCGGTCGACCCCGACCCCGAGCGCGCCCGCAGCCTGATCGCCCGCGCCTGCCGCCACAGGCACGCCTTGCTTGGTGCGCCCGCTGATTTCGGATGACTCGAGCGCGGGAGGGAGCCACGACCTGGGAATCTCGAGGGCCTCGGCCATCTCCTCGCTCCAGCGCCGGTTCGCAACATCGAACAGCAGCGTGCCCGAGGCGTCGCTCACGTCGATGGCGTGCTCGCCCGTCAAGCGCAGGCGTACGTAGTCCTTGGGCAACAGGATGCGCGAGATGCGCGCGTGGACATCCGGCTCGTGGCGCCGCAGCCACAGGATTTTGGGCGCGGTGAATCCGGTCAGGGCACGGTTGCCGGTCAGCTGAATCAACCGCTCCAGGCCGATCCGCGCTTCGATCTCGGCGCACTCGGCGCCTGTGCGCTGATCGTTCCAGAGCATCGCCGGCCGCAGCACCTTGTCGCGCTCGTCCAGACAGACCAGCCCGTGCATCTGGCCCGAGAGCCCGATGCCACGCACATCCTTGACCCCGGCCGCTGCGATCGCCACGAGGGTGGCCTGCGTGGCGCGCCACCAATCCTCGGGGTCTTGCTCCGACCAGCCCGGCTGAGGGGTCGAGAGCGGATAGGACTCTTCGGCTTTCGCGATCACCTCGCCCTCGGGCGAGAGCGCGATCGTCTTGACGCCGGTGGTCCCGACGTCGACTCCGATGACCGCGGTCACGTCCGGACGCTATTGCCCGCCGAGCGCCTTGTAGACGATCTCGTACGCGCGAACGGCATCCTTGTGCTTCTGCGCTTCGCGCAGCGCGGCGTCATCGATCCGAGCGGCGACGGAGTCGATGAAGCGCCACTGCAGCACGCTTCGCTTCACGGCCGCGATCGCGTCCTCTGTATATGGATAGAGGTCGAAGCCCAGTCGCTCGCCCTTGTCGCCGTACCCGGCACGGCGCAGCTCGAGGGCCAGCTCCAGCGTTTCCATGAAGGCGGTGGCGCCCACCATGTTGTCGTCGTCGAACGTGCCCCACCCGCTGTTCGCATGTTGATGGCCGAGCAGCCCTTCTCCCGCCAGCATGGCGGCGTACTCCGCCAGGTTCTCGCCGTTCATGAGCAGGTGCTGCCAGTCCATGTTGACCTTGACGTTGTCGATGCCCTGGGCGCGCAGCTTGTGGATGACGTGAAGAGTCATCCCGATGTTGCGCATCAGGATCTTCATGGCCGGCTCGGAGTTCTTGTGCTCCAGGAAAAGCGTTACGCCGTGGCTCTTGCACCGCTGCGCCGCCTCGCCGATACCCTCGATCAACCACGCCCAGCTCTCGCGGTAGGGCGTCTGGAACGGGTAGTTGTAGCCCTCGATGCCGGGCCAGATGATGAAGTTCGCGTGCAGGCTCCCCGCCATGTCCGCGGCGGCCAGCGTTCGCCGCACCGCCTCTTTGCGAACCGATGCGTCAGGCGAGCAAAGCCCGCCTCGGCCGAACATCGGGTCGAGGTGAAGGCCGGTGGCGACGCAGTAGATGCCGTGCCCACCCAGTGCCGCGTTGATCGCCGCCGCGTTGTCCTCGTTGATCTCCTGCGGGTAGTGGAACTCGTAGTCGTCGATCAGATCGCCGAGGCCGGCAACCGCCCGCTTGACCTTGTCGACGATGTTCTCGTTCGTCCACTGGGGCTGGTAGCCGATGGGTACGAAACGCGTGATCATCGGCCCCAGGGCCCAGATGCCAAGGCTCGTCTTCAACGTCATTCGCGGTAGTCCCCCTCGATTCTCGTGAACTCGATCAGGTTGCCCACCGGATCGCGGCAGAAGAAGCGCGGCCGGTTGGGGATCGGCGTGTCGTCGAATGGCTCCAGGCCAGCTTCCTCGAGGCGGCGTCGCGTGTCTTCCAGGTCGTCGATGTCGAAGCAGAAATGGCGGCGCGACTTTACGTCCGGCGGTTCTGGAAAGAAATGCAGCTCGAGGCCGTCGCCGGCGGTGAACCACATAAGCCTCATGGTCGCAAGCGTGGAAGGGGTGGGTTGCTCGCGCAGCCCGAGCACATCGCGATAGAAGCGGCGCACTGAGTCGTGCTCCCCTTCGGGGTATGGCGACGAGACATGCTGCAGGCTGCGCAACCTCACTGGCCAGCTCCCAGTATGAGAGCCCGCTCTCCGTCGAATCGGAGGACTCGGGCATTGACCGCAACTGGGCGCGCATGACGCGTTGGCCCTGGTGCGACGGACCGATTACGCTCCTTCCGACGTGGCATTTGATGCCGCACTCAGGAAGGGGTAGTGGCGATGGGCAAGCAAAAGAAGCAGGTCGGCTTCGTCACGATGGGCGCGTCGGCGAGCGGCAAGAAGATCAAGGACATCGGCATCGGCATGCTGGGCTACGCCTTCATGGGCAGGGCTCACTCGAACGCCTACCGGAAGATCCAGTACATGACGTGGCCGCCGCCGCTGATGCCCAAGCTCGTGGCGATCTGCGGCCGCAACGAACCGGCGGTGGCGGAGGCGGCGAGGCGCTTCGGTTACGAGAGCTATACGACGGACTGGAAGCGGCTCGTCCGCGATGACCGCGTGCAGCTTTTCGACAACGGGTCGCCGAACAACCTGCACGCAGCGCCGACCATCGCGGCCGCAGAGGCGGGCAAGCACGTCGTCTGCGAGAAGCCGCTCGGCCGTACTGCCGACGAGAGCTATGAGATCTGGCAGCGCGTCGCGAAGACGGGCGTCAAGCACATGTGCGCGTTCAACTACCGATTCGTGCCGGCGGTCCGGCTCGCTCGCGAGATGCTCGAGGCGGGCGAGCTCGGCGAGATCTACCACTTCCGCGGCCGCTACCTGCAGGAATGGATCACCGATCCTCAGTTCCAGAAGGTTTGGAGGCTCGACCGCAAGGTCGCCGGCTCTGGCGCGCTGGGCGACCTCGGCGCTCACGTCATTGACCTCGCGCGCTACCTGGTCGGTGACATCTCGGCCGTCAGCGGCGCCACGAGGACCTTCATCAAAAACCGGCCCGGCGGCGCGGTCGATGTCGATGACGCTTTCGAGTCCATCGTTGAGTTCAAAGGCGGAGCTGTGGGCACGATCGAGGCCTCGCGCTTTTGTCTCGGCCGCAAGAACGGCATGACGTTCGAGATCAACGGCTCCAAGGGTTCGATCTCATTCGACCTGGAGCGGTTGAACGAGCTGCAGGTGCACCTGCCCGGGTCACGTCCCGGGGCCGAGGCGCAGGGGTTCCGAAACGTCCTGGTTTCCGAGGCGACTCACCCGTTCTGGCAGTGGTGGTGGCCGCACGGACACATGATCGGCTGGGAGCACACGATGGTGCACGAGCTGCACCACCTCCTCGATTGCATCGCCAAGAACAAGAAGGTCGGGCCGCACGGGGCCACGTTCGAGGACGGCTACCACGCGTCCGAGGTGTGCGATGCGATCCTGCGCTCGGCGAAGTCCGGCCGGCGCGAGGTGGTCAAGTCTCGGAAGCGCGCCTAGCGACGGCAGTCGATCAGCACCTTGAGGTGGCTCTCGGGACTCGCGACCAGAGCGTCAAAGCCGCGGTCCACCGTGTTGCGCAGTGGAACGCGGTCCGTGATCAGCGGCTCGAAATCCACCTTGCCCTGGCGCAGGAGCTCGATCGCGGGGATGTAGTCGCCATTCATCGAATGCGACAGCGACGCCAGAATCACGCGTTCGTCCATGAGCAGCTTCAACAGGTCGACCTCTCGAGGCCGATCGTGCACCCCCACGACGACAGTGGTCCCGCTCTTGGCGGTCGCGGACAGCGCATCCCTTAACCCCGCCGCAGAGCCAGTGCATTCGATCACCACCGGAGGCCGCCCCACTTCACCGCCTGGCTGCGCGACCTCGAAGCCCATCGCCTCGGCGCGGCCCAACCTGGCCGTCGACAGATCACGAAGCGTGACCGACCGTGCGCCGGCTGCGCGTGCGACCTGGGCCGCCATCAAACCGATGGTGCCGGCCCCAAACACCTGCACATCCACTCCGGCGACGGTGCCCGCCCGACGCACTGCCCGAACTGCGACGCTGAGCGACTCGGCCAAGGCGCCCGCTTCATGGGGGAGGCCCGCCGGCAGCGCTGCGCACATGTACGCCGGAACGTTAACGGCCTCGGCCAGAGCGCCATCAAGCATCAATCCCATGACCGCCAGCTCCGGGCAGAGCTGCCGGTCACCGGACAGGCACGCGGCGCAGTGCCCGCAGCTGACGCTGTTCTCCAGGCCGACGCGAGTGCCGGTGTCGATTCCCGATCCAGCTCCCGCAGCTACGACGACCCCGGCGCCCTCGTGGCCCAAGACCAGCGGAACCTGGGCGCCGGTCAACGGATGAGGTCTGGTCGGGATGACGACCGGCCCGTGGAGATACTCCTCGATGTCGGTGCCGCAGATGCCGCAGTACGTGACCGCCACCGTGACCCAGCCTGGCGGCGGGCTGGGCGGCGACGGCCACTCCTCGACGCGAATGTCGTGCCTCCCGTGGTAGACCGCAGCCAGCACGTCAACATGATGCCGTCTCATCCGGGCGTGCTGTAGGGAGCTCGGTGATGGTCGCGGTTTCCGTACGTTTGGCGCCACCGGCGCCGTTCCGAGCATCCGATAGCCCGCGTTTGGCGCCAACGGTGCGTCTAGGAGTTGTCGGACCCTAACGGCGCACGGGTGTGAGTTCGGCCACGGGAGCACCAGCGGGCTCGAGGTCGCCGGCCCTGCCTAGCCGCCCTGCAATCACCTCGGCCACAAAGCGCGCGTCCTGGCCGACGCCGCCGATGAGGCCGGATGCCAGGCGAGTCTGGTATGGCAGGCCCACGAAGTACAACCCGCGCTCACCATCCGCAACCCCGCCGCTGTGGCGAGGATAGCCGTCGGCGCCGGCGACCGGGAATTGAATCCACGAGTAGTCGCGCCCGAAGCCGGTGCACCACACGACCGTGTCTGCGTGGAGCCGGCGCCCACCTTCTAATACCGGGACTCCGTTCTCGACGGCCACGACCCGGGGTGCGCGCTCGACGCCCGCAGCGAGGGCGTCACGCATCTTGACGCGAATGAGGGGCGCCCCATGGCTGAGAACCAGCGGCTTCATCTTGCGCCCGATCGGCGTCCGGACCGAAGCGATGCGGTTGGCATAGAACCAGAACACCTTGCCTTTGAACGCATAGAAGATCGGCGGGATAGAGCCGGTTCCGCGTCCGGCCAGCACCGTGTGATGGCCCGCGCGCGCCGCCTCGATCGCGATCTCGACACCGGAAGTGCCGGCGCCGACGACCAGGACGTCGCCGGCCAGCTGCGAAGGGTTCCGATATTGGCCCGCATGCAGCTGGCGAACGGCGGAGTCGATGCCGTCCGCGAACCTGGGGACCTTGGGCCGCTGGTACCCGGTTGCGACTACCACATGCTCCGCTTCCAGCGTTCCGGCGGTCGTTTCCACCATGTATGAGCCTTCGCTTCGGGCCAGTGTCAACGCGCGCACACCAGTACGGACCGGGAGGCGGGCGTCGCGGGCGTAAGCCGCCAGGTAATCGGCCATCTCGTCCTTCCCCGGGAAGCTGTCGGGAGGCGATGGGAACTTCGACCCGGGCAGCGCGTCGTGTCGCGCGGGAGTGAAAAGGCGAAGAGAATCCCAGCGATGGCGCCATTGGTCGCCGATGTGCTCCTCGGCTTCGAGCACGGTCAAGCCAACACCTCGACGGGCCAGCTCGTAAGCGGTGGCGAGGCCGGCCTGGCCCCCACCGACTATCACAGCCTGCAGCTTCTCAACAGCACCCATCTTGTCCACCTCAGTATTAGTGCACTCATTACAGTCATACTGCAGTGAATGTGGTGCTACTGTAGGCGTGGGCATGACGGAAGTCAAGGCGCCTCGCATTCCGCTTCGGCGGCGCCAAGCGCTCGAGACGCGGCGCGCGATCGCGCACGCGGCGCGGTCGCTGTTCGCCGAGCGCGGCTATGCGGCCACCAGCATCGAGGTCGTGGCCGCGGAGGCCGGGGTGGCCGAACGGACGGTTTACGCCATTTTCGGCACGAAGAAGGCGATCCTCGGCGCCATCTGCGAGGAGTGGCTGACCGAGGCCGGCGTCATGGCGACGATCGCCGAAGGCCTCGCGGAGCGCGACGTGCGCCGGCGCCTTGCCCTCGTCGCGCACTCCAGCCGCCGCCAGTGGGAGTCGGAGCGCGGCGTGAGGGCGATGCTGGAGGGCGCCGCGGCGTCCGACGCAGATGTAGCGAAGATGGTCGCCGCCTGGAAGAGCGATCGCGCGCGTTCGTTCCGCGACGTTGCGACAGGCCTCGAGTCAAGTCTTCGTACTGGGATCGACGGCGACCGGGCCGGCGCCATCATCCGTGCCTTGACGAGCGCCGAGATTTACTCCGAGCTGGTGACCGGGGAAGGCTGGACGCCCGCCGAGTATGAGAAGTGGCTGGCCGGCCTGCTTGGCGAGGTGCTTCTCCCGCCTGTCTAGCCCGGCGCAAGGGTCTATGCCGCGGCGGTTGGCACGCCGGAAGGCTCTTCCGCCGATTCCTCGGCGACACCGCGGAACTGCGCCGCGTAGAGGCGGTGATACGCGCCGCGCGCGCCAAGCAGCTCCTCGTGGGTGCCGCGCTCGACAATGCGCCCGGACTCCATCACCAGGATCAGGTCCGCGTCGCGGATGGTGGACAGCCGGTGCGCGATGACAAAGCTCGTGCGGTCGGATCGTAAGGCGGCCATCGCTCGTTGCACCAGGACCTCTGTGCGTGTGTCGACCGAGCTGGTGGCTTCGTCGAGGATCAGCAGCGACGGGTCGGCCAGGAAGGCGCGCGCGATTGTCAGCAACTGCTTCTCGCCGGCGCTGATGTTGCTCCCCTCCTCATCGATGACCGTGTCGTAACCGAGGGGCAGGCTGCGTACGAACCGATCGACGAAGGTTGCTTCCGCCGCGGCGTGGATCTGTTCCTCGCTCGCGTGCGGGTTGCCGTAGGCGATGTTGTCGCGAATGGTTCCACCGAACAGCCACGTGTCCTGCAGCACCATGCCGATCTGTGAGCGCAGGTCGTCTCGGCGCATGGTGGTGATGTCGACGCCGTCGAGTGTGATCCGTCCCGCGTCGAGCTCATAGAAACGCATGATCAGGTTGACCAGCGTGGTCTTCCCGGCGCCGGTCGGGCCGACGATCGCGATCGTGTGCCCGGGCTCGGCCACGAGGGAAAGGTCCTCGATGAGCGGCTGGTCCGCAAGATATCGGAAGGACGCGTTCTCGAACTCGACTCGGCCGTGCCGGCTGGCCGCGAGCGTCGGGCTCACGGGGTCAGCCCGCTGCTCCTCAGCATCGAGCAATTCGAAAACTCGCTCCGCTGACGCGACGCCGGACTGGAGCAGATTGGCCATGGACGCGACCTGGGTCAAGGGTTGGGTGAATTGCCTCGAGTACTGGATGAACGCTTGCACATCGCCCAGGCTCATGGCGCCGGTGGCGACTCGCACACCGCCAATGACGGCGATCGCGACGTAGCTGAGGTTCCCGATGAACATCATCGACGGCAGGATCAGCCCGGAGATGAACTGGGCCCCGAAGCTGGCCTGGTACAGCTTCTCGTTCCTTTCGCGGAACACCTGCTCGACCTCGCGCTGGCGCCCGAAAACCTTCACCAGCTCGTGCCCGGTGTACGCCTCCTCGATGTGACCGTTCAGGGCACCGGTGTGGGCCCACTGCGCAGCAAAGAGCTTCTGCGAACGCTTCGCGACCTGGGTGGTGATGACCACGGACACCGGGATGGTGACCAGCGCGATCAGCGCCAACAGCGGCGAGACCACGAACATCATCACCACCACTCCGACCACAGTGAGCACCCCGGTCAGCAGCTGGCTGATGGTCTGCTGCAGGGACACCGAGACGTTGTCGATGTCGTTGGTGACGCGGCTGAGAAGCTCGCCGCGTGGCTGTTTGTCGAAGAACTGCAAGGGCAGCCGGCCCAACTTGTCCTCGACATCCGACCGCAACAGAAACACCGTCCGCTGCACCACGTCGTTGAGCAAGTAGCCCTGCACCCAGCCGAACAATGCCGAGGCCACGTAGAGCCCCAGCGCCAACAGAAGGACGCTCCCCAGCGCATTGAAATCGATGCCCTGGCCCGGAACCACGTGCATCCTTGCCAGGAGCTCGGCGAGGTTGGCGTTGCCCGACGCCCGGGCAGCTGCGATCACCTGCTCGGAGGTCAAACCCGCCGGCAGGCGCTTGCCGATGGCGCCGGCGAAGATGAGGTCCGTCGCGCGACCGAGAATCTTCGGCCCGATGACCAGGAACGCAACGCTGGTCACGCCCAGCCCGATGACGGCTACGAGCCTCAGGCCTTCGGGCCTCAGTCGCGCCAGCAAGCGCCGCACCGACGGCCCGAAGCGCATGGGTTTCTCCGCAGGCATGCCGGCGCCACCGAATGGTCCGCCGAAGCCGCCGCGCATGGGTGGCCGCGGCCGCGCGACCGGTTCCGGCTGGTCAGAGGTCGCCGATCGATCACTCATGCTGCAGGCTCCGCCGCCATCTGCGATTGGACGATCTCGATATAAGTCGGGCAGGTCTTCAGCAGCTCGTCGTGGCGGCCCAGGCCGACGATGGCTCCATCGTCGAGGACGACGATCTGATCCGCGTCCGAGACGGTGGAGACGCGCTGGCTCACGATGACCACGGTGGCCCTCGCCGTGTGTGGGCGGAGGGCGGCTCGCAGCCGGGCGTCAGTGGCGAGGTCCAGGGCCGAGAACGAGTCATCGAAGAGATAGATCTCGGGCTTCCGAACGAGCGCGCGGGCGATGGCCAGCCGCTGGCGCTGCCCGCCCGACACGTTGGTGCCCCCTTGCGCGATGCGACCTTCGAGCCCGCCGGGCATGGCCCGAACGAAGTCGGCCGCTTGCGCGACCTCAAGGGCCTCCCACAACTCGTCGTCGGTGGCCTGCGGGTTGCCGTACCGAAGGTTGCTCGCGACGGTGCCAGTGAAAAGGTATGGCTTCTGCGGGACCAGGCCGATGCGATTCCAGAGCATCTCCGGATCGAGGTCGCGCACGCTCACGCCGTCGATGAGGACCGCACCGGAAGTGGCGTCGAAGAGCCGAGCCACGAGGGATATCAGCGTCGTCTTGCCCGCCCCGGTGCTGCCGATGACTGCTGTGGTCTGGCCGGCCGTGGCCCGGAACGAGATGTTCTGCAGCACTGGCGCCGCGGCACCGGGATACCGGAACTCTACGTCTCGAAGCTCGAGCTCAGCACGAGAGCGCACCTCTCGGACTGGCTGCGCCGGCGGCGTGACCGAGGACTCGGTTGCCAGCACCTCACTGATGCGATCGGAGCTGACCGCGGCGCGCGGAATCATGATCGCCATGAAGGTGGCCATCATCACGGACGTCAAGATCAGCATCAGGTACATGAGGAAGGCGGTCAGCGCCCCGATCTGCATCTCACCGCTGTTGACCCGAGCCGCACCAAACCAGAGCACGGCGACGCTGGACCCGTTGAGGATCAGCATCACGGTCGGGAAGATGAGGACCATCAGCCGGCCGGCTTGCAAAGCCGTCGAGGTCAGCGCGGCATTGGCTTCGCCGAATCGCTTGGCCTCGTCGGGTTCTCGAACGAAGGCGCGCACGACGCGAATTCCTGAAAGCTGCTCCCGCAGCACGCGGTTGACGACGTCGATGCGGGTCTGCATGGCGCGGAACAGGGGCACCATCCGAACCACGATCAGGGCAATCGCGATCACCAGGACCGGGATGCAGACCGCCATCAGCCATGACAGCCCGACGTCCTGCCGCAGAGCCATGATGATGCCGCCCACGCACATGATCGGCGCGGAGACCATCAGGGTTGCAGACATCAGGACGAGCATCTGCACCTGCTGAACATCGTTGGTATTGCGCGTGATCAGCGACGGCGCACCGAATTGGGCGACCTCTCGGGCGGAGAACGTGCCCACCCTGTGGAAGATGGCCGACCGAACGTCCCGACCGAATGCCATCGCGGCACGCGCGCCGAAATAGACCGCGCCAATCGAGCAGGCGATTTGGGCGAGCGTGACCAGCAGCATCCAGCCACCGGTGGAGACGATGTAGCCGGTGTCGCCCTTGGCCACACCCTTGTCGATGATGTCCGCGTTCAGGCTCGGCAGGTAAAGCGAGGCCATGGTCGCCACCAGCTGCAGCGCGACCACGCCGAGCAGCGCTTTCGTGTACGGCCGCAGGTAGTTGCGCAGCAGGTTGATCAGCATCGCGGCCTCGTCACTCCGATCCTCTCGCGCGCGAGAGCAATGCGGCGCGATCGATCCCAGCGATCGCAAGGGCACGGGGCACAGTCCCGAATTCGGCTTCAAGGATGCCGGCGAGGAGATCGGTACCGCGCAGACGCGCTCGACGCCGATCGTGGCGCGACCCGATCAAAGCCCGCCTTACCGCCACCTTCGCCGACGTCCCCAGCGACGGTGGGCCGTCGCGTTCAGTCGCCTCCCCCAGCTTCGTGTCCGTGGCTGTCATGCCGACAAAGGCCAGGGTCTGGCGACGCTCTGCGCGAAGGGCGGCAACCAGGCGCTTGTGATCGAGGCCGAACTCGTGCAGCAGCTTCGCGGCCTCGCTGTCGGCGCTTGCCGCCAGGGCCAACAGCATGTGCTCGGCCTCGATGAACTCCGCCCCGTCTCGCTTCGCCTCGACCACGAACTGGCGACCGACGCTCGACCCGATCTCCCAGGAAACGAGGAGGCGAGCCAATCGCGGCGGATCGAAGACCCTATTCATTGTTCCGCCGCCGGAGCTCGATCTGGGCCATGAGCAGACGCCTCAGGTGTTTCTTGTGGACGGCTTGTCTCGTGACCCCAAGGGCCTCGGCCACCTGCGACCAGGACCAACCCGCCCGCATCGCCCTTTCGACCTCGGCATCCTCGAGCCGATCCGCGATCGCTCTCAGGGCCGAGGCGGCGGCCAGGCCGTCAGCCGGCCCGCCAACCGGAGAAGGGTTCGAAGTCATGTAAGCAACAGTAGTTGCTTAGTTCGGCAATGTCAACCCTGGTTGCTTAATTCCCGAGCGGTCATACGGCCTGCAGCGCGCGCGAGGCCTTGACCTCTTTTTCCCACCGAGCCTCGGCCTCGCCGATCGGAGTCGAAGGTGGTCCGTTTACGAAGGGCCAGATCTCCTCTGCGATCCGTCGCCAGTTGCCGGTGGCGTGAAGGCTGCCAAGGACGGCGTACAGGCCGAGGTTGATGCGCTGCAGGACCACATAGGCGCGGGGGACGTCGCTGTACGGGGCAAGCGGTCCGCGCGCATCGAAGAAACGGCGCACGATCTGCGATGCGAACGCCGGGGTGATCGTCATCGGCGCGTCGCGCAGCACGGTCGAATAGAACACACCGAAGCGATCGACCACCATCTCCGTGGGCACGGGCGCGCCCGGCCGGAGGAAGCCGGCCCGCTCCAGCGCTGCCCGGAAGCGATCGCCGTCTCCGTCGATCACAAGAGCACGAAGCGCGTCGACGAGCGGAGCGAGATCCTCGGCGCTGAACCGTTTGGTCAACCCGAAGTCGAGAAAGGTGACCCTTCCCCGCCCGTGAAACAGATAGTTGCCGGGATGTGGGTCGCCATTGAACGCGTGGAGCCGGTAGAGGCTGCGGGAAACGAAACGGTGGATCGTTTCGGCCGCCATGTCTCGCTCGCGCTGGTTCCAGCGCAGCACCTCGTCGAAGCGGGCTCCGCCCACCAGCTCGCTGGTCAGCACACGCGCAGTGCTGAGCTCGCCGACTATGTGCGGCACTTGGATCACCGGATGGCCCTCGTAATAACGGGCGAAAAGCTCCTGGTTTTCCGCTTCCAACCGGTAGTCGACCTCCTCGCGCAACCTTTCGCCCAGCTCATCGATGAGCGAGCGCGTGTCCAGGCCCGGAAAGGCGGCGGCGGCGACCCTCCGGAGCAAAGCGGCGTTGCGCACGTCCGAGGTGATCGTGCGGGCAATGCCCGGGTACTGGACCTTGACGGCCACGGCCCGGCCCTCACGCGTCATGGCTCGGTGCACCTGTCCGATCGATGCCGCAGCAAACGGCATCGGGTCCCAGCGCATAAACACTCGCTCGGGGGCATCGCCCAGCTCGTCGACGATCACCGAGGCCGCCAGCTCCGGGGTCATCGGCGGAGCGTTGTGCTGCAGTCGCGCCATGGCGGTGCGAAAAGACTCGGGCATGTCCTCGTCGATGTAGCTCGCCATCTGACCAAGTTTCATGAGGGCGCCTTTCATTGAGCCGAGCTCTTCTACAACGTCGTCGGCGGTGCGCAGGGCAAGGTCGTGGCGCAGCTCGGTGCGACGCACCACCGAGGCGAAGATCAAGCGCGGTGACCGGGCCAGATACCGGCCGCCTATTCGTAGCGCGAGCCGGGCCAGCGCCGAACCCCGACTGAGACGCGACTGCCGTAGCGGGCTGCGGAATACCCCACGAGCTCGGAGGCTTCGCCGTGAGTTCGCTTGGACCCCTCGCCGAGCCGAGCTCATGCGCGCATCCGAAGCTCGATCCGCTCTCGAGCCTCCAGCACGCCCGGGAAAGACTCGAACGCGAAATCAAGGGCGCCGATGAGCTGCCGGACCGGTTCGCGCTCCATCCTCTCCGGAGGCGGTGCGTCGAAGCCATACATCGAACGCGCCCAGCCGGGCAGAGTGCCGACGGCCACCTGTCCGAGGTCGTGCCACAGCTCGCGTGTGGCGGCGTCCAGGCCCGGTGGATCGAGAACGATGGCGATCGC
>WNEZ01011004.1_pt1 | contig 13352 bp, 14 predicted proteins | sample 5400521 | NCBI WGS metagenome assembly WNEZ01 (sample SAMN13153339, study PRJNA577476) | soil metagenome | isolation source: 120 cm saprolite under Douglas fir tree site 2 hole 1 replicate 1 | place: USA:California | collected 2015-04-18 | reverse complement strand
TGTTTTGGGTGACCAGGTCCCGATCAACAGCGGAACACGGGAGCGTTGGACCTCGAACTGCAGCCCGGTTCCGGGTGCCACCGAAAAGACCTCTCCCCGATAGCCGCCAGGGTCGCCAGCTAGGAGAAGGCGAACGATCTCGGCCGCCTCGCGCAATGCCCTGACCGGTCGAGCCTGCTCGATCCCGATCTTCTCGAGCCATGCGCCGCGCGCCAGCCCCAGGTACGCGCGTCCCTTCGAGGCCCGGTCGAGGGCGGCGGTCTGGCCCGCGATTTCGACCGGGTGCAGCGTGAACGGGTTCAAGCAGGCGGGGCCCAGCCGAATGCGGGTGGTGTTGAGTGCCGCGACCAGGAGCGGGACGATGGCCGGCTGGTACATCAGGTCCGAGAAGACCGTCACGACGTCGAAGCCATGGTGCTCGGCCAGCCGAGCGAGCGTCGCATACTCCCCCGGCGCCTTGTTGCTTTGGAGCCCGAGACCAACCTCCAATCTCCCTCCATTTTTCCCTCCCCCTCTGGGGGAGGGCAGGGCGGGGGTCGTCACGTGACGTCTTCGGTGCGAAGCGTGCGCTCGCCGATCCGCTCGATCCGCATGATCACGCGCTCGTCGGGGTCGGGACAGGCGACCAATGTCTCCTGTTCGAGCCAGTCCTCTGTATCCAGCCGCCGCTGTTTCGCCGGCAGCAGGGGCAGGATGGCCGCGAGCGCGTAAATGCAGAAGTGCCGGTCGGGCGGAATCCGCAGGTGACTGCTCTGCGTGACCTCGAAATAATCGCCCGCCACCAGCCCGCAAACCGATCGCCCCTCGATTCGCTCGACGGTCACTCGCAGGTCGGACAGAGAAAACGTGCCCATAGCGACTAGAAAGCGGATTGGCCCCAGAAGAAGCGACGACCGGAAGCGCGGACGTCGACGTTCCATCCGAGCGTGCGGAGCGTCGCCTCGAGCGCAGAGGGCTGATAGAAGACCTTGACCGCGCGGAACTGCCGGCCGTCCTCCAACTCGCGGAGCACGGCATCGTCGTCGACGCGCGTTTCCAGCCCGCGAGCCTGCTCGGCATCGAGCTCGTCGACGAAGAAGACCCGGCCATTTGGGGCCAGCGAGTCGCCGACGAGCTGCCAGAATGCCGCGAACCGATCCTGCGGGACGTGGGACATCCAGAAAGCGAAGAACACGAGGTCGAACTGCCGATCTGGCTTCCACGAGAAGACGTCGGCCAGGATGTACTGAACGTTGGCAGCATTGACGCGCCTTCGATTGAGCGCGAGCATCTCCTCCGCGGCGTCGACCGCCGTTACGTGTCGGGCATTCTCGGCGAGCCATTGCGTCCACCAGCCGGTGCCGCACGCGAGCTCGAGCACACTGTCAAGCGGGCGCATCCCCTCCAGCGCGTTGAGCAGGATCGCGAGCTCCTTTCCTTCCTCATCCCCCGACCGCCCAGCAACGCTTCCTCCCAGGCTGACGTAGCGTTCGAGCTGGCGCAGGGTGTCGTCGTACTCGCGGGCGCGTGCATGGTAGTAGGCGATCTGCTCAGCGACCAGCGCGTCACGGTCCGTCTGGTCGGCGGTATCTTGACTCGAAGCCTCGGCCATACCGCCTTCACCAGGGATTTACCCCATCGTCGGAGCCGCGGTCCTGGCGATCGTCGGGTTCATCTTCCTCCTGGCGTGCGTCGGTGCCTTCTTTCTGCTAGGCGTGCCGGCGAAGCGTCATTGGTGGCTCACCCTGGCGCTGCCATTCCTTACGGTCGGGAACATCGCCGCGGCGATTGTGATCGTCCCTGAGGAGCACGTCAGCGTCTGGTTAGTCCTCGATGTCTACCTCTTCAACGTCCTGCTGACACTGGTATTGGTCGTTCTCCTGCTGAAGCGGCCAGTCCGGGCTTACTTTGGCATCAGCCGGCCGGCGACGCGCGAAAAAGCCGCCTGAGCCGCGCTCACCAGTCCCGGTCCGCCTGGAGCTGGTCTTCGAGGCGGCCCCGGCAGCCGCTGCAGACGTAGGCTTCGTCGTCCTTTACCTGCCGATACTCGCCCTGGTCGAGGAAGGCATCGAGCACTCGGCCGCAGACTTCGCACTCAACCTCATGACCAGCGCAATCGGTGCAAATCCGCTCCCCGGGTTCGAACTCGCTGAAGGTGGCGGTGTTGACGCCGAGCCCCGCGGCCCGCAGGAGGGCAATCATGCGGCTATCGAGCTCGATTTCGCCGACGTCGAGCGTTGCGATGCCGCAGTACCTGCACGCCGCGACCTCGTGCTGCCGGCGCAGCTCGAGGATCTCCTGGGCGACGTCGGCCAGGCTCTCCTGTGGAGGCGAGGTCTCATCATCTGCAGTGGCTGGGGCCGGCTCGTGAGTCAGCAGACTGGTCTTCTGCTTGAGGTAGTCACGAGCGTCTTCGGCGTCCTCTCTCGGGACGCTGACCGTCAACGCGCTGGAGGTGACAATGCCGGGACTGAAGACGCCCGGTGAGTTTCCGCCCAAAACCGCGACGCGATAGCCGGCCACTTCCAACGTGGTCCGGACCAGGTCCGCATCGGTTGGGGACGGCGTCTCATAGACGGCCGTCCACTCGGGTTCCTTACGGGCTGCCATGCGTTCCGTACATTCTCCTCTCCGACTCCTCCAGAAAGGTGCGAACGGCCTGGTTGAAGGCTGCAGGATTTTCCTCGTTGGGGAGATGGCCCGCGTCAGGGATCACTACGAGCTGCGCCCCATGGATAACCCCTGAAAGCTCGCGCGAAAGGTGCGGCGGGGCAATGGAGTCATGCTCGCCGACGAGGACCAGGGTTGGGACCGTGACCGAGCCGGCCACTTCGCGCATATCCACGCCCCAAAGTTCGGCCGTGGCAGCCCGATAGACCGACTTGTCGAGGGAAGCGAATATCGGCGAGGACCAGCGAGAGCACGACCTGGGGATGGTCGCGCCAGAGATGGAGCCCGACGATGCCGCCCATGGACAGTCCGCATACATGTGCATGGCCGCCGCCGACGGCATGGATAACGGACGCCGTGTCCGCGGCGAACCTGGCCATCGAGACGGTGTCTGGCCTCGTCCATGAGCCGCCATAGCCGCGGGCGTCGATTGCTACTGCCGTGTGCGTTGCCGAGAACTCTTCTAACTGCGCTCGCCACGTCTGACGGTTCGAGCCGACGCCGTGGAGGAAAACGATCGGCGGCCCGGAGCCCCCAGCCTGCCCTCCCCCGCGAGCGGTGGAGGGTTCGACGTCGTAGGCGATCCGGGCATCGGGCAGCTCCAGGATGGGCATTACCTGCCGCTCATTCTCGTTCAGGCCCGAAGCAAACTCCTCGCTCGGGGTGAGTTGCATTCGGTGTGAACATCTGGCTCGGGATCGGCGCGGTGATTGTCGTAGTGCTGATCGCCGTCGTCGTTGTCGGAGGTCGACGCCCGCACTCGGCCGAGGTTGAATTGGGTCAACCAAAGAGCCGGCCAGCTCCCGCAGCGTCGCCTGGCTCCCTCGGCCCGTCGTCGCTCAGGGACTGGCTGCTGTCCGCGAAGGAAGACCGCAGGACCGGCACATTGCAGCTGACCGCCGGGGGCAAGACGTGTTCACTGTATTTCCTCTTCGGCCACCTGTTTCATGTGGCGACCGGCACGCTCACGGGCGAGCCTGCTCTTGCGGAGTGCCTGACCTGGCAGGACATCCACTACACGTTTGACGCGACGGCAAAAATGCCGACAGAAGAAACTATCGAGCGGCCGATCGACCAGATCCTGGCTTAGGAGACGGCTTCGGTGTCGCGGGTGCCGACGCGTCCGCTAATGGCCCCGTCCTCGGTGTAGTCACGGAGGACCTTCGACCGGCTCGGGTGCCGCAGCTTGCGCAGTGCGGTCGCCTCGATCTGCCGGATCCGCTCGCGGGTCAGGCCCATCCGGCGACCGACTTCCTCGAGGGTACGCGGCTCGTCGTCGACCAGGCCGAAGCGCAGCTGGACCACCCGGCGCTCGCGCGGGCGAAGCGTCGCCAGGATGTCTTCCACCTCGTTGCGGAACATGGCCTCGCTGGCGGCTTCGAGCGGCGCGATGGCCTGTTTGTCTTCGACGAAGTCACCCAGGTGCGAATCCTCTTCCTCGCCGATCGGCGACTCGAGGGACACCGGCTGCTGCGAGATCTTCTTCAGTTCCTGGACCTTGTCGACCGTGATGCCCATGCCGTAGGCGAGCTCCTCTTCGGTCGGCTCGCGGCCGAGCTGCTCGAGCAGCGCGCGCGAGACGCGCGCCAGCTGGTTGAGGGTGTCGACCATGTGGACCGGGATGCGGATCGTGCGTGCCTGGTCGGCGATGGCGCGCGTGATCGCCTGGCGGATCCACCAGGTCGCGTAGGTTGAGAACTTGAAGCCGCGCTTGTAGTCGAACTTCTCGACGGCGCGCATCAGCCCCAGGTTGCCTTCCTGGATCAGGTCGAGGAACGACAGCCCACGGTTGAGGTACTTCTTGGCAACGGAGACGACCAGACGGAGGTTGGCCTCGGTCAGGTGATGGCGCGCCTCTTCTGAGCCGGCCTCCATCTCCTTGGCCAGCTCGACTTCCTGCTTGGCGGTGAGCAGGTTGACGCGGCCGATCTCCTTCAGGTACATCCGAACCGGGTCGTCGAGGGCCACCGAGCTGACCACCTCGACCTCGGTAAGGGTTTCCTCCTCGTCGGCGTCCGGCTCGGCCTCGCCGTCAGCGGTCACCGAGATCCCCATCTCCTGGAAGACCGCGGCCACCCGAACGAAACCGTCGGCATTGCCCTCGATCGAGGGGAACGCCTTCATCACGTCGTCAGGGGAGAGATAGCCTTGATCCTTCCCCTTGAGGATCAGCGCTTCCGCGCTCAGTACCAGCGGATCGACTTGGACCCGCGCCTTAACCTTAGTCACCCGGGTTTTGTACCCCAATGTTGACGTATTCAGACAGCATTCGTCTAGTGGTTCTTTTATTTGTACGGCGGCGCTATAACCTTTCCCAATAGTTGACATTGCGGAAATCGCCATTTGTGGGCTTTTTGGGCCCTCAGAGGCTGAAAAGGCGGCTCAGGCGGCCCTGTCGGCGGACTTACGTGGGCCCTTCTCCCACTGCGAGAGCCACGGAAGCACTTGATTGGCGAGCATCGGCCGGCTAATGAAGTAGCCCTGCGCCAGGTCGCAGCCGAGCGCGGCCAGCAGGTCCAACGTGCGGGCATCTTCCACACCCTCGGCGACGGTCTCGAGCTGAAGGCTGTGACCGAGCTCGACCGAAGCTCGCACGATATTGGCCCGGTTCGCCTCCCCGGTGATGGCCGCGACGAAGGACTTGTCGATCTTGATCTCGTGGATCGGAAGCCGGTGGAGGTAGGCGAGAGAGGAATAGCCGGTGCCGAAGTCATCGACCGCGAGGCGGACGCCGAGCTTCCGTAACTGGGACAGCGTGTCGATGGCTCGCTCGGGCTCGGTCATGATAAGGCTCTCCGTGATCTCGAGCACCAGCAAAGACGGCGGCGCTTGGGCGGCCTGCAGCAGAGCGGCGATCATCTGCGGAAACTCGGGATCGACCAGGTCGCGCATCGAAATGTTCACGGACACCGGGATCGAATGCCCGCCCTGCTGCCAGGCGACCGACTGCTTCAGTGCTGAGACCAGCACCCACCTCGTCAGCGGCTTGATGAGCCGCGTCTTCTCGGCGAAGGGCACAAACTCCAGCGGTGGCACCAGCCCGCGCTCAGGATGTCGCCAGCGGACCAGGGCCTCGACGCCAGCCAGGCTGCGATCGCGAAGTCTAACCAGGGGTTGGTACTGGAGGAAGAGTTCCTCGTCGCACTGCAGCGCTTCTCGCAAGTCGGCCATCAGCGTAAGCCGGCTGGCACCCTGTCGTTCCTGTTCGGGCGCATAGCGCACAAAGGCGCCTCTTGGCTGCTTGGCGACGAAGAGCGCGATGTCAGCGCGCCGCAGCAGCGTGTCCGGGTCATCACCATCATCCGGCGAGATCGCGATGCCGATACTGACGGCGACGTCGAGGTGCTGCCCCTGGACCTCGAACGGCCGTTCCAGTGCCTCGAGCAGTCGTGCGGCCGCGAGGGTCGCGGCCGTCGGATCCGTTTTTGTCAACAGCACCGCGAACTCGTCACCGCCGAGGCGGGCCACCATGCCTTCGGCTCCAATCTCGGACCGAAGGCGTGGCCCGACCTGTTCGAGAAGGCGGTCGCCGGCTTGATGACCGAACGTTTCGTTGACTTCCTTGAAGTGATCCAGGTCGAGGATGAGCACGGCAACTTGCTCGTGGGCGGCCCGGCCTGAAACCAGTGCCTGGCCCAACTGCTCGGCCAGCAGCAGCCGGTTCGGTAACCCGGTCAGCGCGTCGTGGAGCGCCTGGTACTCGAGGGCCTTCTGGACGCGGCGCCGCTCGGTGATATCCATCACCATCGCCAGGGAGCCCTCGTAGTGCCCGGCCTCGTCAAAATTGGGCCTAACGCTGAGCAACGTCCAGCAATCGGCGCCGTCCTTTCGCGTGAACCGAACTTCACGTTGTGCCGAGACGCCCTTGAGGCGGTCAGGGCCGTTGGCGTCAAAGGTTGCCCGTGCGTCGGCATCGAGGAAATCGAAGAGGGGCCGACCCACTAGCTCTTCGACCGTCCAGCCCAGCATCTCGGCCATCCGGGGATTGACAAAGGTTGTCGTGTTCCGCGCATCGATTACCCAGATCCCCTCGTACGCGGTTTCGACGATCCGCCGGTAACGCTCCTCGCTGGCTCGAAGTGCCTCTGCGGCCCGCCTGGCGGTGCTGATATCCCGGTGAATCGCAGCGCTCGCGATGACCGTGCCGTTCACATCGGTAAGGGGTGAAAAGCTGATCGAGACTTCGACCAGGCTCCCGTCTTTTCGTTTTCGGACCGTCTCAATCTGTTCAATGGCGTCTCCATGCCGTACTCGATCCAGCAGAGCGGTCAATTCGTTGGATTTGCCATCGGGCACGATCGTCCGGACGTGCTGACCGATGATTTCCTCCGCGGAGTAGCCGTACATGCGCTCGGCGCCGAGGTTCCAATTCACGAGCAAACCGTTGAGGTCGACGGCGATGATCGCATCGGTCGAGGTGGCCACCATCGCCGCCATGCGGCGAAGGGCTTCCCCAGCCCGCCGGCGCTCGGTGACGTCGGTCACCATCGCCAGCGATCCTCGATAGTTCCCTGCCGCGTCCAGGTCGGGACTCGATTCCAACAGCACCCAGAGCTCGGACCCGTCTTTCCGTATGAATCGGAACTCGTGTTCCGGCTGTCGGCCTTGCTGCCGCGAGTCGCGATTTGCAGCGAAGGCGGTCTGTGCATCTGGGCCCATGAAGTCGAGAACCGGTTTCCCCAGCATCTCCTCAGGCGCGTACCCCAGCATGTCGGCCATGCGGTGATTCAGAAATGTGGTCCGGTTGTTGCTATCGATGAGCCAGACGCCTTCGAAGGCGGTCTCGACGATCTGCCGGTAACGTTCCTCGCTGGCGCGGAGCGCTTCCTCAGCGCGGTGGCGCTCGGTGATATCCCGTACAAAGGCACTGAATAGGTGGCTGCCCCCGGACGACGTCGCTGAGATAGACAGCTCGATTGGAAACTCGTGACCGTCGTGATGCAGAGCCGCCAACTCGAGTCGCTTGTTGAGAACGGGCCCCTCCCCGGTGGCAAGAAAGTGGCGCAAACCAAATTTGTGAGCGCCGCGATAGCGAAGAGGAATGATGGTCTCGCTCACCAGCCGGCCGACCGCTTCGGATCTTGGCCAACCGAAAATGGTTTCGGCCATCGGGTTCCAGTCGGTGATCACGCCGTCGGCACCCATGGTCACGACCGCATCAAGCGCGGAATCGAAGATGCTGCCAAGCCGCCGCAGGTACTCGCCCTGCGCCGCACGGGCGGCCTTTCGTTCAGCCGCGGCGCGGACCTCGCGCTCCACGGCCGGGCGCAGGCGTGACAAGTTGCCCTTGAAAACGTAGTCGTGCGCACCGGCGCGCATGGCCGCGACGGCGGCATCTTCACCGATGGTTCCGGAGACGACGATAAACGGAATGTCGAGATCGGCCGCCTTGAGCATGGCAAGAGCGCCTGGCGCACTGAATTGGGGCAGGTTGTAGTCGGCGAGGATGAGGTCCAACCCGGTACGCAGCTTGGCCGCGAATCCAGCCTCGGTATCAACTCGCTCCCAAGCGATGCTGAGACCGGCGCGCCGCAGGTGCTCCGCGACCAGCAGGGCGTCATCCGGCCGGTCCTCCACGATCAGGACGCGCAGCGGTTCGGCCATTGGATGGTATGTACCGGCCCGAAGTGAGAAGGTGCGACTCCTGGATCGGCGGAGGAAGAACGTTGCTCCTTCGTGACAAAAATCCGCCGGATCATAGGTAGGCCTAGTCCAGGTTACCTAGGTAATTCGTCGGTGATCGGTCACTTGTATAGACCTTCTTTAGACTTGACCTAACGAGCGAAGCAGAGAGCATCCTGACCGCGCGCCAGCTCAATCGAGCGCTGCTCGCGCGCCAGTTCCTGCTCGATCGCTCATCCTTACCTCTGGTCCCCACGCTCGAACGCGTTGGTGGGCTGCAGACGCAGTACGCGCCATCCGGATATGTCGGCCTCTGGTCGCGCATGCGCAACTTCCGGCGCGATGCGCTGACGACCGCGCTCGAACGGCGCCGCGTAGTTCAGGGGACGTTGCTGCGCAGCACGATTCATATGGTCTCGGCGAAGGACTACTGGCTCTTCCTCGCGGCGGTGAGGCAGGGTCGCCAGGATTGGTGGCGCCGGGTCACACGCAAGGGCTTCGGAGAGATCGATCTGGCGAGCGCCGCTGCGATCTTTCGCGAAGAACTCGCGGCAGGCCCACGGCGCGCAGGCGAACTAAAGGAACTGCTCGCACGCCGCGGTGTTCCGGCGGTCGCCTGGAGCGGCATCGGGCTATGGGTCGACATGGTTCGCGTTCCGCCGGCCGGCACGTGGGACCAACGCAAAGCCGATCTCTATGGCCTCGCTGACCAATGGGTTCGACCAGCAGCGCCCGCCGAGGCGGCTGGACTCGCTCACGTTGTTCGTCGCTACCTTGGGGCGTTCGGCCCGGCGTCCGTGCGCGAGATCGCCGACTGGGCGGGCATCCCTCACGCGAGGTTGCTGCCGGTGATCGATCGACTCCCGCGCCGCCGCTTCCACGACGAGAAGGGGAGAGAGCTCCTCGATCTTCAGCGGGCGCCGTTACCCGATCCGCAGACACCGGCGCCCGTGCGCTTCTTACCGACCTGGGATGCGACGCTTCTGGTCCACGCTCGGCGCACTCAGATCCTGCCGGAGCATTACCGGCCGCTGGTCTTCAACACGAAGACGCCGCATTCGGTGCCGACCTTCCTGCTCGATGGTGCCGTCGCCGGAACCTGGCGTTACGAACGCGGCCGGGTCGAGGTCACGCCCTTCGAGCCGCTTCCAAAAGCTGCCCGCCGAGAGGTCGATGATGAAGCGAAGCGGCTTGCGGAGTTCCACAAATAAAACGGCGCCCCACCATCGCGATGGGGCGCCGTTCTTTGTCGAAGGTCGGAGCTTTAGTGACCCTGTCCGGGCTGGGTCGGCCACGTGGTCGGCTTACGCTCGGGTTGAATGGCCGGCTTGACAGGCCACTGCTGGGGGGGCTGGCCACCACCCTGCTTCTGCGGAAAGCCCTGACCCGGTTGCGGTTGCCCGCCCTGCTCGCCCATCTTCTTCTCGCGCTTGCTCATGCGATTTCCTCCTGCCGAATGAGTTTGTCGCTCGAGGGCCCTCAGGCGTTCCCTCCTTGTAGGGAGGGTAGGGTGGGGGTCTTCGAGTGCATCGAATATATGGCCGGATGGGGCCATTCCAGTCGCCCGTCAGCGAGATTTCACCGGTTGCCGCAACTCAGCCACGGCTTGGCTCTGATCCACCAAGCCGCCCGCCACGAACCGCTCCCGGCTCGGTAACGAGTGTGTGAATCGTCGCAGGAACGCCCCCGGATCTGGCTCACTGACAAGGTGTCCGAGACCGTCGCCTGGGGACTGCTCGCGGTGGCCGCGAGCATTGGGCTGGTCGGGGTCGCCTATCTGATCGGCCGCTTCATCTGGTCGCGGATCGAGCCGAATGATCCAGATCCCGGTGGCCGCGTATCGCCTCCGCCGCATGGTGGGAGCTTGATGAGGGGTCCTGAGTCGCCCGACAACGCCGTCGATCTGCTACGGATCCTGCGCGGCGGCCGCCGCTAGCCTTTACCCTCGACCCTCGATCCAGCGGACGTAGCGGTCGGCCGACTTTTGGATGGCGGCCTTTCCGTCCCGGTCGACGACGCGGTCCCACCAGCCGCCATAGACGCGATCGAATCGGTACGCCTGGACCATCGACACGATTCGCCGGACCTCACTGGCGGACAGTGGGATCAGGTTCGGATAGCTCCGCATGAAGCTCACGAACCGGCGGTCCGCTGCCACGGTGATGGTGTCGCCCGTCAACAGCGCGCCTCGGCCGTCTGTGCCGCCAGCCCAATGGAGGACGGCGCTGCCTTCGAAGTGTCCACCAGACTGGATCAGCGTCAGCCCCGGGAGTGGCTCGACGACGCCCTCCCAGTTCTTGACGGCCGGGTCGGGTCGCATCACCCAGTGGCGATCCGCCGTCGGGATGTAGATCGGCGCGTTGCCGAAGGCGCGACTCCACTCAACACAGACGCCATAGAAATGTGGGTGCGACATCGCGATGCCGTGGATGCCGCCCCGCGCGCGAACTGCCGCGATGCCCTCGTGATCGATGAAGCCGAAGCAGTCCCAGAGGAAGTTGCCCTCCGGCGTCTGGACGAGCAGCGCGCCAATGCCGGTGAGGCCCGGCTCGAGTTCGCGAACCTCGATGCGGTGGCCTTCGCCGCGGAGCCCGGTCAGGGTAACCCAGCGCTGCCCACCGGGTGGAACATATTGCCGCTCGTCGTCGCAGATCGCGCAGTGTGGCGGCGGATTCTCGCTTTCCGCCTGCTGCACGCCGCAGGTGCGGCAGATGTACGCCTCCACCGGCCTAACAGTACAATCGCCAGACCATGGAGATGGTGCACGCCGTCGAGCAGGCTGAGCAGCGGCTCGAGGGCATCGCGTCGACGACGCCGCTTCAGCCGTCGCACCGGCTGTCCGAGCAATACGGCGCCACCATCCTGATCAAGCGCGAGGACATGCAGGCGGTCCGGTCCTTCAAGATCCGAGGCGCCTACAACAAGATCGCCTCGCTCTCGCCCGAGGATCGCAAGCGGCCGATCGTCTGCGCCAGCGCCGGCAACCACGCCCAGGGTGTCGCCTTCGCCTGCGCCCACCTCGGCATTGGCGGCACGATCTTCATGCCGCGGATCACCCCGACCCAGAAGATCGAGCGGGTCGAGCACTGCGGCGGTGAGTTCGTCGAGATCCGGCTGGTGGGCGACTCCTACGACGAGTCGAGCGCGGCCGCCGAGGAATACTGCGCGCAGAAGCAGGGAATCTTCGTGCACCCCTTCGATGACCTGGAGACCATTGCCGGCCAGGGCACCGTCGGCAAGGAGATCTTCGACGCCACTCGTGGTGATGTCGAGCTCGTCATCGTCCCGATCGGCGGCGGCGGCCTGGCGTCGGGCGTCGCATCCTATATAAAGGAGAGGAATCCGGCCGTGACCGTGATCGGCGCCGAGCCGGCCGGCTCGCCGTCGATGTACGAGTCCCTGAAGCAGGGTCGGATCGTCGCGCTCGACGAGATCAACACCTTCGTCGACGGGGCCGCGGTCCGTAAGGTCGGGCAGCGCACCTTCGATCTCTGCCGGCGGTATGTCGACCGCGTCGTGATCGTGCCGGAAGGCAAGGTCTGCACCACGATGATCGAGCTCTATCAGAACGAGGGCATCATCACGGAGCCGGCCGGTGCGCTCGCGCTTTCGGCGCTCGACGACGTAGCCGAGGAGATTCGAGGCAAGACGGTCGTCTGCGTCCTGAGCGGCGGCAACAACGACGTCCTGCGCTACCCAGAGATCCTGGAGCGTAGCCTCGTCTACCAGGGTCGCAAGCACTACTTCATCATCGAATTCGCCCAGAAGCCCGGCCAGCTGCGCCAGTTCGTCGACGACGCCCTTGGTCCGACGGACGACATCGTCCGCTTCGAGTACATCAAGAAAACGAACAAGGAACGGGGGGCCGCCCTGGTCGGGATCGAGCTGCGAGACAAAGCCGACCTCGAGCCCTTGCTGAAGCGGATGGCGCAGATCCAGCTGAACTTCCGCCCCCTCGGCAGCGAAGAGCTCCTCTACCAGTATCTCGTTTAGATCGGACGGGCGTCAGCGTAAGGTCTGCAGTAATTAGGAGCGCCATGCGTACCTACTCGATCGTTCTCGACCCCGACCCAGAAGGCGGGTATACGGTGACCGTGCCGGCTCTTCCAGGTTGCATCACGCAAGGTGAGACCACCGAAGAATGCATCGCGCACGCACAGGAAGCGATCGCTCTGTACCTGGAGGACCTCGTGGCTTCAGGCGAGCCGATACCGGAGGAAAAGGAGCACCCGCAACTCCTCAACGTAACCGTCGCGACGTAGCTGGCCCTTGACCCAACAGGTCGGGCGCATGCGTCAACGGCCCGGTCGCCGAGCTGTTTATCAGCCCGGCCACGGCGAAGACGCACGTGAGCAGGGCGATGTCGAAGCTCGGAGCGCGGGATCGGGCGCAACTGGTCGTCCTCGCCTACGAGACCGGCCTCGTTTCACCTCGGGTGCATCCGAGCTAGTCGAGATATGCGACCTGAGGTTAGTGTTTGTGGCCCTCGATCATTTCGCCAGCAGGACCGACAATGAGTTTGGGATCGTCGTAGGTCGGGTCTGGCAGAGGGAGCCGGAGCTCTCCGGCGAAATGCGATCGTTGAGCAAACGAGCCGCGGCGGCGCCCGCAAACCGATTTGAAAAAGCGAGTCAAGCAGCCGCGACGAAAAAGCTCGCCGGTAGTCCCAGGCGGCGTGCAGGACGCCGGCCAGTGCATTGGGGTTCGTCTGAGCGTGATAGACTGAAGTCCGCGACCGTAGGTTGCTGAAACTAGCCTCGTGAGCAAGGACTGCCCATCGTCAGGGCGCGCTCGGCGAGGTTCATCTCGTAGACGGCAGGCGGAACCCAGCCGTCATCGACCAGAGGAGATGAGTTTCGTGTTCGCACGCATTGTTGAAATGACGAGCGACCCGAACCAGCGGGACAAGACGAACGAGATGGTCGGCTCCGTCGGCTAATCACCGGGGGTCCCTGGTTGTACCCGTTTGAACGGTTCACGGAGCGAGCGAAGAAGGTCCTGACGCTGGCCCAGGAAGAGGCCGAGCGCTCGCACCATTCCTACATCGGCACCGAGCACCTGCTTCTCGGACTGCTCCGGGA